>JAABUN010000344.1_pt1 | contig 121014 bp, 122 predicted proteins | sample 5559311 | NCBI WGS metagenome assembly JAABUN01 (sample SAMN10711877, study PRJNA513370) | rock metagenome | isolation source: Antarctica rocks | place: Antarctica: Victoria Land, Siegfried Peak sud | reverse complement strand
GATACATGAGAAAACTCATATTCAAAAAGCCGGTAAAGTTCGTTCTGCCGATGGCTTGATGCTACACTGTTGGGGAAAACTGGCAGTGGCTTTCTATTTGCTCGTTTTCAACTACTGATTCGCATTACCGTATCAACCTGTGATTGTCCGATTGAAAACGCGCCGTAGCCTTTTTGCCAATAAAAATTACTGTAAGCTGAATCTTGTTTTTTTATCCAACTCGAACTACTCCGTTTAATATCACCTATCAATTCGGTAATATCAATTTTCTTTCCCAACGAAATTAATAAATGAACGTGATTTGAAGTGCCGTTCGCAATTATCAATTTGGAGACATTGTTTTCGATAATGCCGTGAATGTAGCCGAATAATTCATTTTCGATTTCGGGCGCAATCAAATCAACCCGGTTTTTGGTCGAGAAAACCACATGAACGAGTATTTTGAATAATGATTGCGGCATAGATATTTATTCAATTTAATCGGAATTAGTAATTGGTTAATCAGAGTTTGTAATTGTCCGTTTTCATCGCCAAAGGCGATTAACAATATAGCCTATGGTGAAACCATAGGAACTGAATTATAAATTTTTGTGTCTCTGAAAGAGACAAACATTCAACGATTATTTTGTTCGTCGCCTACAGCGACGGCAATCTTTACTGCATCTCGTCCCAGCGATTCTCGCCGGGCTATATTGTTGGTCATCTTTGATGACCGCGTTCCAAAATCAGTGCGAACGATTGATAAGTGATGTCCATTCCAATCCAACGGCGTTTCAAACGCTTGGAGACAACAGTTATTTTTCATCTTCTTTGATTTCGTATTTTTCTAACAATAACTTAACATCGCCTTCAGTTAATTTATTTCTTAGATTTCTTACTCGTTGAGTCTGTTCTCGTAATTCACGACTTAAAACATTTTCTTCCGAACTCTCTTCATTTTCTTCCTCTGTTTCGGGTTTTGGGGCAGACAATAATTTCACCTCATTTCCTTTGATAATTTGTTCTGTAATTAAACTACTGACTTGTTCATATTTGGTATCAAGTGATGTCCCGTCAATATTACTGTCTTCTTTTTTTCTGAGTTTATGCTGTTCTTTCAATGTTTCCTTAATGGCTTCTTTAACATTGTCCAATAAGAGTGTTTCCGTTTGTTTTTCATGAGCAAGCAATTTTTTGTTTCCCATATAAGTCGAAACAATTTCATGAACTTTTGACTTATAAAGTAAATAAGCCCCAAAAACTTTAAGCCCAACATTGATTAATCCAACTAAATCAACAGCGACATTAATATCAATATTGATAATCGTTTCAATTGAACCATTTTGCACTTCTAAAAGTTCGATGTCTTCTGGTGATTGGCTTGATACAAGTTGATGATAAATTAAAAGAGTTCTGTTCCATTTTTCCAATGTTCTTGCAAACTTTTTTAAACTTGTAATTGTTTCTAAATCTTTAAAGATAATTGCAAGTATGGATTTATCATCAGATGCAGTCTTTTCACTTTCATCTTTCACATAAATGGAAAAAGTTTTTTTTAAAGCCTCTAAATCGTTTGAATCAGATTGAATTTGAGTATTTAACGAAGTTATTTCTTTATACAGCTTGGTATAGAAAGTTGAAGTGTCAATTTCCGGGTCGTCAACAATATTTTTTAAGTTTTCTAAATGCTCGAAATTTGTAAAAACATCTTTCTTAGGAAATAAAATATCCATTGCTTCCGGTAAACCACTTTCTTGTATTTTTTGAAGTGATTCGATTAGCTTGTTGGCAATGTCCTTAAGTGCAACTATGTTTGTTTGAGTTTGGGGTTGCTGAATCGCAGTTTGATATTCTTCAACATCTCTCTTGAATCCAGATTCAACAACCATTTCATTGAAAAAATTAATTTTTTCTAAAAGACTTTCAATATTCATAATAATTTTTTACTTTTGAGAAACAAGATAGGCGAACAACGCGCCTTTGCCCAAAACTTTCTCCAAACCGTTTATCAGCGCGATTGACTGCTGCGTCTGCACGCCGTTTTTATTCGTCAGAATCTCGTCGAAACATTCGTTGGCGTGGTCGTCCCACGTCCACGTATCGACAAACGCCTGCGCCTGCGCGCGGTCTTCCTGCCCGATGTTGTTGTAAATCTGATTGTAATTGCGCTTGGAATTAAACGGCGGGTCAATATAACAAAGGTCAACGGTTTCATCACGAACGAATTTGCGGAGAACGTCGAGGTTGTCGCCGTAGTAAAGTTTGTTCATAGAGTTTTTATAAGCCGAACCAACCGCGCAAAGATTTAGCTAAACTTTCCGAATCAGTTGCCGCAAGCGTGCCGACTGTTTTGAGAATGAGCTTTTCGTGAATCGTGAAAACGCCGCGCTTGACTGTCGTCGCAACATTTAATCCGGCGTTCTGCCATTCGGATAAAACAAATTCGCCCGCCATCAGAGACTGTGTTTTACTCGTCAGTGCGACGATAAACAAATCTTTTGAAACGTGCGCAGCATTGACGACGACTGCCGGACGAACTTTAGAATTCGTCAAATCGGAAAACGGGTAACGCACGAGAACGATTTCATTTTTCGAGAAGCTCGGCATAAACGTCGTCTTCCTCGTTGTTCCAAATTTCGTCTAATGAACTTTCACTTGCCGCAAGCCAAAACTCATCACCGTTTTCACCGCGCTGCTTAGCTTCAAGCAAACGCTTTTTCATAGTTTCGCTTTTCGTCAGATGAGCCGTTTCCTTTTCCGATTCGATTTCGTGCCAAATTTCTATCGGCACAATCACGCCGACCGGATTGCCTTTTGCGTCAGAGATGTATTGTAGATCTGTCATAACGGTTGGATTATATCAAAGAATTTGCCGATGTTGTTGTAAATCTGATTGTAATTGCGCTTGGAATTAAACGGCGGGTCAACATAGCAAAGGTCAACCGTCTCGTCGCGGATGAATCGCCGCAAAACATCGACGTTGTCGCCGTAGTAGAGTTTGTTCATAGCAGTAATTTTTGCGCCGCTTTTATGAGAATAATTTAGTTGTCCGCGTATCAGTATATTTTACTATCGATAAAGAAATCCGTCCGATGTCCATTTGCTATTTGTCTTTAAAGAATTATTTCAATCCGAATTGTGATTTGTCGGTAAGTTTTCCGTTTTCAAATTTCGCCGACAAAATCCAGTCGCCTTTCTCGGTTTTGCCCTTCCAGCGATACATCGTTATCGAACCGTTTTCAACCTTAAATTCACCGGCGTTTTCACCGGGCGCACCGATGATGGCAGCGACTTCCCGGTAATTCATTCCCTTTTGAATTTTATCGAAACTGGTCGTCACAGCATTTGATTCGTCCGGCTTTTTCGCTTCTCGGGCGTTGGTGTTTCCCTGTACCGTAACCGTCGGCTTGACGCGCTCGAGTTGCGATATGGGCGGCGGTGTCTCGTTCAGTTTTGGAGTGTTTACAACTGTTGTCGGCGGCGTCTGATTTGGAATATCAGGCGGCGTTTGAGCAGCTTTGCAACCGGTGAAAATCGCTATAAAAAACAGTAAAACAATGTTGAGTTTGATTTTCATAATTAAATTCCAAAAATTGTTAAAAAATTTCGCCCGGCATTTAAAAATTCCCGTCGGTTTCGGGCGGTGCATATTTCCGTAATGCTTTTTCAAAGCAGTCGAATCAGAACTATCAATTTTAACGATATAGATTACTCGTTATTTTTAATTGTTTCATATTTTAAGTCAAGATAAGTTCCCGGACAAAAAAAGCGGCTGGATTTTCGTCTAGCCGCTCGATTACCGTTAGATTAGTTTGCTTTTTAACCTTTCGCCTTTTTGATTTCTTCGAGAAGAACCGGCATTGCGTCGAAAATATCGCCAACGATTCCGTAATCGGCAATGTCGAAAATCGGCGCTTCGGCGTCTTTGTTAATGGCGATAATCGTTCCGGCATTTTTCATTCCGACGATGTGCTGAATCGCACCGGAGATGCCGAGCGCGATGTAAACTTTCGGCGCGACGGTTTGTCCCGATGAGCCGATTTGACGGTCAATCGGAAGCCATTCGGCATCGCAAATCGGACGTGATGCGGCAAGGTCTGCGCCGAGCGCGTCGGCTAATTCCTGTGCTTTGGCGATATTTTCCTGCGATTTGATGCCGCGTCCGATTGCCACGATGATTTGCGATTTCGACAAATCAACCGTCGCTTTCGCTTCTTGAAACGGTTCTTCCGGTTTCATACGCGGCTCGCCGACTTCGACGTTTATCGTTTCGGTTTGCGCGTTTCCGCCTTTGAGAGCATTGTCGCCGCGATACGCGCCCGATTGAAACGTGGCAAAATAAGGCGCGTCGCCTTCGACCGTTACGTCTGCGTCAAGTTTTCCGAGAAAAATGCGGCGCGAGAAAACCGGTTTTCCGTTGTTGTTTACATAACGAATACAATCGGCGACGACTTCTTTGCCGAAACGCGCGGCAACTTTCGGCGCAAAATCGCGCACTTGATAAGTGTGCGCCATAATCACATATTGTGCGTTTGTTTGTTTGATAATCTGCGTCCAGGCGTCGGCGTAAGCGTCGGGCGTGTAAATGCCGAGTTTGTCGTTTTTAGCAACGACGACTTTTTCAATGTCATATTGCGTGATTTCCTGTGCCAGCGCGCAATCTTTATCGCACGGAATTACCGCCGTAATCTTTAAATTCAAATCCTTGCCGATGGCTTGCGCGGCGGCAATCGCTTCGAGCGACGCTTTGTTAAGTATGCAATTTTTATGTTCGATGAAAACTAAAATGCTCATAATTCTATATGTCGTCAATTTCTAACGGTAATGTGCTTTTCCTATTTACGATTCACAATTAATTAAAGAACGCGAACTTCGTTTTTTAATTTCTCAATCAATTCAACCGCGCCGGCTTTTGCGTCACCGCTCCCGAGCATTTGTGTCTGCTTGGTTTTGAGCGGCAGATAAACTCGTTCGATTTTTTGCGTCGAACCGGAATCAACAATCGTCGGCGTAACTTCCAGAATCTCCTTTTTTTTCGCCGCCATAATTCCTTTCAAAGAAGCGTAGCGAATTTGCGAAATGCCCGATTGAATCGTTAAAAGCGCGGGCAATTGATAAGTGAACCATTGATACCAGCCGCTTTCGAGTTCGCGCTTGAGGCGCAAGCTGCCGTTTAATGTCGCGCGGTCAATGTCTATGACAATCGTCGCGTGCGGAATTCCTAATAACTCCGCCAATATCACGCCGGTTTGCCCGAAGTTTGCGTCGTCCGATTGCAAACCCGTGAAAACTAAATCGGCGTTTTCATCACGAATTGCGTCGGCGATGGTTTTGGCGATTTGATACGGCGATAATTTGTTTTCGGCTTCGTTGACAATGTGAATCGCGCGGTCTGCGCCGCGTGCCAGAGCATCTTTCAAAACCGCTTTAGCCGATTGCGCCCCGAGCGTGCAGACAACGACTTCGCCCTCGCCTTTCGCTTCCTTCAGGCGCAGTGCTTCTTCTAAAGCGTAACCGTCGGACTCGTTAGTCTGGTGTGCGATGTCCGATTCGTCAATCCATTTTTCGTTCCTGCCAACGCGCAAAATCGCGTCTTTATTGGCAACTTGCTTCATTAAAACAATGATTTTCATAAATTATTCTTCGCCTGTTAATATCGCTTGCAAAAACTCCAGCGTCTTTGGATTAAATAAGCGAAATGATTTGCCGGTGTCGACAAGCTCCAATTCTAAAAGCGGCGAAGAGACGCGGTTGTTCTCAAATTGAATCATTTCAAGGCGTCCCTTATTGCGTCGAAACGCCATCAAAGGTGAAGGCAGATACTCGCGTTCCGGGTCGAGCAGATAATACTCTTCGACACCGAGCCGTGCATATTCCAGACGTTTACCGCCGAGGTCGTTTTCAAACGTGCTGTCGGAAGCAATCTCGAAAACAATTTGCGGAAACACGCCTTCTTCCCAGGTTTTAAACGTGCGACGAAGTTTATTTTCGACCCCGAAACAAACAAAAACATCGGGCGCGAGCCATCTTTTCGAGTTTCCTTCGTCAAAATAAACCATTAAATTCGCACCGACTCCAATATCGTTCCGAGCAGCAAAAAATGATTCTAAAAGATTATAGAAAAGAGAAATCAGCTTAAAATGAATTCCAGTTTCGCCCATCTCATCTACAATTTCCGAAGGATAGCAAACAGTTTCAGATTCGTTAATCGTTTCGGGATAAACCGTCTTCGCCGTTGAAGTTTGAATGTCGGTTGTCATTTGAGTATCCATAATTCTTTACTCATTATAACGCTTGAAAATCAAACACGCATTCGTGCCGCCAAAGCCGAAACTGTTTGATAAAACATACTCGACTTCCGCCTGACGCGCTTCGTTTGGAATATAATCCAAATCACATTCCGGGTCGGGAAATTCGTAGTTGACGGTCGGCGGCAAAACTTTTTCGTGCAGAGCCAACACCGAAACAACCGCTTCGATGCCGCCCGCCGCGCCGAGCGCGTGTCCGGTCATTGACTTGGTTGAGCTGACCGCAACTTTATAAGCGTGTTCGCCGAAGGCTTGTTTTATCGCCATCGTTTCAAACTTGTCATTATACGGCGTCGAAGTTCCGTGCGCGTTAATATAGCCGACTTGTTCGGGCGAAATGCCTGCGTCCTTCATTGCCTTTAACATCACTCGCCTCGGTCCCGAACCTGTTTCATCCGGCGCAGTAATATGAAAAGCGTCGCCGCTCATTCCATATCCGACGATTTCGGCGTATATTTTTGCGCCGCGTGCCTGCGCAAAATCGAGTCCTTCTAAAACAAGAAGTCCGGCGCCTTCGCCGCAGACAAAACCGTCGCGCTCCAAATCAAACGGGCGCGATGCTTTTTTCGGGTCGTCATTGCGCGTTGACAAAGCCCGCAACGCGGCAAAACCGGCAATTGACATCGGCGTTATTGCCGATTCCGCGCCGCCGCAAATCATTGCGTCGGCATCACCGCGTTCAATATAGCGAAAACTATCCCCGATGCCGTGGGCGCCCGCCGCGCAAGCCGTCGCCGTCGCCGTGTTCGGACCTTTCAAACCGTGCCTGATCGAAACATTTCCCGACGCAAGATTGACGATTGACTGCGGAATAAAAAACGGCGAAACGCGGTCGGGTCCGCCCGAAAGGAGTTTATCGTGTTCGCGCTCGATTGCCCAAAAATCTCCGATTCCCGAACTGATGTAAGTTCCAATCATCTCAGCGTTAGAATCATCAACTATCAAACCGCTGTGTTTGATGGCTTCGTCGGATGCGGCAATCGCAAAATGCGTGAACGCGCCCATTCTTCTGGCTTCTTTCTTGTCCAGAAAATTTAAAGGGTCGAAATTTTTGACTTCCGCCGCGATTTTAACCGAGTATTTTTCCGTGTCGAACTTTTTGATATAGTCAACGCCGCTTTCGCCGCGCAGCAATGCCGCCCAAGTCGAGGCGACATCGTTTCCACACGCTGTAACCAATCCGAATCCTGTAACTACAACACGACGTTTCATAATAATGGAAAATGGAAAACGGAAAACGGAAAATGTGTTTTATAATTTTTCATTTTCCGTTTTCCATTTTTCGTTTAATTAAGCCTGTTTGTGCTGCTCGACATAAGCGTAAGCATCACGGACGCTTTGAATTTTTTCAGCGTCTTCGTCGGGAATTTCGATGTCGAACTCTTCTTCAAAACGCATCACGAGTTCGACCAAATCGAGCGAATCCGCCCCCAAATCTTCGATAAAGCGAGCGTTCTCCGTAACTTCCGCTTCATCGACACCTAATTCATCAACAATAATCTGTTTAATTTTATCTTGAACTTCTGACATTTTTTTCTCCTGTTTCCTTATAAAGTTTCTAAAGTATTTTTCAAGCTGTCTGAATTCTCGACGTTCAAACAACGAACGTCGCGGTTAATTTGCCGAACTAAACCAGTTAAAATCTTTCCCGCGCCGACTTCGACAAACGTTTCAACGCCTTCTGCAATTAAATTCTCAATCGAATCCGCCCAGCGAACCGGCGCGGAAACCTGCATCGTCAATGCTTCGCGCACTCTTTCGCCTTTCGTGTTCGCTTCGGCTGAAACATTTTCAATTACCGGAAATCTTAAATCTTCAAAATTAATTTCCTGTAAATCCCCAAAAAGTTTTTCCTGCGCGGGCTTCATCAAAGCGCAATGAAACGGCGCGGAAACATTCAATTTTATCGCTCGTTTCGCGCCTCGCTCCTTTAAAATTTCAATTGCCCGGTCAATTGCCTCGCTGTTTCCGGCGATAACAATTTGCGCTGGCGAATTGATATTTGCCGGACTGCAAACTTGCCCTTGCGCCGCTTCCGCGCAAGCGATTTCTACCGTTTCAATCGGCAAACCCAAAATCGCCGCCATCGCTCCGACACCGACGGGAACGGCTTTCTGCATATATGTTCCGCGCTTGCGAACCGTTTTAACGGCATCTGAACAACTTAATGATTTTGCCGCGACCAGCGCGGAATATTCTCCTAAACTGTGTCCGGCGACAAAATCAGGCATCGTAAAACCTTCCGCTTTCATTGCGCGAAACGCCGCAACCGAAGTCGTCAAAATCGCGGGCTGCGTATTCGCCGTCAACGCTAAATCTTCCGCCGTTCCCGAAAAACACATTTCCGACAACTTAAAACCGAGCGCGTCGTTGGCTTCTTCAAAGACCTCGCGGGCTGTCGAAAAATTGTCGAACAAATCCTTTCCCATTCCGACCGCTTGCGAACCTTGTCCCGGGAAAATATAGGCGATTTTGGATTTTGGATTTTGGATTTTGGATTCTTCGCTCATCAAATTCCGTCTCGATTCAAAGATATTTATTACAAAACATTCAGATTTAAAAATTGAACTTATAAAAAGACCAATCCAAAATCCAAAATCCAAAATCTAGAATCTCATCACTGTCGCGCCCCAAGTCGCGCCGCCGCCGAAAGCGGTCAACAAAACCAAATCGCCTTCTTTTATTTTCCCGGCTTGGATACATTCGTCAAGCGCAATCGGAATCGAAGCCGAAGAAGTGTTACCGTGTTCGGCAATATTTGAATAAACTTTTTCTTCCGCGACACCGAGTTTTGAAGCGATGGCATCGGTAATTCTCTGATTTGCCTGATGCGGGACGACCAAATCTACATCAGCCGCCGTACAGCCGGCTTTTTCAAGCATTTCGAGAGAAATTTCCGTCATCGAACGCACTGCAACCTTGAAAAGCTCGCTGCCCTTCATCTTAAAAAAGTGCATTCCGCCTTCAATCGTTTCAGTCGTCGTTTTCATTCGCGTTCCGCCGCCGGGCGAATATAACTGCTCGGCAAAACGCCCATCAGAACGAATTTTCGTCGCCAGAATTCCTTTTCCTTCAGGAACCGCGCCAATAACCGCCGCGCCCGCGCCGTCGCCGAAAATCACGCACGTCGAACGGTCTGTATAATCGACGTATTTAGTCAGGACTTCCGCGCCGATAACCAGCGCGTAACGAATTTGTCCGGTGCGAATCATTGCTTCGACAGTGGTCAAGCCATAGAGAAACCCCGAACACGCGGCAAACAAATCATAAGCTGCCGCATTGTTCGCGCCGATTTCAGCCTGGATTAAACAGCCGGTCGAAGGCAGAATCTGGTCGGGCGAAGTCGTCGCGCAAATCAGCAAATCAATTTCGGAAGCGTCAATCCCCGCGCGTTCGAGTGCTTGGTTTGCCGCTTTGACACCGAATTGCGATGTGTATTCGTCGTCAGCCGCCTTACGCCGCTGCTTGATTCCGGTGCGTGAAGTTATCCACTCATCGGAAGTATCGACGATTTTTTCCAAATCGGCGTTGGTCAAAACCCCGCTCGGATAAGCGTGTCCCATACCGATTATGCCTGCGTTTTGCGTCATCTAATCGTTCCCGAACTATTCTGAACTTTTGACTTCAATAATCTGACGACCTTTATACATTCCGGTTTTCGGATTGATGCGATGCGGCTGCATCGCCTCCCCTGTGTCTTTGTCAATATAAAACTGCGGCGTTTTCAGCGCGTCATGAGCGCGACGCTGGCGCGTACGCGATTTTGAATGTCTGCTTTTTGGATTTGGCATAATGAACCTCTATAATACTTTGCCACCGAGCACATTAATTAACACGAAATAAAATTATCTGTGTTCATCTGTGTTTATCTGTGGATAAATTTCCTTTCTATAATTTCAATTTTTTTAATGCTGACCATCTCGGGTCTGTTTCTTCTTCTTTGCAATTACAATTTATCAAATTTAGATTCGCCCCGCACTTCTGGCACAAACCTTCACAATCTTCACGGCAAAAAACCTGTGTCGGCACGTTCAATAAAATCTGCTCGCGGGCAAGTTCCGTTAAATCTATTCGGTCTCCTTCAAAAACCGAAACTTCCAAATCATCGGCTCGCAATTCCGCTTCCTTTTCCTGCGTGTAGTTTTCCGCCGTAACAAAAACCGCGTCAAACGGAAAATATAAAGACATTTCAGCAGGTCGCAAACAGCGACTGCATTCTAGCTCAATATTAGCAGAAATGTTTCCCTGAACATCGGTTTGCGCAATTCCCTTTTTTAGTTTTCCCTCAACTTTGACCGCATTTTTCAGCTTTATCGCTTCGCCTTCCAAATCAATTTCTTCGGGTGCAATAGAAAAATCAAACGCAGTCTGCGGGTCTTTTAGCGATATTAGATCAACAACCATCTCTGATAGAATAAACTTTCGCTTCAAACAGCGCAAAAGGCAAAAGAATTTATTATAGTCATCGAATCGGAAGTGTCAAACCAAAGTTCTTACAAACCCTATAAAATCGGTTATTCGACAAACGGTAAATTTTTAACTTTGGCAGCGGCTTCATTGATTTTCAATTCCGTTCCTTCAGCTAAATAATCGTAACGAACATAAGCCAGAGCGATTTGTTTATCAAGTTTCGGCGAGAAAACCGCTGACGTTATTTTTCCGGCGTTTTTACCTTCGAGAGATTTGATTTCTTCGCCTCCGACTGGCGAGACGTTTTCTTCAAAAACTAATCCGGTCAATCTTTTGGCGACGTGTCCGCGAAAATGGATGCGGGCGATAATCTCCTGCCCGATGTAACAGCCTTTGTTGTAGCTGATTAATTCTTCAATTCCGAGTTCGGGAACAATCGTCGTCTCATCCATATCCGCACCGTATTTCGGAACGCCGTTTTCGATGCGCAAAACTTCTCGCGTTTCTTTACCGATTTCGACTGCGCCGAGATTTTGCAATTCGTTTATAAAAATCTCCTTTGATGTTTGCGGCACGAAAACATCAAAGCCTTCTGCTCGAAAAGCACGAATTACAAAAATATTTTCGCCGTTGAAAACATTCGTCGTTATTTCAGTTTTTGAAGTTGGAAAATCGCAATTTTGAATTTTGAGTTTCGAGTTTTGAAGCGAATCGCCGCGAATCGAAACGCACAAGAATTCTTCGGACAAATCGTGAACTTTGAAGTCGCCCGCCAAGGTAAAACGCGAAAGATTTTGCAGAACCTTTTCGTAAGTTTCCGCTTCGGCTTCAAAAATAAATTTGTCTCCGATTTTTAAAACCCGAACGATTGCCAAAAGTCTGCCCTGGGCGTTTGGAAAAGCGGCGAACATCGAAGAGTTTTCCGCCAGAGTTTTGACGTCATTCGTAATCAGACCGTTCAAAAACATCACGGCTTCCGCGCCTGAAACTTCAATCAGTCCGCGTTTTTGTTCGTAAAAACCGACGCCGTTTCCACGCACGATTTCATATTCTTTTGCAAAATCCGTATTCATTTTCTTTTAGTAAACTCGTTTTCTTCTAATAAATTCGTCGTATTCCTTCTCGAAAAATCCGGCGACGGCTTCGTCATTTATTACTAAAATCGGGCGCTTGAGAAAAGTATATTCGCCCGTCATCAAATCGAGCATTTCATCTTCGGAAAGCGTTTTATCGCGCAAGCCGAGTTCACGGTATTTGACCGAACGGCGCGAGAAAAGATTTTCCGCGCCACCGAGCATTTTCGCCAATTTTTCGATTTTCTCACGTAAAAGCGGTTCTTCTTTGATGTTCCGAAGTTTTGTAATTGGAACGCTGTGATATTCGAGCCGCCTCAATGCTTTCTGACAAGTCGAGCAGTTTGGCAGCCCGTAAAAATAAATTTCGTTCATTGTTTTTCCGGTTCGACGTATTTACAGACAATTCCTTTGTCTGAAGTTTTCTCGAATTTCGCCGTTTTGACGTTTGCACGCCAGGCGCGAAGCACTTTATGAGTTTTCTTTTGCGGCGAAAGTTCCGTCATCACGATTAAATCGAGATTTTCCTTGCCGTTTTGTTGGCAGGTCGAACTCAAAGAAAATAAAAACTGCTGATTTTTTTTCACATTATCAAACATCAAAACGTCTTTCACTTCCCAGCTTGGCACGCCTTTGGCATCTCTTGCGGTAATTTTTTCCAGCCACAGCATAAACTTTTTGCCTTTTTGAAAGCGCGACACACCGTAATTTTCATTCGACAGCAAACCGCCGCCCAAATCTTTCGCGCCGTTCGGCAAAGTTTCGCCATAAACGATGCCTTTGTGTTTGTAGCCGACAAATTCACTTTTTTTCTGCGGCGCGGCGAAAGTCGTAAGCGTAAAAAATAGAAGTGAGAAAAATAATTTTAATTTCATTGCCCTGATTCCTTGAATATTCCTTAATTTTGCTAATCGTCCGGTTTTATCGAAAACGTAATTAAATTATGCTAGATTTATAAATACAACGGCAAGTTATAAACCAATTAAACTTAAATTTTATGAATCAATTATCAGAACAATCTATTTTGCAGGCTCTCAGCCAAATTATTGACCCGGATTTAAGAAAAGATATTGTCACGCTCGGCTTTGTCAAAGACTTAACAATTAACGGCGGTGATGTTTCATTTCGCCTTGTCCTGACAACTCCGGCGTGTCCGGTCAAAGAAGCGTTTGAAGATGAAGCGCGGCAGCTCGTCGGCGCGATTGCAGGCGTCGCAAACGTCAATGTCACGATGGATGCGGTAGTTCCGCAAGGGCGCGGCATCGCCAATAACGTCGCCGTTCCGGGCGTAAAAAACATCATTGCCGTTTCGAGCGGAAAAGGCGGCGTCGGCAAATCGACAGTCGCGGTGAATCTCGCGGTTTCGCTCGCGCTCGACGGCGCGAAAGTCGGCTTGATGGACGCTGACGTTTATGGTCCGAACGTGCCGTTGATGCTCGGCATCGGACACGTTCAGCCGGAAGTTTTTAACAATCAGCTCGTACCGCTCGAAGCGCACGGCATCCGCGTAATTTCGATGGCGGTGTTAGTTCCGCCCGACAAACCGATGATTTTGCGCGGTCCGATGCTGCACGGCGTTGTCCGTCAATTTTTGAGCGACGTTAATTGGGGCGAACTCGATTATTTAATCGTCGATATGCCGCCCGGAACCGGCGATGTTCAATTGTCGCTGGCGCAATTAGTTCCAGTGCAAGGCGCGGTTCTCGTGACGACTCCGCAAGCGGTTTCTCTCGCAGACGTGCGCCGCGCTGTGAAAATGTTTGAGCAAGTCTCTATTCCTGTTCTCGGCGTAATCGAAAATATGTCGTATTTCATTCCGCCCGATATGCCCGACAAACGCTATAACATTTTCGGAACAGGCGGCGGACAACAACTCGCAAGCGAATATAATTTAAGATTTCTCGGTGAAGTTCCCCTTGGAATGGAAGTCCGCGAAGGCGGCGATTCCGGCGTTCCGGTTGTCATCTCAACCCCGGAATCGCCGCAAGCAAAAGCATTCCGCACGGTTGCCGAAGAAGTCGCCAGACAAATTTCAATCGAAGCGATGAAGCCGGAACTCGTGATTACGTCGCGGGCGAGATAAGAAAGAATTAATTATGAAGGAACACGAAGAAACACGAAGTTTTTTAATTTTTCCTTCGTGTTTCTTCGTGTTCCTTAGCGGTTAAAATATCTTTGAATTTATTTAGCTGAATAAATTTATTTCTTAACTTATTTTTTGCCACTGATTAGCGATAAGGCGGTGTGTTTCCCAGTCGAAAGTCGCGCCTGTCTCACCAGCCGACAAACGAATCGCCGTCAGTGAGCCGTAACCGTTGCCGGAATTGGCGTTTATCCACCAACCCGCGCTGGCGTCCCAAACCTTGACTTCTCTTTCGCCGACGGCAATCGCGCAGCCTTCGTGATAAATCAAATCGTTGTCAATCCAGGGAAGCTGTTGCCCGTCTGTTTCGTTCCAATTGCTCGTCCATTGGTTAGTCGCTACATCGGAAAATTTCTGAACAAGTTGAATGCGATAGCTTTTCACGCCGCGAGCCGTGAAAACTTCGTGCGCGAATGCTGCAAGCGCGCCGCAATCCAGAGTTTTTTTGCGAACTGCTTCGCACCAGTAAATCGGGAACGACGACGCGCCCCAATTGAATCTCTGCCGCAGCCAGCGCGGTCCGGTGAGAAGACTTGAGCCGCCGCTTTCGGAAAAATCCTGCGCCGTTAGCCATTCACGGGCGATTTCGCAGCACATTTTTCCGTGATGCGAAATTTGCGACGGCTGCCAATCCTTCCATTTTTCAAAAACTTCGGGCGTTTTGTGCAAACCGCTCGATTCAATTTCCGTTACAACCGTTTCTTTTGCTTTACTAACCGCGTCCAAATACATAACTCATACTCCTGTCGTAAGCTCCGGCATCGCAGAAGACGAGAACGTCGCCGACCTGTGCCGTTTCGGGTAAATCGACATCTGATGCAACGATGTCGTGTTCCATACAAAGCCTTCCTAAAAGCTGCGCTTTGCCTCGATTTAAAGATTTCCAACTGCCGTTCTTGTATAAAATCCGGTGCGGATAAAAGAAATACATCGGAAGCTCGGCAATCGAGCCGTCCATAACGACTTCTTTCGCTCCGTTATCGTAATCGCGTATTTCAAGAATCTGCATTGCCACAGCCATTGAAGGCTGCGCGAGAGCTTTGCCCGGTTCGGAAAATATTCGTTTAACATTCGGCAAAAACTCGGGAATCATCTCAATCGCTCTTTTGAATTTCGCGCCGGAATTTTTTGCCAAATCTTCCGGGAACCAGCCGCCGCCAATATCCAAAATTTCAATCAATTTTCCAGAAAGCGCTTCAATCGAACCGCACCAGCGCAAAATTGATTCAAACAAATGCCACCATTGACCGATACCGACATTGCTGCTCGCCATATGAAAATGAATTCCGAACCGACATTCTTTCGGTATTCTCTGGACGGCTTCGAGAAGTTTTTCAAAGAATTCCGGCTTGTCAACCGGAATACCGAAGCGCGATTGAATGTTCGGCGTTCGCAGACGCACGCCGAGAAACTCTGTTTTTATCTCGCCGTTTTCGACGTCCGTAATAATGCGATTTAATTCTTCAATCGAATCGCAAAAAATACTGTAAAACGACGCTTCGGGCAAAACTTCCCGGCGCCACCATTTCGCCGGACCGTTCAAAATAATCTGGTCGGGACGAAAACCTGCCTCGAGCGCTTTTTTCACTTCCAAAAGGCTGATGGCTTCAGAGAAAAAATTGTTTTCGAGCGCGAGTTTGACCAGCCGTTCGTCCGGGTTGGTTTTCATACTGTAAGCATTGGTGACCGTGATTTCGTCGGTGCTTAACTCGGCTGAAAGCTGGGCGGCTTTTTGAAAATATTCGGTTGCCGTATTTTCAAAATACAAGCTCGCCGGAGTTTCCATTTGTGAAAAATCCACGTCCTTAAGGTCTTCGAGAAAAGTTGCGGGAATTTGCTCCGTTTGATTTTTCGGTATTGTATTGTGTCCATTCCCGTTGCCATTGCCGTTTTCCTGATTGGGAAAATCGAGCTTATGCAGACGATTGGCAAATTCCAAAAGTCCTGACGGATGTTTGAGAGAATGTCCGATTCCGCCGCCGAACGGTTCGGGCAGAGGCGAAAGCGGAAATTCGGGACGTACCGGAACTTCCAGAACGACGCGCGTAAATTCTTCGGCAATGACCGGCGACACTTTCGCTTTCACACCCGTCGCGCGTTCGACCAGAGCAGCCGGAATGTTTCTGCCCGTGATGGTCGCGCCGTGAACCCAAGCCGGAAAACGCGGATTAACTTCGATTAACCAAAGCTGATTTTCCGCGTCGCGCACCATCTCGAATTCCGCGCCGCCCGTCCAATTTATTTCTTTGATAATTTTGCGCAGAGGCGTGAGAATTTCTTCGTCTACCTCAGACACATCGCCCGCCCAAGTTTTACTGAGCTCGGTCAAATCACGTTTATGCATTCGCACGCAGTCAAGCAATTCGCCTTGATACGCTGACAGCATCACCGATTCTTCGTAGCCGGAAACGTGGGACTGCAAAAACAATGTATCGGTCGCCCACGCGCTCGAAAGTATGTGTCTTACTCTTTGAAACGCCGACCAATCTCCGATTCTGACCGCTTCATAATATGGACCTTTGAGCCACACTTTCCAATCGTGTTCGCGGCAAAAAGCGTGTAAATCCCAATCGGAAAGTTCGGTCGTCACAAACGTCGGAATTTTTACCGGCAAGCCTTCGTGCGCCGGAATTGCGGGCTTGCCGACTTGGTTCATTGCCATAAGCGGCGGCGTGAGCAAATTCGGATGACCTTCGGGAAAAAGGTTTGCAAACCACATAATTTCCAAATCAATACTCGAAATCCAAAGCCCGCCCGCGTCGAGAACTTTTTTTATTTCCGCGGCGTGCGTGTCGAGATTTAATTCCTGCCAAGGTCTCTGCAGCCAAATCTCGTCAAAATCCTGCCAGTGAATTCCCGAACAGCGATTTGAATACTCGACGCCGACGAGGACGGCTTCCGGGTAAGCCTGCCGCAGCGAGCGGGCGATTCCGATGCCCGGCTGCGGATTCGTTCCTGAATAAAGCCCGCTAATGTAAATTTTCATAATTTCCCTTGCTCGATACTAAATTTTTGCCGCAAATTAAATCGGTGAAAACCGAATAAAAAATATTAAAAAAAACAAAGAATTCTTCACTTTTAGTTTTTCACTAAAAATAGTCCGCGGCTGATATTTTTTAATCTTTATTTTCTAACTTGCGACTGTTGCCCAAAACGAAGGCGTCGACGCCAGATTAATCTCCGGCTTCGGAATTTTTTCTCTGAATTCGTCTGTGAAAATGCCGTCCACGCGAATACTGAACGATAAACCTTCGCTCGGGTCGCTGCCGTGAAATTGATTGACCGAATCGAACCACGCGCTGTAAGTATCGACGTATTTCTTTTCGCCTGTTTCGTGATTAAGCATATAAAACGGCTTTTTCATATTCGTCCGAAACCACAGAAATTCGTGGCAAATTTCCGTTTCTACGTGGTCGCGGTGCGCCGGCACTTCACGCGGCGCGTCGTCATACATAATCAACATTCTTCCGGTCGATTTAAACGGCAACGTGCGAATAAAATCCGTGAGCAAAGCAAATTCGGTAGCCGCTTCGGTCGGATGCCAAAACTCGGTTTTGTCTAAATCGAAATAACTGTCCGGCTTTTCCGAATAAGCCAGATAAATCATTCTCGAACCGGGTCGGTCGGCAACGGAATCATTCAATTTATATGGTCCGGTGTAAAATTTGTAATCGCTTTGCGCGTTCATCCGTCGCCGGATTTTTTGCGTAATGTAACCATCGAGTGAACGCAGTCGTTCAACATCAATAAATTCGTCGAACGATTTGTAGCTCGGGTAAGTTATCCGCGAATCAACTTCTTCAAAAACAAGCGTATCTTCAGCTAATGATTTTTTTGATATTTCTTCTGCCATTTGTGTCGAACTGTTCATAGTTTGAATTTCTGTCGATGATTTACCCATAAATAATTTTGTTTTCGGTTCGCATTTGCAATTGAACAAATTAAAGTTTGAATCGAAAACCGCTATGAGGCGCACGACCAGAGCGCGGGCATCGAAGCCAAATTGTATTCGGGCTTCGGAATTCTCGCTTTGAATTCGTCAGTGAATGTTCCGTCCACTCGGATACTGAAGGATAAACCTTCGATTGCTTCGCTGCCGTGGTATTGATTTACCGCGTCAAACCACGCGCTGTAAGATTTGACGTATTTTTTCGCGCCGGTATTCTGATTCAAAACGTAAAAAGGTTTTTTCAGATTCGTGCGAAACCAGATAAAGTCGTTGCAAACTTCCGATTCTAAGTGGTCGCGGTGCGCGGGAACTTCTTTGCCGGCATCGTCATAAATAATCAACATTCTGCCTGTCGCCTGAAACGGCAAATTTCGGATAAAATCCGTCAACTCGGCAAATTCTTCGGCGGCTTCGGTAAATTCCCACAAATCGTGGCGGTCGAGGTCGAGGTAATCGTAAGGCGTTTCGGGTTTGGTGCGTGTCAGCCATATTTCCCGCACTCCCGGCTGGTAAGGCGAATTCTCCTCGAGGCGGTGAATGTTCAAGAAAAAACTGTCTATTTCGGCTTTGATATGCTGATTGATACGCTCGACGATATAACCGTCAAGCGAGCGAAGGCGTTCGACATCGATAAATTCGTCGAACGATTTATAACACGGATAACTTATTCGCGGGTCAACCTCTGCTTGCTTAAAATCGTTGATAAAGGTGTTTTCCGACTCGGCAGCTTGCACTCTTTTTGCTCTCCTTATATTTGTTACTAAAATATCACATTTTTAAGAATTGTGGTACGCACTTTTTTATTAAATAAGGCTTGGTTATTGATTTATAAGTTATCATTGGATAAGAACTGGTTCTGTAATATAGATTACATAAATCATTTTTTTATTTTTTTACAATACTTTTAGTTTTGTTAGTTTTTAGTTTTGTTAGTTTTGCTCGCCGAATTTTTTTCCGACACTTCGAGGCGGTTTATGATCAAGACAAGTTTTCTCAATCATCAAAGATTGCCTCTGGTCGTCGAACCGGAATTCGATACATCTTTTGAATCGCTCGTCGAGACAGCAAAAGTGCGGCGCGAGTTTTTGCGCGAACAGCTTTTACATTACGGCGCTCTGCTGGTGCGCGGTTTTCAAATGGAAAACGCCGCCGATTTTGAACAATTCGCGCGCGTCTTTTCCGAAAAAGACGTTTTTAATTACGCCGGCGGAGTTTCTCCGCGCCGTGTTTTGAAAGATGGAGTTTATACATCGACCGAGTATCCGGCGCAATTTTCGCTCGCGCTCCACAACGAGTTGTCTTACTCAAACATTTATCCGAGCCTGCTTTTTTTCGGTTGTTTGATTGCCCCGCAAACCGGCGGTGAAACGACACTCGGGGATAGCCGACGGATTTTGCAAAAGATTGATTCGCAAATTGTTGATTTGTTCAAACGAAAAAAACTCTGCTACGTCCGCAATCTGCAAGCCGATAAAGGTTCGGGTTATTCCTGGCAGGAAGCCTTTGAAAGCGACGATAAAAAAACGGTCGAGAAAATTTGCCGAAAAGCGGGCGCGCAGCTCGAATGGAAAACAGGCGGCGGCTTGCGTGTCAGCCAAATTCGCCCGGCGACCGCGACGCATCCGATTACTTCAGAAGAAGTTTGGTTCAACCAGGCTGACGGCTTTCACCCGAGCAATCTGGGCGAAGAATTACTCGAAACATTGAGTGAAGACGAATTGCGTTTGAACGTTCGTTTCGGCGACGGCTCCCCGATTGATCGGTCGATGCTAACTCGTATCCGCGCCGTTCTCGAAAGCGAAACAATTCTGCATCGCTGGCAAGTCGGCGACATTTTGATACTCGACAATATCTTGGCGGCACACGGACGAATGCCTTTTGCCGGAGCCAGAAAAATTATTTTAACGATGACTTAACCATACTCGAAAGGCGCTTCTCAAACTATATTTCCGGCAACATAAAGAAACAATTGCGGCATCAAATTCGGTCAAATGCTTGCTATTTTATTGCAAGCCGTATAAAATTGAAATTAAAGTAATGATTCGGCATCGACTGAATCAAACGAAATCATATTCTAAGGAGATTATAAAAAATGTCAGCAGTAGCAGCACCGGATATTCAACTCGGCATCACGCCGAGCGCAGCAAAAGAGATTATGAGTTTTATGACGAGCGAAGATGATTTACCGGAAACTGCCGGTCTTCGCGTCAGGGTCGTGCCGGGCGGATGTTCGGGTTTTCAATATAGCTTGAATATCGAAGAAGAATCGCGCAGCGGCGATTTCATTGTCGAAAAAGAAGGCGTGCGCCTTTTCGTCGATATGTTCAGCGCGCAGTATCTGAATGGCGTGCAGGTCGATTACACTTCAAATATGATGGGTTCGGGCTTTACGTTTGAAAATCCGAATGCCACCGGCGGCTGCGGCTGCGGAACTTCATTTTCAGCTTAATCAAAAACTAATTGCTTGGATTGTTTAAAAGGCGCGGAGATTTTTCTTTGCGTCTTTATTTTTTTTATTTTGTGGAACTTCAATTTGATTAAAACTTTTTTGAATTACACAAAGACAACTGAAGAACGCGAAGGCAAAGGCGGAGAAGACTAGGCGAGGTCGTTTCGGTTTTGAATAAGAAAATGCGAAACCGAAATGACCTTCTCGCACAATAATCTGCGAAGTTTCCACACCAAGTTTTTAAAACCACAAAATGACACTTGCCAAATCAATTCGTTTAAAGTAAAAATGATTACACGGTTTGCAAAAATTGCTTTTCAAGTGAATTTTGTTCTTCCCAGCTTAAACAAACAATAATTTTACAATTTATTTTTGATCGAAAATCCGCCGAGAGATTTTTTAGGAACTATTTTTGTTTTATCCGTTTTTAAAGTTAAGCGGAATTTTATTTCGCGCCAACCTCAAGCCCTTTTCAAGAAAAACTGAAAATTAGGAGCCGCCTTTGATGAAACTTGGTAAATATTTGTGTCTTTGTTTGTCTTTTACTTTTATTTCCGTGATTTTTGCTGTTAACACCACTGCTCAAGAGCGTTCGAGAATCGTCGAAACCGCCGAAAGCCAAATCGATTATCAAAACTACCGGCAAGATTACTCGCCGGGCGCGGACACGGAAATTCCCCGCTCAACTGTTTCATTACCGGCTAACACTTCACGCCGTCCGGCACTGACCAACGACATTGTTATCAAAACACCCCGCAACTATCAACCATTAATAAAAAAGACAGCCTCTTCCCGACCGATTAATTCAATTCCGACTAATTACATCAGCAAAGGTTCGTACAATCCCATTTTCAATCAAAGATTATTGCAGGCGATTCAAACGAGAATCGGCATTCCCTACCGCTACGGTTCGACCGGACCGACTTCTTATGATTGTTCGGGACTTGTCTGGAGCGTTTTTCAGGAAGCGGGTTTTAATTTTGAACGCACCAGCGCGCGCACGATGTGGCAAAATTCCGAGCCGGTCGAAGGCGACGACCGGTACAAGCTCGGAACGCTCGTATTTTTTAACGGACTGGCGCACATCGGCATCGTTGCCGACGCAAACGGTTTTTACCAGGCTTCGTCAAGTCAGGGCGTGACTTATTCGAGATTCGACGGATACTGGGGAAATCGCATCGTCGGGTTTCGCCGAATGAATTTAGGTAATTCCGCAGTCATCATTTCTGCTAATTCCGTCAGGTAATTTAATCCAAAACGTCTAATTCGGTTTATCGAAACAATTTTCCCGCGCGGCGAAAATGCTTTCATCGATGTTTTCGTTGATTTTCACTTCACTTAATTGAATCAAAACAATCGGGCTTCTCGTCTGTCTGAAAGGAAATTGAATGCCGCCGACTTTCCGGTAATCGTCAAACGAAACATCGGTGTAACCGCTCGAGCGATGAACGAGCAGTTTTGTTTCGGCGTCGAAAGCAAAAGCGACGTTTCTGCCGTCTAGCGAATTAGCTTCTATCAAATTCAACTTGCGTCCGCCGCTGTCAAATTTTCCAAGAAAGTTGATGTTCGGATAAAGCTCTTTTACTTTCAAAATTTCATAAAAATCAGCAAACAAACCTTTATCGGAAATGAGCGCAGTTTCCGAGTGTTTTTCCGTGCCTAAAATCTTGGAATCGACAAAGTAATTTTTACCGTCGAAAACTTCTCGAACTTCGCCGAATCCTTCGATAAATATCGTTTCCGTGAATTTATTCGGGGCTTTGCGATAAATTTCAACGTCGCCTTCGACATTCGCGCCCGCTCTCGTTATTTTAACCGTTCCTTTCGCCGCGTAAGAACTCAAATTTTTTAGCGCTGATTCGCCGCCGGCGGCACCAATAAATTCGGCGAAAATTTTCAGCGCCGCCGCGTCCTGACCTTTTTTAATAACCGGCTTCGGTGGCGGCGGAAGCGGAACAGTAACGGTGGCGAGTGTTTTCTGCTGTTTCGCTTTTGGGGCGGGCGGAGGAGGAGGAGGCGGATTTACGGCTTTTGTCAAAAACGAATTCGGTCTGATTGCTTCATTATCTTTTTTCGACAAGTTTCCCTGCAAAAAATTTATCGCCGCGTCGAGTTGCTTATCCTTTCCTGCGAGCAAAGATTGGCGGTCGAGGCTGACCGTTAGATTCGGCTCGATGCCTTTGCCTTCGAGCAGATTTCCGTTCGGAGTTTGAAAATTCGCCACCGGAAAAAGAAAAACCGCGCCGGTCGGCAAAATTTTAGTCGTCGCCGGCAGTGCCGCGCCCGCGCTTTTATCGCCGATGACAATCGCCCGATTATTTTCCTGCATCGCGGCGGCGAAAATTTCCGCCGCCGAATAACTCAATCCGTCAGTCAAAACAACGATTTTCCCCGAATAATTTTTCGGATGCGGTCGAATCAGCAAATTTTCGTGTCCGATTTTGTAAATCGCCGTTCCGAGTTTCAAATCCTTGTCCGTCAACAATCCGCTGAGACTCAGCAAAACCGCAAACGAACCGCCGAGATTGCCGCGCATATCGATGACAATCGCTTTTTTGTCTTTGAATTGACCGATTGCCGCGCAAAATCTCTCGACTGCCGTTGCCGCGAAAAAGTTGAATTTTATGTAGCCGATTTCGTCGCTCAAAGAATCGGTTTCAAACCTGAAAAATTGTTCGGGAAGATTTTGCAGGATTTTTACCGATTCGCCATCGAGTTTTTCGCGCAGTATTTTTATTTCCTTCGATTGATCTTTTTCGTCGAGATAACTCAAATTGACAAAAGTGTCTTTTTCACCGTTGATAAACCAAGCGATAATTTCCAGCGGCAATTGTTTTTGGACGAATTTTGAGTAAGTTCCATAATTTTGGATTTTTTCCAAAAATGACTTTAAAGACACTTCGTTGATTTTTTCGATGACGTAACCGATTTTAAGACCGGCTTTTTCCGCCGCCGATTTTTTTTTGACGCGCGTGATGACGACTCGATTGTCAAAAATTCGGACATCGATTCCGATGCCATATTTGGCTTCAAAATCGTCGGCATCTTCGGCATCAATTGCTTTATCGGCGTCAAGAGAATCCGCTTTCTTTTTCCCTTTCTCGACGCTTTCGCCTTTTGCCTTTTCCCTGGCTTTAGCGATTTCCCGGTAAACTTCCGGCGGAATAATCGTGAAATGCGAGCGATTCAGGCGGTCAATCATTTCCTGCAACAGAAGATGCAGCTGCGCGTCGGTTTGCAAAGCCGAAACGCGCGGCTCGTATTCTTTTTTGACCGCATCCCAATCGAGATTGTTGAATGTTCGGTCGAAATAATTGTCCTTGATTGTTTGCCACACGATTTGGAAACTTTGCGCCCGTCTTTCCTGTTCGGGCGAAAGTTTCGCGGCGCGGACGGTTTCGATGGGCGTCGCCGACGGCACGGAAACAATTGTTTGCGGAGGATTTATTCGTCTTTTTTGTGCGAAAGAATTCCCGGTAAAACACAAACACGCCAAAATTAAGGCGAGCGAAGCGAGAGATTTTTTTAACATAAAAAGAGATGCGGGAGAAAAGGTTCGGGAAAGTTCTAACTTTGCTGTTTTACGTACGTTAATTAAAACTAAACAGTCGGACAAATTTAAGTTAAAGAAAATGAAACCACAGATAAGCACGGATAAGAATTTGATTTCATCTGTGTTTATCCGTGTCTATCTGTGGTTTCATACTCTTTTCTTTAATTTTGTCTGATTACTTAGAGACCTTTATTGGCGATAAATTTTACCAAATCTCGGACGCGGCACGAATAACCCCATTCGTTGTCGTACCAGGAAAGAATTTTAACGGTCGTTCCGCCGATGACTTTTGTATTTTCGGCGTCGACAATCGAAGAATTCGGATTGCCGCGAAAATCTATCGAGACAAGCGGTTCTTCGGAGAACGCCAAAATCCCTTTTAATTCTTCGTTTGCCGCGTCCTTTAAAACGCGGTTGACTTCTTCGGTCGTCGTTTCCTTTTCGAGATTTATTACGACATCGACCAGAGACACATTCGGCGTCGGAACGCGCACGCTGATTCCGTCGAATTTTCCTTTGAGTTCGGGAATCACGAGCGCGACTGCTTTTGCCGCGCCGGTCGAAGTCGGAATCATCGAAAGCGCGGCGGCACGGGCGCGGCGCAAATCTTTGTGCGGCAAATCGAGCAGTTGCTGGTCGTTGGTGTAAGAATGAATCGTGTTCATCAAAGCGTTTTTGATGCCGAATTTTTCGTGTATGACTTTAGCGACCGGCGCAAGGCAATTGGTCGTACAGGAAGCGTTGGAAATAACATTGTGTTTTTCCGCATCGTACATATGTTCGTTGACGCCCAGCACAATTGTCACGTCTTCGCCTTTAGCAGGCGCGGAGATAATCACTTTTTTAACCGAGCCGCGCAAATGTTTCGCCGCGTCTTCGGCATTGGTAAATCGCCCTGTCGATTCGATGACGATTTCCGCGCCGACCGAATTCCAATCAATAAGGCTCGGGTCTTTCTCGCTAAAAACCTTGAAACTGTCGTTTTTCACGCGAATCGTATCGCCGTCCGCCGAAATGCTTTGTTCGAGATTTCCCATTACCGAATCGTATTTCAATAAATGCGCCAGAGTTTTCGTGTCGGTTAAATCGTTGACCGCCACAAAATCAATTTCCTGGTCGCCTAAAGCCGTACGCATCACGTTGCGCCCGATGCGTCCGAAACCGTTAATCCCAACTTTTATCGCCATTATAATAAAATCCTCCCGGAAAAATTTGTGTATTAAAAACTTGAAGATAACTTATATCGAGCCAAACTTCAAAGTTTATAGTTTTACGCGCGCTCAAACAAATTTACGCCTTTTCAAGCGCTTTCAAAAATCAAATAATTGAAACAATAAAATTCAAACGAGCGTAGAAATTCACTGGAATTCATAATCACTTATTTCAATACTTTCAAAGTCGGAGTCCACAATAATGAAACCAACGCGTAGTTTTCTTTTTTTCTGTTCGCTCTCGACGTGTCTGCTCGGTTTGAATTTTGAGCGGGTTTTCGCTCAGGAGCAAAAGCCGCGAGTTGTCACAAATGCCGTTAAAACCGAAGAAACTTCGACCGCTGTGAAAACCGAACCTTCGCCGAAAAGCGCGGAAAAGCCCGATGAGAAATCAGTCGTGAGCTTTTCGACGGCGATGATTACAAACCGCGTCGGAGTTGCATCGGCTCAGACGCTGCCGCTTTCGCTCAACGAAGCGATTCGCAAAGCACTCGAAAATAACAACAGTATCGAAGTGGCGCGCGACGACGTTCGGTTTCAGGAAACGCAGCTCCGTTCGATACTCGGCGCCTATGACCCGACGTTGAGCGTGACGCCGACGTTTTCGCGCAGTGCTTCGACCGGCTCGAACGGCTCGAACGATTTCCGCCTCAACGCCGGTTTCGATAAACTTCTTGAACGCGGCGGCGGAAGCATTAATACTTTTTTCAACGATAGTCAGACGGGCAGAAATTCGCAAAATAACACCACTTTCAATCAAACGTCTTCACTCGGTAATTCTTCAAGCACGACTTTTTCCAGCAATCTGGGCGTCACTTATACGCAGCCGCTTTTCCGCAATTTCAGAGTCGACAACACGCGCCGCCAAATCAGAATTCAGCGCAAACGACTTCAGCAGTCGGACGCCGATTTTCGCCGTCAGACGATTCTAATTATTTCGCAGGTGCAAAATTCCTACTGGGATTTGGTTTTCACGCTCCGCGACCAGCAAAATCGCCTTGCAAATTTAAATCTGGCGCGCGAAAACCTGCGGCAAATCGAAGCGAAAATCCAAGCCGGCGCTTCGGCTCCGCTCGCCCGCGCCGAAGTCGCCACCGAACTCGCCAACCGCGAATCCGACGTTTTGCTGGCGACGCAGCAGGTTTCGATTACCGAAAACAATCTAAAAACGCTCTTGCTTCGTGACGCGAACGCGCCCGAATGGACGCAATCGCTCGTGCCGACCGACACGCCCGCTTACAGCGACGAGCCGGTAATCGTTGAAGACGCTATAAAGGACGCGATGGATAATCGCCCCGAATTGAGCCGTCTGCGTTTTCAAAAGGAGATAAATTCGATTGACATCGATTATTTCAAAAATCAGACGAAACCGCGGATTGATTTAGTTTCATCGTTTTCGCTCGGGGGATTGTCATTGACCGGCGGGCAAACCAATAGCAATTTGACCGTTCCGCAATTCACAGGAAATCAGGAAATCCTCCGCACGCGATTGAATTTGCTCTTGCCTGCAAACCAACAAATACCAAACTTAGATGTTCCGGTCGCCACATTACCCGATTATTTAAGCGGCGGAACATTTCAATCGCTGCGCAACCTTTTTCGTTCCGACGCGCCGAATTATTCGGTCGGCATTACAATTCAGTTTCCCTTGAAAAACAGAACCGCAAAAGCGAATCTGGCGGGCGCGCGAATTCAAAACCAGCAAACCGACGCGCAACTCCGCTCTCAGGAACAAACCGTTATCGCCGAAGTTCGCAACGCCGTGCAAGCGGTCGAAACTGCGCGGCTGCGAGTTTTAACTTCGCGGCGAGCGCGTGAAAACGCTGAAAAACAACTCGAAGGCGAGCGCAAACTTTTTGAAGTCGGACGCTCGACGACCTTTCTGCTTTTCCAGCGTGAAAACTCTTTAACCAACGCCCGCAACTCCGAAATTCGCGCCGAAACCGATTACAACAAATCGCTTTCCGATTTGCAGCGTTCGACTTCGACGACTTTTCGGACGAATAACATCGAGGTGCAATCGCCGATGAATGATAAATAAAAGCAAGTGGCAAGCAGCAAGAAAAACAGCGGAAAGAAACCAGCTATTTTCATATTTTTTTATTTCTATTACTTATTAGACCTCTTGCGAAATTCAGAATCAAAGCTATTTGACGCTCGAAATTACTGCGATTTAACTTTTTGGCTGGTTCAAAACCATATGATTTAGCCTGATTTTTTGCTTTACAACAATTTTATTTTAATTTCGCAAGAGGTCTATTCCTTGCTTGATGTTTCTTACTTCAACTTTTACTTTAAGTGTTGAATTCCCGACTCTTTATATTTTACTTGAAGTTTGAGAGAATAACGGCGTGAAAATTTCCGCCGTTATCATTGCTTTTAACGAAGAAAAAAATATCGCCGCCGCCGTCAAATCGGTTTCCTGGGCTGATGAAATTTTAGTCGTCGATTCGGAAAGCACGGACGAAACAAAAAACATTGCCGAATCGCTCGGCGCAAAAATTCTGACGAAAAAGTGGCAGGGATTTTCCCGGCAAAAACAGTTTGCAATCGATAACGCCGCTTTCGATTGGATTTTCAGTCTCGATGCCGACGAAGTTGTTTCCGACAAATTAGAAACTGAGATTTTAAGCCTCAAAAATAAACCCGAAAGCAATCTGGCGACCGGTTATAAAATTCCGCGACTGACCTTTTATATGAATCGCCCGATTCGGCACGGCGGCTGGTATCCCGATTGGCAATTGCGTTTTTTCAACCGCCGACATGGAAAATGGAAAGACGTTCTGGTTCACGAATCAGTGCAGATGCAAAAAAATGCGCGAATTGAAAAGCTGAGCGGTGACATTCTTCATTACAGTATTCCCAATGCTACCTACCACAACCGGATGATTGCCAATCGCTACGCGCCGCTTGCCGCCGAACAAATGTTCACGCGCGGCAGACGAACTTCACTGCTTAAAATCCTTACTGCCGGGCTAACGGCTTTTTTACAGACATATATTATAAAATTAGGATTTCTCGACGGTTTACCCGGTTTTTGCATCGCTCGTTTTGCCGCGCACCACGCTTTTTTGAAACATCTGCTTCTTTGGGAAATGCAGCAAACTCAAAAGTCTGAATTTCAAAGCTCAAGCGAGAAAAGTTGAAATCGAGGTTTATAAAATCAGTAACGGCAACTATTCGATTTTTATCCACATCAAACTTTTTGTTTCAGTAAATTCTGCGATATATTAATGTTTGTAAATTCAGCCCGTCAACAAAATTATATGAAGAAATTATTCTATCTCGGTTCGATTATCGTCATTTTCTCAACCGCCGCTCTTGCGCAAAAAGGCATTGATACGCAGACGAATAAAATAAAACAGGAAGGCAATAAAATCACGCCGCAGACGCCCGTCGAGCCGAAAGGAACTTCTTATAGTTGGGGCAAAGACAAAACAAAGATTCGTGAGCATTTGTCTAATCCTTATAAAATGAATTCACGCCGCGACGTGTTGATTGAAAATGTTATTAATGTCTTGAAAGATAATAAATTGATTGTCGACGAATCGGCTTCGAGAATGAAGGATGGCGTTATCGTTTCGCAGCCGTTCGTTTTCGCCAAAGGAGCGGTCATTACGCGCAACGAACTCAATCGCTACGCGGTTTTATCAGGCACCGACGCTGCCTGGACTCGCGGTCGTTATATTTTAACGATTGAAATTCAATCAATCGACGGCATTCAAAATAACGTCTCCGTAACGGCGAAAATCGAAGGTAGGTCGGAAAACGGTCTGGTTTCCGAATGGACGACTTTGCAGAGCAGCGGCGCGGCGGAAGATGAGTTTCTCGTTAAATTAGTCGAAGCGGTAACCGGAACTGCGGTTGACGCGCCTCAGGTTTCGAATCGGTAGTTTTATTCGTTATAAAGAAGATGTTTTTCAAATTTTCACGTTTCATTTTTATCGCGGTATTATTTTTCCTGGCTGTTGCCGGTGCCGATGCGCAGATTGATTCGCCTGACGCGAGCAATCGGAGCGGCGCAAATAACAAAGAAGATTTTCCGAAAGGCATTAAAGAATCGCTTGCCAAAAGCCGTATCGAGCGCGAAAAAAAAGATTATGAAGAATTAATTCAAAACGGCGAGGAAGTCGTGAAACTCAGCGAAAATCTGGAAAAATCTTTTGCCGAATCAAACACGCTTTCATCCGAAGACCAGAAAAAGTTAGACCGTCTGGAAAAGCTCGCCAAAAAAATTCGCAAAGAACTCGGAGCCAGTGACGGCGATGATACGGACGAAGACGTAAATCTTTCTTCAATGCGCAATGCTTTTCAAACCTTGCAATCCAACACTAATAATTTGGTCAGTGAATTGAAGAAAACTACGCGCTACAGCATCTCGGTCGTCGCCGTTCAAAGTTCCAATGCGCTTTTGAAAATCGTTAAATTTATTCGTTTCGGCAAAAATTAAATGGGAAGTGAGTGATGAAACTGAAAGTGTCTAAAAATATATTAAGCCGCAAAAAATTAATAATCTATTCTCAATTTTTACTTCTCGTTTTGTTTTGTTTTATCTTGCCCGCCTTTGCCCAGGACGACGATGTTCTCAAAATAGAATCTTCAATCGTTGTTCTTAACGCGACCGTTAATGACACACGAGGAAATCCGGTTTCAGGACTGAAACAAACTCAATTTAAAGTTTTTGAAGACGGTCAGGAACAGAAAGTTGATTTCTTCGACGCAGAGAAAACGCCGTTTGCCGCCGTTCTTTTGATTGATACTTCGGGCAGTATGGAAACGCGAATCAGTATGGCACGCGGCGCCGCAATAAATTTTCTCGACGGTCTGCGCCCCGACGACGCGACGGCGATTTACCATTTCGACACGAAAGTTTCCCTTGTGCAGGATTTCTCGAACAGTCGCGATATTACCGAAAAAATTTTCGATTTAAAAACGGACGGCTACACGGCTTTAAACGATGCGATTTATAAAGCCGGGCAGGAACTCGCCAAACGACCCGAAAAACGAAAAGCTATAATCGTTCTCTCGGACGGCGCTGATAATAAAAGCGCACGTTCCGCTGACAAAGTTCTAAAAGCCGCGCTTGCCTCAAATGTGACAATTTACACGATTGATATGTCAGCGACAGATACGGGCGGCGCGGATAGAATGCAAAATCAGGGCGCGCTCAAAAATTTCGCCGAAAAAAGCGGCGGCGTTTTTACGCCCGTCGGCGGTGGCGCGGCAATGCGTCAGGCGTTCAAAAATATCATCGCCGAACTCGGCACGCAATACACGCTCGGTTACCAACCGTCGAATATGAAAAAGGACGGCAAATGGCGGACGATTGAAATAAAAGTCGCCCGCCCGAACCTCACTATCCGCACGCGGAAAGGTTATAATGCGCCCAAAGAAAAATGATGAATGTTTATCGACATTCATCATTTTGCAACTTACTGAAAGCAAAAGGTTTTCCCTTTTAGTTTTCACGAATTTACTGCATATTGGCTTGGCTTTCAACGTCGCCGTCTAAAACAAAAGTCACGATCATCATCACTTCGTATTCTGAAACGCTGTTGTTGTTTACTTTAACTTTTTGTTCTTTAATCCACGCGCTGCGCACGTTTTTAACCGATTGCGTCGCCCGTTCGACTCCTTTCTTGATAGCGTCCTCAAAACTCGTGTTTGAAGTCGACGTGATTTCGATATTTTTTGCTACTGACATTTTCGTTACTCCCTTGGATTTTTAATTTGGACGGCGCTTGAATTCCGTCTGAAAATTTATTTTATAAGCACGACTATTTTGAGCGAATTTTGTTTCAAATGCAAACACTTTTCAAAAGATCATTTTTTAAAAGCTCGTTTTATTTCTCGATTTATCACGATGTCTCTCCATCGCCGATTCGATTACACGGTCAATAACTTCGGGAAACTGCAAGCCCGTTCCCGCCCACATTTTCGGGAAACCGGAGGCGTCCGTCAGCCCTGGCAAAGTGTTGATTTCATTGACGAGAAGTGCGCCTGTATCGTTTCGCAAAAAGAAATCGACGCGAGCCAATCCCGAACCGTCAACCGCGCGAAAAGCCGTAGTTGCCATTTGCTGAATTTTTTTGGTTAATTCTTCGGAAACCGGAGCCGGAACGACAAATTCATTGTTTCCCGTGCCCGAGTATTTTTCCGTGTAATCGAGAAACTTTTTGTCGTCTTCCCTGATAATGTATTCGCCCGGCAAACTCGCCCGTGCGTCTTCGTAACCGATGACCGCGCATTCGATTTCGCGCATATCGAGTCCTTCTTCAATGATAATTTTACGGTCATACTCGGCGGCGAGTTCAATGGCTTTTCTCAGCGAATCTTCGTCCGTCGCGCACGAGACACCGACGGATGAGCCGAGATTCGCCGGTTTGACGAAACACGGATAACCGAGTTTCACTTCGGTCTGTTTGATTACTGCGTCGCCTTCACGCTCCCATTCGTTGCGCAAAAACCAGACGTATTTGCACATCGGAAGTTCGGCGTCGCGGAAAAGCGTTTTCATTACTACTTTGTCCATTCCGCAAGCCGAAGCCAAAACGCCGCAGCCCACGTAAGGAAGGTCAGCCATTTCAAAGAGCCCTTGAATCGTGCCGTCTTCGCCGTAAGTTCCGTGCAGAACAGGAAAAATCACATCGAGCGGCGCGACGGTTTCTCCCGCTTCTGATTCTCCCAATTCGACTAAACCTTTGTAACTCGTGTCACCAATCAGCGCGACCTGATTGTTCGAGTAATTTTCGATGTTTTTATTTAAAAGTTCCTGTATCGGCGTCGAAAAGAGTTTCAATGATTCTTTCGGATTCAACCACTTTCCGGTTTTGCCGATGGCTATCGGGATGACTGCGTATTTGTCTTTGTCAATCTGTTCGATAACGGTTTTCGCCGAACGAATCGAAATTTCGTGTTCGCCCGAACGCCCGCCGAAAATTACGCCGACTTTTATTTTCTGCATAATATTTGTTTTGACAAAGGTTAATATAGATTTTTCAAACAGTTACAGATTGTACTTTACTATTTACTTTAAGTTATAAGATAGTTTTTCCTAAAGCTGAGAGAATCAGTTCGCCGGCAAGTTCAACAGTAATATTGCTTTCGTCTAGCATCGGGTTAACTTCGACAATTTCAAACGAGCGCATGTTGCCGGTTTCCGCGATAATTTCTAAGGCGAGATGCGCTTCGCGGTACGTGATTCCGCCGCGCACGAGCGTCCCCGAACCCGGCGCGAATCGCGGGTCGATAACATCCACATCAAAGGTGACGGCGAAACCGCCCGCCGCTTGCGAAGCAATTTTCACGGCGTCTTCGACGCAAGCCAACATTCCGCGCCGGTCAATGTCGCTCATCGTAAAAAAATTTCCGTGCATTCCGAGTTCACGAATGCGATGTTTTTCCCCCGCATCCAAATCGCGCGCGCCGACATGAGCGCAAAATTTCGGATTGACTTTTGGTGTAAATCCTTCCAGATTGATTAGCGAAGGCTCGCCGCAGCCGAGCAGCGCGGCAAGCGACATTCCGTGCAGATTGCCGGAAGAGGACGTGTCAGGTGTATTAATGTCGGCGTGCGCGTCGAGCCAGATTAAACCGATTTCCTGTTCCCGGGCGTGAAAAAATGAAGAAACCGCTGAGAAAGTTCCGGCGGCAATTGAATGGTCACCACCCAGAATGACCGGAAAAGCATTTTCCTGCAAAATACTTTTGATTGACTTCGCCATATTCTCGCACGAAGCCAGCGTTTCCTGAAGATATTTAGGATTTTCTTTCTTTTTTGCAATGTAATTCGGCTTGACGATTTCAACATCGCCGTAATCTTTGACGGCGAAACCGAGTTCTTCGATATGTCCGACGAGTGAATTCCCCCGAAATTCCAGCAGACGCAGCGCCGTCGAGCCGAGTTCGCTTCCTTTAATGCCCGCTCCATAACCGAGCGGCACGCCGACGATTCCAATTTTTTTCCCCTTTCCCGGAAAATCTTGTTCAGCAAAATCCATATAAAATTATAATTCTCCGAAGCCGTCGAGAAAAAGTTTTTCAATTATTTCAAGTGCCTGTCTTTCGTCTGTGCCATCGACTTTTACCTCAAGTTCGGTTGCTTTAGCTGCAGCTAAAGCGAGGACGCTTAAAATTGATTTCGCGTCGGCGACAACAGCGTTATCGATACGTTTCAATTCAATAATGCTTTGGAATGCTCCGGCGAGACGAACAAGTTGGGCGGCGGCGCGAGCATGTAGACCAAGCTCATTAATAACCTTAAGTTTTACTTCAAGCATCCTTTTTTAACTTTTGCGGTTCAAGCAGTTCGCTCGTTCGATAAATTGCCTGTTTGCCCTGTTCCTCGACATCTTTTGCCAATTCAATCAAAGTCAACTCCTTGTTTTGCGAAGCGAGTTTGATAACCATCGGCAAATTAACGCCTGTTACGATTTCGACTTCGTTTTCCTTGATAAACATTGCCGATATGTTTGTCGGCGTTCCGCCGAACATATCGGTCAAAAGAAGAACTCCTGCTCCTTCGGAAACCTTGGCGATGGCGCGGGCAATTTCGTCCTTTGCCGTTTCCACGTCGTCGTGCCAGCCGATGGAAACAGCTGTAATATGACTTAAGGTGCCGACCACGGCTTCCGCCGCCGCCAGCAATTCGCCCGCGACTTGTCCGTGGGAAACTATCACTCCGCCGATTTTTTTCATTTTTTTACTTTCATCCGAGTTTGCTTTTTACTTCTGCACGTCTCGATGCTCGATTGAAACGTCGAAATCTTCGGTTTTTAATGCTTTTGCTAATTTATTGGCGACCATTACCGAGCGGTGTCTCCCCCCGGTGCAGCCGACGCCGATTGTCAGATATGATTTTCCTTCGCGCCGGTAAAGCGGCAACAGATACTCTAATAAATCTGTAAATCGCCGGATAGTTTCCTGGACTTCCGGTTGTTTATCGAGAAAACCGATGACTTTTTTGTCCGTTCCGGGAAGTTCACGCAAGCCCTTTTCAAAATAAGGATTCGGCAGATGCCGCACATCGAAAAGTAAATCCGCCTGGCGCGGACTGCCGTGTTTGTGTCCGAAACTAAAAATTGAAACGTGGAGCGGAGCGCCTTCTCTGGCGTGTCCGAATCTTCGCACGAGCAAATGTCGTAATGTGTGAACCGTATGCTCGGAAGTATCGATAATCAAATTCGCCGTTTGACGAATATCCTGCATCGCCTGTTTTTCGGCGCGAATTGCTTCGAGCAATCCTTTTCCGGTGTCTGCCGGATGCGGACGGCGCGTTTCGGAAAAGCGTCTTTGCAAAACTTCGTCCGAAGCCTCGAAAAATAGCACAAACGGCGAAAGCTCTTTTTCTATTTTTCCCAGTTCGCTCGGAAACTCGGAAAGAAAATGACGTTCCCGAATGTTGATGACAAGGGCGGCTTTTTCAATCGCCACGACTTCTTCGGCGTTCGGAACGAGAAGACGCGAAAACGTCGAAAGCATCGTCAAAGGCAGATTGTCGACGCAAAAATATCCCAAATCTTCAAAAGCGTTCGTCGCCGAACTCATTCCCGAACCGCTCAAACCAGTGATGATGACAAAATGCGGAAAAGACTTTTGCTCTATTTTATTTTGAGACATAATTTGACGGCGAAAACTGCGGCGACGGCGATTTCCAATTGCCGTACTTTGATTCGACTTAAATCGTGAGCTTAATTTTTACGGTTGAATCAAACCGTAATTCCCGTCCTTGCGTTTATAAATAACCGAAACACGCTCGCCGTCGTCTGCGTTTCTGAAAACGAGAAAATGATTTTCATCAATGTTGAGACGGATAACGGCTTCTTCGGCGGTCATTGGTTTAACCGGGTAATCTCTCGATTCGATAATTTCTGGGGTACTCGGCGCGGGAATGACTTCCGCCGCGACCGGCTCGACGGTCGTCACCTTTTTGACTTTATGGTGTTTGTCGGTAATTTTGCTTTTTAGCTTTAAGGCTTGTTTCTCGATTTTGTCAATTGTCTGCGACAAAGATTTATACATATCGGCGGCATTAGTCGTCGCGGTTAAAATTTCGTTGCGCCATTTAACGATGATTTCCGCTCGATGGTCTCCTTTGTCAACTTCGATTATAACGTGGGCGTTCCGGTCACTTCCGTCGAATAAATGATTCAGCTTTTCAAAATGTTCTTCGACGTGTGAACGCAATGCGGAAGTTACTTCGATGTGTCTGCCAGTGTATTCAAATTTCATATAATTGCGACCCTCTTGATTTTTGGATTTTGGATTTTAGATTGATAGTAACAAACATAAATTTATTGAAATAAAAACGTGCATAAATAATTAAAAATTTTCGATTTTTTTTAATTAGTTCTCAACAATGCTAATAATGAATGTGCGACTTTTTAACAGTCAAATTCAAAATCTAGATGACTGTTTTTCGTTCACGCGAGCCGGGAATCTGCATCTGGTCGCGGTATTTGGCGACTGTCCGGCGCGAAAGTTTGACGCCTTCCCTGCTCAAAACTTTGGCGATTTGTTCGTCGGTCAAAGGTTTTTTGGAATCTTCTTCTTCGGTCATTTTCTTGATTCTCAATTTCAAAATGCGTGTCGAAACTTCCTCGCCGTCTTCGTTCAGCATTCCTTCGGAGAAAAAGCGGCGCAGTTCGATAACGCCCTGCGGTGTGTAGGCGTATTTGCGATTGACGACGCGCGAGATTGTCGAGAGATGCATCCCGATGTCTTCGGCGACATCTTTGAGCATCATCGGCTTGATATATTGAACGCCGTGTTCGAGGAATTCACGCTGCCGCTGAACGATACATTCGACAACGCGGTAAATCGTCTGCCGCCGGTGTTCGATGTTTCGCAAAAGGTCGACCGCCGAGCGCACTTTGTCTTTAATAAAATCTTTTGTCTCCTTCGACGTTCCTTCCTTGTCAACCAACTTTTTGTAAGTCGAACTGATTCGCAGACGCGGGCTGCCGTCATCGGTAAAATAAATGACGTAATCTTCCTCGACTTTTTCGATATAAACTTCCGGCGCAACATAAATCGGCTCTTCCGAAGAATAACGCCTGCCCGGATAGGGGTCTAATCTCTTGATTTTGTTAATTTCCTCATTCAGCAAACTTAGCTCGATGCCCAGATCCTTTGACAAATGCTGAAGACGAAACGGCTGCAAATCTTCGAGGTGATTCAGTACAAGTTCCGCAGCTAAACTCTCGCCTTCGCCGCCCGCTTCGAGCTGCACGAACAGACATTCTCGGACATTGCGCACGCCGCAGCCGACCGGTTCTAAGCGCATTACGGTTTGTCTGGCTTTTTCGACCGTTTCGACCGAGCAGCCGCACATTTCGGCAATTTCTTCGTTGGAAGTCGTCAACCGCCCGTCTTCATTGAGGTTGCCGATAACGCAAACAGCAACATCTTCAAATCTTTCGCTGATTTGCAAAAGATTAAGCTGCCATTCGAGATGTTCGGTCAGAGACTGCGAACGCGATAAAAACTGGTCAAAACTCGGCGCGTCTTCCTTAAATTCGATTTCCTGAGTTTTATATCCCGGGTCGAGATAATCCTGAAATTCCCTGCCGTAATCGACTTCCTCAAAGGCGTCGGATTTTTCTTCGGAAAAATCTTCGCCGCCGTCGGAATCCTGATTGCCGTTTTCCTCAAAACCGTTTTCCCCGTTTTTTTCGGATGCAAAATTTTCGGCTTGTTCAAAATCAATCGAGGAGTCGAATTCCTTATCGTGTCCGTTTTCGTAACTACTTTCCTGCCCGTCGGAGTTTTGGTCAAGAATTTTTTCGGAGATTTCCTGAAATTCCTCGTCGGTCAAAACTTCTTCCAAAACCGGATTTTCAACCATTTCCTGCTGAATAAGTTCGCTCAGCTCGACGGTCGTCATTTGCAGCATCTCGATTCGCTGTCGCAGCTGCGGCGTCAAAATCATTCGCTGAGCCAGTTTTTGTGTAAGTCTTAACGATGCCATTCTTTAATATAAATCTTTAAAAAAACTTATTGAGTTAAAAACCTAAAGTTCGGTTTCCGCAGATATTATAACCGAATAGCAAAAAATGGGGAAAGATGTTTTTGATTCGGATTCAGGATTTAAGATTGCAGCCCGCTGCAGGCGATTATCAAATTACAAATCATAAATCATCAGCTACGAATTTCAAAGGCTGAATCTCTCGCCCAGATAAAGTCGCCTGACTTCCGCATCTTCGACGAGTTCGGCGGGCGCGCCGCTTCTTAAAATTTTTCCCTCCGCCATAATATAGGCGCGGTCGGTAATGCCCAAAGTTTCACGAACATTGTGGTCGGTGATTAAGATTCCGATGCCGTGATTCTTTAAGTAAATAATAATTTCCCGAATATCGTCAATCGCAATCGGGTCGATTCCGGCAAACGGCTCGTCGAGCAGAATATATTGCGGCTCTGTCGCCAGACAGCGCGCAATTTCCACGCGCCGCCGCTCACCGCCGGAAAGCGCGTCGCCGCGCGTTTTGCGAACGTGCGCGACGCCGAATTCTTCCAAAAGCTCTTCGAGACGCACAAACCGGTCGGCGCGGGAAATTTTCATCGTCTCGAGAACTGCCAGGATATTCTGTTCGGCTGACATTTTGCGGAAAATCGAAGGCTCCTGCGGCAAATACCCGAGTCCGAGACGCGCCCGCAGATACATCGGAAGCGTCGTCACGTCCTGACCGCTCAAGAAAATCCGCCCGCTCTCGGCGCGTTCGAGTCCGGTCATCATATAAAAAGTCGTCGTTTTCCCGGCGCCGTTTGCGCCCAAAAGCCCGACGACTTCGCCCTGTTCGACAAACAACGAAACATCGTCGACGACACGCCGGCGCCCGTAAGTTTTTTGCAAATTGAGTGCGGACAGTGCATCGGCGCGAACATTTTCGTACCTGTCGCCAATTGATTTTGAAGTTTTATTTTTGAAGAAACTTAACAATTTTGACTTGAAGCTTGAAGTAATTTTTCCTGCGACTTATTTTAGAAGTTTTTATTGAATTTCGCCATTCTTAATTTCTAATTCGTAATTGAATTTTACGGTTTTCTGACTTTATAAACCGTCCGCATTCTGCCCGTATTGTTTTCCTTTGTTTTGCTTTCGCCTTCGACGCGCTTGTCGCGCAGCGAAATTGTCAATTGCGCTCCCTGCGACGAACCGTTTTCGCTGTCTTCGACGCGCGCCGGATTGCCGCGAAAAACCACGGTTTCGTCAGTCATATTGTATTGAACGTAATCGCCGCTGCCTTTTCGTGTCGGCTGAGTTATCACGACGTTATTTTCCGCAACGGTTTGCGAAACTTCATTTTTATCGTTCAGAAAAACATTCGCCGCGCCCGCCGTGATTCGATCTGCGCCTTGCCGGATGTCGACATTCGTTTCGTAGCGCAGCACGTTTTTATCTTTGGCATACGACAATTTCTGCGCGGCTGCGTAAACCGGAACGGACGTTTCCCTGCCGTTCTCCTTGCGTTTTGCGTCATACAAAAGACTTTGCACCGTGCCTTCGCCGTAAAGCTCGCCTTCCTTTTGTTTGACCAGAAGTTTGTCGGCGCGAACGTAATTATTCGATTGCCACGCGCGGGCGTTTCCAGTGTAAAGTCCGGTTTCGGCGCGATGGTCGAATTCTGCTGTTTCCGCCGTGACGAAAACCGGCGAATTAGCATTGGCGAACGGAGTCGCGCCGCCGGTTTGTTTCTGACTGTAATAAGTCGTCGAAACTTTTCCGCGCAGAGCGGATTTTTCATGGCGCGTGTCCCAATCGATTTCGCCCGCTTTTGCCCGCGCCCGCGAATCCCAGACGGTCGGCTCGCCGCCGCGCAGTCTGACGAATGCGTCGCTCGCCGTAAAAGTCAGTTGGTTAGCAATTCCGTTGCGGTCGAGTTCGGAGAATTTCGCATTGCCGGAGGCGTCGAATTTTTCAACGTCTTTATTTTCCCGGTTGAAATTGACATTTAAACGCTCCGCCGAGATTGTTTGATTGCCGCGATTTTCCGCCGGCACAATCGGCACGCGCAAGCCTTTGGCGTTTCCGCTTGCCGCGCAGTTTTTCGCGTTATTGCCGGTTTCAAAAAAATCGCAGTCAAAACGCGGCGCGCTGACGGTCGTTCGATAATTTTCCGGCGCGGCGCGTAGCGGTTCGATGAACAATTCGGCGTTGCCGACGGCTTCGGCTTTCTGCAAATCTTTGCCGTTCGCGCTGAAGACGGTTTTTACATTGTCAGCCGTCAATTTTTTATTGGAGGCGGTTTGACTGTTGTTCGGCGCGTTTAATGAAAGCGTGGTGCGCCCGTCAGTCTGCATTTGTTCCAGCAAACCGTTTGCGCGGAAATTCAACCGAATCGCGTTCGGCGCGGAAAGCGAAATTTTCGAGTAATCGTTTGCCTGCGCGGGCGTTAAAACTGCGTTGCTCGCTCCAACGGAATTAGCCGATTGCAATTGTTGATTGTCCGCATAAATCGCGTTCAGCTCGTTTCCCGCGACTTCCGTTGTGCGTTCCGCCGTCGTTTGTTTTAGATAAGCGTTTCCTTTGGCAAAAGCGTTTTTGAGTTTTTTGTTCGGGAAAAGCTCCGCCGTCAGATTGTCGCCTTTGATAAAATCGCTTCCCTGCGTAATTTCCGCCGCGCCGGAGAGAAAAATTTTGCCGGTCGATTGTTCATAAACCGCTTCGTTTGAATGGATTGTCGTCGGCTGGCTGCCTTCAATCGTGACGATTTCGGCTCCGTTTTTCAGTTCAAATTTGTCCGCGTCCTTTTCGTAAAGCGCGTAGTTTGTTTTTATTTTTGTCGGCTTTGAATTGTTCGCCGTCGTTTCAATCTCGACGTTTTCAAATAATTCGAGCTGTTTCAATTCCTTTTCAATTTTCACAACGGCGCGATTCGCCTTTGTTTTCGTCCATTTTGAATTGGCGCTCGTCGGTTTTTGATAAACGTCGACATTGCCGCTCAGTTCGATTTTCTTTATTTCCTTATTAATAAAAAAAGCGGCGGCGCGGTCTGATTTTATTTCACTCGGCTGGGCGAGTTCGCCGGAATTATTTGCCGTGATGTTGACATCGACATTTTGACTGAACTCGATTCGCCCCGCCGTCTGATTGAAAAATGCGTGTCCGGCGACGACTTTCGCCTGCTGAATTTTATTTTCGGCGTCGTTTGAATTTATCTCGACATCTTTGAGCAGCTCGATGGTTTTGTCTTTGAGTTTGACCGTCGCGCCCATCGATTTCCCGGCTAAATTGTCTCGTGAAAATTCGATAAGTTCTTCGGCTTCAGCGGTTTCGGTTTCCTTATTATACGAAAGCTGTTCGGTTTTCACTTTGAGCGCGTCGCGCGTTTCAATTTCGACGTTTCCTGCAAAATAAGCTGCAAAGTTTTTAGATTTGTCCGTCGCTGGAACATAGACGGCGTTTGCCGCCGAGATTTTATCGGAGTTTTCGCCCGTCTCGTCGAAAACCTGTATAAAAGCGTTTTCGAGTTCCTGGTGATTGTCGCTGAACGTTTTGGCGCGGTCGGCTTTGATATAGTATTTCAAAATTTCGCCGTCGGTTTCGCGCCGCTCGTAGCCGCGAACTTCGGCGACGACATCCTGCGAAAGCTCGGCGGGCATACTCTTCATCCGAAATTCCCGGTTGTTGCGTGTCAGATAAAAACCGGCGCCGATTGCCGCGACGGTCGCCGCCAGCGCAAAAATCGCCAGAACGCGAAAAATAAGCGGCATTTTCGCGCGAATTCGGAGATTATTTATATTTTGGCGTTTTATTTCTGGCATTCTTGGAAAAAGCCGAACTCAGTTTTCCACACGTAAATCCTCGACTACTAACTGCAATCTGGTGTTGCCGTTCCAGTGGTTGGCTTCGGGCGTGTACGCCAATTCGATGCGCGATTTGGCTCGTAGGGTTTCCGCTTTTGATTTATCCACGCCGTCCCACCAAACCGCTTCAAATTGCTTGCCGCCGTCGTCGGTGAGTTTTAACTTTAAATGTTTGTTCTTCATTACATACGGCTCGCCGCTTAACGTCAGGTTTTTAGTCACGAAGCGCGGTTTCGGATTCCCCATTCCGAACGGTTCGAGCTGTTTTAACTGGGAGATTAAATCTAGACTGAGAGATTGACTGGCGATAACCGCGTCGATTTTGAGTTCGGGAATCAAATCTTCCGCCGATAAATTTTCGGTCGCGTGGGCGTTTAATTTTTCCTGTAATTTCTGGATATTTTCTTCTTTGATTTTCATTCCCGCCGCCGCCGCGTGTCCGCCGTACTGCTCGAAAAGCTCGCTGCACGAATCCAAGCCGTTTAATAAATGATAACCGGCGATGCTGCGCGCGCTGCCGTGCGCGATGCCGTCTTCGATTGATAAAACAATCGTCGGGCGGTAAAGTTTTTCGGCGATTCTCGACGCGGCGAGTCCGATGACGCCGCGGTGCCAGCCCGCGCCCGCGACGACGACGAAATTAGTCGAAACCGGCGAGTCGAGCGTTGCGAGCAAAGCCAATTCGGTGATTTCCGTCTGCACTTTCTGGCGTTCGCGGTTGTGGCTGTTAAGGGTTTCGGCAAGACTTCTGGCTTCGTCGAAGTCCGTCGTTTCAAACAGTTCGACGATGGTGCGCGCCGCGTCCATTCTGCCCGCCGCGTTAATGCGGGGCGCGATGCGAAAGCCGATGTCGTAGCTCGTCATACTACCCGTGCAGTCGGCGGCTTCCATCAGCGCTTTGAGTCCGTAATTATGCGCTTTCGGCAAATCTTTTAAGCCGAGTGCGACGATGGCGCGATTTTCTCCGGTCAAATTCATCACGTCGGCGACCGTGCCGATGGCGACGACCTTTAAAAAACCGCGGACGAGATTTTCTTTGCCCCTTTCACGCAAAAGCGCGTGCGCGAGTTTGAATGCCACACCGACTCCGGCGAGATTTTTATCGGGATAATCGCAATCGGGCTGATTCGGATTGACGACGGCAAACGCGGGCGGATTTCCGGTTGCCTCGTCCGGTAGATGATGGTCGGTGACAATAAAATCGATGCCGTTTTCCTTTGCCCAAATTATCGGCTCGAACGAGCGAATGCCGCAATCGACGCTGACAACCAGCGAATAACCGCGCTCCTTCGCCTTTTCGAGCGCGGGAATGTTGACGCCGTAACCTTCGGTAAAACGATGCGGAATGTGAAACCCCGTCTTCGCGCCCAAAATTTCCAGAGCTTTTCGCACGACGACCGTGCCGGTCGTGCCGTCAACGTCGTAATCGCCCCAGACGAGAATTTTTTCGCCCGCCTCGATTGCCTTTAAAATGCGCTCGACGGCTTTCTTCATTCCCTTTAAAAGATTCGGTTCGTGTAAATCATTGATTGAAGGATTGAGAAATCTTTGCGCCTTTTCTGCGGTTTCGTATCCGCGCGAAATGAGTAGCGCGGCGAGAATCGGAGAAATTTTCAAATTTTCCGCCAGAACTTTAACGGCTTCGCGGTCGTGTTTTTTTATCGTCCAACGCTTCATTTGTTTAAGTTTATATCAATTTTTCGGGCAATTGTCAGATTCACGAGAAGTTATTAAAAACAATGCTTGATTTATTTTTAAGCGAGCAAACTCAAAATTGCCGGTGTAATATCGGCTAAATCTTTTATCCTTTCGGAAACTTCGCGTCGCCGTCTGCCCCAGACGATTGTCGGAACGTCATTCAAAGTATGAGTGCGAACGGATAAATCTTCGACGTTTCCGTGGTCGCTCGTTAAAATAACGGTCGTCGCGTTCAAATCGACGCGCCGCAGAGTTTCGCGGACGAATTCGGCAAGCTGCGGCAGATGCCACGCGGCTGCTTCAAAATCCTGCGCGTGTCCGATTTTGTCGGTCAGAAAATGCTCGTAAAGCGTAAAACGATGCGTCTGCGTCAGTTTCGCCAAAATCTCGCCGGCGTCCGAAGGCGAAAAAACTGGAACGTCAAAGCCTTTTTCAATTAACGTTTCATTAGTGAAATCGTGGAAAACGGCTTTTCGTCCGAGTAAATCTGGCAAACGGCGATACGGCAAATTTGCTGCTTCGACGGCGCAAGTCGTCGCCGATTTCCAACGCGGCGGCGTCTCGAAAAATTGCGGCGTGTAGGCGTTGGCAAAAATATTCGGCTCGACGCCCCGCCGTTTCAACTGAAGAAAAAGAGAATTTTCCTCGATAACTTCGCGCAAAATTTGATTGGGAAAACCCTGCTTGTGAAAACCGAGAAGCCGCGGCGCGTTGATGCCGGTTAAAATCGTCGTCTGTCCCGAAGCGCTCTGCGGGCGACCTTCGACGCCGAGCCGCGCGTCGGTCGGCACTAAAATTCCGTCAAACGAAACGGCTGTTTTGCCGCCCTTAAAATGCGCCAGAGGTTCGGCATTTTTAATCAACGTCAACGGATTCGATTGTTCGCGTTCTCCGACACCTAATCCGTCGATAAAAAAAAGAAGAACTGAAGTTGAATTCATCCGATAACTTTAACAATTTGCAAGCAACATTTGAAAATAGAAACTAAATTGTCCGACTTTGTAAAATAGACAAAATCTATTGACAAATTGCTATCTGAAAGAGTAATGTTTGATGTAATTGTTTTGTAAATTTGATTCCCACCCAAACACGGTATTATCGAATTCAGCAAAATTTCTGTACCAAAAACTTTTAGCTTTAACTTTTCCAGGAGAAATATGAAAACTTTATCTTTTTTCAACAGTTTAGTTTTAATCTTAGCGGTTTTCAGCCTAGCGGCTTTTGCACAAACCACTACTACCTTTACAAATTCCACTCCGATAACTATTCGCACGGATGTTGCTGATGTCGGCAGACCGTATCCTTCAAATATAGTAGTTTCTGGAGTTTCCGGAACGATTACCGACTTAAATGTCAGAATAAACAATTTTTCGCATACGTCGCCGGACGACGTAGCTTATTTGCTTGTGTCTCCGACAGGACAACAACTTGTTCTTCAATCGGATGTCGGCGGCTTTACCGCCGTGTCGAATATAACTTATACATTTGACGACCAGGCAGGCGCAATCATTCCTGATGATGGTCCATTCCCGGCAAACAACGCCTCGGTTCAGCCATCGAGCGTCGGCGGGCAAGACGATGATTTTCCACCACCTGCCCCAGCCAAACCGTATAATCAACCGGCGCCATCCGGGACAGCTAACTTAGGCGTTTTTAATGGAATAAATCCGAATGGGACTTGGAGTTTATATGTCATCGACCCATTTGATGGAAATGGAGGTTCTTTAGCCGGCGGGTATTCTTTGATTATTACTACTAACGGCGGTGCGACGCCAACCCCAACCGCGACGGCAACCGCAACAGCGACGCCGACAGCAACCGCGACACCGACAGCAACCGCGACTGCAACACCAACTATAACAGCAACGCCGACAGCAACAGTAACACCAACTGTAACGGCAACGCCGACACCAACTGTAACGGCGACGCCGACTGCAACTCCAACGGCAACGCCGACCGCGACGCCGACTGCAACGCCGACTCCAACCGCATCGCCGAGTCCGCAAAGAGCAGTTCTTGATTTTGACGGTGACAATCGTTCGGATTTTGCCAATATTCGAACAAACGGCGCGACGGGCGAGCTGAGCTGGTTTATTCGTCGCAGCACCGACAACGGCACGACCTCCGTCCAATTCGGCAGCATCGGCGACATTCCGACGCCGGGCGATTACGACGGCGACCGCCGTACCGACATTTCGGTTTTCAGACCGAGCAGCGGAACGTTTTTCGTTCTCAGAAGTAACGGAAATACTTTCCAGGCGGTTCAATTCGGACAAAACGGCGACGAACCGGTCGCGCGTGATTACAATGGCGACGGACGAACTGATTTTGCCGTCGTGCGACGCGCCAACGGATTGATGACCTGGTTTATCTTAACCAGCAACACTTTCACGTTCAGCGGTCAACAATTCGGACTCGATACCGATGTCGTCGCGCCGGGCGATTACGATGGCGACGGACGCTTTGATTTAGCCGTCTATCGCGGCAGCGGAATGAACGGCGACCGAACCGGACAGGCGACCTTCTTCGTTCAGCGCAGCACTGCCGGATTCATTGCGGTGCAATTCGGTTTGGGCAGCGATTTAGTCGTCCCCGGCGATTATGACGGCGACGGACGAACCGATTTTGCCGTTGTCAGAACCGGAACGCCATACAATTGGTTTATTCTGACGAGCCAGACCTTTAGGTTCATCTCTGTGCAGTTCGGTACCAAACCGTTCTTTACAACGCAAGCCGATTATGACGGCGACGGACGAACGGACATTTCGGTTTTCGATCCGCAGACCGCAACGTATTTTAATTTGTTAAGCTCGACTAATGCGGTACAAAGAGTTCAATTCGGGCAAAACGGAGATTATCCGGTTGCTAACTACGACACGCACTAAAAGTTGAATTTGATTGCCGCGTCCGTCAAAATGCGGGCGCGACAATTATTTCTTCGCATCAAAACGCACAAAAATATTTTTTACGGCTTTTGACGCGAAACACCTTCGGATAGAGGTTGAGAATTTTTTCTTAACCTCTTTTTATTTGAGCTGGAAAAAGTTTGCCTTCAAATCGTGTTCGCTTAAGGCTTGCCAAATGATTTTATCGGTAGCGGAAATTAATATTTCGGCGAACGTTTCCGAAATATATTCGTTGTCGAAATAACGTTTCAGCGCGATTAAATCAGTCGGCGACGAAAAAATAAATTCGTCAATCGCGCCGCCTTTGAGCAAAATTTTTAATTTTGCGGTTTCGTCGTTCCTAGAAATTGCGGCACGGTAAACAGGCAATTCAATCACTTTCGCGTTGTTCTCGACTAACTGTTCGTTTATCGCGTATTTGTCCAAATCTTCTTTCACTAATAAAAATCTCAAACCGCTTAATTCCTCTTTTCCGATATAATCGGACAAAGCGAGAAAAACATCTTTTGCGCTGACCGAAGCCGGAATTACGTCGGCATGCAGTTGAGCGAAACGCAGCCGGTCGGCAACCGCTTCGCCGATTGCGCAAACCTGCGTCGAATCCATTTCAAACAAAGCGACTTCATTTTCCTCAAGGATTTGCAAAAAATATTCGACCGTTAAAACGTCTGGAAAAATCACCCAATCAAAAGCGTCGAGTTTTTTTACAGTGTCGATGGATTTTTCGTCCAAAACCGTTTTTTCGATTTCGAGCGGCGAAAATTGAAAAACTTTCGCGCCGCGCTGTTCGAGTTCGGCGATGATTTTTTTGTTTGCCGGAGCAGCAAAAAGCGCGTAAGTTTTTTCCAACGGATTCGTCATCTTTTACAGATTCTAGCGGCAAAACTCGATTTAGCAAGTTTGCATTTGAAACTCAAAAAAAGTAAGGTTTGAACTTTGGAGCGGCGCGAAAAAACGACTCGACAAGACGACCGCACGAGAATTATTTCCCGCTATGAAAGCAATGATTTTAGCCGCCGGTTTCGGCACGCGGCTGTTCCCGCTAACCATCGACCGCACGAAACCGGCGATTCCCTTTCTCGGCAAACCGCTCGTCGGCTACGTCGCCGAATACATCGCTAAATTCGGTTTTCGTGAAGTGGTCGTCAATCTTCATCATCAACCCGAATCGGTCAAAAAAGCGCTCGGAAACGGCGAAAACTTCGGCGTCAAAATTCATTATACAATCGAAGCGCCGAAGATTTTGGGAACGGCGGGTGCGCTGGATAACGCGCGCGAATTTCTCGAAGACGAAACTTTTTTAATCGTCAACGGCAAAATCATCACCGACATAGACATTTCCGCCGCGCTCAAAACGCACCGCGAAACAGACGCCTTGGCAACGATGATTTTAATTGAAAATAAAAGGCGCGAAAGATTTTCCATCGTCGAAACGGAAAACAATTTAGTGACGGGTTTCGGCGATTTTCCCGAAAACGATTCCAGATTCCAAATTCCAGATTCCAAATCAAACCAAACCCAAAACCCGCTCATGTTTACGGGAATCCACATTCTCGAACCGAGAATTTTCGATTACATTCCGCGCGGCGTTTATTCGGACATCGTGCCGACTTTTTATAATCCGGCAATCCGGAGCGGCGAAAAAATCGCCGCTCACATCACCGGCGGTAGTTGGTTTGAACTTTCGACAATTCCCCGCTATCTGGACATCAGCCTGGCAATGCTCGACGGGCAAAAAGAAAAAGTCTTCAAGGGCGAAAATGTCAAAATTTCCGACACGGCAAGCGTTAAAGATACCGTCGTCTGGGATAATGTTTCAATCGCCGACGACGCGCGAATTGCCAGAGCGATAATCGGCGATAATGTAAAAATCAGGCGCGGCGAACGATTTGAAAACGTGGCGATTGTCCGCGCCGATATGCTCGCCCACTGCGCCGAAATCCCGGAAAAAGCTCTCAAAGGGACGGTCATCGGAGAAAATTATGTCGTTCCGCTTAATCAATGATAAAATTTGATTTATCAGCTATGAATCAAACTTTTACCGCGAGCGCAGTCGAAAGATTGCAGAAGTTTTTACAAAAGGACAATCGGAAAAACGAAATCGAATCATTAACTCCCGATGCTTCGACACGCGAATATTTTCGTATCCTTTGGAATGATTCGACCGCGATTGCCTGCGTTTATCCCGAATCTTTTTCTTCGGCGGAGCAAAATTATATCGACGCGACAAATCTTTTTCTCGTCGGAGGTTTGCCGGTGTCGAAAATCTTCGATTTCAGCGAAAATCTCGGCGTTATCGTTCAGGAGGATTTCGGCGACCGAATTTTGCGCGACGTTTTGCACGAAAGCTCTGCGAGTGAAAAGGAAAATCTTTTAAGTGAAGCCATCATTTTGATTGCGAAAATTCAAGCGGCGACGCCGAAAGCGTTTGAACTCGATTCAATCGCTTCGCGGCTCTCTTTTGACGAAGAAAAGCTTTTGTGGGAATTAAACTTTTTCAAAACTCACTATTTTGAATCTCTGCTCAAACAATCGCTTTCCACCGCAGAAAATCACGATTTAACCGCAGAATTCGCCGAACTTGCCCGCGAGCTTGAAAAACACGCCAAAGTTTTGTGTCACCGAGATTTTCACGCGGCGAATCTGATGATTGACCGTGAAAATCGTCTCAGAATCATCGATTATCAAGACGCGCGAATCGGCGCGGCGAGTTACGATTTGGTTTCGCTTTTGCTTGACAGAGTTTTAGAGGCGCCCGCAGAAAATTGGCTCGATGAAAAAATTCGCTTTTTCCTGTTGGAAAGAGAAAAATTAGGTTTGGAAAAGATTGTTTTTGAAGATTTCCTTGCCGAATTTCGCTTGCAGACGATTCAACGCTGCCTGAAAGCCATCGGCACATTTTCTTTTCAAACGGCGAATCGCGGCAAAACAAATTACATTCAATATATTAAACCGATGCTCCGTATCGTCTTACAGGCGGCTGAAAACTTGCAAAAATTTCCGAGTCTGCAAAATATCGTCAAAAAGGAGTTAAACAAATGAAATCAAAAGGTCTTGCAATTATTTTTTGCGCTTTTGCGCTATTTTATAATGCTCCCGATGTTTTCGCTTGTGATTGCTCATTGCCCGAAAAAATCAAAGATGAAACCGCGTTCAGGGAAATGGTTGTCAACAAATATAACAAAGCCGTCGCCGTTTTCTCCGGCGAAATCACTGACAACGACAAATTTAATATAAAATTCAAGATTGAAAAAAATTGGAAGGGCGCAACCGGCGCGAGCTACGCAATGTCTACGGGCTTGCGACCTTCAGGCAGCGGCACGTTTAAAAGTTCTTCGTGCGACTATAGTTTTAATGACGGCGATAAATACCTGGTTTTCGCCTTCAAAACACAATACGGAGATGTCCAAACTTATTACTGCTCGCTGACGCAGCCGTTGGGAAAAGCCGAGAGAACCGAAAAAACGCTGGATGAATTTATCAAAGAACAAAAGATGAACTCGAAATCGTTTGAAGAAAATTTCGGGCTGGCTTTTTCGTGGCATTACTTAAATTATATTTTATAAAATTATCGTTATGAATCAAACATATATCAACGAATTAAAAAACCATATCGGCGCTGAAGTTACGCTCAAAGGCTGGCTTTACAACGCGCGTTCAAGCGGCAAACTGGCTTTTTTGCAGCTGCGCGACGGCACGGGAATCGTGCAGTGCGTCGTCTTCAAGCCGAATTCCGAGGAGCTTTTCGAGCGTGCGAAATCGCTCGGTCAGGAATCTTCGATTATCATAAAAGGCACGGTCAAAGAAGATACGCGCTCTTCAATCGGCGTCGAATTGGACGTGACGGATTTGGAAATCGTCCAGAACGCTTCGGATTATCCGATTACGCCAAAGGAACACGGCACGGAATTTTTGATGGACAATCGTCATTTGTGGATTCGCTCGCGCAAACAAAACGCCGTCTTGAAAGTTCGCCACACGGTGATAAAAGCGACGCGCGATTTTTTCGACGACAACGGATTTATTTTAGCCGACACGCCGATTTTTACGCCCGCCGCCTGCGAAGGCACGACGACGCTTTTTGAAGTCGATTATTTTGAAGACGACAAGGCATATTTGACGCAGAGCGGGCAGCTCTACAACGAGGCGACCGTCGCGTCTCTCGGTAGAAGCTACGCTTTCGGTCCGGTTTTCCGCGCCGAAAAATCGAAGACGCGCCGCCACCTGACGGAATTCTGGATGGTCGAGCCGGAAATGGCTTACGCCTATCTCGACGATGTGATGAATTTAGGCGAAGGCTTGATAAATGCGATTGTGACGCGAGTTTTAAGCGAGCGGCAGGAAGAATTGAAAGTTTTGGAACGCGACACCTCAAAGCTCGAATCGATTCCAAACAACAAATTTCCGCGCGTTCATTACGACGAAGCGGTAAAAATACTCAAAGAAGGCTTTGCCAAAGGCGAACTCGAAAACGATTTCGAATGGGGCGGCGATTTCGGCGCGCCGGATGAAACTTATATTTCCAACCGATACGGCGTGCCGGTTTTCGTCCACCATTTCCCCGCCGTTATCAAAGCGTTTTATTTCGAGCGTGATAAGGAAAGACCCGAACTCGCACTAGGCGCTGACCTGCTCGCGCCCGAAGGCTACGGCGAAATCATAGGCGGCGGCGAACGCGCGACGAATCTCGAATTTCTCGAACAGCAAATCGAAGCGCACAACCTGCCGAAAGAATCCTTTGAATGGTATCTGGATTTGCGCCGTTTCGGGTCAGTCCCGCACGCCGGTTTCGGAATGGGCGTCGAACGCGCCACTGCCTGGATGTGCGGCATCGAACACGTCCGCGAAACGATTCCGTTCCCGCGGATGCTTTACCGTTTGAAACCTTAATCCGAAATTGGGAAAATGCCGAATGTAATCATTATTGCCGGAGCGAACGGCGCGGGTAAATCCACACTTGCGCCATATCTTCTGCGCGATACGGTCGGCATTTTAGAATATGTCAATGCCGATACGATAGCGGCTGGTTTGTCGGCTTTCGCGCCGGAAGATTCAGCGTTTGATGCGGGAAAAGTGATGCTTGCACGGCTAAAAGAGCTTGCCGCGCAGAAAAAGGATTTCGCTTTTGAAACTACATTGTCAGGCAAATTTTACGCTAACTGGTTAAAAAAGCGGCAGTCGGAAGATTATCAATTTCACCTCGTTTATCTTTATCTGCGAAACGCGGAGTTAGCTGTCGAGCGCGTCAAATCGCGTATCAAGATGGGCGGGCATTCGATTCCCGAAGCGATAATCCGACGCCGTTATGTCAAAGGTTTGCAAAACTTTTTCCGATTGTATCAACCGCTCGCCGACAGTTGGCGGTTTTATGAAGCGTCCGAAATGCCGTCGTTGATTGCTTCGGGCGCGAAAGACGGTAAAATAAACATCGCAGAGGCGGAATTATGGAAAGACCTTCAAAAATCGAACGAATAAAATCAAAAAAGCTGCTCGTCGAATTCGGCGATAGAATTGACGCAGCTTTTACGAAAGCGGTTGCAAACGCTTTGCTCGAACACAAACGCGCCGGAAACCCGGTTGCCGTCTGGCGCGGCGACAAAGTTGTTTTAATCCAACCCGAAGAAATCATTTTGCCCGACACCGAGCGCTAACGACGCAAAGACGCGGAGGCGTTCGATGTTGCGTATGCTTTATCGCCTTAAACCTTAATCTTATTGTCTTTTTGAATACATCGAGAGTTTGAGTAATAATATATTTTACTCAAACTCTTTTTTAATTCCTGAAAAATCGAATATGAATTTTGAAACTTTGCTGACCAATTCCGAACACGATTTGTCTTTATTCACCGCTGCCGAAATCGAATCTTTCCGCCAGAGAACGTATGACAAAGATGCTAAAGGCAAAACTAAACAATTCGTGCGCTGTCTCGTCCGCGATAAGGAAATACAACTTAAACCCGAAGAAATTGTTCGTCAGTTGTATCTGGAAAAACTGACGGGCGAATACGGTTATCCGAAATCTTTGCTCAGAGTCGAATATCCCGCCGCTTTCGGCAATCGGAAAGGCGCGATTGACGTTGTGATTCTCGACAAAGACGACCCGACCGCCGTTTATATCGCTATTGAAATTAAAAAAGCCAAACGCAAAGACGGCGTTGACCAACTGAAAAGCTATTTTCATTCGACAGGTTCGCCAATCGGCGTGTGGACAAACGGCAAAAACATTCTTACTTACCGCAAGATTGAAGGTAATAAGATGGAAGAAATCGGCGATATTCCGAAATTTTCGCAGACGCTCGCCGACATTATCAATAAGCAGATTACTTTCGCGGATTTGGTCGCGGCGCAGGACAAGGAAGAAAAGCGCGTTACCTTGAAAGAAAAGATTCTCGATATGGAAGACCGCGTTTTGGCGAATGCGGGCGTTGACGCTTTCGAGGAAGTCTTTAAGCTCATCTTTACGAAGTTATACGACGAAATCGAAGGCATCAGAAATGAAAAACGCAATCTTGAATTTCGCAACACGGGACAAACCGATTCGGAACTTTACGCGAAGATTCAGGAATTATTCAACAAAGCCAAAGGTAAATGGGAAGGAATCTTCGGCGAAGACGAGAAAATCAAATTGACGCGCTCGCATCTCGCAATCTGTGTTTCCGCGCTGCAAAACGAAAAGCTGTTTAATTCAAATCTGGAAGCGATAGACGACGCTTTCGAGTATCTTGTCAACAAATCGGCGAAAGGCGACAAAGGGCAATATTTCACACCGCGTTATGTGATTGATATGTGCGTGAAAATGCTCAATCCGCGTGAGGAAGAGTTCTTGATTGACACGGCGGCGGGTTCGGCGGGCTTTACGATTCACTCGATACTTCACGTTTGGAAACAGATTTTTAAGGAAGAAGGGCGCGACATCTCGCACGTCTTTACTGCCGAAAAGAAAGGCGCGAGATGCGAAGACTACGTTCAGGACAAAGTTTTTGCGATTGACTTTGACGAAAAGAGCGTGCGCGTTGCCCGAACGCTCAATCTAATTGCGGGCGACGGCGAAACGAATGTTCTTAAACTGAATACGCTGGATTATCGAAACTGGAACGCCATCACTGAAGAAGACGACTGGAAAGATGTTTATTATGACGGATTCAGAAAACTGCGTAAGCTGAGAGCCGAGAAAGACAGCTTCAAAGATTTTCAGTTCGATGTATTGATGGCGAATCCGCCGTTTGCGGGCGATTTGCACGAAACGCAGATTATTACGCATTACGAACTGGCAAAGAAAGCGAACGGCAATTTTGAGGATAAAGTCGGGCGCGACATTTTGTTTATCGAGCGCAATCTGGATTTCTTAAAAGCGGGCGGGCGAATGGCAATTGTTTTGCCGCAGGGACGCTTTAACAATTCGTCGGATAAGCGCATTCGTGAATTTATCGCCGAAAGATGCCGCATTCTGGCGGTTGTCGGTTTGCACGGCAACACTTTTAAGCCGCATACGGGAACGAAAACTTCGGTGTTGTTCGTGCAGAAATGGAACGACGACGCAAATTCGCCGACTTACTGCCCGCGCACCGACGATTACAACATCTTTTTTGCGACCCAGAGGAAATCCGCCAAAGATAATTCGGGCGAGAAGATTTACCGTAAAGAGATAATCGTTAAATATTACGAGGGCGAGACGGACAATCTCGACGAACGCATCATTCCGCCCGTCTCTTACACGGAAAAAGACTTTCTCGACAAATACGGCTCGTATAAACAAGCGACGATTGAAGCGATTGTTCACGCGGACGGCACGGAAGAAGTTTTGAATCACGAACAGATTGAGGAAAAATACGTTTCCTTCGCCGAACTCGAACGCGAAGCGGGCGTGATAATCCGCAATCTCAAATCGCCGATTATCGAACGCCGCATCCTACGCGACGCGCACCATCACGATATTGTCGAACACGACCTTTTCAACGTGGACGACTTAACCGAAGACGGCATCGCCGAAGCCTTCGTCGAATTCGGCAAAAAAGAAAAGCTAAGTTTTTTCGTTTAAGCCCGTTTGATAGCTTTGATGAAAGCAAATATCAAAAATTATTAGACGGGCAAGAAATAAGTGAAATTAGATACAAAACTTTAACAGATGATTTTCGCGTAGATTCCGAATATTACAAGAAAAGATATTTGCACGAAGATTCGGTTAAAAGTAAATATCGCAATTTATTACTTGGCGAGTTTGCATTTATTACCGACGGACAGCACGGATACCACGAAATTGATGAAGATTCTCCTATTGCCTTATTAACTGCAAAGAACGCGAAAGGTTGGTTTGCTAATCGAATTGATGCTGAACCGATAGCGCAATGGGTTGACGATAATAATAGAAGGTCATCTTTGCAATATAACGATATTATTGTTTCAACTCGCGGAAGTGTTGGTTATTGTGCAATCGTTAAAGACAAAATTGCACCCGCAAATATTGACCAAGATGTTGCAAGAGTTGAAATCTTAAACAATGAAGTTATTCCCGAATATCTGCTTGCTTACCTCAATTCAACTTTTGGGCAGGATTGGTTTGTAAGAAATTCTACCGGAATGGTTCAACAAGGAGTTTCGTTAGCTAAACTCCGATTATGTTCAATTCCAATTTTAAGTCTTGATTTTCAAGCTAAGATTTCCGAAGTTATAAAGAAAGCCCACGCCAGAATAGAAGAAAGCAAAGCGTTATACGCCGAAGTCGAAAATTTACTGCTTGACGAACTCGGTTTGCGCGATTGGTCGCCGTCCTCTGAATCAATTTCCGTTAAATCGTTTGTCGAAAGTTTCGCCGGGACTGGCAGACTCGACGCGGAATATTATCAGCCGAAATATGATGAATTATTCGCTTTAATGAAAGCGTCAGGTTATCAAATCGCAGATTTGAAAGATTTAATCGAACCGATTAAAAACGGGATTGATAATCGAGAGTTTGTCGAAGAAGGATTTCCATATATCAGAGTCGGCGATGTCAAAAATGGACGTATTAATCTTGATAGTGCCGTTAAGATTATTCCGAACAAAAAAGAGTCTAAAGACGTGAAATTAGATATTGGAGATATTTTATTTACGCGCAAAGGAAGTTTTGGAAACGCTGCCGTTGTTAAAGGGTCTGATTTATCCGCAGTAATCAGCAGCGAAATAATGTTATTGAGGCTGAATGAAGAAAATTCAAATTCAATTTTACCGGAATATCTGGCTTTATTCTTCAATAGCGAGATTGGCTTTTTACAATCGGAAAGAAATGCTCACGGTGTTGCGTTTTATAGTATTTCACAAGATGAATTAGGAAGAACGCAAATTTTAGTTCCTTCGATAGAATTTCAAAAAGATATAAAACAAAACTTAAATTTATCGCTCGAAAAACAAAAGCAATCAAAACAACTGCTGGAAATCGCCAAACGCGCGGTTGAAGTCGCTATCGAAGATTCGGAAGCGGCGGCGATGAATTGGATTGACGGGCAAACTAAAATCGGTATTTGATATTTAGAAGTAAATCACCTATATTCGTTGATGTTTGATTAATATTTGTCGTTTGCGCGGCTGAGTTTTGACTTTATGCGCGAGCGCGTTGTCTTTGGGCGGACAGACATAAGGTTTAAGCGGGCGGGCGTAATCTTAATGTGCGGAGACTTAACCTTTAAGTGCGCGCATTTAACCTTTGAATGTGTGCACATAAGGTTTAATTGAGCCAGTTGAAAGGCTAAATTCGCGTGTCGAAGGTTTTTGCGGCGGGCGGAGAAAGTTGTTTACTTTCGCCGGAAAATAATTTATAAATACTGTTACAACGGATTACTCGAATTCGTCGTTTACGCGGCGCGTTTTATTCTCAATTCTCTATAAAAACCGCGTCGTTTCACTCAACTCAAACGCAGTCTCACGATTGCATTCTTCCGATACGGAAAGGAAAAATTTATGTCTACTCAAAATCCCAGGAAAAATATGGACTTGCTCGAAATGACGACGGCGGCGCTGCGCGAGTTTGCGCCGGACACGGCTTTCGGCGGTGTCAAGCTCGCCGACTTGGAACCAATCGTCGCCGTCTGTCAGCAAGACCGCGACGACATCGTCAATCACGACAATGCCGGAAAAGGTTTAATCATTAAACGCGAAACCGACGACGAGGCGGCTCTGGCGAAACGCGAATTAATCGTCAACGGCGTTATCGGCGACCCAAATTTCGGACCCGACAGTGCCCTTTATGAAGCGTTGGGCTTTGTCCGCAAGTCCGACCGCAAAAGCGGTTTGACGAGGAAAAAGACAGAAGCCCCGAAATAGATCAGCGCGGCATTCGACGGCGAAAAATAAGAGTTAGCATTTAACGGGGAAATTGAAAGGCAAACAACACTTTCGATTTCCCTTTTATATTCTGAGTTTGCGGCTTGGTGTCGTGATATAAAAACCGGGCGATGCGCGATTAAAAGCGAATTATTCAGCGGAAACGGTCAGCACGGAGATTTCCGGCGGAACGAGAAAACGGAACGGCAGAATACTCGTCCCGATGCCGCTCGTGACGAACATATCGACATCGTTTTCTTTGACGTGTCCGTAAGCGTATTTTTGCCCGTAACCGGACGGCACAATCGGCGTGCCGACAATCGGCAGCCAAACCTGCCCGCCGTGCGTGTGTCCGGCGAGAATTAATCTCAAATCCTTCGAGATTGCTGACGCGCCCGTAATGACCGGCAATATATCGGGCGCGTGTTCGAGTGCGATAACGTCGCCCGCCTGTTCGTTTCTCTCCACCAGCTCTTTAATTTCCTGCGAAAACGCGTCCCACGAAAAAATATGCGTGTGGTCTTTCAAGCCTAAGATTCTCAGCTTTTGCCCGTCTTTTTCTACGAAGGCGACTTCGTTTTCGAGAACGCGATAACCGACGCGGCGCAGCTCCGCCGCCGTATCTTCGTCGCTGTATCTGCCGTCGTGATTGCCCAAAACGGCAAAGACGCCGTATTTAGCCTGCAAGCCTTGCAAATTATCGGCGATTGTTCGCATCGGCATTTTCAAAGTCGGGTCGCTTCCGCTTTTTTCGGAAACGTAATCGCCTAAAAGCACGATAATGTCGGCGTTCTGCTCGTTGGCGAGCGCGACGACGCGGCGGATTTTTTCTTCCGTCACGTAGTTAGAACCGCCGTGAACGTCGGAAATGGCGACGATTTTAAGTCCGTCGAACGCCGGATTCCAATTCTTGATTTTCAGTTCGCTTTTAGTGACGACGAGACGGCGCGGCTCGATAAAATACGAGTAAGCGAGACCCAGCGAAGCGGCAAGAACGAATGCGGCAGCGACTTTTTTGCGCGATATTTTCATTTAGTTTTCCGAATACAAATTTAAGACGGCGATTTCCGGCGGAACATTAAAACGAATCGGCGGTCCGGTCGTGCCGACGCCGGTCGTGACAAAAACGCGCTTGCCGTCGATTTCGATGAAGCCCGCCATCAATCGCGGGTCGTTGACCCAGGCAATTGCGCGGAAAAAAGGAAACTTGATTTGCCCGCCGTGCGTGTGCCCGGCGAGCATCAAGCTAATCTCGCCCGGCGCTTTAAGGAGCGAATCGGGATTGTGCGTGAAGGCGACGATGTTTTGTTTGTCGGAAATCTGCTCAAAAGCCTCAAGTGGAACGCGCCGATTTTTCCAGTAATCTTCGATGCCCCAGAGATTAATTGTTTCATCGCCGACTTTTATCTGCCTGACCGTGTTTTCCAAAACTTCTATTCCGACATCGGCGAATTCTTTCGTCATTTTTTTTTCGTTGTAATACCAATCGTGATTTCCGATGACGGCGTAGACACCGAATTTCGCCCGCAAGCCTTTTAAGTTCGCGGCAATCGTTTCGCTCGGCATTTTTAATGCGCCGTCTTTAATGTGAATCTGCGAAACAAAATCGCCGAGCAACACAATTAAATCTGGATTCTGCGCATTGACGAGTTCGACCAGTCGTCGAATCTTTTCTTCGGTCACGTCGTTTGAGCCACCGTGAATGTCGGAGACGGCGACAATCTTAAAACCGTCTAAATTTTTACTCCAATGCGGAATCTTTAAGTTTTGTTCGTTGACGATTAACCGGCGCGGCTCGATGAAATAAGAGTATGCAGCCGTCCCGATAAGAAAGACGAAAATCGCCGCAAATACTTTTAAGATTCTTTTTTGTAATAATTTCATCGTTGCTATGTGTTTCGTGCAGTTAATTTTTCTTTGGAAAATACTCGCGCCATCTTTGGTCAACCAACTTCACAATGTCTTCGCGCGGCTCGACTTCCTTCGGATACCACGGCTTCGTTCGCGCGTCGATGACAATCGGCGCGTCGTAGACAATATGATTGTTTTTTATCGAAATCTCTTTGGCGAAAATGTCGGTCGAAGGATTAAAGCGCGTCCACGTCGCCCACAAAAATTTGTCAGTCGATTTCGCGTAATCAGCGTCGTCGTGCAGAACGACAATTTGAAAATCGTCGAATTTGCCCGACTTTGCGATTCTGTCTGCTTGTTTTTCATCATCTTCAAAAGAGCTTCCTTCCAAAACCAGACAGCCGCCGCAAAAAACTTCAGCGCGTTTGACATAGTTCGGCAATTCGCCGCGAAACTCGCGCGGCAATTTTCTTTTCGCTTCGCCGACGCCGACGAGCATCGCTTTCGAGCCGTGATTTATCTTGCCCGAAGCGTAATCCAAAGTATCGAACGCGGTGCGGTCGAAGATAAAAAAATCGCTCGCCCAATCGACCCGTTCGAGAATGTATTCAAACAGAGATTTAAAGTCGCGCAAGTTTTGCGGCTTGTCGGTCAGCATCAAAAATTTCGTCAGCGACAATTGACCTTCGCCCAATATGCGAAAACCCGCGCCCAATGCTTCGCGCGCGTATCTTTCCTTAACGACCGCCGCCGCGAGCGAATGAAAACCGGTTTCGCCGTAACTCCACAAATCTTTGACTGCCGGCATCACGACGGGGAAAAGCGGCGACAGCAATTCCTGCAAATAATCGCCGATAAAAAAATCTTCCTGGCGCGGTTTGCCGACGATTGTCGCCGGATAAATCGCGTCTCTGCGGTGAAAAATTGCTTCGGCTTCAAAAACCGGATAATCGTGGGTTAAGGAATAATAACCGTAATGGTCGCCGAAAGGTCCTTCGGGTCGTCGTGCAAAAGGCTGAACGCGCCCGCAAATCGCAAACTCGGCTTCGCCGATTAATCGGTGTCCGCCCTTTAAAGGATTTTCGACGGTTTCGATTTTCCCGTCGGCTAAAACCGAAGCCAAAACCAGTTCGGGAATGTCCTCGGGAAGCGGCGCGATTGCCGACAAAATCATCGCGGGCGCGCCGCCGAGAAAAATCGTCACCGGCAGAGACTCGTTTCGCTGTTCGGCTTCCAGATAATGAAAACCGCCGCCTTTGTGAATTTGCCAGTGAATTCCGGTCGTCCGAGCGTCGTAACGCTGAATGCGATACATTCCCAGATTATGTTTGCCGCTCGAAGGACTTTCGGTATAAACGAGCGGCAAAGTAATAAAATGTCCGCCGTCTTCGTGCCAGAGTTGCAGCAAAGGCAATTCTTCGAGATTTGCCGGTTGATTGCAAACTTCTAAAATCGGCGCTCGTCTGACTTTTTTCGTTCCCAACTTCAAAGCCGAAAAAGCCAGGTCGCGGAAATTCCAAAGCTCCTTCGGCTTCGGCGGCAAAAGCACTTCAATCATTTCGACGGCTTTTTTGACGAGTTCCTGCGGCTTTTTACCGAAAGCTAAATCGATGCGTTTCGCCGTGCCGAACAGATTGGTGACGACCGGAAATTTTGAATTTTTGACGTTTTTGAAAAGCAGCGCCTTTCCCTGCCGTTCGATAACGCGGCGATGAATTTCGGCGATTTCCAGAAACGGGTCGACCGGCGCTTCGATTTCGATTAACTCGTTTTCGCCGTGCAGGACTTCGATGAATGAACGTAAATTTTTGTGCATTTATTTATCTTTTTACATTCAAGCAAAGGAATTAAAAAGTTACAAGCAGTGATTAGATTAGATTGTTTTTATAATAAATTAAGAATTTTGCGCACCTTTGCGTCATTAATTTCAAGATAGAAAAAAGGTAAAGCAAAGGTTTGCAAAGGAATTTTCAGACGAACGGCGAAATAAAAAAGCGGAAAGTTTTTCGCCTTCCGCTTCGTGTTTGTTTTATTTGCCTTTGGCTTTCGGCTTCGGTTTGTCGTCCGCCATTTTTGTTTTGCGTAAATCGTCGCGGTTTAAATCCAAATCGCTCGCCGCGATGACTTCGATTTTCTGCGCCGGGAAACGCTTTTTTAAATCGTCCATAAAAATCTGCGCATCGCCGACGATGATGATGTCGCCGCCGTTCAAATTCGCCGAAGCGAATTTTTTGACTTCTGCGGCTGAAACATTGCGGACTCGCATCATATAAGTATTTAGTTCGTCCGCGCTCAAGCCGAAAGTGTAAAGGTCGGCGAGTCGGGAGGCTAAACCGTCGGTCGTCTCCAGGCTGTTTCCGAACGCGCCCGTCAAAGTCAGCTTGCGCGGCGTTAATTCGGTTTCCTCAGCCGTTCCGCTTCCGAGTCGTTCGATTTCGGCGGCGACAAGTTCGACGACTCTGGCGGCTGTTTCGTTTTTCGTCTGCACCCGCGCAAATAAATTCGTCTGGTCGCGTCGGGCAGCCAGACTGCTTGCCGCGCCGTAACTAAGCCCCTGTTTAATACGAATTTCCGCATTCAGACGTGCCGAATATCCGCCGCCGAGAATCGTATTGGCAACGGTCGAAGGATAGAAAGTTTCGTCCGATTGACATTTTTCTTCAAAACAATTGACGCGACCCGCGCCGAGTTTTTTGGCGTAAGTTACCGCCGCTTGTCCCGATTTCGGTAAATCAACGACCAGAATTTTACCGATTGTCGTTTTGCCCGGTTCGCCTTGAAGTTTTTTGACCATCGCCGTCGTCGGAATTTGCGGCGCGTCTATTTTCGTCGGGGACGTTTTCGATTTGTTCCACGTTCCAAAGTATTTTTTGGCAAGCTCGGCGGCTTTTTCGTTTGAAACGTCGCCCGCAAAAATCAGAACCGCCCGATTCGGCAGATAAGTTTCACGATAAAATTTCGCAATGTCGGCTGGCGTGATTGCTTTCAGACTTTCCGGCGTTCCGACCGCGTTATGCTCGCCGAAAGTGTAGCGGCTGGCGACAAAGCTCGCTAAATTTCCCGGTTGTTTTAAGTTGACAGCCAACTCGTCGTTGGTCTGCGATTTGAAAAGCTCGATTTCCTTCGGCGCAAACGTCGGATTCAAAACCACGTCGCTCATAATCGCCATTGCCTGTTCGAGCTTATCGGAAGTGACGTTAACGCTGATGACGGTCGAGTTCCAATTTGCACGCGCGCTGATATTGCCGCCCAAAAATTCGATTTGCTCGGCGATTTGCGTCGCCGTGCGTGTTTTCGTTCCTTTTGTCAGAAGCGAAGCCGTCGTATTTGCCAGACCGTCCTTCGCTTCGCCTTTTGCGGCGGCTGCATTGAGCAAAAGCGAAACCGTAACGAGCGGCACGTTTTTGCGTTCGACGACCGCGATTCTCAAACCGCTCGGCAATTCGCTGTTTTGAATCGCAGGAATTTTCACCTCGCGCGGCGCGGACGGCGCGGGCGGTGCCTCTTGCGCAAAGGCGCCGGAAATTAAAAACGCCAAATTAAAAATTAAAAATAAATTTCGGATTATGCTTTTGTTTGAATTTTCCATTTTCCATTTTCCGTTTTCCATTATTTTGAATTCTCCTCGTTGAGGTAATAAATCACTACGCGATTGTTGTCCGCAAAATACTGTTTCATTACTCGCTGCACGTCGGCGGCGGTGACGGCTTGCAGTTCTTTGATTTCAGTATTTACATAACCCGGATTGTTTTCATAAATCACGGCATTGCCGATGGCAAAGGCTTTTCCGCGATTCGTTTCAAGTCCGCGCAGCGTGTCGGCGACAATGCTGTTTTTCGCCTTTTCGAGTTCCTTGGCGGAAACCGGCGCGTCCTGAATCTTTTTGAGTTCCGCGAGCAAGGATTTTTCGCCCGCCTCCGGCGTTTTACCGCTTGCCATTACCGCCGTAAAATTCAGTAAACCTTTATCGACGCGCTCATCAACAGTGAATGACGCTTCCGACGCTATCTGCTGCCGATAAACCAATTCCTGATACAAACGCGAAGATTCGCCGCCCGACAAAATCTCCTGTGCAATTTTCAAAGCGGCAATGTCTCTGCTTTTCGAGTCGGGCGCGAGATATGTTATCGCCACCGCCGGAAGCGGCACATTCGGCGCTTTGACAGTTTGGCGTTTTTCCGCCGTTCGCGCCGGTTCGACTTCGGTGACGCGCGGAATCGTGCCTGCGGGTCGCTCAATTCGGTTGAAATACTTTTCAATCCAAGCGTCAAACTGTTTTTGCTCGAAATCGCCGACCACAATCAGCGTCGCGTTGTCGGGACGATAAAAAGTGTTGTGAAAATTTACCACGTCGGCAAGCGTCGCCGCGTCTAAATCTTCGATTGTTCCGATGGTCGTGCGCCGATACGGATGCGTCGTGTATGAAAGTTTTTGAATCGCTTCCTGAAATCTGCCGTAAGGCTGCGCTAAAACGCTCTGCCCGAATTCCTTCTGAACCACGTCGCGCTCGGATAAGAAATTCGCCTGGTCAACATTTAGATTTGAAAGTCGTTCGGCTTCCGCCCACAAAATCGTTTCCAGATAATTTGACGGAACGACTTCGTGATATGCCGTCACATCGTCGGAAGTAAAAGCATTATTGTTTCCGCCGACATCTTCGGTCAGACGGTCGAACTGCTCGTTTTTCAAATTCTTCGTCGATTTGAACATTAGATGCTCGAAAAGATGTGCAAAGCCGTTGCGCCCGCTCGGGTCGTTTTTCGAGCCGACGTTAAACCACATTTGCACGGTCACGGTCGGGCTGGAATTGTCCTGCACGGAAACGACTTTTAAGCCGTTTTTCAAAGTTCGCTGTCGAATGTCGAGCGGCGCGATTTTCGTTTGGGCAAAAGCCGTTTGAAAGGCGGCGAGAGCGAAAACGAAGATGAATAAAATTACCGATATTCTTCGCATATTTTTTTCCTTTTCGTAGATTTTTCGTGGATACGCTGTCAAACGCAAACGGGTTTTAGATGTTAAAAATCCAATCTCGGATGTCGTCAAATTCAGTCCCGACAATTGATTTACGCTTGATTGTAATCGTAAAAGCCTTTGCCGGATTTGCGTCCGAGCCAGCCGGCGTCAACCATTTTGATAAGCAGCGGACACGGACGATATTTCGGGTCGCCCAAGCCGTCGCGCATCACGTTCAAAATCGCCAGACAAACATCCAAACCGATAAAATCCGCGAGCGCGAGCGGTCCCATCGGATGATTCATTCCGAGCTTCATAATGCCGTCAATGCTTTCCTTGGTCGCCACGCCTTCATACAGCGCGAAAATCGCTTCGTTTATCATCGGCAGCAAAATGCGATTTGCGACAAAGCCCGGAAAATCCTGACAATCGAGCGGCGTTTTGCCCATTTTCTCTGATAATTCTTTAACTTTTGCATACGTTTCGTCCGAAGTTGCAATGCCGCGAATGACTTCGACGAGCTTCATCAAAGGCACTGGATTCATAAAGTGCATTCCGATAACCTGGTCGGGACGTTTTGTCGTCGCCGCGATTTTCGTTATCGAAATCGAAGAAGTATTTGAAGCGAGGATCGCATCGGGCGATGTGATTTCATCGAGTTTCTGAAACAACTGTTTCTTAATCTCAAAATTCTCCGTCGCGGCTTCGACGACGATAAAACAATCCTTCAAATCTTCGAGATTCGTCGTCGTTTTTATTCTTCCGAGAACTTCGCCTTTCTGCTCTTCGGTCATCGTTTCCTTTTTCACGAAACGGTCGAGACTTTTTTCAATCGCCGCAAAACCTTTCTTGACAAAATCTTCGCTGAGGTCGCAGATAACAACTTCATAACCTGAATTCGCAGCGGTTTGAGCAATTCCGTTGCCCATCGTTCCCGCGCCGATTACTCCAAAAATTTCACTCATTATAAATAAACCTTTCCTTAATAAATTTGTATAAAAAACCTTTTCTTTGAAATTAACTAAATTACCTGTATAAAACAAACGGCAAAATAATGTATTATTTTTAAAAAGGAATACTAAAATGCAAACAGTATCACTTGAAATTCCAGCCACGACTTTTGCCGCGCTCGGCAAATCACCCGACGAATTTGTCAGCGAAATGCGAATTGCGGCTGCGGTCAAATGGTATGAACTCGGCAAACTTTCTCAAGGCAAAGCCGCCGAAGTCGCTGGACTCTCGCGCTCTGCTTTCATCGAAGCACTTTCACGCTTCAAGGTTTCGCCAATTCAATATACCGAAAAAGAATTGAGCGATGAATTAACCGATGCAAGTTGAAAAAGTCGTTATCAACGCTTCTCCGTTTATTTTGCTTTGCAAAGGAGGATTGATTGAACTCTTACCACAGCTTTTCTCAGAAGTTTGTATGCCCGAATCCGTTTCGATTGAAATTATAAACGGCGGCGACATTGCAACGAAAAAACTTTACGATTGCGAGGAGACTTGGCTTGTTCGTTATCTGGTAAATCACGCCGAAGAAATTAAGGTCTGGAATTTGGGCGACGGCGAAACGGGGGTTTTAAGCCTCGCTTTTACGGGTAAAATTCATACGGCGTTAGTTGATGACCGCGCCGCCCGAAACTGTGCAAAAACGCTTGGGATTCCGACACTCGGAACAGGCGGCGTTTTAGTTTTGGCTAAAAGACGAGGCTTGATTGATTCGGTCGGCGATTCTCTAAAAAGATTACAAAATGCAGGTTTGTATATTTCTAATGAAATTATCGACTTATTGAAAAAACAAGCGGATGAAGAATAAATGGCAACAGCAACAAAACAAGAAAGAGGCTCGACGCTTATCGAAGCGATTCGGCAAGGCATTTGGGAAGAAATGACGGCGGACGAAACGGTTTTTGTCATCGGCGAAGACATCGGCGCATACGGCGGCGCGTTTAAATTAACCGAAGGTTTTATAGATGAATTCGGGTCGGAACGAATGATTGACACGCCGATTTCCGAAGCGGCGATTGTCGGCGCGGCGTGCGGCGCGGCGCTTTTAGGAATGAAGCCGGTGGCGGAATTCCAATTTATAGATTTTATCTCAACCGGTTTCGATATGCTGACGAACTACGCGGCGAAATCGCGTTATCGCGGCTGCGGCTCGATTCAAGCAGTATTTCGCGGACCTTGTGGAAGCGGCGTGCGCGGCGGACCGTTTCATTCGATAAATGCCGAAGCGTTTTTCTTAAACACGGCAGGCTTGAAAATAATCGAACCGTCAACCGCTTACGACGCGAAAGGTTTAATCAAAGCGGCAATCCGCGACCCTGACCCGGTTTTATTTTTTGAACACAAAAAACTTTATCGCCTGCCGCGTCTGCGCGAAGAATTGCCAGGAGAAGATTATATCGTCGAAATCGGCAAAGCCAGAACTGCGCGAGAAGGCAAAGATTTATCAATCATCACCTTCGGCGCGCAGGTTTTAAACGCTTTAGACGCGGGCGAGATTTTGGAAAAGGAAGACGGTTTGCAAATCGAAATCGTAGATTTACGAACGCTCGCGCCGCTCGACAAAGAAGCGATTCTGGCGACGGTGAAAAAGACAAATCGCGCTCTTGTTCTGCACGAAGCGAGTTTGACAGGCGGCATCGGCGGCGAGATTACCGCGATTATCGCCGAAGAAGCGTTTGAATGGCTCGACGCGCCGCCGATTCGCCTCGCTTCGATTGACGCGCCCGTCCCGTTTGCGCCGCAGATGGAAGATTATTATTTGCCGCAGATTTCGGAAATCGTCGAAGCGGCGCGGAAACTTGCCGCGTATTAACCGAAGGCATATACTTTAGGCAAAATTTACAGGAGTGAAAATTATGCCTAAATATGTTATCGAACGTGAGATTCCGGGCGCGGGAAATCTTTCCGCCCAAGATTTGCAAGGCGTTTCGCAAACTTCGTGCAGTGTTCTGAATAAATTGGGGATGGAGATACAATGGCTGCACAGTTATATTACAAACGACAAAATTTATTGCGTCTATACCGCGCCAAACGAAGAATTGATTCGAGAACACGCCAGGCAAGGCGGATTTCCCGCAAATAAAATTTCCGAAGTTAAAACGATGATTAACCCAACAACGGCTGAAATTTAAAAACCGTACCGGTTCAAAACAAATTTTTAATGTCTGCTGATTTAATCTGACAAGACTGGCAATCCGCTGAAAAACTATCCAGACGATGTCCGAACAAACACAAGTTTTGGGGAAACTCAAAAGCGTTCACGGCATTTCGCCCGTTTTTAAGCAGCGCGCATTTGTTCTCGCAGTTGTTTCATTCGTCTTTTTTACGATGATGGTCGGCGGATTTTTGATTCGTCCGGGTTTTGTGTTTGTTTTGTTGGGAACGGCGTTTCTGGTAGTCGGGTTATTTACGCTTTTCGGCTGGCTCGGTCAGAAGAATTCGGAATTCAGATTGTTTGAAAATGGCTTTTCCTACAAAAAGTTTGTTTGCTTGTGGAGTGAAGTCGAATCAGTGAACGTCAAGACCGAAAACAATTTGATTAGCGGCGAGAAAATCAATTGTCTGGTTCGCAAAGCCGACGGTCAGGAAATTGTTTTAACGGAAGTAATTGAAGATTTGGAAAGTATCGTCAAAATAATTGACGGAAAAATACAGCAAAAAACAGTCAACTAATATATTTTTTCCAATCGTCACTTTCGGCAACCGTTTTTATCAATGCGTTTCTTGATTTGAGCAGTTTTGTCATATAGTTTTCCAGAAAAAGCACGTCGGCAATAGTTCCCAGAATTCCGAGCGGCGAATCGTAATCGAAAACGTCCTTCATAATTGTCTGCGAATCTTTCATTTCAAAAAAATGGTCGTGGTCGAAGCGCTCGAACGCGCCTTTGACCATCGAATCCCGAAAATGATGCGGGCGTTCAAAGATTGTTATTTTTGAAGTTAATTTTTGTTTGAAGCCGAAATGAATTGCTTCCCAAGTTACCGTTTCACCTTCATTTATCAAACCTTTTGTTACACCTGCAACTGCTTTTTCTTTGGTTTTCGACAATGATTCGGTGTGCAAATCAATACACCTGGCTAAATCGAAAACTCGTTCAATCGGCGCGTTTATTTCGGTTTCGATTTTGATAATCGGCATAATTTACGAAATCGGTTTCTGTCTGATAGTTTATAGTTTAGAATTTATAATTAATAGTTTTGACCGGAAAGGAAAAGCGAAAAATTATGCCGCAAACTCCACATATCGAAAAACATTTTACGTCGGGCGAAGTCGTGCGCGATGTCGTTATCGGGATGGCAGACGGTTTGACGGTTCCGTTTGCTCTCGCCGCAGGACTTTCGGGCGCGGTTGTTTCAACGGGAATTATCGTTACCGCCGGATTTGCGGAAATCGTCGCCGGTTCGATTGCGATGGGCTTGGGCGGTTATCTGGCGGGAAAATCCGACGCGGAACATTACGACAGTGAATACGAGCGCGAATTGTATGAGATTGACAAAATGCTTCAGCACGAAAAGGATGAAGTTGTCGAGATTCTCGAAAATTACGGTTTGACACAAGAAGAAAGTTTGCCGATTGTCGAATCTTTGGCGGCGCGTCCAAAGGATTTTGCCGATTTTATGATGCGTTTTGAATTAGGTTTGGAAAAACCCAACCCGAAACGCGCTTTGCAAAGCGGCGCGACCATCGGCGGCGCGTATATTTTCGGCGGTCTGATTCCGCTCGTTCCCTATATTATCTTGACCGAAGCGCATGAGGCTTTGCTCTGGTCGGTAATCGTAACAGTGATTGCGCTGTTCATTTTCGGTTATGTCAAAGGAACATTTACGGGTGCGAAACCGCTCAAAAGCGCGGCGCAAACTTGTCTTATCGGAAGTGTCGCGGCGGCAGTGGCGTTTGCTGTCGCGCGGCTGATTAGTTAAATGATGAACGATGAATTAAATCCTCGCGATTCATCATTTATTATGCCCGATTCATCAATCGAGAGATTTGCGGTAAACTTAAAACTGCGAGATTATCAAATTTAATTTAACTTTTTATTGAAAATATTTTTTGGAGAATTTAATGAGCGTAGAAGTCGTAATGCCGCAAATGGGCGAATCAATTACCGAAGGAACTATTTCAAAATGGCTCAAAGCAGTCGGCGATAAAATTGAGCGTGACGAACCTTTATTAGAAATTTCTACTGACAAGGTTGACGCCGAAGTTCCCGCGCCGTCGGCAGGCATTTTGCTGGAAATTCGTCATCAGGAAGGTGAAACGGTCGAGGTCGGAACGGCGGTCGGGATTGTCGGTGAAGAAGGCGAAACGGCAGTCAAAAGTCCGGCGTCCGATGTCAAAACTCAAACTGAGTTAGAACAAGTTGAAGAAGCAAAACCTGTCGCGGAACAAGCAAAACAGCCTGAACCAATCGAACAGACACAGAGCGCAACGGCGAGTGTGTCAAAAACAGAAGTTGCCGAAGACAATGCGCAAGCAGTAGAAGTCGTGATGCCGCAAATGGGCGAATCGATAACCGAAGGAACTATTTCAAAATGGCTGAAAAAAGTCGGTGATAAAATCGAACGCGACGAACCGCTTTTAGAGATTTCCACCGACAAGGTTGATGCGGAAGTTCCGTCACCGGCAGCCGGAACGCTGCTGGAAATTCGCTATCAGGAAGGTGAAACGGTGGAAGTCGGAACGGCGCTTGCTTTTGTCGGAAGTGAAAGCGGCGCGGGTGCGGCTCAAAGTCCAACGTCTAATGTCCAAAGTCAGAAACAAGCTGAAACTGCAACCGCACAGGCAGCCGGCGCGGATGTTTCGTCTCAAAACCAAACGGCGCAAACCTCTGTTTCAATGCCAATCGAAGAAAAGAAAGAAATCGAGGAAGTCGAAGGCAGAAGTTACGATTACGGACGCGTGGGCGCAGTCGAAGACGCGCAAAAATCTTCAAACGGACAATCCGCCAACGGCAAATCAAACGGCAATCAATCAATCGAAGATTTGCGAAAAACAAAATCCAGTCCGCTTGTCCGCAATATCGCCAAAGAACACGGCATAGACGTTTCGCGGCTGGCAGGTTCGGGAATGAGCGGGCGTGTGACCAAAAAAGATATTTTGTCTTTTATCGAAACGGGCGCGGCTTTAAGACCGCAGGATTTGCTTCGTAAAGATGCGCCGACCGCGCCGATTTTCGCGCCGACCGCGGCGCCGCAAACTGTTTCGCAGCCTTCGCAAAAAGTTCAGTATTCCGCGCCGCAAATTTCCGCTTCGGTCGGCGACAGAGTTGAGCCGATGTCTGTAATGCGCAAGAAAATCGCCGAGCATATGACTTTCTCGAAGCAAACTTCGGCGCACGTGACAAGCGTTTATGAAATCGATATGACGAACGTGGCGAAGTTCCGCGAGAAAAACAAATCGGAATTTCAGATGCGTTACGGCACGAAACTTTCTTTTATGCCGTTTATTTTTCAAGCGGTAATCAGTGCTCTGCGAAATTTCCCGATTGTCAATTCGCAGGTCTCCGGCGAGCAAATCATTTATAAAGGCGACATCAATCTGGGAATGGCGGTCGCGCTCGATTGGGGTTTGATTGTTCCAGTTATAAAAAAAGCCGACACGCTTTCACTTTCCGGTCTGGCGCTTACGGCAAATGATTTGGCTGATAGAGCAAGAACGAAGAAATTGATGCCCGACGAAGTGCAGGGCGGAACATTTACGATAACGAATCCGGGAGTTTTCGGCGGGCTTTTCGGAACGCCGATTATCAATCAGCCGCAGGTTGCGATTCTATGCGTCGGCATAATCGAAAAGCGTCCAAAAGTAATGACAACGCCAGACGGGGACGATTATATTGCGATTCGTTCGATGGCTTATTTTGCGCTGACCTACGACCATCGAATCGTCGACGGATCGGATGGCGAAAAATTCTTGTCCTTTATGAAGCAATTTCTTGAAACGACACAGTTCGCTTTGTAATTGTCGAATTAGAATTTCAACTTAATGAACAATAACGTATTAAAACCAAACTTTTTTATATTTTTTACTGTTTGCAAACAAAACATTTTCGTCTATTAAAACAAAAGTTTCGGTCGCAGGAGTTTTGCTAATTTTTTCTTGTTGAACAATTTAAGTTCTCTTTTAAATTCTGGCACGGTATTTGTTGCTCCAGTTAGAATTGGAGTCTCGGATTTATTTAAAAATTTTCAAAACAAATTTCAGTTACGATTTAGCGAAGTCAATAAAAAACTTTTATTTTTTAACAACCTGATTCGTTTTGAAAACGTCATAAACGAGAGTTAAATCAAACAACAAATTTTTGTAGAAGGAGTTTTATAATCATGTTAAGAAAATTTCCGGCATTAGTTTTGGCTTTATTTATCGGCGCGGCAGGCGTTTTGGCGCAGGATTCGCAAATTCGCACGGTCTCCTCCGGTCAAAAAATGAAACTGAAAGGCGTCGTGGTCGCTAAAGACAACGACAAGATTGTTGTTCGTGACGCAACGGGCGTGGAAACAAACGTATTGTTGTCGAATGCGACCAGCATTAAAACCAAGGGCGGCTTTTTCGGCGGCGGCGATAAGATTGCGACTAATCAAATTATTCGCGGTTTAAATTTGGAAATTGACGGTCGCGGCGATAATACAGGTAATTTGTCGGCTGAAAAAATTCGTTTTTCCAAAGATAATTTGGCGGTCGCGCAATCAATCGAAAGCCGCGTCGCGCCTGCCGAAGAACGTCTGACGCAGACCGAGCAAAATGCGCAGCGTGTTTCAGGGCAAATTGATGAATTGATGGCGATTTCAAATGCAACGCGCGGCGGCGCGAAAGCTGCTCAGGAATCGGCTGATGCGGCGATTGCCGGCGTCAATGCGACGAATCAACGAATTTCCTCGATGGACGATTATATCGTTCAGACGACTTCGATGGTTAATTTCAAAGTCGGCAGCGCCGTTTTGCTGCCCGAAGGCAAACAAAACCTCGATAACGTCGCGCAAACCGCTTTGACAATGAAAGGCTACGTGATTGAAGTTACGGGTTTTGCTTCGGCGGACGGCGATACCAAAATGAATAAGGCTTTAAGCGAACGTCGCGCTCAAGCGGTCAAAGATTACTTGATTGAAACGCATAACATTCCGCTTCGTCGAATCAGCACGTCATACGGTTTTGGCGAATTGCAGGCAGTTGCCGATAATTCCACATTGGAAGGTCGTCAGCAAAATCGCCGCGTCGAGGTCAAAGTTTTAGTCAGTCGCGGCATCAACCAAAATGTCGAAGTCAAAAAAGCCGACGGTCAGTAATTAATATGTAGATAGAAAGGCGGACAAAAGGTGAAAAGGCACAGACCATTTTCACCTTTTGCTTTTCTTCCGGCAAAAACTACGAAATCAATTACCTAAAGCCTACAAAAGCACAATTTATAGTTTTCAGAGGTTCAAAAAGTGAAACGCTATTACACAGCTTTTTTATTTATTCTAATCATTGCCTTTGTTTTTTCTGCCGCAGCACAGACCGTAAAACCGACTCCGCAGCCGAAAACCGCCAACAGTGATGAAGGCGATATAATTAAAGTAAATTCGCGTCTCGTGGTCGTTCCCATTTCTGTTTTAGATGCGAGCGGACAGCCGGTTTTGGGTTTGAAAAAAGAAAACTTTCGCGTCTCGGAAGAAAATAAAAATCAGCAAATAGAACAGGTTTCCGACGCGGAGAAAATTCCGCTCGAAATAGTTTTGCTTTTCGACGTTTCGGCAAGCACCGATTCGATGTTCAAGTTCGAACAGGAAACCGCAGCGAAGTTTTTGCAGGAAGTTATGCGACCTGAAGACCGCGCGACGATTTTCACGATTGGGGAAAAGCCTTTTATCGTTCAAGCGCGCGAAAAAGCCGATAAATCGGCGCTTGCCGTAAAATCGATACAGCCGACGAAACAGCAGACGGCTTTTTATGATTCGGTGGCGGCGGCGGCGATTTATTTGCAGAAGAACGCTCCGCAAAATGTCCGTAAAGTTATCCTGGTCATCTCGGACGGCGACGATACGAACAGCGCGGGCGTTATCAAAGCTATTTTCAAAGCCGAAATGAAGATTGTCGAAGGCAGTCTGAGCAATAAGGAATTGAGAGAACTTCGTGTCAAATCACGCGATTCGGCGAAAATTCAAGAACAAAACAAAGTTCTGCAATCTCTGCAAAATGCTGACACGGTTTTTTACTCGATAAACCCGGGCGGAAATTCATATCAACTGAATCAAGGCAGCCTTTTCGGACAATCGAATCTGCAAAGATTTGCCGACGAAACCGGCGGCACGGCTTTTCTGCCGAAATTTCAGCCGACTGCGCTCAAAGACAATTTTCAAAACACGCAAAATATGCGGCTGAACGGAGAAATGCTGACGAGGATTTTCCGCCAACTCGCTAACGAACTGCGCGCACAATATCTGGTTCAGTATTATTCGGAGAGTGAATTTCCGAACAATAAATACGTCAAGCTCGATGTCGGCTTAAATAATCAGCACAATCTTCGTCTGCGTGCGCGGCAAGGTTATTTCGTCAAAAACTAGCGTTTGCGTTTCTTTGTAATTTGATTGCGAACCGCTTCAAAATTAATTATTCCGCCATTGCTCAAAGTATATTCCCTATCGTTTGAAACGGCGATTTTTCCCATTGTCGCAACTGGTATTTCATGCGCTGCTGTATTCGCAATTATTTCTTCAACAATAATTTCGTTTGCTTCTGAAATTTCAACTTTCGGTATCATTTCTCCCATTATTTCTGATTCGTTTGTTCTTGCGAAGTAATTCGCCAAACCAATTCCGCTCAAAGCCGTGAAAACAAGCGAAGCAAAAGCAGTCGCTGTTTTTGAAACGCGCTGTTTAATTGCCTGCCAACCAACAGGACAATCTTTTGTCAAAATCGTGCCGTCGGCGCGTTTGTAAAATCTGACGCACAGGCGACCTTCGGAATCGAGTAGCAGGTTTTCGGCTTCCCTCTCCGACATTTCCGAAAGATTGTAGACATTTAATTTGCACTCGCCGCAAAAGCGTCTGCGCTCATTGCCCATCATTTCGTTCCAATCCGCACTGCACGGCGAAGCGATTTTGATATTGTTCAAAGGATTAGTAAATTTGGTCATAAAAATTTCCTCCGTTTGGTTAGACAACAAAATTAGTTGTTTGTTCCAGAACGCGAGGAAATTTTTTACTTGCGAAAAAATTATTAAGACTCGTTAAATTATAATTTCCACCTATTCAATTCCCTTTTCTTTTTTGTATCGTTCCATTTCCGGTCTAGCCTTTTCTTCAATACTCCTAGTCATTTCACATTTACAATTTTCGACCGGACATTCCATCCATCCTTCTAAAGGCATCTCGCCGTAGCCTTTAACTAAATGATTATCAAAATTATGTCCACATTTTGCACAATCTTTATTGTTATCTCTATTCATACATCTGCCCTTTTGGATTTCTTCGGTATTTGTGCGTCACAGGTCTTCGGCGTCCGACACCGATGGCGTTTTTTGAGATAATCAAAGTCGGCGGAAGCTGTCGGCGTTTGAATTCATTGGCTGGCGACTCTACCTTATTGAGCAAATCATAAACCAGTTTTGCGTCGTTTCCCTGCGCGATAATTTCTTCGGGCGAAAGTTTCTGCTCGAAATAAAGTTTTAGAACCGCGTCCATCAAATCATATGGCGGCAAAGAATCCTGGTCGAATTGATTCGGCGCGAGTTCGGCGGAAGGTTTTTTGTCAATAATGTCGTTCGGAATAATTTCGCGTTTCGCACTTTGGTTGATGTGTCTGGCAATTTGAAAAACTTCGGTTTTCAAAACGTCGCCGAGAACCGCCAAGCCGCCGTTTGTGTCGCCGTAAAGCGTGCAGTAACCGACGGCGAGTTCGGATTTGTTTCCGGTGGCGAGAACCAATCGGTTTTCAGCGTTTGAAATCGTCATTAAAATCACGCCGCGCAAGCGAGACTGCATATTTTCCGCCGCGAGATTTTCGCCGCCGTGCGCCGGTTTGTGCAGATTCATTTGTTTTAGCAGAACTTCAAAGGTGCTGGAAATCGACTCAAGACGCGTCGGCATTCCAAGATTTTTCGCTAATGTTTCCGAATGTTTGATGCTGCCTTCCGAAGAAAACGGCGATGGCATCATCACCGACAAAACATTTTCCGCGCCTAACGCTTCACACGCCAGAGCAGCAACCAACGCCGAATCAATTCCGCCGGAAAGTCCGAGAACAGCTTTGGTAAAACGATTTTTCGCCGCATAATCTTTGATTCCCAAAACTAACGCTTGCCGAATCGTTTCACATTCGTTTCCGGTAATGCCGCGCGAATCAGGCTTGCGAACATCGAGTTCAACTGTTTCGACAAACTCTTCAAACGCCTTTGCCTGCAAGATAATATCGCCTTCTTCGTCGGCAATCAGGCTTGCGCCATCAAAAATTATGCCGTCGTTTCCGCCGATTAAATTTACAAACACAATCGGTTTTTTCTGCTGGCGGGCGCGGTGCGCGACCATATCGCAGCGCAATTTGATTTTCCCTTTGTTATACGGCGAAGCGTTTATTGAAACGATTAAATCCGCGCCCTGCATAATCAATTCGTCCGCCGGGTCAATGTCGTATAATCTTTCTTTCCAAAAAGTTTTGTCGTTCCAGAAATCTTCGCAAACGACGACACCGATTCGTCTGCCGTCAATCTCGAACATTTTTCTCGCGTCCGCCGGTTCAAAATAGCGCGGGTCGTCGAAAACGTCGTATTCGGGAAGCAGAGTTTTGTCGGCAAATCCTAAAAGTTTCCGGTCGTGAAAAACCGCCGCCGAATTAAAAAGCCTGCGTCCGTCGGTTTCATCGTTTCTGCGGATTGTGCCGACAATTGCAGTAATACCTTTGGTCGCTTCGACGATTTCTTGAAGCGGTTCTGCGACGCATTCGATAATGTCTTTATCAAGAAACCAATCTTGCGAAGTGTAGCCGTGCGTAACAACTTCGGGAAAGACAATCATATCCGAGCCGTCTCGTTTCGCCGTTTCGATAGCCGCTAAAATTTTGGCGACGTTTCCTTCGATGTCACCATTTGTCGTGTTGATTTGTCCGATTGTAATTTTCATTTACAGTTCGCCGGTGATTTTTCTGTTATTTGGAAACAAATTTTTTGTCGTCGTATCCGTTACGCTCCACGAAATTGGAACAAATGGTTTTTCTTCTATTTGCTTTGATGCTTCGCGGAGATTCTCAACTTTCCTCTTGTTATCAGCTTTCTTAAAAATTCTCTTTATCTCTTTTATTTTCATAAATAACAAAGCAGCCGTCCCGGAAGAAAGCAAAGTCATAAATAAAAGAAAACCGAAAAGAACGCCATCAGATAAGCCTAACAAACTTTTCAAAAATATAAACAGAAGAAAAAAAATCAAAATTCCGCTTGCTCCCAAAGAAAAATAAGACGCTCGCTTTGACAAACTCATTTTGAGCAAAGATATTTCGCCAAACGATACTTGCTCGCCGCACATCCGGCAAAAAGTCTGCTCCTCTTTTATTTCATTTCCGCAACTTTGACAAAACATTTTTAGTCTCCTTTCACTAATTTTTTTGAGTTTCAGAGTCACTTTTCTTGATCATTGTGATTCGATTTCCGCGCTCGTTATACTGTACGGCGTCCATTATGTTGTGAATAATCAAAACGCCTCTGCCGGACGATTTGAAAAGATTTTCCGGGTCGCGCGGGTCGGGGATTTTGTCGACATCGAAGCCTTCGCCTTCGTCTTCAAAGGTAAAACTCGCTTCCTTCGGTGAAACATCAACAGAGATACGCACGTTTTTTTCGGGATTAAATTGATTTCCGTGTTTGACTGCGTTGACAAAGGCTTCATCGAGAGCGATGAAAAGATGCGAATCTTCCGCGTCAATCACGCCGAGTTTTTCCACACGTTTGGTCAGATAATTTAAAACCGAGTGCATAAGAGAAAGCGCACTCGGAAATTCAAACTCGATTTTTTCGCGCAGGTTTTTTATTTTTTCAACTCGGTCAACGTATTGCGCTTTGTAATTTAAAATCAACTCGAATAAATTTTTCAGTTCGGTTTCGTCGTAATTTTCGCGTCGGTAACTCGTCGCGCAAATCTTAAAGGCGCGGATGTGTTCGGAAGTTTTATTGGTTTCGACTTCAGGCAGACACGAATCGTCGTTGTCATCGGTTTGAACAGCTTCGGGAATTTTATCAATGTTATCGAGGTCGGTAATAACAACGTCGAATTCTTCAATTTCGTCAAGTGCAACCGCTTCGTCGCGGTTTTCGATTGTTTTGACCGAGTAACCGAGTTTTGTAAAAACTTCTTTGAGTCCGCTGCTCAAATCGTCATGGTCGTCAATTATCAAAAATTTTCTTTGCATTTCTACCGTATTCAAATTCCAACTGCGTTCGCCTCTAAAATTTACGACAAACCATTTTCCTTTGTTGCAAATAATAACCCGAATTACTGTATATTTTCTAACTGTGGCAAAGCAAAAAGAAAAAATGTATCGGTTCGGCTCGCTTGAGAACTATTCGTTGAAAGAGCGTCTGACGATTCGTCTTTTGGGTTTTGCGTTTTATGTTTTTACGTATTTAATCGGAAAAACCATTCGCTTTGAAGTCGAAGGCTGGGAAAACTTAGAAAAAATTGAAAGCGCAGGTAAAATTCCGATTCTTGCTTTCTGGCACAACCGCATTTTTCTGGCGACTTATTATTTCCGGTTTCGCGGCATTATCGTGATGAGTTCGCAGAGTTTCGACAGCGAATACGTGGCGCGTTTCATTCAAAGATTCGGTTTCGGAATTGTTAAAGGCTCTTCGACGCGCGGCGGCGTCGGCGGGTTGATTGAAATGATTCGTCTGGCGAAAAAAGGCTTTCCGACCGGCTTTTCCGTTGACGGACCGAAGGGTCCGGTTTACGAAGCAAAAACCGGCACTTTGCTTCTGGCGAAAAAAACAGAAAATCCGATATTACCGTTTTCTGTCGAAGCGAAAAAATTTTGGACAATCAAAAGTTGGGACAAGCTGCAAATACCGAAACCGTTTACGCGGGCGAAGATTTTGATTGGCAAACCGATTGATGTTTCAAAAGAAATCGACGACTTCGAGATGGAAAATAAACATTTGGAACTTCAAAATAAACTCGACGAACTCGTGGAGTTTGGAAGACAATGGCGGGAAAGCGACAAATAATTTTCTGAAGACCTGAAACTGAAAATGACGACCAATCGAATTGCAATTTGCCAAATCACAAATCTGTTGGAACTTTTCTTTTCGCGCATTCGTAGAAAATTCTTGACAGAGCAGGTTTATCGCTTTGTTGCTTTAAGACGAAGGCAATCGCTTTTTTGGAGAAACGGCGTTGGAAGCAATAAAAGTAGCGACGGTTAGCGATGGCGCAGACTTGGTGAGGCGTTGCCGCGCCGGTGACGGGACGGCATGGGAAGAAATTGTCTCGTCGTTTTCACGACGTATTTTCAACCTCGCTTATCGCTTTACGTCGAGTGTCGAAGCCGCCGAAGATTTGACGCAGGATGTTTTTATACGCATCTATAAATCGCTCGACCAATACGACGCCAAACACGGCGATTTGGCAAACTGGCTGATGCGGCTCGCCAGAAATTTGATAATCGACGATTACCGGCATCGCCAGCGCAATCCGCAGAATTCCTACGCCGACGATGTGGAAAATCATACTTTCCATCTTCGCGCCGTCGGCAGTTCGGCGCAGAAAGACATCGAACGCCGCGAGCTTTGCGCTCAGGTGCAGGAAGCGATTGATAAATTGCCGGCTGATTTGCGGACGTGCGTAATTTTGCGCGACATTGAAGAATTGAGTTATCAGGAAATCGTCGACGTTTTGAAAATTCCCGAAGGAACCGTCAAATCCCGAATTAATCGTGGGCGGATTGAACTGGCGAAAATTTTGCGACGAATGAGAGTCGTTAATATGTAAAAAAAATTCTACTACAGATAAGCACCGATAAACGCCGATTATTTTGTTCGTGTTTTTTGTGAAATTTGTGGTTAAAATTTGCGGTTTTATGAAGTACGAAGATGAAAAAATAATAAATTGCTCCGAGTTTGAAGACGTTTTGACCGATTATTTGGACGCTAATTTAGACCGGCAAACTCATAAAGCGATTGCCGCGCACGCTTTGCGCTGTCCTTTGTGTCACGCGCTTTTGAACGAAGTTAAAGACGCGCTCGAACTGTGCCGCGAGATTTCCGCGCCAAAAATCTCTTTGACGAAACTCGAAGCCGGAATCCTCTCGAAAACCGCGCCGGAGACGGCGATGGCGTGCAAAGAATTTGAAAATCATCTAACCGATTATATGGACGGTTTTCTGCCCGCGCCGGTTTTTCACCGCTGGGAACGGCACGCCGTTTTGTGCCAAAGTTGCACTGATTTGCCTGGCGCGGTCGTTCGTTCGATAGCTGCTTGCTATACGTACAAAATGGAGGAACTGTCGGTGCCGGCTGGTTTGCACGCAAAAATTTTGCAGGCGACCATCGGGACGACCGAAGCGAAAGCCGTCAAAGCGTCGTGGACGGCACAGACAATAGAATGGCTGCGCGGTTTGAGTTTTCCGATTCCGCAGCTTGCGCCGATTGCGATGATTTTAACTTTTGCCGTTTTGATATTCAGTCAAACGGTTTCCGCCGACAGTTCGATTAGCGGAATTTACGAAAAGAGCTTTGAAATGGCGGGACAAACTTATCGGCAAGGTGCGGATATTATGCTCGGCGAAAACAAAATCGAGATGAAATCAAGTCAAGAACCAATTCAGGGAACTTACGTCAACGACGAGGAAATCAAACGATGAATTGCGCTTATCACACCCAAAATGTAGCGGTTGTCGGCTGTAACGGTTGCGGAAAACCGCTGTGTCCGGCGTGCGACCATCGTATCAAAGGTTTCCCTTATTGTCAGGACTGTATTGTCTCGGGTGTCGAGCTTTTGCGAAATTACAATCAATCTTCATACGCGCCGATTATCAAACGGCAAACTTCTCCGTTTATCGCCACCGCTTTATCGTTCGTTTGTCCCGGACTCGGCGCGGCTTATAATGGTCAGACGGCAAAGGCTTTAATTTACTTCGCCGTTTTCGTCGGACTTTTTCAAATGGCGGTTTTGACCGGCGCGATGCCAATTTTCGTTCTCGGCTTTATCGGAATGTGGCTTTTCGCCGCGCTCGACTCGTACCGGACGGCACGTTTGATTCGCTCCGGCGTAACGCCGAATGGCGCAGAAGACATTATCGTGCAGAGATTTTCGGGTAATCCGAAACTTTGGGGAATTGTTTTGACGATTCTCGGCGCTTCTTTTTTTCTCCAGGCATTTTTTAATATCCGCTTTTTCGTCCGCGCGGTTTTGCCCGTTTTACTCATTGGTTTGGGCATTTATATTCTGCGCGATTATATTTTCAAACCCAATAAAGACGGACGAAATCCGATAAATTATGACAATCAGGGGAATCAACCGGTCTATGCCGCTTCGTTCGCCGACACGAGTTTTCGGACTGGTGAATTCGACGCGTCAAACGATTTCGCAACCGAAATTCGCGCAAAGACGTGGAAAAACAGATGAGAAATTTAGTATTATAAAAGACGAACGATGTAATCGTTTTTAGACAAAGAAATTTCGTGTTCAAACAGCAATTTTAAGGAGTTTTAAAAATATGTCGATTTGGATGAAAGCCGCCGGAAAATGGGGAAGCGTTTTAGTTATCCTGACTTTAATTATCACGCTTCTAAAACAAATTATCGGGTTTATCGGATTTTTGACGTTTGCCATCAAGATTGTCGTTCTGCTGGCTTTCGTGATTTTATTTCTCGGTGTCGGTGCGCTTGTTCTCCGTACTTGGAATGCGAATCGCAAAACACACGAATAAACGCTTACAGACCAATTATTTAACATAAGCCCTCGCCAAAAAATTCTCTCCCCGGTTGCTTTGCGCGACGGCTTATGTTACTTTTTCACTTTCCGTTAGAAAAATAATCAGACACCAAAAGATTTAACCCGAAACGAGTGTTTTGCAATTTAAACACTTTCGTCAAGGATTCGCGTTAGTTGCCAAAAGGCTATGCTTTCGTGATTCCAAGCAATTGAAACGCTGGATTTTCGATTGCGTAAAATCATCAAAAGGAGCTAAAAAGCGTAATGCAAAAAAACGACAACCGTTTTTATACTTTTCTTTTATCACATAAAACAAAAACAAAAATTTATACACGCCGCGTCGAAATTTCGAAAAATCTATTTAATACGAGCATCATCAGTCTAATTTTATTAATCGGCATCGTTTCCCTGGGATTTTTCAAAAGCACGGCACTTGCAGAATTTACTACGAAATCTCCAACTGAAGCCGCATTGGTAAACATACCTGCCGAAACAGTTCAAAACAGTTCAAAAATAGAATACAAATCAATTAATTACGACCGTCCCGCTGCTTCCAAAGATTCCGCCGACAGTGACGAAACGCTGTTATCGCTTCAACCTTATAAAGTCGAATCAGAAAGCGAGAAAAACCAAATGAACGCCCGGCTTCGCTTAATCGAAACGACGAGCAACCCGGCATTTCTGCCGACGATGTGGGCGCATTTCGGTAAAATCAACAACGAATTCGGTTTTCGCCGCAATCCATTCGGCGGACGCTCTTTCGAATTTCATCCCGGTCTCGACATCGGCGGCGAGCGAGGCGATGTCGTCGCCGTGCCTGCTAACGGAATCGTCTGCGAGAGCGGCTGGAAAGGCGGCTACGGCAATATGATTGAAATCGACCACGGCAACGGTCTGAAAACGCGCTACGGACATCTCTCCAGAATCGGCGTGCAAATCGGCGACGCCGTTCAGCGCGGACAGATTATCGGTTTAATCGGCTCGACCGGTCGCTCGACCGGACCGCATCTGCATTATGAACTGCGCCTGAACGACAAACCAATTAACCCACGCCGCTTTCTGCCGCCCGAACCGTCGGAAATGAAAGCCTTGAATGCGGAATAAATTATAAAAATAAAAAAGTGTGAGCCGAATCGGCTCACACTTTTTTATTTTGAAAAACTTTAACTGTTTGCCGACTTTAATGCACCGCAACCGGATATACATCCCACGCCCAGCGTCCGACTTTCGTGCCGCGCGAATTATAGATTTTTGCACGATAGCGAAAGCTGTTGCCGTATTGGTCGGTTTGTTTCGATTCTTTGTAATCAAGGTCAATCGCTTGAATGAATTTTGACAAAAGCGAATGCAGTTCGCTGCTTTCCGAAACGCCGTTATGATTGGCATCTTGCCACAACTGTAAAGACGTAAATATGTTGTCGCTTGAGTCAATTCTGCCGTCATTATTGCCGCCGTTTTCCGGTTTGTCATAAACGGCGAGTGCGAGGAAACCGTTTGGAATGCCTGCGCTCGGCTGCGGTGTAACCGTGCCGAATAATTCCGCGCCGTTGTCTATTAAACCGTTGCCGTTGCGGTCAAGCACTAGCCACGCATCGTCGGAATTAGCGGAAGTCCACGCAACTCTCATCAGATTGTCGCTCGCCGTAATATCAAAATCAACACCGCCTTGAGCATCCGTCAGATTAAAACCGTTTCCCGCGACATCAATAATGACGGGTGAAATACAGCCGTTGCCCCAGCAAATCTGCTCAGGCGAACACCAATCACACTCTTGCGGTGCTGGAGTCGGCGTTGGGGTTGGTGTTGGTGTCGGGGTTGGCGTTGGCGTTGGCGTCGCACATGAAATCCTTACATCGGTTAATTTACTCGTGCCACAAGTTTGACTGGTTTGATTCCCGTTTGCATCCTCAATGTAACATGGTTCCATTCCTTGAGTTATTTCATAATTTCCCGGAAGAATATTTCCGTCGCGACCACTAACCGGTATTGCCAGCCTCACCGAACAAGCGAAATTTCCGGTTCTTATACAATCTGTTTTTGAATTAGAAACACTAATACAGCCAGATTCTGGAGAAGAAAAGGCGGCGCTTTTGCTTGCACCGCCTTTTCTATCCATCGGAATAAGATTTTTCAAATCTTTCGGATTAACTTTATACCAAGAGCCTGACCAGACTGTTCCATCGTCAAAAATGACTTCTTCGACTTGAATTTGTATTTTCTTTATTCTATTTGGATAGCTTACATCACCGTTAAGACTGCTAAGGAAAGAGAATATCCCTTCTATTTCCTCTTGAGATAAAGAAATACTTGTCTGATTTTCATCCGAGTTAGATTCCACTTTATACCCGGAATCAGTTTTCGTTAAAGCATTATATTTATCTCCCCGAAAAATCAGATAGACTGCCGGTGGGACACCTTTTTGCTCTTCAGGTCTTGGAAACAAAATTTGAATGTTGATATATGTTGCAGTTTTGCCGGAGATATTTTTTGTTTTTATCTTTAGGTCTCTAAGCCATTCGTCAGAACCGGAAAATTTCTCTCTCGATTTGAGAGTGATGCCTTTTACATCAAAAGAGGTAATTTCAATCGGTACATCTGGCACAGACAAAGATTCAATTTCTAAATCCTTTTCCTGTTTTACCTTACCCTTTTGGCTTGTTAAAGTAGCGACTACCGGAGTTAAAAGTAAAAACGCCGTAAAAAGCGCTAATCCTAAAAGTAAAACTCTTTTATCGGATGTTTGTTTTAAACTGAGGATCGATATTTTTTTCATGACAATCTCCTTTTGATTGTGGGTAAAAGGGAATCATTTGGGAGCGTTTGACAGCAACGCACGTTGCAATTTAGGAAGGGCAATTGAGATTTTCAAACATTCCGTGATTTCCAAATTATTGTCCTTGAACAGATGTAATATCACGGCAAAATAATAATATCAATGTTTTTTCGGAAAAGTTTCAATTCTTAGTAAGCCAATTTTATATAGTTCATTCCGCGCAAAATGACGCGCTGGCGACGGACGACTCGCTTCGGATTTTTCTTTGGATTAAAGACGTTGAGCGGCGACGGAATCATCGCCGATAGATACGCGGCTTCCTGCGCGGTTAAATCGGACGCCGATTTTTTGAAGTAATAACGCGATGCGGCTTCCGCGCCGTAGATGTCTTCGCCCCATTCGATGACATTCAAATAAAGCTCAAGAATTCTTTTCTTCGACAAATGCTTTTCCAGAAAATAAGTGATCAAGGCTTCGCGTCCTTTGCGAAAAAAACTTCTCTCTTCGCTCAAGTAAAGATTTTTGGCAAGCTGCTGCGAGACGGTCGACGCGCCGCGTTTGAATGAAGGCATCGGCGGAATCCAATCGTTCGGGTCGTAATCACCTTCTTCTTTGGCTTCCTTTTCGCCTAACTTCTGCGCTTCGTCCCAGGCGTTTTGAATCGCGTCCCAATCGAAACCGTGATGCTGGAAAAAATGCGAATCTTCACCAGCTAAAACGGCGCGCTGCAAATTCGGCGAGATTTGCTCAATCGGCATCCAAATCTGATATTTTTTCGCCTCCCGCCCATCGGCGACATCTTCAAACGCCCGCGCCTGCATCATCGAAGTCGTCGTCGGATTTTCGCTGCGGAGTTTGGAAATGTTCGGAAAAGTATAAAACTCGTACGCCAACCAAATGATGACCGCGCCGGTAAAAATTAGAAATAAAGTTTTTGTCCAATACCACATTTGATTTTAGATTTTGGATTTTAGATTTTCGATTGCCGCCTTATTTTACGGCAACGCTGATAATTATGTTCCATTTCAAGCAGCAAGCCAAAATCTAAAACTGAATTTTTATCAAATAACAATCCAAAATCTAAAATCCAAAATCAAAGCGTTTTGCCGATTAGGTTTGCGACGATTTTCCCCGAACTCATCACGCCCGGCATTCCCGCACCCGGATGCGTTCCCGCGCCGACAAAATATAGATTCGGAATGTCTTCGCTCAAATTGTGCGGGCGCAGCCAAGCCGATTGCATCAATGTCGGTTCGACACCGAAGGCGTTTCCCAGATAACTGTTCAAAGTGTCCTCGAAATGAAGCGGGTCAATATAATGTTCGGAAACGATATGCTTTGAAAGCTCCGGCATATAATTCTCTTCCAAAAATTTGATAATCGAATCGCGGTAAGGTTTTGCCGCTTTTGTCCAATCAAGGTCAGCTTCTAAATGCGGAACGGGCGAGAGAACATACCAAGAATCACAGCCTTCGGGCGCGAGCGATTTATCCGTAGCCGTCGGGCGATGGAGATATAAAGAAAAATCTTTCGCCAGAGTTTTACCGACAAAAATTTCGTCAAGCAGACCTTTATAGCGTTTGCCCATTATAATTTCGTGATGCGCCATATTTTCATATCGGCGGTTCGTGCCAAAGTAAATCACGAACAGCGACATCGAATAAGTCAGCGATTTTACTTTTTTGTCCGTGTATTTTTTGCGAAACTTTTTCGGCACTAAATTTAAATAAGTAAAACCGACATCAGCGTTTGAAACAACCGCTTCGGCTCCAAATAATTCGCCCGATTTCATCTTCACGCCTTTGGCTTTTCTGCTTGTTTCGTCAATCAAGATTTCGTCAACTTCCGCTTCGAGCAAAACTTTGCCGCCAATGTCTCGGAACAAATCGCCCAATGCTTTTACGAGCGCGCCTGTTCCGCCCATCGCAAACCAGACGCCGAATTTTTGTTCAAGTTCGTGAATCATCGCGTAAATCGAGGTCGCCGTGAACGGATTGCCGCCGATAAGCAGCGGATGGAAACTGAAGGCTTCACGTAGTCGCTCATCTTTAAAGTAACGCGACGCGAATTTATAAACCGAACGGTCTGAACGCAGCTTTATCATTTCAGGAACGACTTTGACCATATCCCAAACTTTTGTGAACGGCTGGTCAATCAACTCAAACCCGACGCGATAAATCTCGCCTAAATCCTTTGAAAATCTTTTATAACCTTCAACATCGGCGGGATTAAATTTCCGAATCTGGTTTAATAAATTTTCTTTATCGTCGTTGTAATTAAAAATCGTTCCATCTGGAAATCGAATGTTGTAAAACGGGTCAATCTTGACGAGTTTGACGTAATCTGCGGTGCGTTTGCCCGCCGCTTCAAACATCTCGTCAATCAGCCAGGGCGCGGTGATAATCGTCGGACCGCCGTCGAATGTAAAACCGTCCTGCTCATAAACATAAGCGCGCCCGCCAAGTTTGTCGCGCTTTTCCAAAATCGTTACTTCGTGTCCCTGAGACTGAAGGCGAATCGCCGCCGAAAGTCCGCCGAAACCGCTGCCGATTACAATAATTTTCATTTTTTATTCCTTAAACTTTTGCTTTGGCTTTTTCAATTTTGGGCGCGTCAGTCGTAAAATCTTCGCCCGGATTGATAAATTGATTTTTCTCGAATTGATACTGCTTGTCGTAAAGCTGTTTATAACGCCCATTTAATTCAAGCAATTCTTCGTGCGTTCCGCTTTCAAAAATCTTTCCGGCTTCGACAACCAGAATCTTGTCCGCGCTGCGAATAGTCGAAAGACGATGCGCGATGACGAATGTCGTTCGACCTTTTCGCAAATTGTTTAAGCCTTCCTGAATCATCATTTCACTCTCCGAATCGAGGCTTGATGTTGCTTCGTCTAAAATCAATATCTTCGGGTTTGCCAGCAAAGCTCTGGCAATCGCAATGCGCTGTTTTTGCCCGCCGGAAAGTTTGACGCCGCGCTCGCCGACAATTGTTTCGTAGCCTTTTTCAAAGCGTTCGATAAATTCGTCGCAGTAAGCGATGCGGCAGACTTCCCTGATTTCTTCAAAGCTCGCCTGCGGATTTGAAAATTTTACGTTTTCCAAAATCGTGCCGTCAAACAAGAAATTTTCCTGCAAGACGACGCCGAGATGTCTGCGATAATCGCGCAGTTTTATTTCCTGCAAATCAACGCCGTCAACCAAAATCTTTCCCGCTTTCGGCTGAATAAAATTCAAAACCAGACTCAGAATTGTTGACTTGCCGGAGCCGCTGGATCCGACGAGCGCGGTTGTCGTTCCGGCGGGCGAATCGAATGAAACTCCTTCTAATACCGCAGCGTTTTCATCATATTCAAAGAAAACATTTTCAAACGTGATTCCGCCTTCGATGTTCGGCAGCGATTGTCGCAGCGCGTCTTCGTCGTCTTCGGTGGTCATATCCAGAATTTCGCGGATGCGGTCGAGTCCGGCAAAAGCGTCGGTAATCTGCGTGCCGATTGAAGTCAATTCGATAATCGGAAATGCCATTAGAGCTGTGAAAAAAATATACATAGTCAAATCGCCGATGGTCATCGAGCCAGTCATCACGGAGTTACCGCCAATCAAAATCATAACGACGCTGATTGCACCCACAACCAAAGACGAAAATGCGCCGATAGCAGAAACTCCGGTCAGAGATTTAGCGATATTGCGAAACAAGCGATGCGCTCCGCGCGAGAAAGATAATTCTTCGCGCTTTTCCGCCGTGTATGCTTTGACGATGCGAATTCCGCCGAGCGATTCGGTCAATCTTCCGGTAACTTCGGCGTTGATTTGGTTGCGCTCGCGGAAGATCGGGCGCAGTTTTTTGAATGCATATGCCAGCATTCCTCCGAAAACCGCGAGAACGACGATTGTTACGCTCGTCAATCGCCAATTCAGATAAAACAAAACGCAGATTGAAATTGCCGCCGTTACGATGCTTCCAGCTAATTGCACAAGTCCTGTTCCGACAAGATTTCTGATACCGTCCGCGTCGTTCATAATGCGCGAGATAAGCTGTCCGCTTTGTGTCGAATCGAAATATGAAACCGGCAGACGTTCTATTTTCGCCTGCACGCGCTTTCGCATCTCGGTAATCGCACGCTGCGCCGCAACGCCTAAAAGCTGTGAGAGAACGAATCCCGTAACGGATTGGACGAGCGTCGAAAGTCCGACGGCGAGGGCAATCCATTTCAAAAGCTCGAAACGCTGTTTGATGATAACTTCGTCAACCAGATATTTCGACGAAGCCGGCAAAACCAGTCCTGCCAGCCGACTGATAATCATCAAAACGCCGCCCAGGGCGAGCCGCCAGCGATACTGCCAAACTAAATCCTTTGCTTCGTGCCAAGCCTTTGAAAACGAAATGCGTTTTTTCTTTTCCTGTCCCTTCTCGTCTGCCATATTTTGATTATAGCAAGCGAACTGTAAAAAAAGGCTTGTCGTTTGAAGCTCGAGAGTAAAAACGAAAAGTTAAAATAGATTTTTCTTGAAAATAAAAGAAGTGTTGAATTTTATTACGGATTGAATTCGATAGCAGTTAAGACTTGATTACTTTGGCTAACGCATTTTATCAATAATAAAAAAAGAAGAGCATTATTTTATATTTATATTATTCGTTCAACCGGTATTAACAATCTGTTTGACTTTTGAGTCTTTAAATATTATAATGATGACATTCTACTCCCGTATTAGAATACCTGAAATCCCATTCCGAAATAGATTGAAAATCGTTTAAGGAATCTGCAATGTCCGGTTAGTTTTTAGTAATTTTACAGACTATAAATGCAGAATTTACCAGCTATTATTTATGTTGTTTTTTGAAAAACAGTGTAGTTTCCTGAGCGAATAAAAGTGCTGATTTAATCTTCTATATTCAATGTTTCAAAAACGAAGTTTGATAGTAGATAGCGATAAAAGCGTGCTGAATTGCCGTCTTAACGGCTGGTTCAATAACGATTGCGAAAAATTCAGTAAAAAATTAATCCGTAAGTTTTTTAATCGAAACTTGCACAAAAATAAAAGGTAGGGGAGAAAAAAATGATAAAAAAAATATTGCCGATTGCGGTGATGAGTTTGTTTGCTGGTTTACTGCTGCCGTTTTCAGGTATGGCACAAGGTCAATCCGAAACGCATCGCGCCGAAGTAAGTCAGGCGGTTAGGGCTGATAAAAGTCAGCGTCCTTTGCGTGATGTGATTGATCCGGTAAATTCTGCAGTGCCGAGAGAAGGTAGAGATTTTGAGCCGGGGCGTCCACAGCCGGTAGGTAACGTTAATCCTTCAACCATTGACCCTTTAGCGCAGCGCAGCATCGGTTCGACCGCTGCCGTTGTTCAGCCGAAAGCATCCACAACCGGAGTTGGAGTTGACCCCAATGCCCGCGTCGCTCCGCCTGACACAACCGGAGATTTAGGACCCAACCACTATGTGCAATGGGTTAATTCGCGCTATGCAATTTATACTCTGACCAGAGACGCCAGTAACGCAATCACCGCATTTAATTTAGTCGCGGGCTTTCCGAAAAACGGAAACGCCGTCTTTGCGGGTATGAACAGCCGCTGCGCGACGACAAACGACGGCGACCCGATTGTCCAATATGACCAAATGGCAGACCGCTGGGTGCTGACGCAATTTGTCGCCGGTGCCGCTCCGTATTTACAATGCGTCGCTGTTTCAACCACCCCAGACCCGACCGGCACTTATAACCGTTATGAATTTTCATACGGAAGTTACTTTAATGATTACGGAAAAATGGGCGTGTGGTCAGACAGTTACACGATGACCTTTAATATGTTCAGAAACGGTCGAAGTTTTGTCGGCAACAAAGTATGTGCTTATGAACGTAGCCAGATGCTTGTCGGAGCCGCCGCCAGACAAATTTGCGCGCAAACGAGCAGCAGCTACGGAAGTCTCCAACCGGCAGACATCGAAGGAAGGACACTACCGGCAGCAGGAACAGCGCTTCCGCTTCTGAGCATTAGTTCGACTTCCCTACTGTCCTGGAAATTCGCATACGATTGGACAGCCGGAACCGGAACGCTTACGGGTCCGACAACTGTTGCCGGAGTTGCCGCTTTTAGCCGCGCCTGCAGTGGCGGAACTTGTATTCCTCAACCCGGCACTACTCAGCAGCTTGATTCATTGGCTGACCGAATGATGTATCGCCTGAGCTACCGCAAATTCACCGATGGTCACGAATCACTTTTAATCAATCATTCGGTGGCAAATGCCGGTGCAACTGCAGTACGCTGGTATGAACTTCGTAATGCCGCCGGCAACACCATTTCCAGCGCAACTCCGGTCGTTTATCAGCAAGGCACTTATGGTGGCGATACTGGCGATACTGATTACCGCTGGATGGGCAGCGCGGCGATGGACAAGACCGGCGGTATCGGTATCGGTTATAACGTCTCTAACAGCACAAACATCAATCCGAGCGTTCGTTATGCCGGACGCGGACCCGCCGATCCGTTAGGCGCAATGGGCGGTGAAACCAGCCTTTTGGTAGGACCGGGCGTTCAAACGGGCGGTACATTGTCGCGCTGGGGCGATTACAGCACGTTAAGCGTTGACCCTGTTGACGGCTGCACGATGGTATTTACAACCGAGTTCATTCCGTCTAACGGTCAATTCAACTGGAGTACGTATATCGGCTCGTTCAAGTTAAGTACTTGTCAGTAATTCGTTTATTGTTTGTAATCCAAAAGGGCAAGTATCAAAATAAGATACTTGCCCTTTATTTCTAACGACGAAATAAATATGTATTATTCGAGTAAAACTTTGGCTGGTATACTGGTTGTTTTTTGCATCACTCTTTTTTCGGTTGGCACGAACTACGCGATTGATTCGCCCAGCCAAAGCAACAAATCGCACAAGCCAGCGACGAAATCTAAAACCCGAATGAGCAAGCCTATAACCGGCGAATGGGCTGGAAAACATATCACTCTTAAAATTACCGAACGAGGCGCGGATGTCGAATATGACTGCGCGCGCGGAACTATCGACAAAAAAATAATTCCAGACAAGAATGACCGGTTTGATGTTTTGGGAACGTATATCGAAGAACACGGCGGACCGGTACGCGAGAGCGATGCGGCGAACAGTTACGCGGTAAGATTTATCGGGCGAATTAGAGGTAAGCGAATGACGCTCGTCGTCAAACACAAAGATAACAATAAAGTCATCGGAACTTTCAGTCTGCTTCACGGTCAGGAATCGCTTTTGGTAAAATGCCGTTAAGATTTCCTGCACAAATTAATCATCCAAAAACCTCTCCGCTTTTTTTAATAAGCTCCAAGTTCTTCAAAATAAACTTCAATCACTTTATTAACCGTGAAAAGCACCTGCTTTTTCGTTACAATCTATATTCGACAATTTAGTCAATCTTGAACTGCCGAAACTCAAAACAGTTTCCGGCAATTATTTTTTATCAGTTAAATTATGCGCGACATTCCGGTCGGAAACGGCTCTCTGCTCGTTACCTTCGACGACAAATATCAAATCCGCGACATTTATTTTCCGCACGTCGGACAAGAAAATCACACGGAAGGCTTTCCGTTTCGCTTCGGTGTTTGGGCGGACGGCGAGTTTTCGTGGATTTATTCGGACGATTGGCGACGCGAGCTACGATACGTTTCGGAAACTCTCGTAACGGACGTTCGCTTAACCGATGAAAAACTCGGCATCGAGATTGTCTGCAATGATACGGTCGGGACGCATGAAAACGTTTTTTTGCGGCGCGTCCGCGTCGGTAATTTGCGGGACGCCAGCCGCGAAGTCCGCGTTTTTCTGCATCAGGATTTTCGCATCTCGGAAAACAAAATCGGTGACACGGCGTTTTACGACCCGGAAAGCCTGGCACTCGTCCATTACAAAAAGAATCGTTATTTTTTAATCAATACCGAGCCGCATTTCAAAGTTTTCACGACCGGCAGAAAGGCTTTCGGCGCGCACGAAGGAACGTGGCGCGACGCCGAAGACGGGGTTCTGGACGGCGGCGCGATTACCGAAGGTTCGGTCGACTCGACCATCGGCATTCATTTAAACTTGGCTGGACAGGAAACGAAGGAATTTTATTACTGGATTGCGGCGGGAACGTCGCACGAAGCGGTTTGCAATCTCAACGAACTTGTCAAAACCGAAACACCCACTAAGTTTTTATCTTACACGGAAAATTACTGGAGAGCGTGGGTCAATAAAAACGATTCGGATTTTGCCGACCTTTCGCCCGAAGTGATTGATTTATATAAACGCTCACTGCTCGTCGTCGGCACGCAGATTGACGCGGGCGGCGCGATTCTGGCGGCGAACGATTCGGACGTAACCGACCGAGCGACCGACCATTACAGTTATTTGTGGACGCGCGACGGCGCACTGGTTGCCAATGCGCTCGACATTGCCGGTTATCCTTTTATGAGCCGGAAGTTTTACGAGTTGTGCGGCAAAATCATTCAGCCGGAAGGATATTTTTTTCAGAAATACAACGCCGACGGAACGGTCGCTTCGGGCTGGCATGCGGCTTGGGACATCTGGGCAAAAAAGCGGCTCGTGCCGATTCAGGAAGACGAAACCGCGCTCGTCATCTGGGCTTTGTGGCAACATTACGATAAATACCGAGACATCGAATTCGTGCGGCAGCTTTATCGTTCGCTGATTGTAAAAACGGCTGATTTTATGCGCGCTTTTCGTGATGAGCAAACAAAACTTCCGCTTCCGAGCTGGAATTTGTGGGAAGACCGGCGCGGCATTCACACTTTTACCTGTTCGACGGTCGTCGGCGGTTTGCGGGCGGCGGCGAAATTCGCGCTTCTTTTCGGCGATACCGAGCGCGGCACAAATTACGAAAATGCGGCAAACGAAATCGTGACGGCGATGCGCGAATATCTTTACAGCGTAAAACTCAAACGGTTTCTGCGCGGTTATCAATCTCACGGCGACGGAAGTTTTGAAGCCGATACGAGTCTCGACGCTTCGCTTTTCGGTTTGTTTTATTTCGGCGCGTTTAACGCCGAAGACGAATTTGTGCAAAACACGATTTGCGCGATTGAAAAAAAACTTTGGGTAAAAACCGAAATCGGCGGCGTGGCGCGTTTCGAGCAGGATAATTATATGCGGGTTTCCGATGATTTTGAAAATATCGCGGGAAATCCCTGGTTTATCTGCACGCTCTGGCTGGCTGAATATCGAATCGCCATCGCTAAAAAGAAAAAAGATTTGCGCGGAGCGATTGAAATTCTCGAATGGACGGCGAAGCGCGCTTTGCCGTCGGGCATTTTAGCCGAGCAGATTCACCCGGAAACGGGCGCGCCGCTTTCGGTCGCGCCGCTCACCTGGTCGCATTCGACCTTTGTGGCGACGGTTGACAATTACCTGAACAAAAGGCGAACGCTTGAAATTGACGATTAGTTATTGACCGAAAAATTTATTAAGATTTAAACTATAAACAACTAAAATTAATTATTTATGAGAAGAGCAAAAATTTTAGCGACCCTCGGACCGGCTTCGGACACGCCCGAAATTATCGAAGCGATGATCAACGCCGGACTAAACGCGGTACGGATAAATATGTCGCACGGAACACAAGCCGAACACGCCGCCACGATAAAGCTGGCGCGCGCCGTCGCCAAAAAACTGGACGCGCCGCTCGCCGTTCTGGTCGACCTTTCGGGTCCGAAAATCCGCACCGGAAAATTAAAGAACGGAGCGGCGGTTTTTCTCGAAGCGGGAGCGCGGTTTGTCATCACTTCGCGCGAAACCGAAGGGACGGCTGAAGAAGTTTCGACAAATTTCAAAGAGCTTCCCCAACTAGTCGAGGCGAACGCGCGAATTCTGCTCGACGACGGCGCAATCGAATTGACGGTTGAAACGGTTTCCGAAATTGATGTCGTGACGCGAGTTGTCAACGGCGGACTGCTGGCTGAAAGAAAAGGCATCAATTTGCCGAATACGAAACTGCCCATTCCGTCTCTGACTGCCAAAGACCGCGTTGATTTGGAATGGGCGATGGAACAAAACGTCGATTACATCGCGCTTTCTTTTGTGCGCCAGGCGGAAGACTGCGCGGAAGTCAAAACGCTCATCAAAAATCTAAATAAACGTCCGGTCGGCAGAGCGCTGCTCGTCGCCAAAATCGAAAAGGCGGAAGCGATGGAAAATCTCGACACGATAATCACGGCGACGGACGGCGTAATGGTCGCGCGCGGCGATTTGGGTGTTGAAACCAGTCCTGAACTCGTTCCCGTCTATCAAAAACAGATTATCGAAAAAGCCGTTCTGCACGACAAATTCGTGATAACCGCGACGCAAATGCTCCAATCGATGATTATCAGTCCGCGCCCGACTCGCGCGGAAGCCTCGGACGTAGCAAACGCCGTCTGGGACGGAACCGATGCCGTTATGCTTTCGGCGGAGACGGCGGCGGGACAATATCCGGTCGAGTCGGTAGCGACGATGAAACGCATTATCGATTCGGCGGAAACCGTCAGAACGACAAAATTAAAGCGTCCCGTCAAACTCACCGAAAACCCGACGGGCAGAACTTCGCAGGCTCTCTGCAAAGCCGCCGCGTTTTGCGCGCGCGAAAAATTAACCGACAAAGTTGCGGTTTTTACCGAATCGGGCGTGATGGCGCGGCGTCTGTCGAGCATTCGTTCGGGTTTGCAGACGTTTGCTTTAACTTACACGGACGACGTGCGAAACCAGCTCGCGCTGATTTGGGGCGTCGCGCCGCTGTGTCACGAAGAAACGAACACGACTGAAAAAATGCTCAAAGAAGGCGAAAAAACTTTGTTTGAAGCGGGCGTGGTCGAAGACGGCGAAACAATCGTGATGATGGCTGGACGGCTTTCCGGTTTGGGTCTGTCGAGTTCGGTCGTCGTCTGGACGGTCGGTGAAGATGTGCCGCGCAGATAAGCAATCGCGCAAAATCAATTTTATTTTTTTAAGCTGCCGATGACACAGATTAAAATTGAGCCGCGAACTTGATTTGCCGATTTATTGCGTATTGCTTTTTTTTGCGAATTTTGAAACCGAGTTTTTATCGCTGCTCCGATTCGGACAAAATCTTGCCTTCACTCGAAACAGTGTGATAAATTCGCCGCGAACACTTATTTTATCGAACAAGGGAGAATTTTTATGTCAAAAACATTTCAACTTTCCGCGCCGGCGGATTCAAAACCGGACACGGACAAAGGTTCAATTTTTTTTATCGGGACGGCAACCGTTATTATTCGCTTTGCGGGTTTTACGATTTTAACCGACCCGAATTTTCTGCACGCGGGCGACCACGTTCATCTCGGCTACGGATTGACGAGCGAGCGACTGACAAATCCGGCAATCAATATCGAAGATTTGCCGCCGCTTGATTTGTGCGTTTTGTCGCATTATCACGGCGACCATTTCGACCAATTGGTCGAAGAAAAACTTCAAAAGGATTTGCCGATTGTGACGACCAATTCAGCCGTCACCGAACTCGAAGCACGAAATTTTACCGGCGGAGTCGGACTTGAAACCTGGGAAGCCGCCGAATTTACAAAAGGCGACACGAAACTTCGCATCACATCGATGCCCGGACAGCACGGTCCCGGAATCGTCGATTTTGCGCTGCCCGAAGTGATGGGAAGCGTTTTGGACTTTGAAACCGAAGCGGGCGGGCGCGCTTTGCGGCTTTATATTTCCGGCGACACGCTCATCATTGATGATTTGCAAGAGATTCCCAAAAGATTTCCCGAAATCGACATCGGACTTTTCCATCTCGGCGGAACGCGCGTGATGGGCATTATGGTCACGATGGACGACGAACAGGGCGTCGAAGCGATTAAGATTATCAAGCCGGAGACGGCGATTCCGATTCATTACAACGATTACGACGTTTTCAAATCGCCGCTCGAAGATTTCAAACGCGCCGTCGAAGAAGCCGGTTTGAGCGAAAAACTCGTTTATCTGGCTCACGGCGAAACGTATGATTTTGAAATTCCGACGAGCCGCCGAAAAGAAATTTCGGCTTAAAGTGCAAATAAATTAATGAAATAAAAAACGGAAGCCGAGAATTTGTTAAATCTTCTCGGCTTCCGTTTTTTATTGTCAGATAAAAGTATTTTTATTTCTTTCACGTCTTTTTCAAAGATTCGGGTTTGTGCGCCGCTTCTTTGCCGCTTTTGTCGGTTTCAACGAGAAATTCCGGGTTATCTTTTGACGCAGCGACGTGATGACCTTTGATATCGGCGGGTGCGGTCAACTTCTTTTTTATCGTGCCGGAAGTTGCCCCCTGCGGCGTTTCCCATTCGACCGAATCACCTTTTTTTAATTTTTCCGTCATCTTTTTACGCTCCCAGACTTTTTTCTTCGACAATTTGCTTGCCGAGTTTATTCGGGTCGAAAAAGGCGCGAAAGCGCGTGATTTTATCGCCGTCGATTTCCAAAACGCTCACGCCGTCGTACTCAAATTCGTGTCCTTCAACGCTCGTTCCGGTCGTGTTCCATTCGAGCGCGGCGCGGTCATTAGTAATAATTTGATTGCGAAAAGTCGATTTTACTTCGCCGAAATTATCGCGGTAGCTTTGCCAGAATTTCCGCGCGTCCATCGATTTATCTTTGTTTTCGGTGACGACGTTGGCGATGTCGCAGTCGTCGCCGAATAATGCGGAAATCGTTTCCAAATCGCGCTCTGCTTCGAGTCTCCCGAGCGCGTCAACAAATTTTTTCGCCGTATCTTCTGCCATTTCTCGTTTCTCCTTCCCTTGTCTATTCTAAAATAAAAGCCGTATCAACAGCATCGGACATACGATTTGCTTAGTCAAGTTTCGGAAAATTATTCGTGATGTTTAGACGGGAGATTCACGCGTCCCCAGCGAAGAGCGCCGCTCATCCAGACGAGTTCGTCGAAAAAATCTGCTGCGCGTTTGTCGAAGTCTTCGTCGAGCAGTTTGCCGTTTTCAATTCAACCTTGCTGTTCAAAAACACGAATGCTTTGTGAAAACAGCAGCGAATATCCGAGCGTTCCCAAGACGGATGTCCAAAAACCGATTTCAAGTGAATTAGCGCTCGCGTCTCTGACGTAAGCTAAAATAATAAGCAGATTAATCGCCGAAAGCAGCAAAAATACGCAGCCGATTACAATGCGGGCGGCACGATTTCCCTGGATTACAAACCAGGCGGAAATAATCGTCGTGATTGTAAAGTAAAATCTGTCGCCTTCGTCCGTCGGACTCAAAAAAAGCGGATGCCGTGAATGAATTACGCCGATTAAAACCATTAAACCGAGCAATAAATAAGCCGTTGTTTTTTCGTCTGAAGTAGTCGTGCAGAATTATTTTAGATTAAACTTCGGAATAGATGAAAGATGAGAGATGAAAGATGACAGATAAAATCTATCAGTTATTATCTGTCATCTCGCATCTATTCCGAATCAATTCCCTAATCTATTTGTGAACGACTACTTAGACTTATATTTAATCACGTCTGTTTTCTCCTTTTGGGTTATTTTGTCTATGTCGTGTATATTTGTCAACAAATTTGATAACTTCAGTCTGATTTTATTGCGCGCTCAAAATATGAGCGGGTGAACACGTTCTATTTACTATTTGCGACGGACGATTTACTATTTCATTTGTGGTTGATTCGGTGTGTAAAAAGACAAAATATCGCGTCGGGCTTGGCGTGACCGGCGGAATCGCGGCTTATAAAGCAATTGAAGTTTTGCGCCTTCTGCAAAAATCCGGTTGCGACGTGCGCGTGGCGATGACCAGACACGCGACGGAATTCATATCGCCGTTAACGTTTCGCGCGCTGTCCGAAAATTATGTTCTGTTCGATGATTATGCGCCGGAAAATCCCGACCCGATAGCGCATATCAATTTTTCGCAAAATATAGATTTGCTTTTAATCGTTCCGGCAACCGCCGACATTATTGCAAAATTTGCGAATGGCATCGCCGACGATTTTCTTTCTTCGACTTATCTCGCCGCAACCGCGCCGGTTTTGCTCGCGCCCGCGATGAACACGACGATGTGGGAACACGCGGCGACGCGGCGAAACGTCAAAACATTAAAAACGGACGGAATTCGTTTTGTCGAACCCGTTTCCGGCGAATTGGCTTGCAAAACCGTGGGCACGGGAAAACTCGAAGATGTTGAAAATATCGTCGCTCAAGCATTGGATTTATTGGTTCAAAGTTCAAAGATTAAAGTTCAAAGTTCAGGCGAAAACAGGACTTTGGATTTAAAGGACGAAAGTCTTTTAATCACCGTAGGCGGGACGCGCGAGGCGATTGACCCCGTTAGATTTATCTCGAATCATTCGTCGGGAAAAATGGGTTTTGCCATTGCGGAAGCGGCGCAAAAACGCGGCGCGAAAGTGACGGTCTTGTGCGGCGTTACGAGCGTCGAGATGCCGGAAAACGTCGAAATTATTCGAGCGATTTCGGCGGAAGAAATGTTTCAAGCCGTAATGCGCGAATTGCCGAACGCAACCGTTTTCGTCGGCGCGGCGGCTGTTTCCGATTATCGCCCGAAAAATATCGCCGCTGCGAAAATCAAAAAGACTAATCAAGATTCTCTGACCTTAGAACTTGAAAAAACGCCGGATATTTTGGCGAATGTTTCGCAAAATCGGCACGACGGTTTATTGGTTATTGGTTTTGCGGCGGAAACCAACGATGTTGTCGGTTATGCGGAATCGAAATTGGAAAAGAAAAATCTCGATTTAGTCGTCGCCAACGACATTACGAAAAACGGTGCGGGATTTAATACGGATACCAACATTGCTACAATTTTAAAGCGCGGAAGCAAGGAAAAAATCGAATTGGCGCTAATGTCGAAGCGCGAAATGGCAGACAGAATTTTGGGCGAAGTGGTAAAATTAAGACAAGAAAATTTAACCACAGATGCAGACGGGTAAATACAGATAATTTCAGACTTTATCTTGTTCATCCTTATAATTTTTTCAATGCAAAATGAATTTTCGACATTATTAGCCGACGTCAAAGAGCATATTTTATATTTGCAGGAACTCGGCGCGGAAAGTTTTGCGGTTGATTTGCCGGAAATCGATAGTTCAAAGTTCAAAGTTCAAAGTTCAAAGTCGGAAATTTCGCAGGAAAAATTAGAGCGTTTCGTGCCGACGGATTTTGAATTACCGAAAATCGAAACTCCGAAACATAAAGTATCAAGCACAGAAAATAATTCATCCAGACAAAACCTTTTGGAAGCGACGAAACTTTCGCGCCTGCCGTCTTTACCAAAACGAAATGCCTTCTTGAGCAAACAACCGATAGAAAACGATCAAACAAAAGAATTGACAGGGGGAAACGAAATGGCAAAGAAAATACTTTTGAATGAAGACGCGCCGCAGACGCTGTTCGGCGATATGACCGAAACTTTGCCGGACGCGACCGAAACGCTCGAAGATATTCGCGCATTTGTCGGCAATTGCGTTCGCTGCACTTTGTGCGAAAGCCGCACGAAAATTGTACACAGCGAAGGCAACCGGGAAGCCGATTTACTTTTTATCGGCGAAGCGCCGGGCGCGAACGAAGATGCCGAAGGTCGCCCGTTTGTCGGGAAAGCCGGGCAACTTTTGAATAAAATCATCGAATCAATCGGACTGAAGCGCGAAGACGTTTTTATCGGCAACGTCAACCGCTGCCGCCCGCCGCAAAATCGCCAGCCGACACCGATTGAAGCCGCGACTTGCAGACCATTTCTGCTTAGGGAAATAGCGGTTGTGCGCCCGAAAGTAATCGTCGTTTTGGGAAATACGGCGACGCAAAATCTGCTGGCGACAAAAGTCGGAATCACGAAAATTCGCGGCGAGTTTCAAGATTATTTCGGCGTGAAAGTTATGCCGACGTTTCATCCGGCATACTTGCTGCGCGACCCGTCGAAAAAACGCGAAGTTTGGGAAGATATGAAAAAGGTGCGCGATTTTTTGAATCAATCTTAATTACAATTTAAAAGGTAGGAATAAAGCAAATGAAAAAAATACCAGCAGCATTGTTTATTTTTTCGCTACTGACAATTAATGTTTTCGCGGTTGATATGAGCGCGGAAATTAGCCAGGCATCCGCCAAGATTTTGCCGCAGGTTATCGAATGGCGCAGACATCTGCACCAAAACCCGGAGCTGGGCAACCGCGAGTTTAAAACGGCGTTATTTGTGGAGCGCGAACTGCGCCGTCTCGGTCTGGAAGTCCGCACAAAAATCGCGCACACGGGCGTGGTCGGGATTTTACGGGGAAATTTACCCGGCGCAACCATCGGTCTTCGCGCTGATATGGATGCATTGCCCGTTTCTGAAAGAGTAAATCTGCCGTTTGCATCAAAAGAAAAAGCCGAATATAACGGGCAAACCGTCGGCGTGATGCACGCCTGCGGACACGACTCACACGTAGCGATGCTTCTGGGAACGGCGGAAGTTTTGTCGAAAATGAAAAACAAGCTGCGCGGCACGGTGGTTTTTATCTTTCAGCCAGCTGAAGAAGGTGCGCCCGCCGGTGAGGAAGGCGGCGCGGCTCTGATGGTTAAGGAAGGTGTAATGGACAATCCGAAAATTGACGCGGTTTTCGGTATTCACATCAACGCACAAACCGAAATCGGTAAAATCAAATACAAATCAGGCGGTTTTATGGCAGCATCCGATTGGTTCACAATAAAGGTTAAAGGCAAACAAACGCACGGCTCGCAGCCTTGGCTCGGCACTGACCCGATTGCCGTCGCCGCACAAATTATCAACGGCTTGCAAATGATTGTTTCGCGTCAATCGGAATTGACAAAAGCTCCGGTCGTTATAACCATCGGCAAAATCAACGGGGGCGTGCGCGAAAACATAATTTCCGAAGAGATGACAATGGCGGGAACAATCCGAACGCTAGACGATGCAATGCAAAAAGAAGTTCACGAGAGAATAAAATTGACGGCGCAGAAAATCGCCGAGAGTATGGGCGCGACCGCCGAAGTTTCAATCGAAACGAAAGCTCCGGTCACCTACAATACGCCTGAACTCGTCCGGCAAACTTTGCCGTCGCTTGCCAAAGCAATCGGCAAGGAAAACGTCGTCGAAACCGAATGGACGACGGGCGCGGAAGATTTTTCTTATTACCGCCAGAAAGCACCGGCATTTTTCTTCTTCGTCGGCGGAATGCCTGCGGGTAAAAACGTCAAAGAAACGGCGGCGCATCACACGCCGGATTTTTACATTGACGACAGCCGACTCGATGCCGGTATCAAAGCGTTTTGCAATATTGTCTTCGATTACAAACCAATGGCAAAAATCGCTCAAGCGTACGACGATAAAATTTCTGCTGAAATTCTGAGCGAGCAAATTCCGGTTAAAAATTGTCTTAAACTGCAATTGTTTGACAAGCCTTTTCAAATCTTAAAACCGGACAACGTTTTTTTGCAGTCAGAAGTTTTTAATCTTTGCCACAGTAATTCTTAAACGTGCCGAACGGATGATATCGCAGCTATCGGCAGCTTTTTCATCCGTCTTTTTTTTCTATGTCAACATTATTTGACTTGCTGCCAGCCGAAAGTTGGGAAACCGTTGAAGAAATAAACCAGGAATTGCTTGAAAAGGCAAAGTCTCTGTCGGCGTTTGCCGATAAATTTTTCATCTTCGGCGTCGGAAAAACTGATGCGAAAGTCGTCATTGTCGGCGAATCGCCCGGACTGCCCGATGCCGACTCGGAAAAGCCGTTTATGGGTCCGGTCGGTCAATTGCTCGAAAAAATTCTCGGCGCAATCGGATTAAAACGTGAAGAATGTTATTTAACCAATGTCGTGAAATACATCTCGCAGGGCGACGAACTGACGCCCGACATTTTGAAATTTTTCACGCCTTTTCTGCATCGTGAAATGGCGGCAATAAAACCGAAAATTATAATTTCTCTGGGAAACACGCCGACCAAAGCATTGTTAAATACTAAAAAATCAATCACGCAAATGCGCGGCGAGTTTTACGATTTTCAAGGCACAAAATTGATGCCGACTTTTAATCCGGCGTATATTCTGCGTGACCCGAGCAAAAAGCGTGAGGTTTGGGAAGATATGAAAATGATTCGAGCATTTTTGAACAGGCAATAATTTTTATGACACAACCGAAAGTAATTTCATCGAAAAAAGTTTATAACGGCAGAGTTTTCGATGTTATCCTAGATAAAATCCGTGACGGCGATGTCGAGTACGAGCGCGATGTTGTAACGCACAACGGAAGCGCAGTTATCGTTCCAGTCTTTGCGGACAAAACCGTCGCTTTAGTTAAACAATATCGCCGACCCGCACAAAAATATCTTTATGAAATTCCCGCCGGTTCTTTAGACGAAAATGAATCTGCTGAATTAGGCGCACGGCGCGAACTCGAAGAAGAAATCGGCGTAACTGCCGGAAAAGTTGAAAAGCTGACGGAATTTTATGTTTCGCCCGGTTTTTTATCGGAGAAAATGTTTGTGTTTTTGGCAACCGAATTGACGGAAACGGCGCAAAATCTTGAAGCTGACGAGATTTTGGAAATCGAAAAATTTACGTTTGAGCAGGCTTTTGAAATGATTCGGAAAAATGAGATAGAAGACGCGAAAACAATCATCGGATTGATTTTTGCGGGTGCAAAATTCGGGTTCGTTTTCTAAAAAGTCTTTCAATACTTGACGGTAAAATCTTTTTTCGATATTCTTATCGTTCGCATTTTGGCGAAAATTCAATACAGAGCAGACTATTATGAGTACTTATTTTCCGAGCGGAAAGGGTTTGGCGGAAAACCGCAAATGGTTCGTCGTCGACGCAGCCGGTAAAACCGTTGGCAGATTGGCAACCGAAGTGGCGCGAATGCTTTCGGGCAAAAACAATCCGGCATACACGCCGTTTCTTGATATGGGCGACCATGTCGTAATTATCAATGCGCGGCAGGTCATCTTTAAGGGTTCAAAGAACGACCAGAAAGTTTATCGCTATCACACGCTTTATCCGGGCGGACTTCGTGAAACGAGCGTCAAAGATATGTTTAAGCAAAAGCCGGAACACATTATCGAAGCGGCGGTGAAAGGTATGCTTCCGAAAACGAAACTCGGTAAAGCGATGGCGAAAAAGCTCAAAGTTTATGCTGACGCAGAACATCGTCATTCAGCGCAGCAACCGGAAATCATCGAAATCGAAACCACATAAAATTAAAGAATAAAAATTGATATGGCAGATATTCAGTATTACGGAACGGGACGCAGAAAAACTTCGACGGCGCGGGTTTATCTTCGTCCGGGCAGCGGCGAGATAAAAGTTAATCGCCGCGGATTTGAAAATTACTTTCCGAACGAAGCATTGCGGATGATTATCCATCAACCGCTTCGCCTAACCGACACAGCAGGCAAATTTGATATTCTTGTTAACGTCAAAGGCGGCGGCACGGCAGGACAAGCCGGTGCAGTTCGGCACGGAATTACGCGCGCTTTGATGGAATACAACATCGATTTGCGACCCGCTTTGAAAAAAGCCGGACTCGTAACACGCGACCCGCGCCAGAAGGAACGTAAAAAATACGGTCAAAAAGGCGCGCGCGCGAGATTCCAATTCTCGAAACGCTAATCATTACATTTCTCATCTATCAAATATTTTTATCTGTTATTTATCTGTTAAATGAGATATGTAAAAACCATTGCCGGAGTTTTATTGGTTTAAAAACTAAACTTCGGCGAGTACAAAAACCAATAAGGTAAGGAGATTTTTAATTTTGGCTACAGTTACGATGAAAGAACTGCTTGAAGCGGGAGTTCACTTTGGTCACCAGGTTCGCCGTTGGAATCCGAAAATGAAGGAATATATTTTCGGTGAGCGCAACGGCATTTATATTATTGATTTACAGAAAACGCAAAAACTTTTCCGCGATGCTCTGAGCTATGTGCAGGAAGCGTTGACGGAAAAGCCGAATATGAAGGTTCTGTTTGTCGGCACGAAACGGCAGGCGCAGGACGCGATTCGGGAGGAAGCCGAGCGTTGCGGGCAGTATTATGTCAATAATCGGTGGCTCGGCGGATTGATGACGAATCATCAAACCGTTCAAAAATCAATTGATAAATTGAAAAGCATCGAAGCGATGCGCGAAGACGGACGTTTTGATTTGTTGACCAAGAAAGAACGTCTCGGTCTCGACCGCCAGCACGAAAGTTTGATGAAGAATCTCGCGGGCATCAAGGATATGAAAGGCTTGCCCGATATGCTGTTTATCATTGACGTGCGCAAGGAAGATATTGCCGTTGCGGAAGCAAATCGCTTGAATATTCCGGTTGTCGCAGTCGTTGATACAAACTGCTCACCGGAAGGAATTGACCAGGTTATTCCGGGCAACGACGATGCACTTCGCGCGATTCGACTTTTTGCTTCGCGAATTGCCGATGCAATTTTGGAAGGCAAAAACATTGCTACCGAAGGTGTCGGAACACAGGCTCAAACTGAGGAATCTGAAACGACAAACGACGGTGAAAATGCTTTGGAACCGACGATTCAAGTCGCCGACCAAACTTTTGCGACAGCCGATGCGACACATCCGATTTCCGTCGAAGATGAAAACAGCGCGGCTGGCGCGGCTCAAGCCGACGGCGCTTATGGCAATCAGGAACCGACTCCGATTAGAACCCAAATTCAACAACCTTCATCTGAAGATGTAACGAAAATCACTTCAAAATCTTCCGATGAAAAGCCGTTACAAAAGGAATCGAACGAAGCGGCAGCAAGCTAGACGTTAAATTTTATTTTTAGAAGCGCAGCTAATTCGTTTAATTTCGAGCGGGCTGCGCTTTTTATTAGAATTCAGAATTCAAAATTGAAAATTCAAAACGAAAATCAGCAATCTTGAATCTTGAATTTTCAATTTTGAATTATAAAAATCGGAGATTTATTATGGCAGAAATCACAGCGAGTTTAGTAAAATCCCTGCGCGAAAAAACCGGCGCGGGAATGATGGAATGTAAATCGGCGTTGACCGAAGCGAACGGCAGCGAAGAACAGGCAGTTGAAATCCTTCGCAAAAAAGGAATCGCTACCGCCGGAAAAAAAGAAGGTCGCGTAACGGCGGAAGGCGTCGTCGGCTCGTATATTCATATGGGCGGAAAAGTCGGCGTGATGGTCGAAATCAACTGCGAAACCGATTTCGTCGCACGCGGCGAAGAATTTCAACAGCTCGTCAAAGACGTGGCGATGCACATTGCCGCCGTCGACCCGAAATTTCTCAAGCGCGAAGAAGTTCCGGCTGACGTTTTAGACAAAGAGCGTGAAATTTTAAGAGACCAGCTTAAAAATGACCCGAAAAACGCCAGCAAACCCGACGACGTTTTGAACAAAATTATTGAGGGTCGTGTCGGCAAATATTATGAAGACAATGTTTTACTCGACCAGCCTTTTGTTAAAGACCCGAGCAAAACAATCGGCGAACTGGTCACTGAAAAAATCGCTTCGATAAAAGAGAACATTACCGTCAGACGTTTTACGCGCTATAAAATGGGCGAAGGTATTGAAAAGAAAAGCGGCGATGATTTTGCTTCCGAAGTCGCTTCGATGGTCGGAAATTAGTTTGAATGAAAAAAGCCCGAATTTATTTGGGCTTTTTTCTTTGCCGATACTTTCAAACAACAAGCGTTTTAAGTTAAATTAAAACTATGAAAGCTGCCAAAGCCGAAACACCGTTGTTCAAGCGTATTATGCTCAAACTTTCGGGCGAAGCCCTGATGGGCGATCAGAATTACGGAATCGATACGAAAGTCGCCGAAGCCGTCGCTCAGGAAATAAAGGATGTTCACCAGCTCGGAATCGAAATTGCGCTGGTCGTCGGCGGCGGCAACATCTTTCGCGGCGTATCGAAGAGCGCGGGCAATATGGACAGGTCGAGCGCCGATTATATCGGAATGCTCGCCACCGTGATGAATGCCGTCGTTTTGCAGGACGCGCTCGAAAAACTCGATGTTTATACGCGGGTCTTGTCAGCGATTGATATTCCGCAGCTTGCCGAATCGTTTATTCGTCGCCGCGCGATTCGCCATCTGGAGAAAGGTCGCGTCGTAATTTTTGCTGCCGGAACGGGCAACCCGTTTTTTACGACTGATTCCGCCGCCGCGCTGCGCGCGCTCGAAATCAAAGCGGATATAATTCTAAAAGGCACAAAAGTCGACGGAATTTATACGGCTGACCCGATGACCAACCCGGACGCGACGCGGTTTGACGAAATTTCTTATCAGGAAGTTTTGGAAAAACAATTAAAAATAATGGATGCTTCTTCAATCTCGCTTTGTATGGACAACGATTTGCCGATTATGATTTTTAATATGAGAGAATCGGGCAATATCGTCAAAGCCGTCAAAGGAGATTTGTCAATCGGAACGCTCGTTTCGGTCGAAGGAAAGACTCAATATACAAACTAAATTTTGATTTTATAAACCGACAATTTATATTTTTTGAGGGAAATTATGAGCGTAGATACTTTATTAAAAGAAACGAAACCGGAAATGGAAGCGGTAATTGACGATTTGAAACGCAAGCTGACGAATATTCGCACCGGACGCGCCACGGTCGGACTGCTCGACGGCGTGATGGTCGATTATTACGGCGTGCCGACGCCGCTCTCCCAAATGGCTTCGGTGAATGTTCCCGAACCGCAGATGCTGATAATTCAGCCGTGGGACGCGACGCAAATCGGCGCAATCGAAAAGGCGATAAATCAAGCTAATCTGGGTATGAATCCATCAAACGACGGCAAACTGATTCGGCTTTCGATTCCGCCGCTTAATGAAGAACGCCGCCGACAACTTTCCAAACAAGCTCACGAAATTGCCGAAGAACACAAAGTCGCCGTGCGCGGCGTTCGCCAGTATGCAAACGCAACCTTAAAAAGCAAGTTAAAGGACAAGGAAATTTCCGAGGACGACGAGCGTTACGGTCTGGACGAGGTACAGAAATTAACCAATTTGCACACCGGGAAAATCGACGAACTTGCCAAAAACAAAGAGCAGGAAATAATGAGCGTTTAATTAACGAAAATGTAATTTAATAAAAAGGCGTGCCGGAAAACTTTAATTTTTTCCGGCACGCCTTTTTACTCACCATTAATTTTAGAAATAAATCTATTTTAGGATTCCGCGTGATATAACGATGCGTTGAATCTCGCTCGTGCCTTCGTAAATCGTCGTAATTCGCGCGTCACGGTAGTATTTCTCGACGTTGTAATGACGCGAAAAGCCGTTTCCGCCGTGAATTTGTACGGCTTCGGCGCAAACTTTGTTTGCCGTTTCCGACGCAAAAAGTTTCGCCATCGAAGCGTAAACGCCTGTCTGTTTATTGCCCGCGTCTTTCATCGAAGCGGCTCGCAGAGTCAGAAGTCGCGCGGCGTCGACTTCGGTCGCCATATCCGCGAGCTTTTGCTGAATCGCCTGGAATTCGGCAATCGGTTTACCGAAAGCCGTGCGGTCTTTGGCGTATTTGATTGATTCTTCGAGCGCGGCTTGCGCGATGCCGATTGACAACGCCGCAATGCCGATGCGCCCATTGTCCAAACTGCTGAAAGCAACCTTTAAACCATTTCCGGTTTCACCTAAGACATTCGCTTTCGGAACTCGCACGTCGGTCAAACTCATCTCGGCGGTTTGCGAAGCGCGCTGTCCCATTTTATGTTCAATAGAGGAAACATTTAAGCCTTCGGTTTCGCTTTCGATTAAAAACGCAGTGATTTCCTTGCGTCCGCCCGTTTCTCCCGTTACCGCAATTACCAGATAAACATCGGCTTCGCCGCCGTTTGTGACCCAAGATTTCGTGCCGTTCAAAACGTAAAAATCGCCGTCGGCAAGAGCGCGAGTCTTTTGGTTCACCGCGTCCGAACCGGCTTGCGGCTCGCTCAAACAAAACGCGCCGAGCTTTTCGCCTTTCGCCAATGGAACGAGGTATTTTTGTTTTTGCTCTTCCGTTCCAAAACTCAAAATCGGGTAGCAGCAAACCGAATTCGTCACGCTGACGATAACCGCCACGGACGAATCAGCCTTTGAAATTTCTTCGAGCGCGAGCGCGTAGGAAACCGAATCGAAGCCCGCGCCGCCGTATTCTTCGGGAATAATCATTCCGAGAAGCCCGAGTTCGCCCAAACCTTTTAATTGTTCGCGCGGAAACCTTTCGGCTTCGTCATATTCGCGCGCGACGGGCGCAATTTCGTTTTGGGCAAATTCGCGCACTGCGTTTCGCACCATTTCCTGTTCTTCGGTTAAATCTAAATTCATATCGCAATCTTAAAAACAAAAAGTTCAAAGTCGTGTTTATAAAATAAGACTTTGAACTTTAAACCTTGAACTTTGAACCGACTTAATACGGCTGCGCGGAAATCGGCGACGGCAAATCGCCGTTCTGCCCGAAAGTTTTCGTATTAAACGCGCCGTTAGAGCTGTTAATCCGGTACCAGCCATTTGTGTCAGGACGAAAAACAGCGATGTCGGTTTTGCCGTCGCCATCGTAATCCGCCGGAATCGGCACGTCATTAGGCAATCCAAAGTTATAAACACTTAAAGAATTATTACTCGAATTGAGCAGATACCAATTTCCCTGCGCCGGACGATAGACTGCAAAATCCGCTTTTCCGTCGCCGTCAAAATCTCCCGCCAAGGGTTTATCGGTGCCGATGCCGAATTGCTGATAAAGCGGCTGGCTCGAAGAGCTTTGCAAAATATACCAAACGCCGTTCGACGGGCGGAAAACTGCCAAATCGGGTTTACCGTCGCCTTCATAATCGCCCGTAAAAACCTTATCGCCGCTCGTCCCCCATTGTACCGCTTGAAATCCGAGTGTGCTTTTTAAGAAATACCAAGTGCCGTTTGAAGGTCGCCAGACGGCAACATCGGTTTTGCCGTCGGCGTCGTAATCGGCGGCAACCGGTACATCGCCGTTTGCGCCGAATTGGACGGCTCGAAAACCGCTTGAGCTTCCCTGAATATACCAAACGCCGTTTGAAGGTCGCCAGACCGCGATGTCCGATTTCCCGTCGCCGTCATAATCGCCGGCGGCGACTTTATCCGTGCTTGAGCCAAACTGAATCGCGCTCAAAGCATTATTTGAACTATTTTCCGATTGCCAGACGCCCGTGTTCGGCGAATAAATTGAATAATCCGTTTTTTTATCACCGTCGAAATCCGACGTTTGATTTTTAAGCGTTTCGTTTACTTTTGTTGCGTCGACGACAATCAAACCGTTCGTCATATCGCCGAGCAGAACTTTATTTTGTCCCAAGAGCGGGAAAACCGCCCAATTGCCGTCATAAGTAGTTGCCAGATTATCCGGCGCATATCCCAAACCGCACGCAACATCCCAAGGTTCGACGATTAATTTGCTCAAGCCGTCGGTTTGGGGAGCGTAGGTCGGCTCAAAAGTATCGTATTGACCGACGCGGCGCGGCGCGGCTGGATTCGTTATGTCAAAAACCTGTAAACCGGCTTGATACCACGCGACATACAAATAATTTCCGAAAACCACCGGGTTGTGCGGCGTAATGGCATTGATTCCCAAATCGTTCATCGAAACGCGATTGACGAGCAGAGGCTGCGAAGGATTGCGAATGTCGTATGTCCGTACATCGCCGCTTCCGTCGCCCGTCTCACGACAACTGTAGAGATAGTTTCCGTCTTCGCTCGTCCAACTGCTGTGCATATTGTTGCCGCTTGTCACATTTGGACTTTGGTCTTCGACAAAACCGAGCAGCGTCGGCGGCTGCGTGCCGATATTGGTGATGTCGTAGATTTCCGTTCTGCCGCGATTGCTCAAATTCCCCCAACCTGAGGTAAACATCCGGTTGCCGCGAATGTGCATCGCGTGAACCCAGTTTACTTCGGTCGGATTAATGTCGCGGACGAAAACCGGATTGGCGGGATTGCTGATGTTAATAACTTTTATCAGCTTATTTGCAAAACCGTTGTAGTTTTCAATCAAATAATTTCCCCAAACGAGCATTTCGTGAATCGAGTTATGACCGTTGCCGTGAGCGGCGTCGACCGTTCCCAAAAGCTGCGGATTTTTCGGGTCGGTCAAATCGACGATATGCACGCCGCCGCCGTTCCCGCTTCCGAAATAACCGCGATTTCCGATGACGACGGCTTCTAAAAACTGCTGGTTATTTCCCGGATTATACCAAGCCGACAAAGTGGGCGCGTCTGCATTTGAAATGTCGTAAATGAAAGCTCCCCGACAGTTGTAGCTTCCCTGCACGGCGATATTTCCATCGGCGTAAATATCGGAAAATTTCCATCGCGGCGTGCCGGAAACCGCCGTGCAGTTCGGCGTAATCTGCGCTCGCAACCGCACTCTTTGCGCCTCAGTGTTTTCGCTCAAGGCTAAAACACTGAAAAGCAAACCAAGCAAAACTATTGATTTATAAAAATAATTCATAACCAAACAATTCGGAATTTCCGAACTCGTCCGCAACAATGTGAAAATAAGTAAGTACGATATTTTCACTTATTTTCCGGTAAAAAACAAGCGTTTGAAGTTCTGATTGAATTATAAGATTCTTTTTAGGAAGCGGCTTCGCGAGAGGCATTTCGCATCACCAAATCGAAAGTTCCGGGCGCGACTTTGCGAAAGCGGCGATTGCGGTTCAGAGAAACGGCGATTGAGATGGTCGGGTTGTTGCCTTTGAATTCAAAACCGCCGGCGACGAGCAGATTGTAAAGTTCGTTGACGTGCAGCGGCGCGGTCGTTTCTCGCAGCAACAGAGTGCAAGCCTGCGTGATTGTTCGGTCGGTGAAACGATGGCTGACCGGCTCGAAATTCGGACTGATTGACGGGACGTTGCGCGAATTGTTGTGTGAATTGTTGTTGATATATGCAACCGAATTGTTTCGATAATTCGGCGGCAAAAGGTGATTCTGATTGTTATTATTCTGGCGCGGCTGTTGTCTTTTCAGTTCGTTTTGCAGCTCGTAATCGTCTTCTTCGTGCTGCGTCTTCTTATTGTTGACCTTCTGCCAATTCTTATTGCTCGTTCCCATCGTCGCCAGCAGGCTGTAAATCGCCTGTTCGGTTTGCGCCGCGCTGTTTTCCATCGCTTCGATTTCCTGACGCAGACTTTCGGATTCGGTTTCCACTTCTCGAAGCCGCCCCAAAAGACGATTTTGCGCGTTGCGCGTTTGCCGCAAACTTTGTTCGAGCGTGGCGATTAGATTTTCATTCAGCATAGATTCCATAAAATGTTAATCCCGATAAATTTGCAGTTATTCTGCTTCTACATGACCGAAAATTATTTATTTCTTTCAATCATATAGCTCGGAATTTCTTCCAATGCAGAACGATACTCTGTTTTCGGCAATAACTCAAGATTTTTTATGGCGAGATTGGCAAAAGTATAAGCCTTATCCCTGGTTTCGGCAAGCAAACCGAAGTCTTCCAGCTTTTCTAAAAGCATCTCACGTGAAACGCTTTTATAATCGCCGTCGCTCATAATCTTTTCCAATACTGATTTTACTTTCGACTCTTTTTTAACAAGTAAAATCAACGGCAGAGTCAATTTCCCTTCCAGCAAATCCGCGCCCGAAGCCTTTCCCAAAACCGCATCTTCCGCCGTAAAATCAAGCAAATCATCGGCGAGTTGAAACGCCGTTCCGAGATTCATTCCATAATCACGTAAAGCCTTTTGCTCGGCTTTCGCGGCATTTCCCAAAATCGCGCCGATTTCGCAGCAAGCCGAAAACAGATATGCAGTTTTTCTCTGCAAAATATCAAAATAATCAATTTCCGAAATTTCGGTTTGCCCTAAAGTCGTCAGTTGAATCAACTCTCCTTCGGTCATTTTCCTGGTCAAGTGCGTCAGAATATCGAGAATCTCCAGACTTCTCTCTTTCAAAGAAGTTTCAAACGCCGACATATAAAGCCAGTCGCCCATCAAAACCGCCGCTTGATTACCGAAACGAGCGTTGACACTAGTTCGGTTTCTTCTGGTGTCGGCGTTGTCAATAATATCATCGTGAACTAAAGTTGCCGTGTGCAGCATCTCCATCACGGTTGCCAGCCGAATTACACTCTCGCTTGCAGCATTTCCGCCGCTCGCGTAATTCGACAAAAGCAGAAGCGCGGGACGTACGCGCTTGCCGCCGGAAGCCCGCAGGTAATCGCCCAAATAATGGATAACCTGAATGTTTGAACTCGCCTGACGCTCAAATTCCGCTTCGACCAGAGCCATTTCAGTTTTTATTAAACTGAAAATTTTCTTTGCCGCGATGTTCGGATTTAATTTTTCTCTGATTGGCGCAAATGTCTGCATTATTTATTAAGCAAATTCAAAAATTCATTAGTAGTTAATTCGCAATCTTTCAAAATTTTATACAACAAGCCAATTCCGATATTTTCTTTTCCGTGAACAGGAATGACAGTTGCTCGCCCGTCTGAATGGCGCAAAAAATGATGGCTTCCTTTTATTCTGATTACTTCAAAACCTGCCTTTCGTAGCGCTTTGATAAATTTTCGTCCATCAACGCTCGGTAGATTGCTCATACTTCAACCGTCATTCTCTGAATTCCGATAAAGCGCGAATTATTCACTTTCATATCTTCGACTTCCGAGCAAAGTTCGATTGCTTCGCGGATACGTTTCATCAAAACGTCCAAAGATTTAGCTTGCGTATGACAGCCGTGAAGTTCGGGAACAGACGCGACAAAAAAGCCATCTTCATCTTCTTCAATTACGATATTAAATTCCCTTTTCATAAATTTTAATTCGAGCGGTAATTGTCAAACTGCATATCGATTCCGAAATCTTTGGCTTTCAGTTTGGCGATTGTATCCTGCAGCGTGTCGCGGTCTTTGCCGGAGACGCGGACGGTTTCGCCTTGAATCGAAGCCTGCACTTTTAATTTTTCGTCCTTGATGTATTTGACGATTTCCTTGGCTTTTTCAATCGGAATTCCCTGCTGAATTTTCACTGTCTGACGAACCGTTCCGCCCGCCGCCGGTTCGATTTTCTGGTAATCGAGAGCTTTTAGAGAAATGCCGCGTTTGATGAATTTCGATTGCAGAATATCGTTCATATTTCGCAGACGGGTTTCGTCTTCGGCGGACATAATCAAATCCTTGTCCGCGAGTTCAATGGTCGCTTTGCTTCCCTTAAAGTCGAAACGCTGTGAAACTTCTTTGGTTGTCTGGTTTAGCGCATTGTCGATTTCCGCGTAATCGGTTTTTGAAACTATATCGAATGAATTTTCTTTTGCCATATTTTTATATTGCCACAGAGCGCACAGAGTTCACAGAGAGAAAATTAATTCTCTAAATTCTCCGTGTTCTTTGAGTTCTCGGCGGCTAAATTTATCTTGAAAAAATCTAAAAAGTTTTGCGTGGTTTGATTTGCCAATTCTTCGAGTTTGACGCCGTAAAACTCCGCCAAAAATTTTGCCGTTTCCGTAACAAACATAGGCTCGTTGCGTTTTCCGCGAAACGGAACGGGGGCGAGATACGGACAATCGGTTTCGATGAGCAGTTTGTCGAGCGGCACGACTCGCGCCGCATCGCGCAGGTTTTCCACTTTTTTGAAAGTTATGTTTCCCGCAAACGAAATTAGAAAACCAAGTTCCATCAAACTTTCCGCCATCGCCGCCGTGCCGCCGAAACAGTGCATCACGCCGCCGCGAAAGTCTTTATTGGAACACTCTTCAGTTAGAACTTTTACCGTTTCCGCGTCGGCTTCGCGCGAATGAATAATTATCGGCAAATCGAGTTTTTTTGCAAGGCGAATTTGTTGTCGGAAAACATCTTCCTGCACATTTTTGGGTGAATGCTCGTAATAAAAATCCAAGCCGATTTCGCCGATAGCGACGACTTTTTTGCTCGATTGCGCCAAATATATCAATTGACTTTCGGCTTCCGCGTCAAAAGTTTTCGCGTCGTGCGGATGAACTCCGACGGCGGCGAAAATGTTTTCGTGTTTTTCCGCCAGAGCGACGGCGCGTTCAAAATTTCCCGAACGCGGCTCGCCCGTTCCGACGACGAGCATCATTTTTACGCCCGCGTTTTCTGCTCGCGCGATAACTTCTTCGCGGTCGGCGTCAAATTCCGAGCCGTCAACGTGGCAATGCGAATCAACAAAAATCATTTTTAGAATCTAGCAGATATTTATTAACCTTTCACAAACTCATACGCGATATGCATATTCAAAACGCCGTTGCCGATTTCGTAGCGAATGCCGGTTGCCTTCATCCGCAGCGAAGCGTTCGCGCTTTTGATTGGAACGACAAAAGAGAGTTTGTCGGCTTGTAGAATTTCGATTGGATTTATCTTTTTATCAATCGAATTTTGCACGAGTTTAGTTATCAAACCGCTTCCGAGTCCGCCCGTTCCGCTTAATTGAACATTCAAAATGCGCACTCGTCCGACAAGTTTCTGCGTCTGCTTATCGTATTCGAGGTCAATGTTGGTTTCGGCAAAACCTTGAAAATCCACGCAGCCAATCAGCGGCGGATTGTATGAACCAGAAAAAGCGAGCGGCGTGTAAATTTTCCCATCGCGGAAACGAACTGCTGTTCGCACGCCTTCAATTTCACGCTGCAAGCGAATTGTTTCATTGCAATTTTGAATTTTGGATTTTGGATTTTGAATTCTCGCGTTGTTTTCACTGAAACCAACCGCCAATAACTTTGGACTTTGGACTTTGGACTTTGGACTTTGGACCGCAAGAGGAAACTCAGGCGCGTTGAAGTTTTTGAACATCGCATCAAGCAGCGAATCAAAAAACTGCTCGTTCAAACTCACAGTAACCTCTGCGGTTTGCGCGTTTGTAAATGAAACAAATATCAAAACCGCAAAGACCAAACTTAAAATCTTTTTTGTCATTATTTATTCCTCATTCTTGAAAAAATCATCCGGCAGAGGCTCGCCGTAAGTGCGTTCAAAAAGCTGTTTTTTAAATTCTCGCTCGGACAAATCTTTTGGCAACGAAGCGATAATCATTTGCCGCGCCGTGGCAAACATTCCGAAAATAAACTCGGCGCGTTCCCGCTCGGTGCGCTTCATCCACAATTCGTTCTGCGTTTCTTCGATTTCTTTGGTCGTGTCAGTCAGCATTTTGTTCTAATTCTGCAAAAGCTTCGGCAAGCAAATCTTCAATTCCCAATTCTTCCGCCCAATGTTTGATGTAAATTTCGTCAAAACCGTTTCGCAAGATATTGGCGGCATCTCTAATCTGCATTTCCGTAATTTTTTGGTTTTTCAAACAAGTTCCTTATAAACCGCTCCGCACAATGTCGTGCAACCGCAGCAAACCGACGCACTTTTCGTCGTCAACCACGGGCAAAACGGAAATCTGAAATGGTCGATTTTCCATTAATTGCAAAGCGTCGAAGGCGAGCATTTCCGGCGCGGCGACTGTCGGATTTTTCGTCATCATTTGTGCGGCGGTGAGATTTTCGAGATTTTTCGCTTCGGTTTTTTCGATTGTGCGGCGCAGGTCGCCGTCGGTAACGATGCCGGTAAGATTTTTATTTTCGTCAATAACATTAACTGCGCCGAGCGAGTATCTGGAAATAGCTTTGACGACTTCGAGCCAATTTGAATCGGCAGAAACATTCGGGCTGTCGTGCATTAAATTTTTAACTTTCAGCGTCAGACGTTTGCCAAGTCGTCCGCCCGGATGATTAGCTGCAAAATCTTCGGCGGTCAAGCCTTTTGCCTGCATTAAAGTCATCGCCAGCGCGTCGCCGAGCGCGAGCGCGACGGTTGTCGAAGTTGTCGGCGCGAGATTGAGCGGACACGCTTCGTGGTCAACCGAAGCGTCTAGAACAACATCGGATTGTCTGGCAAGCGTCGAATCGACGTTGCCGACAATTGAGATAATGCAGGTTTTTCGTTTTTGCAACGCCGGAAGGAGCAGTAAAATCTCGTCGGTTTCGCCCGAATTCGACAGCGCAATCAAAACATCGCCGCCGCTGATTACGCCGAGGCTTCCGTGCATCGCGTCCGACGGATGCACGAAAACCGCGACCGTTCCGGTGCTGGTCAAAGTCTGCGCGATTTTCTGAGCGATAATTCCCGATTTACCGACGCCGATAACGATAATTTTACCAGCGCAATTTTGCAGAATATCTACGGCTTTTCTGACAACGGATTTTTCCAGACGTTCTGCTGCCTGCTCAATCGCTTTGGCTTCGAGTTTCAAGAGTTCGACGACTTTTTCATAACTGTGTATCACAATTATGAATTTTGCGGTGCGTTAAGCAATTTGGCAAGTATTATTTACAAGTATTATTTATCGTTAATCGGTGCGAAAACGTCCATCACAATTTGCCATCTGCCGCCCGTAAATTTCCAAACCTGCGCGGTTCCGCCTTTTTCGATTGTTTTCGCGCCGTCTCGAAGCTCATAAGTCGTTAGTGAATACGCTAAATCGCCCGCGCTCTGCAAAGTCATATTTTTGCCGAAGGCGACGGTCGATTTGTTTTTTCTGTATGCGCCGAGCGCGGCGGCTTTCCCCAGAATCGGAAACTTCCCCGCCCGCAAAAGCCGCACGTTTTCGGAGGCGAACATTCGGTAGGCATTATCCAAGCCTTTTAAGGTCGCCGTATCGAAAAACAAATTCGACGCGCTCGAAGCAGGCGGCGAAGCGACGGATTTGTTTAGGGTGTCGCTCGAAGATTTCCAATTCAGTTCGACGTTTTGCGGTTTGTCGTGCGAAATTCCCAAATCCAAAACAGCTTTAAAATTCCCGTCCGATTGTTTTTGCCAGACGGTAAAATATTGCCCAAAAGCGGCGGGCGCGTCCGTTTTGCCTTTCGGACGAAGCTCCCAGTCGCCGGTCGTGTAGCCGAGAACGCCGTTTGAAGAAACGTCGGCAAAAGCCGGACTCCAGGAAAGCTGCGCAGCGGACTCGGGCTGCGCGCGCCAAAATTCTTTGCCGTTAATTGCGTTTGGATGAAAGATTATTCCGTCAGGGGCGAGAAATTCCAGAAAAGCGGCGCGCGTTCCTTTTTCCGAGGCGGCGCGGGCAAAAGATTTTTCGGTTTCGACCAGTTTCGTCAAATCCTTATTTTCCTGCGCCGTCACGATTAGGGCGAAGGAAAACAGCAAAATAACCAGAAAATATTTTTTCATTTCGGCTCCGTAAGAGATTGTCAATATTACTTTGTTTTTAAATATAGTTAAAATTTTTTTACCGCGCAAAACTATTATTTCGAGCGAACCTTTTCGCCGCGAATAACGTAAAAGTCAAAGTAAATAATTTGAAAACCCTTTGCTCTATTCAAAACAATAACTTTTGAAGTAAAATTACAAAAGATATCAGTAAATTTTTTGGAGAAATACAGATGTTCAATAAAATAGTAAAACAAATTAAAAATCATCGATTTTCGGGTCTTTTGCTTCTCGTTTCGCTGGCGGCGACGGCGGGCTGTCACTCCGGTTTTTCAAACGAGCAGAGCTTTGTTCCAGCCCAAACCCAAGCGCAGCCGCAGGCGCCGCCCGCGCCGGTCGTTGTCGAAGGAATGCGAACTTCTTATGCCGATGTCGTGGAAAAAACTTCGCCCGCCGTCGTGATGATTCGCTCCGAACGCAAAATGGCGGCGGCGCAGCAACAGCAATTGCCGTTCGGCGACGACCCGCAGTTTCGTGAATTTTTCAAAAATCTTCCGCAGCAGCCGAACGGCGCTCCGCAGCAGCGTCCGCAGATTGAACGCGGACTCGGCTCCGGTGTGATAATCAGCGCGGATGGAACGATTTTGACGAATCATCACGTCATCGACGGCGCGGAAAAGATTACCGTGCAGATGAACAACAACAAAACTTATGTGGCGAAAATCGTCGGCTCCGACCCGCCGTCGGATTTAGCGGTTTTGAAAATCGAGGGCGCGAATTTGCCTTTCCTGAATTTGGGAAACTCCGATAACGTCCGCATCGGCGACATCGTGCTGGCAATCGGCAATCCGCTCGGCATCGGACAGACGGTAACTGCGGGCATTATTTCAGCGAAAGGTCGGCAAACAAATATTAGCGACGGAAGCAATAGAAATTTCGAGGATTTTCTGCAAACCGACGCGCCGATTAATCGCGGAAATTCCGGCGGCGCGCTGGTTAATTTAACGGGCGAGCTAATCGGCATCAATTCGCAAATCGTCTCCGAACAAGGCGGCGGAAACATCGGGATCGGCTTTTCGATTCCGTCGAATATGGCGAAATCCGTGATGGAACAACTGCTTAAAGACGGCAAAGTTCATCGCGGAATGCTCGGCGTTAATATCCAGAATATTACGGAAGAAACGGCGAAGGCGCTCGATTTGAAAGATACGAAAGGCGTTTTGGTGAGTAATGTCCAGACGGGCAGCGCGGCGGAAAAAGCCGGTGTCAAACGCGGCGACATTATCGAGGCGATTAACGGCGAAGCCGTCGAAGACAGCAATGTTCTGCGAAATAAAGTTGCCGGAACACAGCCGGGCGGCGATATTAAGATAACCGTTTCGCGCGACGGACGCGAACAGGAATTGACCGCCAAACTCGACGAATTTAAATCGCAAGGCGTCAAACCCGACGATTCCGGTGACGGAGACAATAAAGACTCGGAAAAATCAAACGATAACGGCAAGCTCGGACTCAGTTTGCAGCCGCTGACGCCGGAGATGGCAAAACAGCTAAATATTCCTGCAAACACCGACGGTTTGGTCGTCACCGACGTTGACCAGAACGGCGCGGCGGCGGAAGAAGGCATCAGTCGCGGCGATGTAATTATGGAAATCAACAAAAAGCCCGTTTCGACGATTGCAGAAGTGCAGTCGGCACTGGAAAAATCCGGCGATAAACCGATTCTGCTGCTGATTTCGCGGAAAGGTCAGACGCTTTATTTAACCGTCAAACCGAACTAAAAGCAAAGCCTAAAGTCCAAAGTCTAAAGTCATTTTTTTGACTTTGGACTTTGGATTTTGGACTTTAAATATTCTTTCGTGTCAGAATGGCGTCTATTATGTGGAACAAAATTTACACGGCTGTTTTGGGTATTTCCTTCGTGCTGCTGGCGGTTTTAACTTATTATTCGTATAGTTGGCTGCAAAGTCCGACGAAGCCGACGGATGTCGTCGGAAATTTTGATTATTACTCGAATCTCGGCTGGATGTTTCTCTGGGTTTCCTCGATTCTTTTGCTCGTTCTGGCAAACGCGGTGCTTTGGACGACGCGCAGCGCCTGGGCAATGTGGACGACTTTTCTTTATTTCGCGCTGTTTATGCTGATTCAAACAGTCTGGCTCGACCAATCGGTATTCAGCTATAAACAAATCAACGGAATCGGAAACCAAAAATTCGCGGTCGGAGCTTTTTACGGCATAATATTGTGCGGTCTGGCAGCGGCAATTGTTTTCTTCAATCAATTTATCGTCAAACGGATGCGCGATAAAATGTTTGCCCAATCACAACCCGTCGCTGCTAACCAAACCGAAATCAACCAGAATAAAACTTAATTTTTTCTTTGGAAAATAGAAAAGGGCTTTGAAATTTCGTGAAATTTCAAAGCCTTTTTCTTTAATAATCGGAACGGCGGGATTCGAACTCGCGACCTCTCGCACCCCAAGCGAACGCGCTACCAGACTGCGCTACGTCCCGTTAAACCAACCTTTTTAGATTAGAAACGATTCATTCTTTTGTCAAATTCAATATCTTCTCTGCGGCGATTCGCTCGCTGTAGATTTATTTATTTTGAGCATTTCGCGCAATTCGAGAAGCTGCGCGGCAAGATTAGTCAGAGCTTCGCGCCGTTCTTCGTCCATTTCTAAAGGCGGCGCTTCAAAGCTGGCGATTTCATCGAGCTGTTCGTCAAAATCTTCGAGTTCGACCGCATTTGCCGCCGCCTCGGGCGATTTAACTTCCTTGATAAAATTTTCTTTCGGCGCAATTTCGGACGGAACGATTTTCAGACGGCTCGTTTCGCGCATTTCAACTTGCAATTTCTTTTTCGCGCCGGCAATCGTAAATAAATCATCGTAAAGCAGCTCTTTGATGCGCAGCGCGGTTTCCACGTCGCGACGCCGGTAACTGCGCTGTCCCGAACGATTTTTCTGCGGCGAAAGCATCGAAAATTCGGTTTCCCAGTAACGCAGAACGTGCGCCTGAACGCCGACTAAATCACAGACTTCGCCGATTTTAAAGAAAATCTTCTCCGGTATCGCAACTGAAAGTTGTCCCATTATTCGCCTCTTTTGTGTTAAAGTTTTTGGTTGTATCCGCCGCCGTTATTGTAAGGATTTAATAAACTTGTGTCAATACAATTTTTAAGATGGACGAGTTTCAGTTAATCGAAAAACTTAAAAAAAAAGCTTTAGCTTTCAACAAATCGCCCGATTCCGTCCGCATCGGAATCGGCGACGATTGCGCTGTCCTGCCGAAAGATTCAAAAACCGATTTGGTCGTCACAACCGATTTGCTCGTCGAAGACATAGATTTTCGCCTGTCCTGGTCAAAACCTGAATTCATCGGGCATAAAGCCTTAGCGGTTTCGCTTTCCGACGTCGCCGCGATGGGCGCAAAACCCGTCTGGGCAATGCTTTCAATCGCCATTCCGGCGAACGTCTGGAAAACCGATTTTGTCGAAAAATTTTACGACGGCTGGTTTCGTCTGGCAAAAAAATTTGGCGTTCAGCTAATCGGCGGCGATGTTTCCAAAACGCCCGACAAAATCGTGATTGATTCGATTGTTGCGGGCGAAGTAAAAAAAGGCAAAGCCGTTTTGCGTTCGGGCGCAAAAGTCGGCGATTTAATTTATGTTACCGGAAGTTTAGGCGGCGCGGCGGCAGGATTAGAATTGCTTGAAGAAAAAGTTTCTTACGATTCCGCCGATAAAATCTGGCAAAAAAATCTTTTGCTCAAACAGCTACAACCTTTTCCGCAAGTTTCCGACGGATTGTTTTTGAGGGAAAATGGTTTGGCGACGGCGATGATTGATTTGAGCGACGGACTTTCATCAGATTTGGCTCATCTGTGCCGAGCCAGTCGCATCGGTGCAAAAATTTACGCCGATAAAATTCCATTTCATAAAAATCTGGGTTCGATTACCAAATCGTTTAGAGAGAAAATTAATTACGCTCTGAACGGCGGCGAAGATTTTGAACTGCTTTTTACTGTCAATCCGAAAATAAATTTTGAGAAGCAAAGTGTTCCTGAAAATCGCAGTTTTTTCTGTATCGGAGAGACGACTGCAAACGCCGGAATAATTGAGCTTAGTATTGAAAACAAAATCGAAATTTTACAACCAAAAGGTTTCAGGCATTTTTGAGAAAATTTTCCTATTTGCAAATATATTTTAGATATACATCCTTACGCTCATACGCAAGCCCGGACTCGCACAGACATTTTGAACGTCGGCGGATTTTCCAACTAGGTTTTTACGCTGATTGCAAAATTCGCGGGCGGCACTTTGGATGCCGAACATTGAGTTGGTGTGATTGAGAAGGTTGAGATTTAAATTAAAAGAGTGGATATTTAGATAAAATATTCACTCTATATACTGTTCAATACTGCTATGAAAGCAACAGAAAAATACAATGTAAAAAATGAACAAGACTTTCAAGAATTAATGGAATCTGTTGATGATGAATTACGCAAACAAGGAATTCTGATTTTTCAAAGACCGTTACATGCTTGGTTTAATATCTCTTCTCGTTTTGGATTAAACCTCGTTTCTCCACCTTTCAAAAAAACTTTAACGGAAGGAAGCTACACAGGCGATGACTTAACTATTAGAATTCGTCAATGGTTTGATGATAAATATGGCGACAAATTAAAATTTGACCCAACTTGGAAGATGGCTATTTTAATTCGCGGCGACGCATATAGAATGAGGCTTCCACTTATTCTCGGAGCAGTCGTAGCAATATGTTCAATTGACAATTTTGGCAAATTAAAATCACCAGCCATAGGAACAAACGGCAACCTGCCTGAAATAAATATTCTTGATTTGATTGATGATATTACGAGTGGATATGTTAAAAATCTCAAAAAAGAACAATTAAAAAGTATCTTTAATAGTTTCAGGCTTGGTAACGATGCTAGAAATGAAATGGAAACATTGGGTGATAATATACTAATCAAACAAGCTAGAGGTGATATTGAAGCAGCAGTAAGTCATATCTTCTCAAATCCACCTCAATATGGTCTTTCAAAGTGGGCATCTTTACAAGCCAGCGAAAAAACTATTAAAGCATACATTGAAGAGAAAAATGGTAAATTTCCATTTTCTCATGACCTTAAAAAACTTGCAGAAGAAGCAAAAAACTCAGGACTTCGTGAAATTCCAGACACGCTTCTGAATCTTATTCAATGTTGTGCTGGAGTAAGATATGGTAATCCAATCGTAAATTTAATTGAGTCCATTCAAGCGCATCACGCTTGTTTAGATATTTGTTTGGGAGTGTCGCGGCAAATCTTTGTTGCAATGCGTTCAAAAGGTAATGTGACACTTGCTCCAAATAAATATTATGTTGACGGCGACGGAAATCACACAAGATGTATAAGCGTTAATGGAGATAAAGCAAAAATGATGGTTTTCGTCGGAAAACTTAGTATAAAAAGAATCGTTGATAAAAAACTTTGGGCTGAATTTGTTGGATTGGATATTTTTGCTATTACTCAACCTTTGGAAGAAAGGTATCAAAGAATATTAAAAGTCGAAGCTGAAAACAGAGAAGAAGCTATAAGAAAACTAGGTTCTGTTGACATAATTATCTGAGCCAGATAATTGTGCTGGCAAAGTAGATAAAACTTAAATAGTTCTTTGCTAATTTATCAAAACGCGAAAA
>JAABUN010000343.1_pt1 | contig 121895 bp, 133 predicted proteins | sample 5559311 | NCBI WGS metagenome assembly JAABUN01 (sample SAMN10711877, study PRJNA513370) | rock metagenome | isolation source: Antarctica rocks | place: Antarctica: Victoria Land, Siegfried Peak sud | reverse complement strand
ATTATTGAGTTTGACAAAAATTCAATTCATTTCTAAGCTGAATAAATCCGTAACGGAACGTAGCGCAGCCTGGTAGCGCGCTTCCTTGGGGTGGAAGAGGTCGTGAGTTCGAATCTCGCCGTTCCGACGCCTTTTAATAAATAAAATAAAAAGATGGTTGCAATTTGGCGGCGAGTACCGCAAGGTTGCAGCCATTTTCCCCTTAATTCACCGCGTCGGATTCCTGCACCTTTTCGTCCAGAGAATTCACCGCCTCTCGCATTCCGCCTAAATCCGACTGCGCGTAAATTTTCGTAATATTCATGTCCGAATGGGCGTATAAATCCTGTATGATTAGCGGATTAACATTTCGCCTGATAAGCTCGGATGCCATTTCGCGGCGGCAATCGTGAAAATGATAGTTATTCTCTCGCGTGTCGCCAGCTTTATTTATACCGGCGCGGATTAAAACATTTCGCCAGCGTTTGCCGAAATTCTTAACCGGCGCGCCGTCTAGTTTTATAAGAATACCAGAACGGGTTTTATCGCAAAGCTCCTTTAGAACGGCGATTGCCGTATTGTTTAACGGAATAAGGCGCGGTTCTCTGCCTTTTGAGGCGGCGGCAAGCAAAATGCGATTCTCAAAGTCAACGGATTCTTTTTCGATGGCTAGTATTTGCCCTTGTCGAAGTGGCAAGTTGACGGCAAGTTTTACAATCGGATAAAGAAACGGGTCTTTTTCAATCTCACGCCAGAGCGATTCTTTTTCTTCTACGGTGAGCAGTCTTTTTCGCGGCGGCGGTTCGGTCAGCTTTTTCACATACCGCATCGGATTATGTTCAAGTTTACCTTCTTCGCACGCTAAGGTGAATATCTTACTCAAAGTTGACATCTCCTTATTAACCGAAGACGGCGAACGTTTCGTGTCAAGGCGCGTCTTCGTGTGAAGGCGTTTATATTGATAATCGCGGCAGTCCTGCGCCGTTATGTCGGATAAGCGTTTCGTGCCGAAAAAGCGTTTCAGCTCGCGCGTGAAGATGCCTTTGACGTAAACATTAACGTTATTCTGCGCAACATATTTGGAATAGGTTTTATCGACAAACTCATTGAAGGTCGTATTGTCCGAACCCTGCGCGCCGTAACGTTTGCTGAAAACCTGTTCGATAATATACCGCTCGGCTTGTTCGGCTTGGGCTTTTGTGCGGGCTTCGGGTAGAGATTTGTGTATCACCTGACCACGAAGACGGCGGTAAATATAAAAAGTAGCTTTCTCCCAATTAGGGTCTTTTGAAGATTTTACTCGTTTACCCTTGTATCTCTTGTAGACAGACATCTATTTATTCTCAATATGAAGGCAATGTTTTTTATCAATAGGTAGCAAGGTTAAGGCACAATTGACACACCAACCTCTTTTGATTCGAGAGAAAATTGTATTCTTAGTAATACCACAACATCGTGCCCATTCAGGTATGGTTTTTGTTTCACCATTAAAAGTTAAGAAAACATTTCGGCGAATGTTATTTTGCTGTTCGATTGCATTGCTTGCCCATCTAATATTACCTTTTTCATAATGTCCATTTGTATCTATGCGGTCAAGACTGCATTTCGGCGAAGGCTTTAATCCAATTTCTTTTATAAAGTCTTCAAATGAATCAAATCGAAATTCAATACCACGCCCGCCATAATAAGGATAGCCAGGATTGCTTGATTTAGTGCATCTTTGTTCTGCGTTCTGGTATGCTCTGTATTCGGAAGTAACTTTTCTATTTATTGATGCGCCGTGAGTAAGGCTGCGAGTTTTAAGCCATTCTTTGTGTTTGCATCCACACGATATGCTTTGCAAACCTTCTTTAAAGCGGTCATTTCTTCGCTTTACAGTTTTACCGCAAACACACTTACATATCCAAAAACTACGTTTGAATTTTACATCGTTCTTGGCGATAACAGTTAGAAATCCGACTTTTTGTCCTATAAAAACTTGAATTTTTTTATCCATAATATAAACATTATACCATAGAAACATACCAGGTCGCGCGGTCATAGTCTTTTGAACCGTGTTTGACCCTTTTTCCTTTATACCGCTTGTAGATTCCCATCGCTTTTCAATTGCGCCGGTGTTAATAACTAGTTAGCTGTCTTCTTCGTCGGTCAGGCTATTTAAACCGAGATGGACTAACGCATCCGTAACGATATTTCGCGCCTGTTGTCCGCTTACGGCAAAATGATGTCCTATGTCCTTATATGAACATTTTATGCCGGTCTTTCCGAGTCCCAGCCGCATCCGCAGTGCTTTTTCCTGTTGCGGCGATAATGTCTTAAAAAGAGACGGTTTGCGATGGTAAATCTTTTCCGCTTTTTGTAAGTATTCTTTTATGTTCATACTCAACTCCGTTTCAACCAAAAATCTATATCAGTCTTCCGAAAGCGTGGGGAATCACCAGATCGTTCACACGGCAAACCGGTCTTCACTAACCGGTTTATCTTCTGCTGGCTGCATCTAAGGTAATTGGCTAATTCGCGTTTCGTCATTAGTTCGGGCGTCGGCTTATCGGTACGCTCTAAAACTATTGCGGCGGCGAAAGTTCCGGCGCGGCGGAGCATTTCTTCCAGCTCGTCGGCGTCTAATAATATAGTTTGCTGCATGCGGCGCTTCTGGCAAGCGGCGGCGGCGAAGGGCGGCGCGGGTTGGTTCTCGGTGGTTGGTTACAGTGATTATTTAATCGCTTTTGCGCGCCGGTTGTCAAGAGAGCAGCAGCATTTGCTTATTATGTCGGACTTAATAACTACTTTTTGCGTCCAACGCTTTTGTAAGGTCTTTGAGAGATTCATTAGCAAGCAAAATGGAAGACTTCCATATTGGCGAACCTTTTTCGATATGCTCAACGTTAGAGTCTTTGTAATACCGCAAAACTTCCGTCAGACCGGAGTTCTGTAATTGGTGAACCTTCAAAATCTTTTTATCAACTGCACTAAAATCCTTCGGCACGGCAACTAAATGATAAGTGTTTGAAAAACTGGCGTTCTCTATCGTTTGTGTGTGTTTAATTGCCTCTTTTGCTTCACTCAGAGTAACTTCGCCCGTGCCTACATTTATCATTGTGTCCGACAGTTTCTCGCCTTCATCAGCGAAACTTCTTAGATAAGAATACGCTGCGCGCAAATAGTTTTTTTCAGTGTCGGTTAATTTGTCACTGTTCTTTAAATTTTTGGTTACGTCACCGTCCGGCGCTAAATCGGAATTGATTGTTTGCGATGTTATATTCGCCGCTCCATCTGCGGCGTTGCCGGAAATCTGCTCCTGATAATTGTACGCTTGGATTAAAATAAAACAGACAATCAGGAGCGCCCCGCAAATTGCCGCAACGATGTGTTGATTCGCTTTCGGGCGTGTTGGTTGGAAAACAAACTGAAGTCCGCAGCCGGAACAAAACCGCGAGGTCGGTTGATTTACTACATCGCATTGCGGGCATTGAATCATAATTTTCACCTAATACCAAATAGCAACGCCGCCGTGATGCGAACAGGTTCCGCGATGGCTTGCACTATAACTAAGCGTTCCGTCAACGCATTTGGCGGACGCGCCGGAATGCGTTTCTACTGTCGTTGCGTCTGTGGCGGGATTGCCTTTTTTCTTTTTACTTCTCCGCACCGGCGTCGCTGACGTTTCCGGCGATGAATTTGTGTAATTGGCAAATGAAACGGGCTTTGTCGGTGAGGAATTACTCGTTGGCTGACTACAACCAAGCACTACCGTCAATGTGATAATAACAATTAAAAGTAGATTGAGATAGTTCTTTGTCATCTAAACTCCGTATAAAAAATTCAGATTTATCTGCGAAAACGAAACGAGCCGACGATAACACCGATAACGTGAAAATTATATTGCGGCTCAACCGGCTTATAATTTAATTTAGAGTTGCAGGAAACAAGCAGCAAATAGGGTTTTTTCTTTTCAATTTTCTTAACCGCAATTTCGCCGTCAATCTCGGCTAGAACAATATCGCCTTCTTTGGCTATCAAAGAATTATCAGCAAACAGCAAATCGTTTTCCCTTATTCCTTCGTCAACCATCGAATCGCCCGTCGCCGGACAGCATATCAGATTTTCACGCGAGACGCCGAACATTTCAGCCAATGTAATTTCTTCCGTAGTTAAATCAGTGAGGACGGCAGGGCGTCCGCACGGCATTTGCGCGTGAGTGAATCCGAATTTTTCAGGAGCAATTTGTCTAATCACGCTATTTTTGTTTCCTTTTTATTTTTTTTGTTTGGCTGGATTGTTCTTACCGTTTCAGTGCTTACCTTTTTTACTTCTGGCTGTTTTTTCCCAGTCTTAAAATATTCAACATCAGCCTCTGATAGGACTTTTAATTCAGACAAACCAAGCAATTCCCTAAGAAGATTGGATTTGTTTGCATAAGCTCGACTGTTGGCACGTTCCATTAGTTTCCAAAATCTAATATGTTGCGCATCGTCCAACCTTATTGTTAAAGGCTTATTTTCAGGGATTACATATTCTGCCATTTCGTAATTTTGTATACATATATTCATTTAGTCAACGCCTCGAAGAATGTAATAAGATATACAATTGACTTGTATACTTAATGTTTGTTAAATTGTATTGCTATGAAAAATAAATCAACTAAAATCTTGAGCTTCCGGGTTTCTGAAGAACTGTTTAAAGAAGTAAACAAACAAGCCAAGAAAGAAAAAAAGACTCGAACCGAATTCGCTAAAACGCTTTTTGTTCCAGCTTTTGAATCGCATTTGGAAACTAAAAAACCTTTGGCTTTACAGTCATAAACAACCAAAATTATGAAAACAAAAGAAATAAATACGACTCGTGCCGCGACAAACCAAGATATTGACCGAATCGCAATGAGAATCTTTGAAAAAACAAACAGTCGCCCGGAAAACCCCAGCGATATTTATTTTACCCGACTCGGCGCGTTTATTTGCGGCTTTCAGGAAGGTAAAAAACATTCTCAAAAAATAATTTCACAAAAACTCTTTTTTTAACTTGACTTGTATACAAATCACTTGTACATTGTATACATCCTCTTAATTTAGTAGAGGAAATTTAGAACAAAGGTAGGCTGGCGACGAAGGAGAAGCGGTTGGTTCGGTTGGTTACACAAACAAGATTAGCCGCTTCCCGCCCGCCTGAATAAAAAGATGACTACAAATAATCACGAATTGAAAACACGCGATGGCAAACCGGTCAAGGATTTGACGCGAGTTTTTGCGCTCGACGGTCTAGCAGAAATCGTCGCAATCGACGTTAAAGATTTAATTATTGACGACCTGGGCGTGTCAGTTTCGCGCAGGGACGGAAGCGACTGCGTTGAACTGTTTGAACGACTGTTCGGGAGCGAACTGTTCTCAAACGAGCTTGAAGCCCTGCGCCACGCCGCGCCGCTTCACGACCTCCATCTGGCAGCGACGCGCGACAGACTGCGGCGCACGACAGACGATAATTTGCGGCTTCACTCGCGGCTGAAAAATCTCGAACAGGAGAACTCACCGTATCTGCCGCAAAGTTCAAACAAACCGGTTGAGCGAGTAGGCGGTTGCCGCATTTGAGGAGAAAAGAAATGGAACAGCAAACATTAAATTTCGAGCCGCTGCCGCCATCACTACCAGTTAGGTCTACTTACTGCCCGTGCTGCCACACACGCCTGAACATCCGGCAGGAACGAATCACGCCGGGCTTATGCCGGACGCTTCGCAAATTCTACGAGGTTATACAAGCCAAAGGTGTTAACAGCGCGAATCCGCGCACGGATTGTGGTTTTACAAACTCGCAACACACAAATTTTCAGAAGCTAAAATATTTCTATCTCGTCGGGCAAACGAATAAATCCGGTTACTGGCATTTAACCGAACGCGGTGCGCATTTTGTCGAAGGCAAAACGGTTGTTGCGCGTAAGGTTTACGTCCAGAACAAGCGTGTCGTTGGCTGGAGCGACGATAGAGTAACAATCAGCCAGGCACTAGGCGAGATGCCCTACTGGTTAAAAAAAGCTGATTACGTTTCCGCGTAAAAAAAGGAGATTAAAACAGATGTCATCACATGAAATATACCAAAACCAAACCGACGAAGAAACAACGAACATAATGGATTTCGTCGGCATACTTCTAACTATCATCGGCGCGATAACCCTATTCGCAGCCGGTTATTATTTCCGCGCGGCGCAGGACGCGGCGTGGCTGTCGGAGGCTTTATCGAAATGAAACGACTTAAACGACTATTACGCCGCATTTTCTTTACAAAGCCCATTGAGACTGGCAACTGGCGCGACGTACACGAATACCTGAAAGCGCAGACGAAAGTAAAAAGCTAAAGAACTGTTCGGGGAGTTTGCTTGCTTAAACTTCCCCGAACCCAATATTTAGATTTCAAACAGCAAATGCCGATATTGTCGGGCTATTTTGAAAAGGCGCGAGCAGGTTAGACCGCCACAGAAAAACCCGCCCGCTCACAATGCGAGATCGTACCCGCGCAAACCGGTTTTGGCAACCGGCATTGGATAACTCCAATACGTTAGAGATTAACCGATTGAAAAACAGATTTCACTTGAAAAATTAGACTGGTTTTGAAGTAGAAAAAGCGCGAACCCAAAAGTAGCAGGCAGCAAACAATGAAACAAATTGATTACAGGATTTTGCAGGGCGATTGTCTGGAAGTGCTGAAAACGCTTCCAGATGAATCCGTGCAAACGTGCGTAACTTCTCCCCCGTATTTTGGGCTTCGTGATTATGGCGATGCCGGTCAAATCGGGTTGGAAAGTTCGCCACAAGAATATGTCGCGAAACTTGTCGAAGTCTTTGCCGAAGTTCACAGAGTATTAAAAACAGACGGGACTTGTTGGTTAAATCTTGGGGATAGTTATGCGTTTATAGGCAGAACCCATCGAAAGGAATCACCTGGAGTTGGAGCGAAGCAAGAGCTAAAAGCAAGAAAAACAAGTATTAAATGGGGCGATAAGCCCGGCGAAAATTTCAAATGGACAATTGAGGCATTCGGAACGGTCATAAAACCAAAAGATTTAATGATGATTCCACACCGCACTGCAATCGCACTTCAGGAATGGGGCTGGCATATCCGGCAGGATATTGTTTGGCACAAACCCAACCCAATGCCCGAATCGGTTACAGACCGATGCACAAAATCGCACGAGTATATTTTTCTGCTGACTAAATCGGATAGATATTATTTCGATAACGAGGCGATTCGAGAGCGAAACGTTTCGTCCGAACAATACAAACACACGCTGAAATACTCAAATGTTTGCGCAAATCACTCGGAACGCATCGCGCTCGGAACCGGACAGCCAAACAACGCCAACAATGTCGGTATTCACAGCCGCGCCACTAAAGAAGGCAGAAACAAGCGTTCGGTTTGGAGTATTCCGGTAAAACCTTTTTTAGACGCACATTTTGCTACATTCCCCGAAAAACTTATCGAGCCGTGTATTTTAGCCGGAAGTCGAGAAGGTGATTTAGTTCTTGACCCCTTTTCCGGCGCGGGGACGACAGGTGTTGTTTCGGTCAAATATGGGCGCAAATATCTCGGAATTGAGCTCAACCCCGATTATATCGCTATGTCAGAAAAACGAATAAAACAGACGATTATGCCGCTGTTTGAAACGATATAAGTTAAAAAATTAGACGGCTTTTGAAGCAAAAATATGGCACGAAAAACTTACCGACATTCCGACGAAACCTATCAGGCAATTGTGGGACACGAATCAGAGATTGCCCGCGAAATGGGTTGCTGCCCGACGTATATCTACGGACTAAAGAACCGTGATAACCCCGACCCGTTTCCGAAGTTTGAAGAACTTTATCGCTCAACGGCTTTCGGAGGCGGATGCACAAAATACTGGTTCAACGTTTTGAAAGCAATTGACGACCGTGCAGAGAATTTTAATGGCAAATGTGCCGATAAACCGGACGCGCTTGCCTGCCTTTTAGAGAAAATTCACCGTGAAGCCGAAACAACGGCAAGGATGGTTGACGCTCTGAAAGACGGACAGCTTGATAAACGCGAATGCCATTTAATTCTCGGCGATATTGAAACGCTGCGGGCAAACCTGAATCTGATTGAAACGATAGCCGTATCCAGATTGGGCGTCATCGGCGAGGTAGCAAGGCAATGAACGATAACAAACAAGATAGCGGTTTCCCGTCACAGCCCCCGCGCCGTCGTCCATTGATTGACTCGAAGGCGCGTTATAAAACAATTCACTTTGATGATTTAACAGTTGGTGCGAGCTTTTTCTGGCTGGGCGAAGAGTTTATGAAAATCAGCGAAACCGAAGCTCGGTTGATTAAAGCAAATAAAATTTGGGACACGTTTCGGGGTATCGAAGTTTCAGTTGAAAAATGATAAAAAGCGGCAACAAAAACGAATTTTTTATAAGGGACATTGACGAGCAGGACCTTCGTGACGGTTCGGATTTCGCTCAATTGAAAGCCGATTGCGTGAGTTTTATCGAAGCGAAAGGTGCTGCTACCTACGCGCATTTGAATCGCCAGTTTGCTAATGGTTATCACCTTAATTTAGCACTTGAAGACTTGGAGCGCGACTGCAAAATTGTGCGCGATGAGTCCAACGTGCTCAGAACTGTTTTTCGCGTCGGTTCACGCCAGCACGTTCCGAAAGTAAAATCCAAATTCGGCACTTTTAATCGGTCATATAAATCAAATTTACCTTATGCAGAATAAATACCGGAGCAGAATCAATAAGGTTTATAAACAAATGCGCTTTGCAAAACCGCTCATCCAGCCGGAATCGGAGGATGATGAACAGCAAACACTATTCAACTTACTTGAACGCCTTACACCGCGCATACCTGAGCTAGCCTGTGCCTTCTCAATTCCGAACGGAGGCAAGCGGCATATAACGACGGCGAGAAGGATGAGGGCTACAGGACAAAAGAGTGGTATTCCGGATTTAATGATGGCAGTTGCCAGAGGCGGCTTTTACGGTTTGTTTATCGAAATGAAATCTAAAAAAGGAACTGTCGCCGCCACGCAGAAGATTTGGATCGAACGACTTAGGGCGCAGGGCTATCGGGTTGAAGTCTGCTATTCGGCAGCGGAAGCTGTGGCGACGATTGAAGATTATCTCGGCGTAAGGTTAATCAAATGGAATACGTAATAGACGGACACCGATACAGTTTTAACTATCAAGCGCGGCGCGAGGACTACTTTCGTTACAAGGAAATGTCCGACGCTGAATTTGTCGAGAACGCACTCGCTGCACTGCATTTTTCGATGCTCGTTACTTTTATCAAAGGGTTGGGCAGCGAGGCGACCGTCGGCGATAGAAGCATCTGCCACGAGTTGGTTCACATGCTTGACGACAACTGTAAGGAAGATGCGATCCGGGAACTAAGCGAGATTAGGAATTTGTTTAACCGAATTTGCTATTTGGCTTGAGCAAACAAAAGAGTTTTGGCAGGGCTAGGTCAGGCATGGCTGGGCATGGAGCGGTAAGGTTGGGCAGGGTAAGGCAAGGCAAGGATATTACGCTATTTTACAGTTTTGGCAGGGTCTGGCTAGGTGAGGCTTGGTCGGGTCAGGCACGGCTTGGCACGGCAAGGTAAGGTAAGGAAATAAAATAGAAGGAAAAAAGGAAGGATAAAAAATGAGAGAAAATTTATATCAACAAAACACGGCAACGTTCAAAATTATTGGACTATCGCCGCTTCTGACAAATAATCCGATTGGAATGATTTCGGCAAAAGACGCGCGCGGCAAAACAACAATTCTCGGCGCTGAAGAATCCGCCGAACGCGCTAGTTATAGAAATCCAAAAGGCGCTTTATGCGTGCCGTCTGCGGGTTTTCGCGCCGGAATGGTCAAAGCTGCGGGCGCGTTCAAACAGGGACGCGGCAGTTTGAAAACAACTGCGGCGCATATTCAGGCGGCGGAGGAATTGATACCGATTTTGAACGCCGAAACATTTAAGCCGATGGACGCTTTTTCAATTGACACGCGCCGCGTCGTTATCGGTAAAGCGGGCATTATGCGTTCGCGCCCTCGTTACGAAGAATGGTCAGTTTCGCTTTCGATAAATTACGACCCATCGCTGCTTACGCCCGAAATACTTCAGGCTTTGTTAGTTGACGCCGGTAATCGTTTCGGCGTCGGTGATTACAGACCGGAAAGGAACGGATGGTTTGGAAGATACAGCGTTTTACCGGATTAAGTTTTTACGGCGTGGCTAGGACGGGTCCGGCAAGGTCAGGTCCGGCTTGGCGCGGCAAGGCAAGGTATATATCGCTATTTTACAGTTTTTCAGGCGAGGTCTGGTGAGGCTGGGCGAGGTTTGGTGTGGTGAGGCACGGTAAGGCGAGGTTTATATACCGTTATTATTTTGAGTTTGGGCAAGGCGTCGCTCGGCAAGGCTAGGCACGGCTGGGTAAGGTATGGCGAGGCAAGGTAAATAAAAAAAAAGAAAGGAGTAAAAAAAAGGATGATAAAAAATATAAAAGTTGCTGAATTAGTATTGGATTTCGATTTTTACCCGCGTAATGACGTTTCAGCGGAACACGTATCGCGGCTTATGGATGCGATTAAAATGGGCGTGAAACTGCCGCCCGTTATTGTTGACGCAAAAACCAAACGGGTGGTTGACGGTTTTCACAGAACCAGAGGGTATCAAAAGCTAAACATTGAAAAGATTCCGGCTGATTTGCGGGAATACGCGTCCGACGCTGAATTATACGAAGACGCAGTTGCCGCTAACACCGCGCACGGACGCCCTTTGGACAGCTACGATTTGCGCCGGATTATCGAGCGAATGATTGAGCTTGGATTTGAGCGGGGAAGAATCGAAGAGATTGTAAAAATTCCGGCTGTAAAATTCGATTCGCTGCGACGCAATTCAGCCGTCGGCGCAAGCGGCAGAATCATACCCCTCAAACGTGGATTGGAACACCTTCAGCACACAAATTTAACCGATAAACAACGCCATGCTGTTGAAGGTTACGGTGGTATGAACGCGGCTTTTTATGCCGGACAACTGACCAGCCTGCTTGAAAATAAAATGCTGAAAGCAACGCCGGAAGTCATTTCCAGACTCGACCGGATTCTTGAGCTTTGGCAAGCGGAAAGAGAATTTTACGTTGACAAAAATCAAGCGTTAGCGGCGTAAAAATAATGCTCAAGCTGGATAAAGTCTGCCACGTTTGTAAGCAGCCGAAACCCTTGACGGAGTATTACCGCAACGTTTGGACGGGGCGAATTTATGACGACTGTAAACCTTGCAGGCGGCGACGGACTAAACGCAACAGGCTGAGGCGCGAGGCGCTTGAACCGTATAAAGATTGACAGGTTTTACGGAATACCACTTATGAAACAATTATCTAAAAAAGGTAAGCGGCTATACGCAGATTTATTGAAGGGACTTTTCGTTGACGAGGTTGATGAGTCGGTAATTGAACTGAAAAAGCGCATCTTGCCTAAATACGATAAGAAGACCATAGAGGAATTTCGCCATTGGCTTAACCCTTTCGAAGCCGACAAATAAGTTCTTCGGGAATATGTTCCTGAATGTATCGTCAACGTTTGATGTCGAAAAGTTCAAACACAGACTAGTTTGATGACTTGATTTTGATGAAAAAGGCGCGTCGCGGGCTGAGTTGGAAATTTACGTTCACGGCGCGCCGTTAAAAAGGGGAGAAATATGAAAGCAACACTATTGATAAACGGTATCGAATTGGTTATCGAAGCTGACAAGCCTAAAGAATTGATTCGTGAAATTAGCTTCTGGCAATCACTACCGCAAGCGTGTCCGTTATGCAGTGAGCCGCTAGCGTTTACCTACCGAACGCCACAGGACTTTGAATATTACGGGATGATTTGCGGCAATCTCCACGCCTGTAATTTCGGGCAAAATAAGGACGCGCGCAGCCTTTTCTACAAAAACGACTGGAAGGACGTGCGCGAGTTTCAAAACGCTGAGTTGGGCGATTATTCTGCGCATCCGAACGCGCCGAGACCGGACTCACCACAACAAGCGCCAATAGCCACCCGAATCCTTAACGTTACGAAGGCGATAAAAGAACTCGGCGGGCGCACTGAAGCTATATCGGCGGGCGAAACCGAACAGGATTATTTTGAATCGTTAGTCGGACAGTGGAACAACCTAAAAGGTAAATAAATAGATGTCTGAACTCGAACAGCTTCGCAACGATTTGAACAGCACGATTGACGCGCTCACCAAAACCGCTGTCCGCCTTAAACAATCGGCGCGGCTCTCGGTTGAGAAGTCAGCCGATTACGAGCAGTTGAAATCAAATTACAAGATTCAGCTTGCCGCCGAAGATACTGCGTCCGGTGCTAAGGCTCGAACCGTCTCTTTAATCGAATCAATGTATCGGTTGAAGTTCGCTCACGAGCGGTTAATGGCGAATCTGGCAAAGATTGAACACGATACGGACGTGCTTCTGTTTAAGGGCTTGCAAGCCAAGCTCAATGCCTTGCAAACGGTCGCAAGACTGAGTGAAAGCGAGATGCGAATGGGCGCTCATATTTGAAACATTATGACCAGCGTGTCCCTTGAATACACAAACGCCCTGCGCGCGGGCTTTATCACTAACCCGGCGAAACTGACACCCGCCGAGCGGCAATTGCTGTTCAGCCAGTTTTTCGCCTCAGAGTTTGAAGCCGCGATTGTCGAATATCTTGAATCGGGAAGGCGGATAGAATCGTTCGATTGCGGCTACGACTTCGATGTCGAAAACCGGTGGACGTATCTTTACACGGATGACCCTGAGCTGGCGGAATTTTTGACGGGAAAAGGCTTGAGAGTGTTTTACAGGGATTAAAAAGATTGTCGTTGGGGAGTTTGCCCGTTTCAGCCAGCGGCTCTTAAAGAGAAAAACAAACGGGCATTTATTGAGCGGTTATTTTTTGTAGGAAAGAAGCTCATCCGGAGTGCATTTCAATGAATGACAAATTTTGTCCATAACGTCAAAGGTTATGCCGGAGACTTTCTTGTTGCTGATTTTCCACAGCGCGTTATAAGAAATGCCGGTTTCTTTTGCCAGTTTATAAAGGGATTTGTCCTGCTTAACAAGCAAATCTTTTAATGCAATGTCTATCACAAAATTTATCATAATGAAAACGATATACTTTCGCAACAGTTATGTCAAGCATAACTTATTTATAACTATTTAGCTTGACATTATAGATTGCATAGCGTTATAATGGTTTATATGGAAAACGAAATTAAAGCAGAATTTTTTATGGAGCGCGACTACGAAGACGTTGCCCGTTTCGGTTGTCGTGTGGGTAGAAAACAAATTTCCTTCTTTCCTGAAATAGAAATATCGGAAGATGGTGTTTATACCGGACCAATCGGTATTAGTTCGACAATTCTTTCTTTAGAACCTGATGAAATAAAAGCAGTAAGGCAAGTTTTTGAGGAAAACAATAAAGCGATGTCAAGCTACTTTTCCGTAATCATCGGCGATGAGTGGGGTCCGACGCCAAAATCAATTTACGAGAGTGTTTTAACGTTAGAATTAACCGATGAGGAACGATTGAAGGTCCAAACATATATTAGCCGATTCACCTATATCTATCTCATAAAAGATGAGCGGACCGGCTACACAAAAATTGGGCGAAGTGATTCACCTTTGGACCGCCTTAAAAATCTAATCAAGCAAGATACTTTAATGCCCGAAGCTAATAACTTCACAATGCTTTTTGCTTGGGCAGATTACGCATACAAAGAAAAACAATTACACAAACAATTTGAATCGGTCCGCGTCAGAGGCGAGTGGTTTAATTTGGACGCATCTGACATTAACGAAATTTGGGACCAATTTTCATATGAAAAAGATTTGATTACAGGTAAGTCTAAAAACGACCTTTATGAAGAATCTCTAGCGAAATGGGATTCGGACCAGGAAATAAGTAACGCCAAAGAAAACACAATTAACTAATGGCAGAATCAAAATTACAATTCGGACAAATTCCTTTTTGGGCAATCTGCAACTTTGGCGAACGTTCTAAGATAGAAATCGTCGTCTTTAGTTATATCTGCGCCAAGCGATTTAGATGTTCGCAAACCGGCGAATGTTCGCGGCAGGAAATTGCCGAATTCACCAAACTTGACAAGTCTCAAATTTCGCTTGCAATCAAAAAACTCGTATCAATAAATTGGCTTGAACCGAAATCAAAAACAACTTGGTTTATCTCCGAAAACGAGCCGCAAAAAGTTGAGGAATCGTCAACAAATTCGCTTGATGCGGAAGTTGACGAATCAATAACAAAAGTTGACGAATCAACAACTATTGTTGAGGAATCGCCAACAAAAGTTGAGGAATCGTCAACTTTCCCTTATATAAGGAATTCTTCAGACTTTACAGACTTAAGAACAGACAACAAACCAAAGAACATTGCCGAAATAAATTCGGCGGTTGTCGAAGTTTCGCCGAAAGTTAAAAAAGTTCCCAAACCCAAAGCGGAAGATTCGCCAGAGTTCAAACACTTTCGCCAAACGCTTTCTGATTTCCAGAAGGGTTACGCCGCGCCGACGGTCAAAGGCGTGATTATCGCTAACGCTACAGCTGTTCGCAGTCTGTTTAAGTTGGCGCGCGGCGATACCGACATTTGTCTTGAAATTCACCGCTTTCAGCAGAGCGAGGTTTGGCGGAACGGGCGTGTAGATTGGATAACGGTTCACAGAGACTTTAATTCCTACTTGGCAAACAAGAAAAACGGAGCAACAAATGGAACAGCTAAACAATATAAAAACTTTTCAAACGGCAATGGCGGCAAACAAACAGCCGCAAGCATCATCGCCAGCCGCCCCTATCGCCAGCAGAATATCGAATGAAAAGTCTGTGGCGATGGGCGACGTGATAGACCGCTGGCGACTTAACAAGGGCTGGACGCCGCTCGATAACGATTCGCAGATGATGGCAATCTCGTCGTGGGTCAACGTTCTGGACTCGGAAAACATACCGGCGAGTGCTTATGGCGAGTTGTTTGTCCGCGCTCTGAAACTCCGAGCCGCATTGATGGCGCAGGGCAAACAGCCGCCGGAGATGGGCGTTGATTTGATGCTTGCGTGCTGGGAATCGCTTCGAGTCGAACTCGAACAAAAGCGCATTGACGCTGGCAGAACTTTGACCGCTAACGCCGCATCCGTTTGCGGGTTATGTCTCGGCACGGGGTTCAAGCGCGAAAAAGATGCGGACGGCTATTTCACGGCAAGGAAATGTAATCACGAATGAAATTATGAATGAAGAAAAAAAACTTTACTGCGTTTGCGGACACAGCGACGATGAACATTACAACGATGGCGGCGACACCACTGCAAAATACGGATGCGAAGCGGTAAAAGACGATGGCAGTCAGTGTTCCTGCGATGATTTTACACATCCGTTAGAGCCGATTAGGGAGGAAATATGATTATCAGACAACCATTACAGGAAAAAGAAACCGGACGCTGGCGTATGGTCGAGCGTTCAGACGAGGATGAAAGCGTTTTCAGAGAATTATGTCCCTGCACGATAGGACATTGGCACGAAGTTGATGCGAAGATTTGCGCTAAACATAACGAGATTTTACGAAATCCTGTCTTAAAACGCGAAGCCTTAAAAGAAGTGAATTGTTACGGCTGTAAATTCTACGGTTACGGAATGCAGCCGACAAAACTAACGATTCACGGCAAAGGCGTTTTTCACGGCAAGCAGTTTATTGAGTTTTGCCAACGTCCCGAACTTCAAACCGAAGAAAGCGAATATAACGGCGAATGTGTAAGCCGTGAATACGCAGAATCTTGCTGCGCCGATGAAGATTATCAGTATTTTGAGAAGGAAATATGAATTTACTAACGCAAATCCAAACAAGGACAGCCGATTACAGCGGTTTGAAAGTTTTGCTGCCATTGTCAGGCGGCATAAACTCGGCGGCTTTATTGTGCTGGCTTATCGAGCAAATTCCAGACAGTAAAAAACCGCTTGAACTCCATTTGAATTATTCACATTTTGAAGAACATTCGGACGACACAAAACCATTTGTCCACGCTCTTAAGGATTACGCAATGGCTAATTATCCGCTTGCGGGGAAAGTTTTTTATGTTGAAACAGATAATAACGTTAACGCCTTTTTTATTAAATCGAAGATGATTCCGCATCCGTCTATTTCGCCTTGCTCACGTGAACTCAAAGTAAAGCCGCGCAGACTTTACTTTGAGCAAAACAATCTTGACGTGGAACTTATCGGCTACGTGCAAACAGACATTAAAAGATTTAGAAATCTTTCCGCTCGGAATCAATTGGCGAGTTTTCCAATCCTCGAATGGTCAAAGCAAGATTGTCTCGATTACGTCAAGAAAATTATTGGCTGGTATCCGGCTATCTACGATTTGAAAGACGAAAAAGGTAAGGATTTATTCAGCCATAACAATTGTTTGCCGTGCAAAAATATGCACCCTCGCCAACTCGCGTTAGTTGCAAAGCACTTTCCCGAACACACCAGGAAAGCAAAAGAAACGGCATCCGCGATTCCTGGCGCATATTGGGGGCGCGAAAACGTGCCGGACGTTTTCAAATGTGACGTATGTGAGCGATTCGATTAACGAAAAATATGAGCGAACAAAAAATATCAAAAGCGGAATCACGCGAAGCTGATTGAGACGGGCGCGAAAAAGATGCTGACGGCTATTTTACGGCAAGGAAATGTAATCACGAGTAGAGGAAAATATGAAAGAAGAAAACAAACTAAACAATAACGCAGGAGTCCAGCCCCTTGCTGTCGGAATCGGAGATGTTTCGCCGCTCGCGCCCAATAAATTGTTAAGCTGCCCGTTCTGCGGCGGCAACGCATCGTTCGGTTCGATTCGTTTAAGCAGCCCGTCTCCAATTACCAACAAAGATGGTTCAAATCGCAACGACTCTTTCTTCGTCAGCTGTCAACACTGTCAGGCAAACAATAACGGCATCGTTCACGGCTACCAAACCGGAGATGAAGCAGCGACGGCGTGGAATACGCGAGCAACTTGACACTTGATAACACCGGCGCGGGTAAAGATTCGGACGGCTATTGGCAGGGAAATGTAACCACGCATAAAGAAATATATGAAAAGCTGTAAAACTTGTAAATGGTGGGTTACGCCGCAGCAACTTGAGCCGAATCGTCCCCAATACCAGGATTGGGGTGAATGCGAATTATTAGGACGAAACGGAGAGGGTAATCCGCGAACCGCTCCGAATAAGCCCGGCAGTTACTATGGCGCGTGGCACGAACCGCGACTTGCCGAAACTTACGGCACAGGTGGTTCAAGCGATGCCGGGCTAAGAACTAAACCCGAATTCGGATGCGTTCAGCACGAGGAAATGTAACCACGAATGATTGACACCAGCCATTGCCCGATATGCCGCAAGCCGTGCAATGGGCAAACAGAGGGATGCGGCGGTTATGTGGTATTCCGTTGTCCCTGTCAGAACGGGCTGGCGATTTACTCTAAAGGCGCGATTGCGCCGTATGAGATGAAACGATTTGAAAAACCTAAAAGGAGAAAAAATAAATGACAAATAATGATGTTCAAAACACAATAGACACGCTCGACTATCTCAAAATGTACGTTCCTGATTCGGACGTTCCGAAACTTGACGAAACCATTAAGCTGCTTATGGATTTACCGGAACAAATCGATGGAAATTGAATTAAAAAACGGTGAATTATTCTCCGCGAATGCGCTGGTTCTCGACCAGAACGATAGAGAAGAATGGCTGGTAAAGTTTCCCGACGGGACGGTTGAAAACTTTGGATTGCTTTCAGTCGGCAAACTAGCGGCTCTGGAATACATTTACAGAAATTCTATTTGTGTTTTCACTAGGGAAATAAAATGAACATATTTGAATTGCTCGATTACGAAATCCGCGCCTCTGGCTGGGCGCAATATATCGGCATCGGATGGATGCAGGAATTGGTGTCAAGGTATTTCGGATGGAAAGTTAAGCGAAAATATAAAAGATATTTGTTTTCCAAAGATACGGCAAAACTTTTGAAAAAATGACTAAAAACCCTTCGCCACGGGGAAACGTTAAAATCAAAACTTACCATTGCCGCAACCGCCTGCCGTTGACGTTTGAAGTGTGCAACGCTGCGGCTTTTGCAACTGACGGCGCGCGGCTGTATATTGACGGCAAGCTAATTCCGTTTGAGCCTGTTATGGTTGGCTGGACCTGCAAACGTTGCGGCGGCGTGATTCGCTGGAACGCTAAAACTCGCCAGCCCGAAGAAAAGAAGGTGAGATAATGATATTTATAATCGCTGGAAATTATGACGGCACAACTGTTAATAGGTTTGAAACACGGCAAGACGCGGAAGATTTCTGTGCCAAATTTTTAGCTAAAAGCAGGGAATACGGCGGAGAGATTTTACTTGCCGTCGAAGGCTCGGAGTTAATACCTAAAACGGTTTCGGTTATCGAGGCAATCAAATTGGAAAGGAAAATCGCGCGTGCTAAAAAATAGATTGCTTTTTTTGCCGCAATAAAGTATTTTTGAAACAACTTAAGTCCGCGCCGTTATCCAACCGATAATCGAGCGCAAAGCGAGAATGACAAACCCGCAAGCTACTAAGAATGGCTTGTCGGGTTTTTTGCTTTTTAAACCGTAATCAATGCCGAAATTTACTAACTCACAGGCTTCGACACTAGCCGCGCAAATTCGCAGTCAACTCGGCGTGCGCATAAAGGCGGCTACCGATGGCTCGCTTGCAAGTCAATCTTTGCTGGCGGGTCTCATCAGCGTTGAGAGTGCTAAAAACGCCGACGGCTCAATAAACGAAACTTCCACCAGGTTTGAAAAAGGCGTTTATCTCAAACTACTCTCGGTCAGAGACGGCGTAAGAACCAGCTACAACAATATCCATAGAAACCAGCTAACCGGAATGTCCGACGCGGCGATAAAGAACTTGGCGACAAGCTATTCATTGACGCAGATAATGGGCTACCACCTGTTTACCCTTAAATGCACAATCGCCGAGCTGCGCGACCCTGAGCGCCATCTGTATTACGCCTGCGACCTTTTAGAAATAACGTCAAAAGTTTTTCTCAAACAGAACAGATTTGAGCCTGTCTTTAGAATCTGGAACTCAGGCTCTCCCGAAGGAAAAACCTACGACCCGAGTTACGTATTCAACGCGCTTGCCGTCAAGTCGGCATATCGCGAAATTTGACAATTCACCAGGTGTTCGACTGAAACGTCTGACGTTGCAACGTCGAGTCCCACTGCTACGCATTAAGTAGTGCCTCATTTGTTCAGTTGAATAAGCCGGACGCGCGTCTGGGTTGAATAAGCGGCTTTTCTCCTTCTTTACCGCTTAGGATGCCAGCCGCGCACCGGTTCACTAGTTTAGAAAAAGCTCCAGCGCGGGCGCGTCCAGTTTTCAAGGCGGAATGTTTGTGTGTTAGCTACGTCTTGACTTAATTCCAGGGGTGGAAAGGGAAGCGCCCGCGTCGGGGAAAACAAAAAATTATGGATTTATCAAAACTAAATTACAAGACGACGGCGGCTGGAATCGCTATGATCCTCGGCGCGCTATCGGCAATTATCCTTGCCTATCTGAACACAGGCAAAATGCCGGAAAACTTCTCCGCGCTTTTGGGAACAATTGTCGGCGGCATCGGGCTGCTTATGGCTAGAGACGGCGACAAAACATCTGAAGATGTCGGCGCGGACAGGTGGTCGGCTGATGCTAAACGTCAGGAACTGCGCGAACTCGGCGAGGTCAAAAATACCGACGAGGGCAAACAATGAATAAAGAATTCCGGCGGCTACTAACCGAGAAATTAAAGGACTTCACCTATCTGTCCGAATCGGACGCGCCCATTCAGATTGCCTCGCCCGAAGATGTGTCTGAACTCAGTTTTGACGAGTTCTTCGGCGCTCAGGCGCGGATGCTCGAAAACCCGAAACCTTACAGGGAGTTGCGCGGTTTTATCCAGGCAAACACCCAGCGCGGGCGCATCGTTCAGAAAATTCAAATCTCAAAGGTTGAGTATTTGTACGTCGTGCGCTGCAAAGATTTGTCGGGCGCGGTTCTGCCTTTAACGACGCGAACAATCGAAACTTAATACAAAAGGAAAATTAAAACTATGGCAGATACAAAATCATTCACAGTCAAAGAAATGCCCCGCGAACAGTTTGCCGGAGGCATCGGCGTATCGCTGGATTTCGCTCTTACGATTCTCGTCGGCTTTCTAACTCACCTTGTGCCGACAGACGGCGCGACGCAGAACAAATACAAGAAAGCGTTTCTAAAGATTTTCAAACTCATTGCTTCTATTTATGGCGATGACCCGAACTTTAAGGCTTAAACATTATGTTATTGGATGAAGAATTAGTAATACCTCACGCGACTGAAAACAAACCGCAGGGCGAGTTCGGCTTGGGTCGGCAGATATCTGTGGACCCCCGCGACCGCAGGCATCTTGCCGCGCCTCCGCCCGCGACCCAGATTGAAATTCGTAAAAAGCAATGGCGAACGGGTAAGGTGCTCGATCAGGGAAAGACAAGCCAATGCGTCGCCTATACGGGCGAACAATTCCTAGCCTCCGCGCCTGTAAAAAACAATTACTACAAAACGCCCGCCGAGCTTTACAAGCTCTGCCAGCAGAACGACGAGTGGGAAGGCGAATCGCCTGAATATGAAGGCACGAGCGGACGTGCGCTTTTCAAAGTTCTGCGCGATGCCGGATTTATTGAAAGTTGGCAGAACGCCTTTGACCTTGATTCCGTTGTTAGAACCCTTTTAACAAGCGGTCCGGTGGCTATTGGCAGTAACTGGTTTAATAGCATGTTTTACCCCGCAATGTTTAACGGCGACAGTTTCATTAAATACGATACGGCGAGCGGTGTTGCTGGCGGGCACGAGTGGTTAATTATCGGGGCTAACCTTGACAAGCACTGCCCCGACGGAAGTCGTGGCGCGGTTAGGATGGTTCAGTCGTGGGGAAGCGATTGGGGTATGCGCGGCAAGGCTTGGGTAGCTTTTACGGATATGGCTCAGCTTATTTCAAATAATGGCGACGCTTTAACTGCGGTTGAATTGAAGTTTACGCCCGAAACTTAAATGTTATGTATCAAAATCAACAAAATTACGTATGCTCGAAGTGCGGACTCAAAAACGATTATGAATTTGTTCCCCGCGCCAATAGCCAGTTTATTTGCTGCCTAAATTGCGGACACGAAAAACTTCACTTTACACTAACGTCAATAACAAGTATGGGTAAACCGAATTGTGGAACCGACATAACGATAAATCTCAATTCACTAACAAGCGATTTGTTTAGATTCTGATGAAAACCTTAATCCTCATATTTCTACTAAGCGCAGCCGTCACGGCTCAAACCATGAACGGCTTCACCGCACGCGTGATTCGTGCGATTGATGGCGATTCGCTTGAGGTAGAACATTTAGGCGACGGTAACGTTGATAGGGTAAGAATATTGGGAATCGACGCGCCGGAAACCGCTCACTCACCACGCGAAATACCGCAGCCTTTCGGCAATAAGTGCCGCGAGGTGATGGCGACGATTACGGAAGGGAAAACCGTCTTTATCGAAACCACCCGCCGCGACAACTTCGGACGCAACCTCGCCCGCGTCATAGTCGGACAAGTGGACGCGGGACTCTTCATGTTAGACGCTGGCTGTGCATGGCAGTTTTACCCAAACGGTATTGACATCAGATACCGCCAAAATTACTTGGACGCATTCAACGGCGCGCGTGAGCGCAAAGACGGATTATTTGCGTCAAGCCGACCCGTAACGCCGTCCGTCTGGCGAAAAAAAAAGCATTTACGGCGCTCAAAAAGCGGTAAGAGTTGGAAACAACTCAAACGAAAAACAAATGAAACTAAAAACACTGCAGCAAAAAAATTTGATACAGAAAATGTTCACGACCGAAGAAATCAAACGCTTTTTTGTCCAACGCCTTGATGACGATATGTTTGCCGCGTTAGGAGCGATGGAAACGGGCGTTGCGGCGCAAAAGAACAGTGATTCTCATCACCTCGTCTGGCGTGGTTACGAACTACTAGCCGAGTCCATATATCTACCAATTATTTAGGAGTTAAAAAATATGTCAGAAACTAAAAAAACTAAAAAACAGGATAGAGATTACGTTGACGGCGGCGACGGCAGATATATTACTAAAGCCGATGCCGATGCCCGAAAAAAAGAAACTTTTTCAACCCGAAAATGGAACGTCCCGAAGCACAACAAACAACCAATCGTCGCTCACACGCCGAACGCGCCCATAGAACCGGCGGCGGACGGCTCACAGACGCTGGCAGAGGGCGTGCCGCAGGCAAACGCCGCAGAAGCGGAAATCCTTGTGCGTGATTTCGATGCGGAAACCGGAGCAGGCGAACAGAACCGGTTAGCGCCGAATGACCCTGATTCTTTAGAAAACGAAAAATGAAGCGATTTATCGAATCGCCGCCAGCAATGAGCAATTACAAGTCAACTGAAAATCTGATTTCCGAGCGAGAGCTTGCCTCGAAACACTCGGAAAGCAGCGTTGAAAACTTTCCCGCCTACACACGCGGCGCGTCAAAGATTCGTAAATACACAGCGCTGGCTAAAGAGCGTTTTCTGTACCTGTTCTTTGATTGCCCGCCCAGCTTAGCCGAGTTTTCAACCGCGGCGTTTTTTATCGGTTCGGCGATGAATTTATACACCTCGACCAGCCAGACGCGCTATCGCATTGAATTGCTTAACACGGCTTTAGTGGATTGGATGGCTTTTATTCTTTTCGCACTGGGTGCGGTAAAACTCATGGCGGTTCTTTTCGGCGGCTTTCGCTTTCGCGCTCTCACGAGTCTGGCTAGCTGCGTAATGTGGATGTTTTTCGCCCTGATGCTAATTATTCCGCCGGTTTCGCCTTACAGCTTAGTGACGTTTTATTTAGTGCAGACTTTAATCAGCGCCAGAAATTACTGGTTTCTTAGCCGCGCCGAAACGCGAACTCTGGAGGCGGGCGCCTAAAGCAGGCAACAGTCGTGAAAAAAAATGGAACTAGGAACGACATTAGGCGCGATTCTACTTGCGATTTTAGGCGGCGGTTTGTCTGTCACCTTAGCCTCGCGCGTGTTTTCCAAAGCCGACAAAAAGCGCGACGAAAACGCATCGATATTTTCAAAGCAAATTGACGACGGCGACAAGATGCGTTCCAGCCTGCTGGACCGCGTGCAGGATTTAGAAAAAACCGTGCGCGAGCTGATGGGCAACGCCGTCGAAAATGAGCGCCTTAAAGCGAGAATTGATGATTTAGACGATGGAATTAAGCAAAGGGACGCGCAAATAAAACAGCTTGAACAAAAAATGTACAAAATGGCGCAGATTCTGGAGCAGCATGATTTGAGATTTGAAGGCTAGAGAGAGTTGAAATGTTTCAAACAGATACAGAACGAATGCTTTTTTTTATAATTCTGGCGATGCTTTTCGTCTTCGCTCTCGACGTTGTTCACCGCACCGTCATTTATTTGAAAAATCGCGACTCGCGCGAAAAAGAACGTGAAGACGAAAAAGCCGAGCGCGTCGCCATTGATTATCTGGCAAAAAAGGAACGCGAACGCATTGCCTCCGAAATTCGCTCCGAACTTGAAGCTAAAGCCGAGCTTGAATCCGTTGAACGAAAAACAGTAGCCAGCGAAGTTGCCGCCATTCTTGAAAAGCAGCACCAGATGGACACGGTTGAACGCGATAAAAATTCAAAACTCGTTATCGGCAAAATTGACGAACACGAAGAAAAAATAAACACAGCCGCCGGTCAGGTTCAGGCAATCGCCGAACAAACCACGCGCGAAATAAAAGCCGCAATCGAAGCCAATAGCGACAAACTCGATAGTTTAGAAAAGTGATAGCGGGAAACAATGGCAAACAAACTAACTATTTATCGCGGCATTACCTTCTCGAATTCGTTTGAAGCCGTCTCCGTTAATCCGGCAACGCTTGCGGAATCGCCTGTTAACCTGGCGGGAAAGACGGTGGTCTTTGAAATGAAAAAAGGCTTTGCCGCCGCCTTCGTCCTCACCTCTACCGCCGCCGCGCCAACCGCCTTGGGGTCGCGGCTCAGCGTTACCGGCGCGCCGCTCGGTCAATTTACGGTAAAGATAACCGACGAAGAATCCTTAACCGCTAAATTAGGCATTTATCACTGGACGGTTTATACGATTGACGCGCTAGGCGACAATTTCCTGCTTGGCAGCGGTGATATGGAGGTTCTTGAACGCTAGATGGCAGACACAGCCGTTCTCAAAGTTACGCAAGCCGTTACCCAATTGCGAGTAACGCAAAACACGGCGACGGTTCTGAAAGTCGGCGTGCAAGGTCCGTCAGGCGCGCCCGGTAAGGACGGCGCAGGCTCTAATGCTTCGCAGAATTTGATTATAACCGCCGCCCTTGAAACCTCGTTTACTTTAGCAAACACGCCGAACGCGGGGTCTTTGCGTCTTTACCAGAACGGGCTCAGGGAACGGAACTCAAACTTTTCGGTCACGGGCAGCACGGTTAGCTTCGCGGCACTCGATTTAGGCGCGGGCGACACGATTACTTTTGATTATTCTTTCGGGATTTAATTTTAGATAAGGACACTCACATATATGGCAAGCACGAAAATTGTACTGGATCGGCAAGCGGAAGCAAAAAATTTCGGCTTCGGCACAACGGCGGCAGGCGGCGGCGGTCTCGTTACCGTCAACAACGGCACGGCGGCGGCAACAACCGTTGGCTTGGACGTTAAAGGCTCGCAGAACATCGGCGGCGATTTGAATCTGACGGGCAATCTCAACATCACGGGCGCGATAAACGAAACCGCCGTCAATAATCTCGCCGTAACGGATTTAACTATCCGCGTCAACAAAGGCGGCACGACTGCTGGAGCGGCAGGCGCGGGTCTTCAGGTTGAAGGCGACGCGGCGGCACTTATCGGCGCGATAACCTTTCTGTCAACTTCTGCAACCAAATTCCAGATTGGAAACGGCGCGGCGCAAGCGGACATTGCCGACATATCGAGCATTCAGACTTTTACCAACAAGGTGATTGGCGGCGGGCAGATTACGGGAAACATCACGGGCAGCGCCGCAAACGTTACCGGAACTGTTGCGGTCGCCAACGGCGGCACCAGCCTCGCCACCTTGACGGCGGGCGCGGTCATTATCGGCAACGGCGCGGCGGCTCCGACTTTTATTGCTCCCGGCTCGAACGGCAACGTCCTGACTTCGAACGGAACGGCGTGGGTATCGGCAGCTTCGGCGGCTCCGACAACCAGCTTTAAGCCGACAACCATTGCGACAGGCGTGCAGAACGGCACGAATACCGCTTTTACGACGACGGCAACGATTGCGGCAGGGACGGAACACATTTACTTAAACGGACAGTTGCTAACGCCGGGTCCAAGCGCAGATTATACCCTAAGCGGCACCACTTTAACTTTCGTCTCGATGATTCCTACTGCATCAGATATCGTCAGGATTTTTGGAAATTTTTAGAATTTTATGGAAGTTATTGACACTCAAAAGGCGCGGGGCATTCTTGAGGACCTGCGCCTGCAACTTAAAGAAGCGCACGAAAGATTTGTGCTCCTTACAGGCGCAACTCAAGGGGCGGAAAGCATAATAAATGCTCTTTCCTCTGAAACGTCCCCAGAAGCAATCAGCGCGGTGCAGGGCGCGGAAGCCATTCTTGCGGTTAGCGTCGAAGAAGAAGAAGAAGAAGCGGCTGTTGAGCCTAACCCTCCGATGACGCCGGTAAAGAAAACAAGGGGTAAAAAGTAAAAATGGCAAAAACGCAACTCAACAGCGGTAACATATCCGGAATCCAGCGGAACGACCACGACATCACGACGGTCGGCGAGGCGACGATTACCAAAGTTATCGCCGGGTCAAATATCACCTTGACTCAGACGGGCGCTGACGCTGGAACTGGCGACGTAACGATTTCAGCTGCGGGCGGCACCAGCGGCACGCCGACGGGAACGAAAACATCTGCTTTAACGGCAGCCGCAGCAGTCGCCGCCGCAAATGAGTTTGCCATCAACGAAGCGGGCGTTAGTAAAAAAGTTACAGCCGCGCAGATAAAAACTTTCGTCGGCGCGGGAGGTTCCGCCGTTCCGGCAGGCTCGGCAGGGCAAATTCAATTTAATAGTGCCGGAGCATTCGGCGCCGATGCTGATTTAACGTGGGATGCCGCAGCTAACGACCTTATAATCGGCGGCGTTGACCCGGGTTTGACCATGAACGGTATCACTGCCGAGCCCCCCGCGCCGCCTGCTGGAAACCTGACTCAGTATGTGAAATTAGTAGCCGGTCGTATGGTGCCAAAAGTAAAAGGACCGAGCGGACTGGATTATCCCCTGCAGGCATCATTCTGGGGAAATAATATCACAATGTGGAACCCAACCACGGCAACCGCCGGTGCGTGGCTGGGAACTATCGGCGCAGGCGCCGGAACATATTCAACCGCTCTGCCGACGGCGACAAATGTTTACACTGCAATAAAAAGAGGTCGCTGGGCAAACGTAGTTACAACGCTTAATCAGGTTCTCGGTCAACGCAATACGGAAGCAATGTTTATGCGAGGGTCTTTACCGAATCAGGGCGGGTTTTTCTTTTTTGCCCGGTGCGGGTTTGATACGTGGACGAACGGTTCGAGATTTTTCGCCGGAATGCATTCAGCAACCACCGTAGTATCGGCAGACCCGTCCGCGCTGGCAAACACCGTTGGATTTTGTGTGGACGCGCTCGACAACGGCGCCATATCTTTTTTGACGCGGGACGCTACGGCGGCGACAAAAGCCGCTACCGGTTTCACGATTGTAAATAATAAAGGATACGACCTGTATATTTTCTGCCCTTCCAACAGTTCGCAATATGGGTGGAGAATAGTTGATTTTAACGCGGGAACAGAAGCATCCGGCACGGCAACGTTAAATTTACCCGTGAACACTACAACATTAACCGCCGGAGTACTGGCAAGCAACGGCGCGCTGGCGACCGCGACAGCTACCAATTTAGGAATAAACCGAATTTACGTGGAAACAGACTATTAAATGGCACTTCAATACGTATTATTAGAGACAGGCACGGACGCCATCGTTCTCGAAGACGGCGCGGGCGGGCTTTTGCAGGAAGAATTCACCCCCGCCTCACTAGGCACGCGCCTAAAATGGTGGTATCGCGCAGCCGCTTTGAATCTCGCGGACGGGTCGGCGGTAGCCTCGTGGACGGATTCCTCAGGTAACGCTTCGGCTGCCGCAAATGCCACCACCACCGCGCAGCCGGCATATATCGCGAACCAGTTGAACGGCAAACCCGTTGTTCGTTTTGCTACCGATGACGCTTTGCAGACGGGCGCAATTGATTTATCGGCGGTGCAGAAGATGTCGATTTTTACAGTTTACAAACAAACAGCCGCCACGGGGGGGATGGTCTACGAGTATTCGTCTAATTATAATAATCTGAATCAATTTCATCTCTTCGCAAAAGCTGATTACCTGCAGGAGGGCGGCTCACGAGCGGGAGGATTATATTCTGTTTACGGGACGGGACAAACCTATAATACGGCGTTCAAATGTAATCGAGTGGATTTTGACTTAACCGCCGCGCCGAATGCCCGAATTTATACGAACAACGCGCTCGATTCTCCGGCGACAGTACTGGAACAAAATGGGACGGGCGCCTTTTTTGGCAGCTACCCGCTATACATCGGAGCGCGGGCGGCAAGCACGTCGTTTGCCAATATGGATTTAGCCGAAATGTTCGCCGTAATCAACCCGACGGCGCAGGACATTATCGACTGCCAGAATTATTTGAATTCTGAATACGCGCTTTATTGAGGAAACAATGCAGTATTTAGATTTTACCGACACGGAACACGAACGCGCCTTCAAGCACTGTTTCAGCTTAACAAAGACAGATGCCGTGCTTATGGGTTACGGCTTACGCCTTCGTCCTGTGGATGCATTGGAATTTGCTAACAGAGCAAGCGAGCAGGGCTTGAACGAGTGCGAGGCGGCAAACCGGATGATTAGGCGATTTGACAGGGAAAAGGAATTCTATTTGGTGTTTATGCATTAGTGTCACCCGTCGGTGCAAAGGTATGACTTTTGGGCGCAAAATTGAAAATGGGACTTATGGCAAAAGAAACGAAAACACAGAAAGAACACAGAACCAAGCGCAAAATGAATCCGAAGTCGCTTGCCAATCTCAAGCTGTGGGAAAAGGGCGAATCGGCGAACCCGAAAGGAAACCACACGGGAACGCCGCACCGCTCAACATCTGTCAAAAAGTGGACAACGGTTGAATCGGAATTTCCAAACCCGATAGCTAAACAACAGGAAAGAATGAGCGTCCGCGACGCAATGACTCTGGCAATGATTGGCGAAGTTCTGCTTAATAAAAGCGTGGCGGCATATAAGGCTTTGAATGAAGAAGAGTTCGGAAAAACAGCGCAGGACGTTAATTTGTCCGGCAATTTAACGATTAAAACTTTTGCCGAATTAGCACTCGAAGCGGAAAGGGAAATGGATGAGTCAGAACGTTAAAATCATTACACATTCGCGCAAATCTCCGACGTTCTTTTTACGGAACGTTTTGGGCGTTAAATATATTACGCCCCAGCAAATCGAGTTGTGCGAATCAATCCGCGACAATCGCCGCACGGCTGCACCGGCAGGCAACGGTCTGGGTAAAACCTGGCTGGCAGCTCGCATCGTTCTTTGGTTTCTGTTCAGTTATCCGCACTCGAAAGTTTTAACCACCGCGCCGACCTGGCATCAGGTAGAGCATTTGCTTTGGCGTGAGATTAGAAAAGCGCATCAGGAAAGCGTTACGCCGCTTGGCGGAGACGTAAAACAGACGCAGATAAATCTAGCCGAAGATTGGTTCGCGCTAGGGCTTTCAACAAATGATGCGATTCGTTTTCAGGGCATACACGCGCCCCGTGTGCTGGTTGTTTTTGATGAGGCAATGGGCGTTGCCAACGAGATTTGGGAAGCGGCTGAAGGCGTAGCAGTCGGCGAAAACGATAGATTTCTTGCTATCGGCAACCCGACCGACCCGACGGGCAAATTCAAACAAGTTTGCGATTCGCCGCTGTGGAACGTCATTCGTCTATCAGGTGAAGAGCATCCAAACGTAACGGAAGAAGAAGACATCGTTCCCGGCGCGGTGACAAAAGCGTGGATTGAAGAAAAACTAATCGAATACGGCGGGCGCGATTCGGCATTTTACCGTGCGCGCGTTTTAGGGCTGTTTCCTGAACAAGGCGACGATATGTTAATTAGCCTTGCCGATGTAGAACGCGCTCAAGCAAGGTGGCTGCCGCCGACGGGAACGCTTGACGCTCTAGGTGTTGACGTTGCCCGCTTTGGTTCGGACGAGACGGTTGAGATTGAAATCTACGGCAGAATCGTTGCACTGCCGAAAAGTTTTCACGGTCAGGACACGATGGCGACTGCCGGAGCGATAAAAGCCAGCCGCGCAGTAAAGAAAGCCGTTGACGATGCGGGTGTCGGCGGCGGCGTAACCGATAGATTAAAAGAGCAAAAAGTTCAAGTTCTTGCTTATAACGCTGGAGAGTCGGCATTTGATAAAGAACAGTTTCTTAATCGCCGGGCGGAAAGCTGGTGGCTAATCCGCGAGATGCTCAAAAAAGATGAACTGGATTTGCCGCCCGATAATAAACTCGCCGCCGATTTGTCGAATATTAAATTCACCTACACATCGCGCGGGCAAATCAAGCTTGAGGCGAAAGAAGATATAAAGAAACGCATCGGACGTTCCCCCGACAGAGGTGATGCCCTTGCCATTGCTTTAGCGGCGTTAAATCAGCCCGTCTTTACGGTTACCGAACAGGAAAAGGATTTATTCAGCAGCATGAGTTTGCAGACAAATTCAATCTAAAAAATAACGAATGGCAACCTCACTTTGGAGCAAAACTACCATGGCATTACAAGCTGGCTTTACGGCGGCATACCGCGCGTTCCTTGACCCTCAGTCCGCCCAGAATAACCAAACGCACTCGCAGCGCGTTGACCTTTACGCGCAGGCGTGGGCTTACTATCATAACCGGATGTTCTCGCGGCGCGAAGGCACTAACTGGTCGGGCTACTTATCGCAGCGAGAGCTTTACCAGCACACGCGGCTTATTTACAACCCGGTTACGCCCGTTGTGGATTTTTACGTTGATAATCTCTGGCAGCCTCGGATAAACAAACTTAACCCGTCCTTAATACTATCTGTAGGCGACGGAACGGGCGAAGAAATAATAAACGCGCTTGCGCAGCTTGACCAGTGGACAAACTGGCAGAGCGAGTCCACGCGAATAAAAACGTACGCGGCGGCTACCGGCAACTGTCTGGTTGAGATTATTGACGACCTGACGCGCTCGAAAATAACGCAGCAAACGCATTGGGCAGGCAACGTCACCGCAATTGAACTAAACTACGGGGGCGATGTTCAAAGTTTTACGCTTGAATATAATGTTGAAGATAAATCGAAAGAGGAAACTTATCGTTATAAAAAGGTTGTGACGAAAGAAACGTTTTCTTATTTTAAGGACGACGCGCCTTTCGTGCCCGACGGCAAGGCGGATGCCGTTGAAGATAACCCGTACGGTTTTTGCCCCGCCGTGTGGATAAAACACTCGGACGTCGGCTCGACTTACGGATACCCAGCCTGCAATAGTTTCGACAAGATTGACGAGTTAAATATGTTGGCGGCGCATGCGCACGACGGATTTCATAAAGGCATCGAAGCGCCGCAGCTGATTTCAACGGACGGGCAAATCCTACCCGTTACCGGGTCTGAGACAAACGCCGACGGAACTCTGGCGGCAGTCGACCCGCGCATAAACTGGATGGTCCTGAAAGCCCCGAATTCTTCCGTCAGTTCGCTTTCGGGTAATATGCAGCTCGGTGAAGGGCGCACGTTGCTTGACGACCTTCGCGCCTCCTTCGTCAATGATTACCCCGAAATGAGTTACCTGCAAACATTGCGCGAAGTTGCCGCCGCGTCCGGCGTAGCCCGCGCTATTGCCTTGACGCCCGCGCAGAACCGGCTTGACCGCGCCGCCGCTAATTACGACCAGCAGCTTATCAAACTCCGTCAGATGCAAATTGCCATCGCGGGTTGGCGCATGCGAAATGGATGGAACGCATTGACCGACCAGCAGAGAAATTTCACGCCTTTTGATTTGAAATCATTTGAATCCGGCGAGCTGGACTTTAGCTTGAAACGCGCCCTGCTTATTGAACAGACGGAAGACGAACGTGAAGATCTATTAAGCAAACGCCTTGATAACGCCGTAAAAGCGACGGGGCTGCTGCCGCTTGAGGATCGTATTGCGTTTTTAGGATTTGACGAAGAAAAAGTAAAGGAAATTCTCAGTCAGCTGGCGAAAGAAGATCCTTTGGTTTCCGATGCTTACGGAATGACCGACGGTGGCGGGCAACAACAATTAAATGGACAAACAGACACCGCAAATCAAGGGTAAAGCAATCGTTATCGAAGCCGATAGAGCAGACACGCCCGACCGACGAGAAGTGAGGGAAATGCAGCAGCTTGCCCGCCGCGTAAGTTTAACAATGGTTAATCTACTCGAAGCCGAAATAACCGATGATTCGATATGACCCGAAAACAAACCGCTACCGGATGCCGGACGGCAAGTTCGTTTCAAAAAAGCAGATTCGAGCTTCCGTTGATAAGACTGTTGAAATTTTAAGACTTGATATGCGCGGGTTAGGCAAACAATTAGCGATGAATAAAATCACCTTGCCGGAGTTTCAGATACAAATGCGCGACAAGTTAAAGACTGCTCACTCGCTAACGGCAAGCATCGGTCGCGGCGGGCGAAAGCAGATGACTAATTCAGACTGGGCAACCGTCGGCAATAATTTGAAAAAGCAATACGGCTATTTGAACAAGTTCGCGCTTGGACTGGAAAACGGCACAATCTCAACCGCTTCGATTGAATCACGCGCCGCCGCCTACGCAATGTCAATCCGCGAGCCGTTCTACAAACAGCAGACAAAAGCGGAAAAGCTGTCGGGCAGAACAAAATGCAGGCGGGTTCTTCACGCAAAGGAAAGCTGTTCCGAGTGTGCTTCGTGGGCGGGCAGAGGTTTTGTCGAGATAGACGAACAGCCCGACATCGGCGAACTAATCTGTGGAAATTTTTGCCGCTGTGAAATTGAGTATCAAACCTAAAGATGTCTGAACAAGATACGCCAAGAAAAATTAAAGTTCTCAAAAAAGGCAAGCGCAAGACGCCGCGTGAGATTGAGGCTGAATATCGTTCTGCAACTATTCAACTGATTCGTTCGTTCGTCAGAAAAGAGCCGGACGAAGCGCGAAAGATATTTAGCGAAATGCTTGATTGCCGTGTATAATTGAGAGGTTATGGCTTACGAAAAGAAAGCAAAATGCCCTGCAATTATAAAAAGGTATATTGATACCGCAAACGAGTGCGCGGCGAATGAATACTTTGATGACAACGATGTTATTAACGAACTGCATTTCCTGGCAAAGGTTGGTCAACAAGTTTTCGAGCAAGACCGAATCAAGAATTGTAATGAATGTCATAAATTATATTTCGCACGGCGTTCTGATTCCATAGCCTGTTCCCTAAAATGTTCTAACGCCTGGCATCAGAGAGAGCATAGAATCCGGCAAAAAGAGAGCGTTTGATTTGAGGTTAAACCGACTTCGCAGCCTTGCAAGTGAAACTTTGAGATTTTTCTTGACTTTGCTTCCGAATTAAAGTAAATTTTTCTAACAGGCGCGGTTTGCGGTAGGCAACGCATCGCAGAGCAAAGAATTCAAGACACGCGGATTCGCCGCCCGTTCAATTAAATAGTTACAAAAGAGTAATAGCTTTTTATAAGTGGGGACTCATAAAACTTGGAATTAAGTTTCACGTTTTATGAGTCCTTTTTTTATTTTAAATTTCACACAGGAAACTCAAGGAGTTTGAATGCCAGACGAAGTAAAAGAAGAAACCGAATTTAATAAAGACGAATTTGTCGCCGGTATAAAGGCAAAGTATAACGGCGCGGCTGACGTTGCCCTGTCTGTTTTAGGACAGGAAGCGAAGGAATACCGCGCGCGCATTCGTGAGCTAAAAGCTCAGATGCCAACTAAGGATTCAATCGTTCTATCGGACGCCGACGCAAAAGATTTTAATAATTATAAAAAGTTATTAGCCGATTCAAATATTGATTTGAAGCAAGTCAAAGAGCGAATCGAAAGGTTTCCCGAATTGGAAACTAATGTTAAAGAATTATCACGCGCCGAAAGCGAGCGCGACGCAGCAGAGGCAGCAGGGTTCAAGCTGTCAACTTTCCGAAAGCTGATGCGCGAGTTTCCCGACGCCGAGTTTGAAATAAAAACTCAAACAGATAAAGACAATAGTGAAGCGAAAGTCGCTTTCATTCGCAACGATGGTAAAGAATCATCACTCGACGAGTTTGCAAAAGATAATTTTGCGGACTTCCTCCCAGCCTTGAAGCAAGAGCCGGATCAACAACAGATAAAATCGGGCAACAGTCCCGACCCGCGACCCGCGCAGCCGACAAAAGCCGACATAATTCAAAGAGAAATTATCGCGCAGCGGGCTACCGGTCGCTACAACCTATAAAAACATCTCGCACAGGAGACATAAAACATAATGGCACAAATAGCTAGAACGGGCGTAGCTTCACTCGCTTCGCTTTTACCGAACGGCTCAGATGTCTTTTCCGGGCTGGTTGCCGGCGAAGATTTAATCGGCTTCGACGCTTGCTACATCGCTGCAAACGGTCTGGTCATGAAATCAAACGGCACGGCGGCGGGCGCAGCGGCAAAAGTTCACGGATACGCGGCTCGCGATATGAGAAGCGGCGAAGCAATTACGCTTTATAAAAATGTCCGCGTCCGCTACGGCACCGCGCTCGTACCCGGCACAACGGTTTATCTTTCAGCTACCGCCGGAACGCTTTCCGACGTAGCGACAGTAGGCGGCACGGGTCCTATCGGATACGTTGTCGATTCAACCCGCATTCAACTAGACGCTTCACGTTACTAAGCACCAAGCGCACCAAAGGAGTTAAAATATTATGGCTTACGGAACACTTTCTACACTCGACACCTTGCGCGCAGTTGCTGGTAACAGCATTACCGCTTTCGGCGAAGGCGATGCTTTCACCGCAATCGAAGCGGCGCGACAGGCTCACAACTCACAATTTAATGACATGCTCGGCGATTTTGTCGAGCGCACCACAGACCGCCTTAGAACCTACGGAACGGCAGCCGCAATGTCAATGGACGAAGTTGACGAATTCGGACGCGCCGATGCTCAAAAAGTTACCGGCGGCACGACGCTCGGATTTCCTTTGAGACTGTTTCAGGAATCGGTTCAATGGAATCGCAAGTTTATGCAGAACTCGACGCCTGCCGAGCTTGCCGCTCAATTTACGGCAGCGCAGGACGCGCACATACTCCGCCTTCAGCGCGAAGTAAAACGCGCCATTTTCAAACCTACTAATTACGTTTTCAGAGATGCATTGGTTGACAACGTTGATTTGAACGTCAAGGCATTTGTCAACGCCGACGGCGCGGCGCTGCCTTTAGGTCCAAACGGCGAAGAATTCACACCCGCAACCCACAACCATTATCTGGCACGGGCGGGCGCAACCTTAGCCGCATCCGACGTTATTACGCTGATTGAAACCGTGCTTGAACATAACGCGTCGGGTCAGCCGATGCTTTATATTAACCGCGCGCAGGAAACCGCGCTGCGGGCGATGACGCCGAATTTTACGGCTTATTTAGATACCCGAATTATTCCGGCAATAACGACGCAGACGGCGCAGGGCGGGCTTAATATGGCGAATCTTTATAACCGCGCAATCGGCATCTTTGACGCCGCGGAAGTTTGGGTCAAACCCTGGGTTCCGGCTAATTATATGTTCGCCTTTGTCGCCGGCATACAAGCACCGCTTGTGTTACGCGAAAGACAGGCGGGCGGCGGCGGTTTGCAGCTTGTCGCTGATGATGAATACTACCCGCTGCGCGCGCAGACTTTGGAAGCGGAATTCGGCGTTGCGGTATTTAATCGAACAAATGGCGCAGCTTTATTTAGTGGCGGTACAACTTATATTGCACCTGTCATTTCCTAAGCCCGGCAGTAGGCTTTACGGAAACTTATTAGCGGCGCGCGCCATAAGCGAAAGCGCCGCAAATCCTTAAATAAATAATATGAACACGACATTAAACGAAGAACAAAAACAAATGATTGCCAATACGGAAGCGGCGGAAAAAAACAGAATTGACGAAGCCGTCGAAGGCGGCAAATTCATCGTCGGCGGGCGCACCGTCAACGCTAACAATGAACCGCTTTCCGCAAGCAGGGAAATGATTGCCGAGGCTGAAAACGCACGCGACGCGGCAACATACGGCGCAACGCCGCCGGCGGCAACGGTTGATAACCCGATACAGCAGCAGCCAAAGCAAACGGACGCCAAACAAACTGCGCCTACGAAGCAAACGGAAGTTGCGAAACAAGCAACAGCTATCAAGAGAAAGTAATTAAATAAATGCCCGTACCAACGCCAACCGCCGAGCAGCAGGTAATTGTCCGCGAAATAATCCTAACGGAAACATTAGCGCAGACCGTTGCCTTAATTAACACGCTAACGGATGCGGAATGGACGCGCACGCTTGACGATATAGACGAGTGGGAAGCGGGCGTGAAAAACGATTACACGCACATTACGGGCAACGTAACAATAAACCCGGACGACCCGCGTCTGGCTTTAATAAACCGCGTTCGGCGGCGTTTAGGATTATCGCTTTTAGCTTTAAACGCAAGTGGGCAGATAGTAATCACTTACTCGACCAACACATTGAACGCAGCCTGCGGAACACTTGCAAGCTTGCAGTGGTTTTAACCTGATGGCGATTCTGGACAAAATCATCGCAGGCTCCGCAAAGGAATTTAACGCCTTAAGAAAGGTGTACTTCCCGCCGTCGGCAACGCTCGAGCTTTTAGCCGTATCAGACACGGCAAACCAATTCGAAGCGTTTGAAACAATCGACTCAGGCTGGTTTCTGGAGTACTCGGAGTTTCGTTCAAGTTTTCGTCTTTCAATCGCAACGAAGGATACGGATTTCGGTTCTTTGATAAACAGAGCAACTCACATTCGGATAGGTGAAGACGTTTACGTCATCCGCGCAGCCGATACGATAGCACCGGCGGGAACAAAACCTGTCTGGCAGATGCTTTGCGACAGGGAACTTAAACGCTCAAACTTCCGAAGCCCTTATTAAATCAATGCCATTAACGAAATACGAAAAGGATTTAATCAATGAAGTTAATCAGAAATGGTTTGCCGACCCGCCGCGTGATGTCTGGGGCGCGCTTGAAGCGGGGTGGTCGCCTTTTACAACGATTGAACACCGGGAGTTTTCCAGTAGAACAAGTGAAGAAAAACTAAGACTGATTATGCTGAAAAAACTTTGCGCGAAAGGCAAACTTTACTGGAACATAGATTTTGACAGCCAGAAGTATGAATTTTACCCCATAAGCGTTGCAGAAGAAAAGGTGTGGAGAGCGCCGCTAAATAAATGAGTATATCCATACAGGTTGAAGGCGAAGACGCCGTAAGACTCGCGCTCGGCAAAGTCATTGATTCGATTACAGACTTACGTCCGGCGTGGAAAGAGGCTAAGCGGGTTTTCAGAGAAATTGAAACCGACCAGTTCCAGTCCTCAGGCGCTGCAGGCGCTTCGGGTAAATGGAAACCTCTATCAAAAGCCTATGAAGCGCAGAAGATTCGCAAGTTCGGAACGTTCGCCCTGCTAGCCGGAGTAAACATTCGCACCGAACGGCTTTATAAATCCTTACGCGGCGATACCGCCGATTCTGTTTACACGGAAAGCCCGCAGGAGATGACAATCGGCACATCGGTTCCTTACGCGAAGTACGTGCAAAAGGCGCGCCCCGTCATATCGCTATCGGATAAACAGAAACAGCAGCTGGGACTGGCGATTAAAAAGAGTTTACGCTCCGAGGTTCGCAAGTCCGGTCTGGTAATGACCGAGGGCAACTTTACCGAAATTGGTTAAAAAATGGCGTGGGTTACTACACAAAAAACTGTTGATTCAAGCCGGCTGGAGGCGAACATTATCGCTTTTATTCGCGCTAACCAGACCGACGCTTTAACGTGGGCAAACGGCGGCACCACCCCACTAAAACCCTTTAACTTTCTGGTTGACAATCTGGCTAATCCAAGTCTGCCGGGCTTGCCGATTCTGATGATAACCGGAAAAGAGAAAACCACGTCGCGGGCTAGTGATTTGGAGCAAACCAGTCTCGGCTTCGAGTTTGAAGCTATTGTGTTGGGACGCGCCGCCGATGCGCTTGCGGCTTTAACCGAAAAATACGCCCTCGCGCTCGAATCAATGCTTATCAGTATTCCTGAAGCAGTCCTTTTAGCCGGAACGAGCGGGCAATTTATTGACAACGAACCGGACACGAGCATTTCATACGGGGAAATCGGCACAAACGAACAGGAAAACGCGCTGCTCCAGGTTTTTCGCCTCAGGATAACCTATACGCTTTTCGCCTCAGCTTACTAGACACAAATAATTACAGGAGTTTGATATTTTTATGGCAAAGACAACAACAGAAGAAACGAAACAAACGGACGCGGCAGCAGTAGACGCGCCGAAAACTATCACGGCGCAGGATGTTACCTTACCGGCTTATTTTGACCTTGCAAAAGCGGCTAGCGTTGTCGGGATGAAAGACGCCGCATCGTTCCGCGATGAAGTTCTGATGATTACATCCGGCGATTTGTCGGGACACGGCACGAATCCGGGCGTCTCTTTCAAGGCGATGCAGGAGGCGGCGGATGACGAACATAATTCAAGCCGCGCTTTAGCTGAAGACGCTCTCAAACGCGTTAAGCAGATTTTTGCCGAACGCATGACTCTCTCACAAACCTCATAAATATCAGGAGATAAAAACAATGGCAGCAGCAATAAAAGCGTATAACACTAATTTACTAAACATCGGACCGGGCGACCTTTGGGTAATGGATGACGTTCCCGGCGCCGGCTCGCGCGTTACGCTGACCTCAGGCACGCCCGACACCGTCGCTCATCCGACGGCAAAACATTTAGGACACACCGACGCCGGTTCGTCTTTTAAGGCTGCGGTAGCTGAAGGCGAAAAGGTTTTTGCCGACGAGATACCAACGCCCATCCGCACAACGGACGGCGAAGGCTCGGCGACGATAACCGCTACCCTACTTCAAACGGCTGACATGGATTTGCTGGCACTGCTCACACCGGGACAGGGAACAAAAGTAACGGCAGCGGGTTTTGAAGGCGTTACCGGCGGCGCGATACCGCAGGTTTACAAGCACGTCGTTCTGATTTACCCGTCGATTAGCGACCCGGCGAAATTTGAGTGGATTTCTCTGTACAAAGCCAAAAATACAGCGGGTATTGAAAAGTCCATCTCACGCAAAAACATTGCTAAAACGCCCGTCACATTTACAGGCTTGGCGATTTCAACCCGCGCTGCATCGGACACCAGTTGGGCGAACTGGCGAATGTTGTAAACAAAGGATTTAGAGACAGCGCACGGATTATTTTATGACACCAGAAAAACAATTGACGGCGGCGGAGCGCTATGCGGCGGCTATTGCTAAACGCCCTTCCGCCACCGTGAAAGTTATCGCGCCGAAAAGCGGTTTCGAGTTCGAGTTCCGTCAGCCGTCAAAGTTAGGTTTTATTCTGAAAGGCATCGTTCCACAGAGCTTGACTAATAAAGCGGCAGCCGCGTGGCAAGACGCCGCAACGGGAGATGTCCAGGAAGACGAATCTGAAGAAGATAATCAGAAAATACTGGACACGCTTTTCAAATTGCGGGACATGGTTCTTACTCTTTCGGTTAATCCAAAAATCGTATTAGGCGAACCAAAAGCCGACAACGAAATATCAGCAGAGTGTATTGATGATGATGACCTTGAGTTCTTTGTAATGTTTATGGCTTCGGGGGGTGATGAAGCGGCTGCGCTTGAAAACTTTCGTCGTAAACAAGGATCAGATGTTGGTATTAGGACTAACGTCAAGAAACGCAAGCCGCGCAGCAAGTGAAATTATCGGCATTGAATCGGAAACCGTCGCATGGGATTTCGATAATGCAATAACTCTCCGGCTTTTAATCTACGATAACGAAAAAGAGGCGGAGAGGTTCAGAATTTTAGGGCAAACGCTCGGCGGAGATGCATCAAGCACATCGTTACTCGACACTGATTACAGTGTTGATGAAGGTTGATAAAGGGAGTTTAATCAGATGGCTTTTGGTGAATCAACGGCGGGCTTGCTTTTTAGAATTTCAGCAAAGGACGACGCAAGCGAAGAAATAAAAAAAATTCGCAAAGTTGTTGACTCTGAAACTGCCGCAATCAGAGATTCCAATAAAAACGTATTTAGTTCCCTCGGCACATCAGCCGGACTTTCCACCGCACAAATAGGAAGCCTTTCAACCGCATTGCCACTTGCGGGCGCAGCAATTACTGCTATTGCCGGAGTAGCAACAGGAGCAGCCGCAGGGCTATTTAATCTCGCGCAAAATGCTTCAGAATTTGGCTCACAGATTTTCGACATTTCAAAGAAAACCGGACTCGGCGCGGAAACGATTTCAACTCTCAACTTTGCCGCTAAACAAGCCGGAACAAGTATCGAATCAGTTTCAACTTCGCTAACGCTGTTCGAGAAGAATATCGGCAAGGCTGCCGACGGCGGAAAACAGGCGACCGAGACCATGAAGCGGCTCGGTATTGACCCGCAGGCGGCGATTAAGGATTTAGACGGCGCACTCGCACAGGTTTTTAAACGTATTTCAGAACTCCGCCCCGGCGTGGAGCAAACGACTGCCGCAACGAATGCCTTCGGACGCTCTGGAGCGGAGCTGATTCCACTTATTCAGGATGTTGGCGGAAACTTTGACGAGTTTAAGAAAAGAGCGAAAGAACTGGGAGTTGTTCTAACCGATGAGGACGCGCGAGCGGCTGACGAGTTTGGAGACACGCTCGACAAGTTAAAATCGCAGGCAGAGGGCGTTGCGTTTCAGTTTGCAAAAGGATTTATGCCGCAGCTTACGGCGGCGATGGCAACCGTTTCGTCATCTTTCTCAAACAATCAAAGCGTTGTACAGGCATGGGGCAGAGAAGTCGGAAATACTATTACCGGATTGGTAACCGTATTTGACAGGCTAAATAAAGCATCCGATTCAATTCTGACTGCGCTGGGGCTAAAAGCACTCGATACGGCAACAAAGATACGCTCATTACTCGTACTCGCATCTCCGCTTACCGGAATACTAGCCCTTATCGGCGAACGCAACACTCCACAGGTACTCGAAGACGGCCGCTTTCAAAAAAGCGCGGTTGGCACAGCTCAACCGAGATTTGATTCAACACCAGAGACGCGACGTACCGGCGACTTTTTCAAAGGACTTGAGTCTGACGCTAAGAACGCTGCGTCTTCACTTTCAAAAGTCGGCAAGGAATCCGAACGTATTGCGACCGGACTGCCGAAAGTCGGCGAAGGTTTTCTAGCCTACGGACGCGCGAGCAAACAGTTCGGAACAACAAATACCATTGACAATTTAGAACGCCTTGCGTCGGCTTTCAAAGCCACTACGGGTAAGATTCTCGGCATAGGTGAACTCTCACAAAAGGGCGGCGGTCACTATGACGGGCATCTCGGGCACGCGCGCGGAACCGAAGCCGATATCAGACCTGTCCGCAATGACGGTAGCGGCGCGCAGGTTACCTTTCGGGATTTAAAGAATTACGACCAGGACGCGACTCGAAAACTTATTCAATTGATAAAATCGGAAAACCCCGGCGCAATCGTTCTATTCAACGACCCGCAGCTTATAAAAGAAGGTTTAACGCGCAAATACGCCGGACACGACAATCATCTTCACGTAACGAAATTAGGCGGTGAGGGCAAAGAAATTGACTTGCAGGCGATTGAAGACAAGCGGGCGGAAAAACTTGAGCGAAGTCAGGACGCCGCACAGAAACGAAGCGAATCAGCCGCGTCCAATAATCTAAAAACAATAATAGGAAATTTAAACTACGAAGTCGATCTGCGTGAAGACGCGAATAAAATCATCCTGGCAAATCAGGAAGTCTTGCTTGCCAAAGGCGAAATAAACGAACAGGGTTTCGCGCGCGTCCGTATTTTTTTAGAAGAAGATATATTAAAAATAAAACTCGAAAATAAAGCAAAAGAATTAAGCGCGACGGAAGAATTCCACCGCAAAGAGTTAATTGCTTTTGACGCCGCCGCCGCGCGCGAGCTTGACCGCGCTAAACCTGAGGATAAAAAGGATACAGCGGCTAAATCCGGAGACGAACGAAAAGCACTGCTTGCCAAACAACTGGAAGAAGAAACCGGTATAAAACGCGAAGGACAAAAGATAGATGATGAAATAACAGCGAAGACGATTGAAAATCAAAATACAATTGCCGTAGGCGCGCGAAAAACCGCTGAAGCGCGCAAAGCCGCCGCCGCCGAGATTCTTGAACTCCAAAGACAGGTTTTAGACGCCGAGCGCGACCTTGAAATCTTTCGCGCCGAACAGGAAAGGAAAATTCTTGTAAACACGGTGGAGCATTCGAGCGGGCGGGCAAAACTTGACGCGCTCGTGGTGCTTCGTAATGCCGACCTTCTGGAAAACGAACGCCAGCGCGACGCCGAACTAAAACGCGCCAGACAGGAACACGACGACGCGCTTGCGAAAATAAAAGACCTTGAAGCCGAACGCGAAAAAGTTCAGGCAATCAATGACCTTTACGAACGCCGCAAAGACGCCATAAACCTTCCGGCTGACGAACGCAAAAGAGATATTACAACCAGCGCCGAACAACCGATTCGGCAAGCATCGCGGGCTATTACTCCGGCGGGCGTGATTGATAACATTTTCGGCGAAGACGGCGACAGCAAAGTTAATAAAACAATCGAGCAGGGTAAAGCTCTCGAAGGCGTTTTCAGCAGTCTCAGCGGAACGGTAAAAAATGCCGCCGGAAATATGGTCAAGGCGATGGGTTCGGCGATCGAAGCCTATATCCTTTACGGCGGTTCAATCGGAAAAGTATTAAAACAGGCGGCGGCGGCAGAGCTGGCGCACATTTCAAGCACGGCGGCAATAAAAGCGATTTACCAGCTGGCGGAAGGCTTTGCCTCGCTGTTTTTTAACCCGGCGGCGGCGGCATCTCATTTCACAGCCGCCGCCCTTTACGGTTCACTTGCTCTCGGTGCCGGTATAGCGGGGCGCGCCTTAGCGGGCGGCGGACAAAAGGGGTCGCAGGCGTTTGCGTCGCAAACATCTTCAGGCACGATAACGACAACACAGGGACGAACGGCGGGCAGCGGCGGCGGCTCGTATTATTCAGCCGCAAACGACGACGGCGAGAAGAAAAGCCGTCTGTTTGAAGAAAACCGCATACGGCAAACTTCGCCTCAGGTGATCGAACTGCACGTTAAGTCAAATGATTCTCATATAGCAAACGTCGTTCAGGAAAACATAAACAACCGCGGCGGCATTCACGGTCTGATTTTAAAAGTAGTTGACCCTTGATTTTACTTACGGCTTGAATTTATGGCGACGAATCCTTACATATCAACGCTTTATATCCGCAACCGTTATTACGAATACGCGACGGACTGGGAAGCCGTTACCGTAAAAACCGTGTACGCGGACGGAAAGCCGTCGTTCAATGAACTCTCGGACACTGCGCCGAAAAGTTTTGAGCTTGTTTACCAGTTCGATAAACGCCAGCCGGACGAGGCGGCAAACCTTGCCGTCTTTGACGCGCATTTCGATTCGGTAAGGTATTCGCGCCCCTTTAGTTTTCTGACAAAAGCGGGCGTTACGCTCGACAATGTTTATTACAAGGAATACACGGCGGAACACGAAGGTCATAAATCGTGGGCGCAAACCCGAAGGATTGTTTTAATCAAATATGATTTCGGGTCTTCGTCCACTGTAACGCCGCCGCCTGTGGGAGTTACCGCGCCGTCCGTGCCGCTCGGTTTAGCGGTTGCGTCCACAACGTCTTCGACTATAACTCTAACGTGGTCGGCATCGGCGGCAGGCACGAATCCGGTTAGCGGCTACAAACTACTGCGCAGCGGCGTCGAGTTCAACGTCGGAAACGTGCTGACTTATCAATTCACTTCACTCTCGGCTTCTACGGCTTATACATTCCAGGTTCTGGCTTATGACGCCGCCGGTTATGCGTCCGCGTATTCCGTTACGGTTACGGGGACAACGGCGGCGGCACCCGCAAATACAACGCCTGACGCGCCAACCGCGCCCGTAACGGACGACACAAACGACACATACAGCTGGACGAATTCTCCGGGCTTGAACGCTGTCACGGATTACGAATTGACGACCAACGGCGGCACGTCTTACTCGGCTGTTACGGCGAAACCCCAACCCGTCGGTAACTACGCTTTCGCCGTCGGACAGGTCGGCGTTCGGGTCAAATCGGCGGCTGGCAGAAATGTCTCCGCTACGGTTTATAACACGCTTGCGTTTACTCTGGCGGGCAACGCCAACGTGATGACCTGGAACAACGGAGACCCGATTACTTACGGAGGCGCGGCGATTACGCACGGTTAAAAAATACTTATATGGCAGATATATCAATTGTTAATTCAAACAGGCTGGTGCCGACGCTTCCCGCGGATGCGACGAAATTCCTGAACGGCGCGGGCGCTTTTACTACGCCGACTACGCCCGCGCCTGACCTGACGAACGCTACGGGGACGCTCGCCGCGGCGCGGATTGCCGACGCGACAATTCCTTACGCCAAAATTCAGAACATAACGGCGGCGGCGCGGCTGCTGGGGCGATTTACAGCAGGCGCGGGCGTGATACAGGAAATCACACTGGGGACGGGCTTAACCCTTGACGCCGCAACCGGCGTATTGACCACGAGCGGCGGCGGCACGGGCGATATGCTGAAAAGCACTTATGACCCGCAGGCGAAAAACGCTGACGCTTTCGCACGCGCAAATTTCACCGGAACGCAGGGGTTAGCGACCATTAGCGGCATTACTGCCTCAAAACTGCTTGGACGTGACGCGACGGGCGCGGGCGTGGCGCAGGAGATAACGCTCGGGACAAATTTATCGCTCTCAGGGACAACTCTAAACGCGGCGGCGGGGTCGGGCGGCGCAACCGCTTTGACCGGCTTGAGCGATGTCGCTGTTGCATCTCCGTCAGACAACCAGGTTCTTACATACGAAACGGCGACAGCGAAGTGGAAAAACAAAACAGCGGCGGCGGGCGGCGGTTCAAATTATCTTGGCGGCTACACGAAAGCCGCTCTGCCGACAACCGGAACTGCCGCGGGAGCGGTGGCGCGGGTTACCGATTCGACCAGAGGCTTGTGGTGTTATGACGGTTCGCAGTGGATTCCCAGCGACGCGAGTAGAAGGATAAATATTCTGGATTTCTGCAATCCGGCGGCGCTCGACAACACCGCGGGAATACAGGCGGCGATTGAAGTTCTCCAATCGCTCGGCGGCGGTATTATCCAGTTTCCGGCAGGTTACACATTTAAGTTTGCTTCTCAGATAGATTTATCGCTCCGCCGCAATATAATCTTTGAAGGAACTTCCTATCGCAACGAGTCAAGCACGCCGAACCTTGTTTATACCGGCGCGGGCGCGCTTGCGGCAATCGGCATCGGGTCATCGCTGGGGATTGTGTTCAAAGGTATGCACATCCAGTATAACAACCCTGCGTTTACCGGATGGTTGATTCAGTCGAGGCACGTGCCGCCGAGCGGCAGCGACACGATGCGGCTTCTGGTTTCTGGCTGTGTGCTGCAAGGATATGGCGTCTCTAACGCGGCAGGACTGCTTGATTTGACCGGTTCAATCATCGGAAAGGTGACGGATTCGCATTTTCTCAGTGCAAAAGTCGGCATTCGCGGCGTTATTGGCTCCATATCCAAGACATTTTTGCCAAGCGCGGTCAACGTCGCCGCGGACACAATCACGATACCCAACCACGTGCTGCTGTCCGGCGATGTGATTCAATTATTTACAACCGGAACCGCACCCGCGCCGCTTGCGAACCAGGGTTTTTATTACGCCATTCCGGTTGACGCCAATAATTTCAAACTGGCGACATCCGCCGCAAACGCGCTTGCAGGGACGGCAATTGATTTAACCGGAACCGGAACCGGAACGCACCAACTCGCTCAGAGCGAATTCGGCTATGTTTACCAGATTGAGAATAACGATTTTAATTATACGGATATTTGTATCTTAAATCCCGACGCTAACTGGAGAATAACGGGAAATACGTTTGAACCCGCGACGGACGGCACTATGCGCGCGATTGAGCAGGATTCATATTTCCCCATACGCGGCATCAACATTGACGCGAACTATTTTGGCGACGTTAATTATGGAACTTATCCGTTTATCAACTTAAAAGGCGTCGTAGGCGGCACAATGCAGAACAACTGGTTTACATTGCCATATAACGGGACGGCAATAAAAACACAGGGCGCGCAGGGCTTGACGGTTGCCGCGAATCGCTTTGAAACTAATGACGCTCCCGCCGGGTCGGGTCAGCAATCAATCGGCATAAATTTGAACGGCGGAAACGGCGGCTACAATTACGGCGTCAATGTGTACGGAAATTCTTTCAACGTTGCGACGCCTATTATACAGGACGCGGTTTTAGGTTTGACGACGTTCGGCAACGAACAGGGCGGCGCCCTTATGACGAGCCAGCAAACACGCGGAATGAGCGTCACCGGTGTTGCGAACACTCCGTCCAATAACGGCGGCATTGATATAGGGCAATTTACCGATTTTAACAGTAACTCCTCATCGGCAAAGTTTGGTGTTGTCGTTGGCGGCACAATGCCAAATAACTCGCTGGTGCTTCAATCCCCGGCTGTCGCGGATGCGCCGATTCTCTTTTCGACGGTTGCGCAGACAGCCGCCACTTTTACTGACGCAAATGTTAATACGACGACAAACAGAGTTACCAGCAATGGGCATCCGTTTGCGACGGGAGATAAAGTCAGCATCAGTTCTTACGTCAGTACCAGCATACTTCCGGCGCCGCTCGCCGTGCTGCCGAATGAGTATTTCATCATCAAAATTGACGCTAACACGGTACAGTTTGCCAACAGCGCCGCCAATGCGACCGGAAACGCGCCTATCGTGCTGACATCGACCGGCACGGCGGGCGCGACGACTCAAATTCTGCGCGGCATCGGAACCGAAAGGGCGCGTATATCGGGCGCGGGGCTGGTAACAACTGTTCCTGTTAAAGTTCCTGATACCGCCTACAGCGCGGGCGCGTGGGCGACAAGCAGCGAAGTGCCGAACAAAAAAGCCGTCCAGTCGGCAATTAGCGGGATCGGCTCAGGCGTTACGCTTGACACCGCGCAGACTATCACGGGACTTAAAACCTTTACGGGCGGCGGTATCAGTTTAGGTAAATTCAATGATGTGACGACGGCAAATACCGTTCGGTACATTGGAACAGTCGGAGACTTAAATACTTTTATATACGGCAATTCGGGGTTGGGGATTGTTAATTCGGCAGATGGATTAAGTCAGGGTCTTGGTTTCTTCACTCATAATGCCGGAGTGTCATCCGCCCAAAGAGCTTTTATTACGCCTGCGGGAAATTTCCTTCTCGGCACAGCCACAGATGACGGAACAAATAGATTGCAGGTTTTGGGAAGCGGATCGTTTACGGGTGCGGCAACGCTGGGAACAGGTTCGACGGCAATCAACAAAATCCTCCGCGGAACGTTTTCGGTTGACCCCGCCTCGATTGCCGCAAACACTGTTTCAACTCAAACATTTACATTAACGGGCGCGGCGGTCGGCGATGCTTTAACGCTGAATCCACCGCAGCTTACGACCGGGCTTCTGGTTTATCAATACCGTGTAAGCGCGGCAAATACAATTTCCATAACTTTTAAGAACGACACGGCGGCGGCGATTGATGAAGTGGCGGGTTCGTGGACATACCGTCTGGAGCGTTGACACTCTAACACCTCAAAATTATGGCAGATATATCAGTTGTAAATTCAAACAGACTTGTTCCGGCATTGCCGAATACGGCGACGCAGTTCTTGAACGGCACGGGCGCGTTCTCTACGCCGGCGACTACCGGCGGCGGCACGCAGAAGCTGGTTTCCGCTTACGCTTCTCTGTCGGCGGCATACACCGCCGCCGCCGGAACTGACCTCGTAATTGATGTGCCGGTCAGCGTTACGGCAACGGGCGCGACTCCGGCGGATGTCAACATCGTCTGGCGCGAGACGGGCGTTTTCAATGTTCCGGCTGGATTAACACTGACAATCTCGAAATCAAACGATACGTCAACTAAACAGCGGTTCGCGGGCGCGGGCGTGAAAGTGTTCGCTGCTAAAGCCGCGCCTTATTTTCACTTAAGCTGGTGGTCGGGCGCGGATGAAACCGTTGACCAGACGAACAATATCAGAGACGCGCTTCAATCGGCGGCAAACTCCGTGGGCGGCACAATCTTCGTCAGCGCAGGCAACTGGTTGACGACGGGAAACCACGAGATACCGCGACTGACTACTTTGCAGGGAATGGGGCAGCGCATCACGACATTTCAATTGACGGGAACCGCTACGAAACTCTTTACGATTACGACAGACCCGGCGGGTTCGGACGCTAACTTCAAGCATATCAATATCAATAATATGCGCTTGAACTGCGGCAATATCGCCGGCAGTCGAGCGGTGTATATTTCGGGCGCGAACGGCACGGCGCTTTACGGCATACGGATAAAAAACGTTACCTTCCGCGACATTGCCGCAGCCGCAATCCAGATTGAAGACACGACGGCGGGCGGCGGCTACTACCACGTCGAGACGGAAATGATACTGGTCGAGCATTGCAATTTCGAGTTATGCGGGCTGGGTTTCCGCTGCGGTTCGATAAACGGTTCGTACAAGTTCCTGATGCCCTATTTCTATATGTCGGCAAACCAGGGCGCGTTTCAACTCGATTACAGCGGACAATTCACCTGCGAAGACCACCTTATAACGGGACACGGACCGAGGGATGCTTCAAACAATCTAACCGATTCATCGTTTATCTTAAGAGTACAGGGCGACCACGGTCCGATTGTTTTCCGCGGCGGCCAGGACGAAGGCGTTAAATACTTTTTGACCTCGCCAGCCGGATACCCGAACCTTTCCGCTAAGATAATTTTAGAGGACAACGCGATTCAATGCTTGATTGCGCCGCAATCAAGCTGCACCGTTTCGTCGCGCAACAATACATTAAACGCGGGAAGCGTAGCCGACACAAGCGGCGCGCAGCTCGTATTTATATCAAACAACGACCGGCACAAGGGCTACAATCTCGCAAACTCAGCGTCGACGGCACCGATAACGCAGACGTTTCTTAACTCAACTTCCTACACCGGATTCGGAACGGTTATAGCGACAAACGGCACGACGAAAGTAATGCGCATGAACAGCGCGGGGACAGGGCTTGAGTTTGTTTAGGTTTCGTAATTTTTATGCAGACAGTCAGCGGTAATCTTTTAACACAGCTTAGAAGCGGCAATGCGGCGGCGAAATCCTTTGCCGTGCTTGTCGAGTTTTATAAATCAGGCGCGCTGCCGTCGTCAACAGGATTTGACCCGGCGTCGGCGGATTGCCTGTTAAGCGTCTGCGCCGTGAGCAATACCACCTTAAACAGCGGCATCACTTACAGAGGGCGCGGCTATAAACAGCTATTAACGTCCGTCGGCGATGTCCATAGATTACTGGCAAAACAGCTTTCGGGTTTGTCTTTGACCTTATCGAACTCGACGCGCGAGGTTGTGGACTTTGAACGCGCTACAAACTTTGAGGGCTTAATCTGCGTCGTTCGCGTGATTGACAGAAAGGTTTCGTCTACGTTGGCGGATTCGATGGTTTTGTTTACGGGCAGATGCGACCGTCCCGATACGTTTGACCGCGGCAGCGAGACGGTATCTATCGGGGTCAAACAAATCCTGTCGGCGACCGAAGTTAATATGCTGCGCCGCACGTATCAGCCGAATGACGCGGAAGGGCGCCCCGCTTCAGACCCTTTGTTCGAGGGTTTTCGCTACACGCCGCGCACGGGGTCCGTGCAGTTTGTTGAAACAGTGCGAACGAAGTTTTTATTTTTCTTTCACAAAACAAAAAAAATCACCAGAACTTTGCAGTATTCGTCGCACTCGGACCTTGACGCAAGCAAATTCGTGCCTCTCGCTTTAGGGCGCGTTCAGATGCAGCTATTGAATTTCGCGTATGAAGATAAAGGTTCATACGTTGATGTTTTAGCTTTTGCCACCGAAGGCGAGATTGCCGGGTTTTCCAATATCCGCTCAGTTACTCCGGATTTTCCCATATCCGTTTTAGCGCAGAAAACCGGGCAACCGGGCGGCACGGGTAATCAGACGAATGACGATCCAAATTTTGTCGGCGCGGGCGTTTACTCGCGCCTTGCCTATATCAGAGCGAGGGCAACGGGTTCACAGGTTTCGGTTGACGATGCCGCGCCCGATATTGTGGCAATTGTACTCGGGCTAAAGATGCCTCTGCCGAACGCCGCATACACGGCTTTTTCCAGTTTCGATTTCTCTGACAATCCGGCTGTCCAGGCGCGTTTTGTTTTGAGTTCGCCCGAACTTTTTAATTTAGACGCCGCGTGGTTTGACGACCTGGATACGGGCGAGACCGCCTCCTACTGCGACCAGATTCTCGTTGACAATTCAAACACGGACACGGTGCAGCTGCAATCGTCGCAGTCCGGCATTGCAGGCACCGCTTACCGCAACTATCAATCGACGGGCAGAATATCGCCGGGGTTATGGAACGCGAAATCGGCGGGCGATTACGGCGGCGACTATTCGTCGTTTTTACAGCCTGTCGATTATCAGTTTTATAACGGCGTACCCTTAAACGGCGATGACTTTGGCGGCGTTGTCCGGCTGCCTCCGACCGCTTATCGCCGCCGCTATACGGGCAACGTGCTGTTGAGCGAACAGATGAAGGCGATAGATTTTCTGTATGATATTTTATTTCCCGCCTTTAACGGCTATCTGGTGCAGAAAGCGTCGGGGAAATTGGCAGTACGCGCAAAACGCCCGGAAGATTTTGCCTATATGCACGCGGAAAATGCGGCGGGCGCAACCGAGATACTGGTAAAAAACATAAATCCTTTCGCCACCAGACCCGGCAGAATCCTTATCGGGGCTAATACGCCGACTTCTGAAGTTCGCGGCATAACGACAACGCGAGCGGACACGGCGACAAGTTTTTCTATTTCGGCTGGCGGCGGCGTGTCGGCTTCAGCTTCGACGCTTACAGGCGGCGCGCCGTCAACGCTAACGGTTTCGACCGCGTCGGGCGCTAAATCGGTAACGATAAATAACTATCTGCTTAACTACACGCCGTCGGGGACTGACAGCACCGTATCGGTCGCCGCGACTATGGCGGGTCAAATCAACTCGCACAATGAACTGAATAAATATATTAAAGCCGAATGGACGCCGGGCGCGTCAACGGTTACGGTTTCATCGCGTGTCGGATTTCTAACTTTGGACGCGCCTTTAGAATATGTTCATAGAATCAGTGTTGCAAACCCCGCAGGCGCGCCCGGAGCGGCAGCAAGTGCGGGCGGCACTCTGGCGGCGGGCGTTTACCGTCTTGCGTATTCGTTTGAAACCATCGAAGGCGAAACCCTTACCGGCAGCCAGTCATCGGTAACAGTCGGAGCAAACGGCTCAATCGCTTTTGCCGCGATAGGGCGTCCCGCTCGGGTTCAGCGCGTCAACTGGTATTCAGCGGTCGAGGCGGGCGGCGTTCGTCTTCGGCGTATTTTTACGAATGACGGTTCAGCCTGGACGCTTTCTGCCAGCCCGCGTCTGGATGATGATTTAGAGCCGATTTTCAATACGACGGGCGAGGAGTGCCACCGCGTCGCAATGGCGTTTAGCGACAAAGGCTCAAGCAATAACGGACTACCGAATTCAAACATTATCAAAGCGACGTATAAATTTCCTTTGGGCGGACGACAGCCTTCGACAAACCGCGTTGATATAAAATACCGGGACGCCTCACAGGATTTCCAGCTAACCGAGCTGCGCGTCCGCGACAAAGCGCATATAGCAAAGGTAAAAAAGGTAAACAGCCTGGAGATAAACGGCGCGGCGATTGACAATCATCACCAGGCAAGCCGCATCGCCAATCAATCCTTAGCCGAGACGCGCGACGGCGATACGTTCCACGCTTTTACCTCCGACAACGAAGCCCTGCTGCTCGAAGAAGGCGACGTCGTCTGTATAACGGACGAGTCGGGCAGATACAGAAACGAGCCTGTCCGCATTGAAGATGTCAGTATAAAAAACCTTGTCAAATACCCGCAAATTGAAATCATAGCGCGCAAATACCGCCGCTATTATTACGACGACCAGATTGCCGAAAAGCTCGTGCCGCTGCCGATTGTAACTAACACGGACGTTAATACCGAGCAGGGCGCGCCCGTAATCTATCAATCGGGCGCGGCGACGAACACGACCGTGACGGTTTCGGTTACGAATTTCTCGGCAAACGCCGCCTTCCGTAAAGCGCAGGTAGCAACTGAAAACACATTCGCGCCTGCCAACACCGTTGAGCTGGTTCATTCAGCGCAGAACGAAGTCGGGTTAATCCTTGCGCCGTCAATCCGAATCGTGCGCGATACGAATCTGGCAAACGCCGAGACGAAATATATCCGCATCGCGCACTCGTCAAACGGTGTAACCTTCGGCGCGTGGTCAAACGTCCTGACAGTTACTTATCCTAATTCGGGCGGCACGGGCGGCACCGCGCCCCAACCCGCTCCAACCACCGGCGGCGGCGGCGGAACGACTGGCGGCACGGGCACATATAACGACGGCACCGGCGGCGGCGGCACCGCGTGCTTTAGCGGCGATACAGCAGTTAATTTCACGGACGAGATAGAATACGAATTCGAGTTTATTTACAGGAACAGGGAAATGTTCGTCGGTGAAGCCGTCAAATCCTTTGACGATGAAGGCGACGCGGAATATACAACCGTTGAGGACGTATTCGAGCATACCGTTTTTGAATATCTGGAAATCAAATTCTCGACGGATTTTGAGCCGATGCGGGCAACAAAGGAGCATCCGTTTCTAGCGGAAAATTACGAATTCAAACCGGCGGGCGATTTGCGCGGCGGAGATAAAGTCTGGGAGTCGGATTCGGGGCGCGATTCTTTAGCGCGAATTGAATCCGTCAAACAAATAAAAGTTCCCGAAGGCGTAAAAGTTTATAATATGCGAACCGCAAACGGGCATTATCTGGCAAACCGGAAAAAGGTTCACAACGTGAAAATAGCGCCGTACGATTCGACGCTTTGACGCGCAGGGAATCGAACGGGTCAAAGTTTGCAATCTGGTCGCGCGCGTATCTGATTCACTAGTGTATCAAACTGTCTTGCAATTAGTTTTCAGCTATGTTACATTTCCAAATGCAGTCGCCGCTAAAGGCTGCATTTGGTTTAAAAAATCAAAAGAACTAAAGAGGCGAGTTTTCTTTCCAGGACAACTCGCCTTTTTTCATTTGCTAAAACATTAACCCCACCGAAACTTAAACGGAAACGTGGTGCTTATTTGGTTGCGTTCAAATCAAAACAAGATGCTCCATAGTGCATTTCTTTCGTCTGAAAATCACGAAAAAGAACGGTTTGATATGGTCTTGAACCCTTATAGATAAAGGGGCGCGTCTCCTTGGGGTGGAAGAGGTCGTGAGTTCGAATCTCGCCGTTCCGATTCTACTAAAAAAGTCTTTCAGATAAAAATTTTTATCTGAAAGACTTTTTTGTTTCGGGTCGGGATGATTTTAGAGAACGTCCTCGCTTTGCAATTCGACTTGTTCAGGCGTTATGCCGAACATTTTCTTATGCAGACGACTTACAAGAAACTGGTCGAAGAAAACTATAATTGCTCCGATAACGACACAAATTACGCCGAAAAACGGTCCTGCCGAAAAACTTTCACTGCCGAGTCCGCTACGATTCTTAAAGGACGAAAACGCCTCGTCAAACCAAAATGTTTGAAGGATTATAAAAATTGCAAAATACAAAAATGTCGTCCACAAAGCCCACGATTGTTGAACTCTCCAATACAAAACATTTGCTAAAACCAGTAGAAGTATCGAGGAAAGCCAGAGAAACAACCAAGCCAAATTCGAGTAGTATTCATAGTTTTGAACAACATTTACCGGCGCGTCAATGCTGGTTAACCAGTTGTAGGAATAAAAACTCAGAGAAGTTATAACTAACAACGCGATTGCCAAGGCAACTAGATATATTTTGCTCCACATATCAGTGTTTGTATCACAGAGTCATAAATAAAACAAAAAAAATTGGCAATTATCGAAAGTTTTTCGACAATTGCCAAGGTCGAATTTAGCTTGTTATTTGCCCGGCGCAATCGTTAAATAAATAGTTTGACCTCTACGATTTAGCAGAAGTAAAACAGATCTATCACCCGATTTTTCAAGAGCGGACTGCACGTCTTCAATTGTACCGACGGGTTTTCGGTTGATTTCCAAAATAACATCACCGCGACTGATGCCTTCTGCCGCTGCCGCGCCATTCGGGTCAACCTCCGTTACAACCAAACCTTTCGTGTCCGTCGGAACTCCCAATTGTTTTAGAATTTCCGGCGTTGCGGGCTGCAGTGAAAGACCGAGTTTGCCGTTTTCCGATGAATTGTCCGTATCATTTTTGTCTTCCTTAGATTCACTTTTTTGCGCTTTATTGGTTTCAAGTTCATCGAGCTTTACGGTAAATTCCTTATTTTCACCGTCGCGCAAAACCGTCACTTTTATTTCAGTTCCGGGAAGCGTTCCGGCAACCTTATTGCGAAGCGTATTCGGGTCTTCAATCTTTTCGCCATTTATTGCAACGATGACATCATCTCGCTGGATTCCGGCTTTTTCAGCCGCGCTGCCTTTTTTGACATCATTGATGAGGACGCCCTTTTTATCTTTGACATTAAAGTTCTCGGCGAGAGCTTGGGTAATCGGCTGAATTCCGACGCCGAGCATTCCGCGTCGGACTTGTCCGTTTTCAACAAGCTGTTCCATTACGGATTTCGCCATATTAGACGGAATCGAAAAACCGATGCCGATATTTCCGCCGCCTTGCGAATTGGATAAAATCTGTGAATTAATGCCGATAAGCTCACCGTTCAGATTAACCAGCGCGCCGCCGGAGTTTCCCTGATTTATCGGTGCGTCGGTTTGCAGAAAATCTTCAAAGCTGCCGCCATCGCTTAAACCCGTGCGCCGACCTTTGGCGGAAATAATTCCGGCTGTAACGGTTTGACCGATTCCGAGCGGGTTGCCGATTGCCAAAACGATGTCACCGATGCGAACGTTGTCGGAATTGCCCAAATTTAAAAAAGGAAGATTTTCCCCTTCAATTTTCAAAACCGCCAAATCCGACGCCTGGTCGGAGCCGACGATTTTGGCGGGAAAACTGTCGTTGTTGTTCATAGTAACGACAATTTTTTCCGAACCGTCAACGACGTGAAAATTTGTCAGAATCGTTCCGTCTGCGCTGACGATTACGCCCGAACCGACACCGCGCTGAATTTGCGGACGTTGCTGTTGGGGTTGCTGCGGCATATTTCTAAAAAAATCACGAAATTGCGGGTCGTCAAGAAAAGGACTTCTCTGCACCGAAGCCGCCGGATTGCTTTTGTGTTCCGCGTCAATCCGAACAACCGCCGGAGAAGTTTTTTCAACCACGTCCGAATAAGACGCCCGCACGCCGTCCACCACAATCGGTGCAGGCGGCGGCGCCGCAGAAGACGTTTGATTTTGAGCGGTAGAAGAAGATGTATCCTGACCGGGCAGAAAATTTGTTTTACATCCGTTGAAAAAACAAACAAATAAAAGGAGAACTATAAAAGACGATAATTTTGCTTTGGAAAACATATTTTTGAAAATCTAAAACCTCTAATTTATACAACCTGCAATTGACAGCCTTAATTTTACCTTATGTCGTTACTGTTTGAAAAATTAAGATGAAATCGCGCAACAAATAATGTGTTACGAGAAATTTTAATTTAAGTTCAAAATAATCCAGTGAACAATAAAGAAAAATAAGTTTTGATAGTGTTTATTCGCGTCAGCTTGCAGCTAAATTATTTTCCGCGAACTTTTGGCGTGTCGTTTTGAAAAATATAGGCAAGCGTTTTATAGACGAGTTTGGCACAGAGAAAAGCGGGCGCGGCGGAATTCTCCGTTTTTGAAAATTCTACTAAATCCATTCCGACGACGCGTCGTTTTTCCGCCAGTTTGCGAATTAAGGTTAAGACTTCATACCAGCCTAGACCGCCTGGTTCGGGAGTTCCGGTGGTGGGAACTAAACTCGGGTCGAGTCCGTCAATATCAATTGTCAGATAAACGTTTTCGGTTAAAGAATTTATAGCCTCATCAATCCAATCGGTGCGCCCGACAATATCTTTTGCCCAAAAAATCTTTGTCGGCATGCCGGAATCGAGCGAGCGCGCTTCCTCTGCCGAAATCGAGCGGATGCCGACCTGCACGGACGGAATTCGCAAATCTTTGACGACGCGCGCCATAATCGAAGCGTGCGAGTGCGGCGTTCCGTCGTATTCGTCACGAAGGTCAGCGTGCGCGTCAATTTGTAGAATCGAAATGTTGTGAAATTTTTCGGCGTGAGCGCGGATGACCGGCGCGCTGAGCGAGTGTTCGCCGCCGAGCATACAAAGGAATTTTTCGGTTTTAATTATTTCCTTCGAGTGTTCAAACAAACCGTCCATCATCTGTTCGGGCGTCCGGCGCGGCGCAAATTCTTCGAGCGTGTGAATGCCGATTTTATAAACTTCGGCGTCGGTTTCCTCGTCATAAAGCTCCATATTGCGCGAAGCGTCGATAATCGCCATCGCGCCGCCGCCCGTTCCCGCACCGTAAGAAACCGTGCCTTCGTAAGAAACCGGCAAAACCAGAATGCGCGCCGCCTCGAAAGAAGAATATTCCGTTTCTTCGATGCCGCCGAAATTCATCGGAAGATTGGCTGAGTAAGACATAAAAGTGTTCGATTGTCAGAAGTCGATGGTCAGAAGAAGCAGAATTTCTTCTGACAACTGACCACCGGCTACTTACTACTGCTTTACGGAATGTCAACTCCCAATTCTTTTCCCGAAAATGTAAAACTCGGACGTTTTCTGCCTTTCATAAATTTGGCGGCAGTTTGCGACAGCGCGGTTACCAGCAGCGGCAACGCGATTGACGGGTCGCAAGCAACGTAGGAAGTGGTTGCGTTTTTCAGAAGTTTACCGAAAAGCTGCGTGTGGTTGCCTCCGATTGAAGGCGTTCTGACATCGAGCGGCACGGAATCGGTCGTAATTGAAACGGCATATTTATGACCGCGCGGCGTCGTTCTGGTAATATACGACGAAACTTCAGCCATATTTACCATACTTTGACTGCAAATGCTTCCCAGAGTGATAATGCCGGAGTTGCGCGTTTTTTGTGAAATCATCATCATCTCCATCGTGTCCTGCGTGATGTCGAAATTAAACTGGACTTTCTTTTCAAACCGCGCCCGCGCAATGCCGATTGAAAGCTGGCTCTGAAGCAAATCGGGACAGTAAACCGGCACGCGCGATTTAAAAGCCGCCGTTAAAATACCGTCTTCGTGGGCGATTTCCGCCAGCTCGCGTCCTAAAAGATGAAGAAATTCGCGGATTGAGTACGAACGCGAAAGCTCCAGTTGATTGATAACACTACCAATCCATTCGTCGGCTTCGCGGTATTCTTCCTGATTGGCAAGCAAATCGCCCATCCGCATAACCTCGGAGGCTTCGAGTTCGTCATCAGCCATCGAAGGATGCGCTTGATAATGATTACGACCGAGAATTTCGTGTATGTCGTGAAACAAAACCGTGCCGGATAATACCAAAACATCGACAAAGCGATTTTTAATAACATACGCCAGCAGACGGCGCATACCCGAAGGAATCAAATTTCCCGAAGCGCACAAGTAAATAGTCGCGTTGTCGTCGAGCATATCGAGCCAAATTCTGTGCGCTTCGGCAAGCTGTTTTGCGCCGAAGCCCGCACCTTCCATCTTCTCCAGCAGTCCTGCAACCGAACGATCGCGGTCAACCGGAATCGGTCGGGTCGGAACGGTTAAAAATTTTGAAGCCTTCGATTTTTTTTGAGTAGCCATACTTTCTCCAAATAAACTTTCTTAAAATAAAAATATAAAATTGCTAGAGGTCAACTTTTTCGCCGTATAAAATTCTAAATAATTACAATCAGCGCAGCGAAAAACTTGAACTTTAAAGGCATTCGCGCCCGATACCTTAATGCCCGACAACAAGCGGGTTTCAGGCGCTCCTTCAATCCAGATTTACTGGCGTTTGTAGTCGTAATCGCCGTAATCGAGAATAAATCCTTCACTCATTGCGGTGTCGCATTTCGGACATTTAATTATGTTCTGCATAATTTAAACCAATTATGAATTTCAAGTTACGAAAGCGCGATGATTTTTCATCAATTCGTAATTGTTAATGCGTGATTTTTTACTCGCTTCCGTTCGGCGATAGATACGTATAACCGTCAACTTGTTTTTCGTAGAATTCGATTAGTTTATCGCCTTCTTTTACGGAAAGTTCGCCGTCCTTTATTTGCTGCATAACGCTGCGCCGAAACTGGTCGTGAAGCTGCGCGGCGTCGAACCGCACGAGCGATAAAGAATCACCGATTGTTCCTCCCTGTATAACTTTTTTTATAATATAACCGTCTTCGCCGATATGAATATGCGCTTCGTGCGGAACGCCGAACAAGTTGTGATTGTTTCCCATTACTTCCTGATATGCACCGACGAGCATCATTGCCAGATAATACTGCTCGCCTTTTTCCAATTTGTGCAGTTCGAGAACAGATTTAACGTCGTGTAAATCAACGAATTTGTCAACAATTCCGTCCGAATCGCAGGTAATATCACACAATGTAGCATATTCTGTCGGTTTTTTGTTGAGTTTGTGAATTGGAATAATCGGAAAAAGCTGCTCTAAAGCCCAATTGTCCGGCATCGAGCGAAAGACGGAAAAGTTTGTTAGGTATTTAGCGCAGAGCAGACGGCGTAGCTCGTCAAACTCTTCTGCCACATACTTTTTTTGTTGAGCGAACTCGTCGGCTCGCTCGCAAACGTCCCAGAAAAGAACCTCGCCTTTACCACGGTCTTCGAGCGAAATCAAGCCGAGATTGAACATCGTAAAAAGTTCTTCGCGCTGTTCGAGCGCGTCGTGATAGTATTCGCGGTAATTTTTTGCCGTGATGCTTTCGCGCAAATCGTGAAGCTCTTTCACTACTTGCGGGTCGTCTTCATCGAGCTTCAACTCGGTCAAATCTTCAACCACGGTTTCTATTTCGTCCTGCACGTTGGTAACTAAAAGAGCGTGATAGGCGGAAAGATAGCGCCCGCTTTCCTGTATAATTGTCGGGTGCGGCACGTCTTCGTCGTCGCAAACCGTTTTTATAACGTAAATTACGTCATTGGCAAATTCCTGCGCGTTGTAGTTTGCCGACGATTCGTAAGAAGTGCGCGAACCGTCGTAGTCAACCGCCATGCCGCCGCCGACATCCAGATATTCGATTGGAATCTGCATTTGACGAATTTTGGCGTAAGTGCGCGCCGCTTCACGCATTGCCGATTTGATTCGTTTAATGTCAGTCAACTGCGAGCCGATATGAAAATGCAGAAGTTTGAACATATCAATACGTCCGGCTTCATTCAGACGGCGAATGCATTCCAAAATTTCCGTCGTCGTCAAACCGAACTTTGCCGCTTCGCCGCCGCTCTTTTCCCACTTTCCGGAACCTTTCGAGTAAAGTTTGACGCGCAAACCAATCATTGGAAGTGCGGTTTCGGGATTTTCCGCTGTAACTTCTTCGGCAAGTTTTATAGTGTTTTCCAGCTCGCTCAGTTTTTCGATAACAATAACGACGTTTTTCCCTGCCTGCGCGCCCGCAAACGCGAGACGAATAAAATCCCTGTCCTTAAAGCCGTTTAAAACAAGCAGGCTGTCGGGCGATTGTTCAAGGGCGAGCGCGGCGTAAAGCTCGGCTTTTGAGCCGGCTTCCAAACCGAAATTGTAACGTTTGCCTTCGCGCAGGTATTCTTCGATGACGGCTCGGTTTTGATTGACTTTCATCGGATAGACGCACATATGACCGCCGCGGTAATCGAATTCTCGGATGGAATTTTTGAAGGATTTCTGAAGTTTTCGAACTTGTCCGGCAAGCAGTTGCGGAAACCGCAGTAAAACCGGCGTGTTTATGCCGCGTTTGCTCAAATCGTCAATTATTTCTTTAACGTCCGCTGTTAGATTATCGTTTTCGGCGGCGCGGACAATCAAATTTCCCTTACGATTTACACCGAAATAATTTGCGCCCCAATTTTCAATGCCGTAAGTTTCGGTAGTCTGCTCAATAATTGCGCTCAAATACGTTTCTCCAAAATATATAAATACCGAATAGAAATTTCCGGCAGGTAAATAGAAAAGTTATAACTTATAAGAAATTTAACAAAAATCAAAACATAGAACAACAACTTTTTTATTGGAGATATTTATAACGAATAATTTAATTAGTTTTGTGGAAGAAAACGAAATCAAAAGGGAAAAATGAAACAATTGAAATTAAATTGCTTTTTCTACAATACTTGAACAAATCTTAAAAATTAAATCAGCAAAAAAATATCAAAAAGAGCGTTTTGAACTTGTCCGTGTCTGTTGTAAAATCGCTCCATATTTGCCTGTGAAAAAAATCGCAAAATCAATTATACTTGTTTTCTCAAGGCACAACAGGAGATTTAATGAACGCAAAAAACGTATTGAACTTTGTTGCCGAACAAGGCGCAAGATTTGTTTCCGTGCGCTTTACGGATTTAATCGGTTCCTGGCATCATCTGACTTATCCGATTGACCAATTGACGAAAGATTCTTTTGAAGAAGGTTTTGGTTTCGACGCTTCCAGCTTGAGAGGCTGGGCGGCGATCAACGAATCGGATATGCTGCTCGTGCTTGACCCGTCGCGCTTCTGGCTTGACCCGTTTACAGAAGAGACGACCGTCTGTTTGATTGCTAACGTCGTTGACCCGATTACAAAAGAAGGTTACGGTCTCGACCCGCGTTCGATTGCTATCCGCGCGGAAAGTTATCTGAAATTTACCGGAATTGCCGACACGATTTACATCGGACCGGAAGCTGAATTTTTCGTTTTCGATGAAGTTTTTTACCAAAACGACCCGCAGGGCGCGAGATATTCGATAAATTCCGAAGAAGGGCATTGGAATACGGGGCGCAACGGAAACGAAAATCAGCCGAATTTCGGCAATCACATTCGACCGAAAGAAGGATACGTTCCGGTTTCGCCCGCCGATACTTTGATTGATTTGCGAAACGCCATCTCGCTCGTTTTAGCAGAATGCGGCATCGTCGTTGAATGTCATCACCACGAAGTTGCCACTGCCGGACAATGCGAAATTGATTTTCGGTTTTCCAATCTGCTGCACACGGCTGATAATTTGATGCTTTTCAAATATGTCGTAAAAAATACGGCTTACGCGCACGGCAAAACCGCGACATTTATGCCGAAACCGCTTTATGGAGATAACGGTTCGGGTATGCACGTTCACCAATCGCTCTGGAAAGACGGCAATCCTTTGTTCGGCGGCGACCAATACGCAGGGTTGTCCGAATTGGCAAAATTCTACATCGGCGGTCTTCTTAAACACGCGCCCGCGCTTGTCGCCTTTGCCGCGCCAACGACAAACAGCTATAAACGTCTCGTCCCCGGTTTTGAAGCGCCCGTAAATCTTGCTTATTCGGCTCGTAACCGTTCCGCCGCTGTAAGAATTCCGATGTTTTCGCAATCACCGAAAGCCAAACGCCTTGAATTTCGCCCGCCCGACCCGTCCTGCAATCCGTATATTACGTTTGCCGCGCTGATGATGGCTGGACTCGACGGCGTCCAAAACCGCATTGACCCGGGCGAGCCGCTCGACAAAGACATTTACGATTTGTCACCCGAAGAATTAAAAGATGTTCCGAATCTTCCGGGAACTTTGGACGAAGCCTTAACTGCACTTGAAAACGACCACGAATTTCTACTCAAAGGCGATGTTTTTACAACCGACATTATCGAGCGTTGGATAAACTACAAGCGCGAAAAGGAAATAAAACCGCTTCGGCTGCGCCCGCATCCGCTTGAGTTTTCAATGTATTACGATATTTAATTGACGGTAAAACAAATTAGCCACACGCTTATACGAATTATTTATATTTTTTATTCGTATAAACGCGTGGCTAAAATTTGTTTATGAAAATAGAACCGGTAATTTTAGAAGGCAAATTCGTGCGGCTGGAACCTTTGCGCCTGGAACATCTTGACAGTTTGACTGAAATCGGACTGGACGAATCGCTCTGGCTCTGGACGGCGGCAATTGTCAAAAATAAAGAAGATATGCGGCGGTATATCGAAACCGCGCTCGATGAGTTCGAGCGAAAAATTTCTTTGCCGTTTATAACTATTGAGAAATCTTCCGGTAAAATTGTCGGCTCGACTCGTTTTGGAAATATTGATGTTCAAAGTCGCCGGGCGGAAATTGGCTGGACGTGGATAAATCCGCAGTGGCAAAGAACGCAAATCAACACGGAAGCGAAATTGTTGATGCTCTCCCACGCTTTCGAGACCTGGAAGTGCATTCGCGTCGAACTAAAGACCGACGTGCTTAATGACAAATCCAGAAACGCAATCGAGCGTCTGGGCGCGCAGGAAGAAGGCATTTTGCGCCGCCATATAATTACCGAAGCGGGACGAATTCGTGATACGATTTATTACAGCATACTCGATACCGAATGGCAGAGCGTTAAAAATAATCTTCAAACAAAACTCGAAGAATAATTGCAGGAAGTTACAAATAGTTTTCACAAAATTTCGGTCGTTTTATACAGATGTAATAATCATTTGGATTTTACTGTAATGGAATTCTCAACAACTAAAACTTTTCGTAACTAACTGTAGGTATCCTAAAACTTTACAACATAAGTTATAATAAATATCGTTATGGAAAAATTTAGTGTGATTTGCCCTTGCTGCGAAGCGACTTTGACAATAGACGCCGATACCGGCGCGCTTCTGGCATCGGAAGAAAAAACCAAGGCACACGGCACATTTGAAGACTTAAAGGGCGAACTCGACAAACAGAAAAACTTGCGCGAACAACTTTTCGCACAGGAAAGTCAGGCGCAAAAAGACCGCTCGCGGATTTTAGAAGAAAAATTTCAGGAAGCGAAAAAACGAGTCGAAGCCGATGATATGGGAAAACCGTTCAAGAACCCTTTGGACCTGGATTAACTGAAAATTGAAAACGATTTCACATTACTGTCAGAAATGCCGCGCCGCAAATCAAGCCGGTGAAAGAAATTGCCGCGCCTGCGGCACGCGCTTGATGCTGGTCGTGTTTCCGGCTTCGGTTCGTCATGACGAGGGAATCATTCCGTCTTTCTACGAAGACCATCTTCTGGAAAGAGTTTCGCTGCTCGAACTTCAATTGGCGCAGTCGATTGAAAAAATCGGAATGCTGAGCGCGTTTTTTGCGCGCGAAGTCAAAGAACTCAAAAAAGACCAAAAATTTATCCGGGATTTTTCTGAGGCTTTAAAAAAGTTTAATCCGCAGATTGCCGACGAAATAAATAAAAAGCACGACGAAGATTACATCCAAACGGTTGAAAAATTTGAATTTGCCGACCAACAAAAACAGTTTCTAAAAAGTGTTCTTCTTCACCACAATAAGCCGAACGCGCAGCTTTTTACGCACCTTTTGAAAGAAGGAGTTCGACTGCTCGAGCAAAAAGAAGAAAGGCAAGCCTTTCAAATGCTCGAACGCGCCGCGCTGCTTTCGGCGCAAAATGTTCCGCTTCTCGTTTTTGTCGCCGAAAATTTTTACCGCGCCGACAAATTTGAAGAATCGAAATCTTATCTTGAAAAAGCGTTTAAACTCGCGCCGGAAAATGAAAAAATACTGCTTCTGCTCGGCGCAATTTATGCAGACGCAGGCGAAACGAACGAGGCTAGAAAATTTTTGAGCGTTCCGGCAAACAATGAAAAAACTCTGGTTTTCGTTCACTTTGTCTGGGGAATGATGGCAGCATTTGAGGAAAATTGGACGGAAGCCCTTGCAGCTTTTAAACAATCTTTGGGTAATGCTGATCTTCCCGAATTAAATTATTTAATCGGCTGCGTTTATTTCCAGCTTGAGCGTTATGATGCGGCTTTGCAGTTTTTCCAAAATTCCGCTGTCCTGGATTCTAATTTTTCGGATGCGTGGTTTATGCAAGGTGTAATTTATAAAATTTGGAACGAGAACGAAAACGAGAAAATAACCTTGAAGACAATTTCGGAAAAAAGGGAAGCGGGCGCGCAATGTATCGAATATCTGAACGGCAAAAAACCGACCGATCTTCAAACCGCTCTGCCGTTTCTGCATTTCAAGAAAATAAAAAAGAATTTAATGTCGGGTGGTTCGCCGCGCTTGAACAGATTTTTCCGCGAGCAGATTTACAAAGTTATCGAATAAAGCCGTGAACAAAAATCCGATAATCGTTGCGCTCGACGTGGAAACTGCCGCCGAAGCGCGGGAAATAATTAGCGAGTTGCGCGAAAAAGTCGGCGCTTTCAAAATCGGCTTGCAACTTTTTTCGGCGGCGGGCGCATCTTTCGTGCGTGAGGTTGTCGCATCGGGTGCAAAGGTTTTTCTCGATGTGAAATTTCACGATATACCGAATACGGTGGCGAAAGCGTCAATTGAGGTCGCGCGAATGGGCGTTTGGATGTTTAATATACACGCGCTGGGCGGTGGCGCAATGATGCGGAAAGCCGTAGAAGCCGTGTGCGAAGTTTGCAATAGAGAAAATCTGTCCAAGCCGAAAATAATCGGTGTAACCGTTTTGACAAGCTCAAACGAAGAAACTTTACGCGAAGTCGGAATTGAAAACGAACCTGATACGCAAGTTGTAAATTTGGCGCGGCTTTCGGCAAAATGCGGCTTGGAGGGTGTTGTCGCCTCGCCGCACGAAGTAGCCGCGATTAGAAAAAATATCAAAGACGAAAAATTTTTAATCGTTACACCAGGAATCAGAAGTCAGGCGCCAAAAACTGAAGACCGAAAAGAAGACCGAAAACTGGAAAACAAAGACCAGTTTGAAACTTCTGATGACCAAAAGCGTGTAATGACTGCGGTCGAAGCAGTTCATGCCGGTTCTGATTTTCTCGTCATCGGGCGTCCGATTTTGCAGGCGAAAGACAAAAGCGAAGCCGTTCGGAAAATTTTAGAAGAAATTAGTTTTAAAAAAGATTTTTAATGCTCAGCTTAAAAGATTTAAATCTCAAACCGGGAAAACTTTTTTCGTTTTTAAACCCCGACCTCCGCCTTATTTTGGTGGTATTTTTGTCTTTTGCATTTATAATCGCAACGTTTTCAGTTTTGCACGACGTTTCTTTAGCGCAAAACGTTTTTAGTATGCAAAGTCATCTCGCGCCGGCGATACCGTTTCGCGTCGGGGAAAAACTTACTTACAACATCTCTTTTAATAAAATCAACAATGCCGCCTACGCCGAAATTTATGCAGTCTCGCGCGGCAGATTGGGCGAAAAAGACGCCGTCGAATTGCGCTCGAAAATAAAGACGATGGATTTGACCAGTTCGGCTTTTTATCTTTTGGACGAGGCGCGCACAACTTACGCTTCGCCTGCAACCGCTTTGCCGCTCTACATCAGAAAAATTTCAAATGCGGGAGTTTTGCCCAGAGAAACCGTTTATAATTATCTGGTAAATCCGACAGCGACCAACGATTTGCTGACGCTCATTTATCAAGTGCGAAACGCGGGCGGCGTCGGAACTTTTTCTTTTCAGGAAAACGAAAAAAATTACGGCATCAGTTTACAAAATACCATCGGCGAGCGAGTTAGAACCGGCGCGGGCGAGTTTGATACAAGCGTTTCGATTGTTCAGAGCCAATATCTGATTGATAACGGAATAACGGATTTACGCATTAATTTCAGCACAGATGAAGCACGTATCCCGGTTTTGTTTCGTTTCAAAACCGCAAAAGGCGATTTCCGCGCCGAACTTGCAAGTTTGCAAACGATTGAACCGGAAATTGCTCCCGTATCGACCCCGATCGCAGTCGTAGTACAACCGCAAAAAACACCGAAACCAATTGTGACGCCGACGCCGTATATTGAAAATGAACCGCTTTCAGCCGATTTACCTTTTGCGCTGGGAGAAACTTTGGAATATCAAGTGTCTTTGCTGGGCAAGTATCTCGGCAATGTAACGCTGCAAGCTAAGGAGCGCAGGCAGTTTTCAGGACAAGACAGCCTTTTATTGACTGCGACGGCAACGGAAACTCAAGCCGGTAATCCGCTTTTTAACTTAAAGGACGGAATTCGCGCGCAGGTTAGTCCCGATTCGCTTACGCCGCAGCGAATCGAACTGAAATTCACAGGTGCTTTTAATCCGTATAATCAAATCGCAGAGTTCGACCAGAAAAGCGGTTCCGTAATTTTCAACGGCACAAATCAGACGGAAGTTCCCGTCGGAACGCACAGTATTTTGTCACTTGCTTACGCCGTTCGCTCGTTTAACTTAAAACCGAGCAAAGACCCGAATAATCCGGTGAACGATACGCGCGTCGCCGTCTTTTTAGGTTCGCAAGCCTTGGTTTTCACGCTTCGTCCTTCAAATGCCGAAATTATTAATTTGAAAGGCGAGAAAATTTCGGCGCAATTGATTTCAATTTCGACCGGAAATCCTGATATAGACCAATTAGGTTTGCGCCTGTGGCTCGGTAACGATGACAAGCGTTTGCCGCTTCGCTTGACCATCGGAAATTATCAAGCCGACCTCATTTCCGAAACAAAAATTTCACCTAAATAATTATCAAACGAGTTATGCTTTTCAAATTTTTTGAATAAACGTTTGTTGAAATTGAAAACGGTTTTCAATTAAGATACAATCCAATTTTGAAAATAATTTTACGAATCTCAACTGAACTTATGAAATTGACGAACATACCGATTGGTCAAAGCGCAAGGGTTTTAGCGGTTAACGGAAATAGTCCGATAACAAAACGTCTGATGGAAATGGGCGTCGTTCCAGGCGTTTCCGTCAGAGTCGTAAAGAGTGCGCCGTTCGGAGACCCGTTGGAGATTCGTGTTCGCGGCTATAATTTGGCGATGCGACGAAGCGAAGCGCAAACAATCGAAGTCGAACAGTAGTAGTAGAAAATTAGTGAAAACCTCAACCGCAGTAAAACCTCCGCTCCAGACGCTCAAGAACCGGTATATTACGATTGCTCTGGCGGGAAATCCGAATGCCGGTAAGACGACGCTTTTTAACGCCCTGACCGGAATGCGGCAAAAGGTCGCCAATTATCCGGGCGTAACGGTCGAGCGAAAAGAAGGTTTCTGGCGTTTGGACGGCAGAAAAAAAAACTTGCATTTGATTGACATCCCGGGACTATACAGTCTCGATGCAACTTCTCTGGACGAGCAAATCGCGCGCGATGTTTTGACGGGAAAAGTTGCCGGTTTGGAAAAACCCGATGTCGTCATTGCGGTCGTTGATGCAACTAATCTGGAACGAAATCTGTATCTCGTAACCCAGCTTCTCGAATATAAAATTCCCGTCGTTGTTGCTTTGACAATGATTGACGCGGCAGAAAAACAAAGCATTGAAATAGACACGAAAAAGCTCGCAGCCCTATTGCAAGTTCCTGTCGTCAGTATTAACGCCAAACAGAAAATCGGTCTCGGAAAACTTGCCGAAGTTGTTTTAAAAGCTGTCGAGACCGAACAAATTCCGCATCCAGCGTGGCTTTCGGAAGCTGATTTTGAAGATGAAATTCATTTGAGTTTAACGGACGACGCCAAAGTGAACCGTCCGATTTTTGCGCGCTATAATTTTATTTCCGACGTTTATCAGGAGACAGTTAAACCGAAAGACACTCAGGAAAGAAGCATTTCGGAGAAAATTGACCGTGTTTTGACGCACAAATTTTTCGGTCTCGTAATTTTAATTGGAATTTTGCTGCTCGTTTTCCAGACGATTTTTTCGTGGGCGAGTTTGCCGATGGATTTGCTCGACCAGGGTTTCGGCGCGCTCGGCAATTTTCTCCGCGCGCAAATGTCCGAAGGCATTTTAACCGATTTGCTGGTTGACGGCGTGATTGCCGGTGTGGGCGGCGTACTGGTTTTTCTGCCGCAAATTCTGCTTCTTTTTTTGTTTCTTTCGATTTTGGAAGACACAGGATATATGGCGCGCGCCGCATTCCTGCTTGATAAATTGATGAGCCGCATCGGACTGCACGGCAAAGCGTTTCTGCCGCTGCTGTCGAGTTTTGCCTGTGCGATTCCGGGCATTATGGCGACCCGCACGATTGAAAACCCGAAAGATAGATTGGCGACGATTCTTATCGCGCCGTTTATGAGCTGCTCGGCGCGCTTGCCGGTTTATACTGTGATGATTGCGGCATTTTTTTCCGGTCAAACCGTTTTGGGCTTTATTTCCATGGGCGCGATTTTGATGCTGGCAATGTATGCGCTCGGCATTTTTGTAGCAATCGCTGTTGCATTTATCTTAAAACGAACATTGCTGAAATCGCCGCCTCCGCCTTTTGTTATGGAGCTGCCGCCATATCGTCTGCCGAACATTCGCACGATTTTGCAAAATATGTTCGTCCGCGCAGGGCTTTTTTTGAAGCGTGCGGGAACAGTGATTTTAGCAATTTCAATTCTACTTTGGGCTTTGACTTATTTTCCGCGAAACGTAGAAGTCTCAAGTGAAAACGGGATTGTAGAAATACAGACCGCAGATAATTCTGAAACTCAAGACTCAAATCTCAAGACCAATGAAAATGAGCAGGCAAGCACGCAGTTAAAAAACAGCTATGCCGGACAACTCGGACGCGTTGTCGAACCGGTTATAAAACCGCTCGGATTCGATTGGAAAATCGGCATCGGATTGGTCGCCTCATTCGGCGCGCGTGAAGTCGTCATCTCGACATTGGGCATTATTTACAGCGTCGGCAAAGATACCGACGACACGCAAACTTTAACCGAAGCATTTCGCGCAGCGAAGCGCGATGACGGCTCGCCGGAATGGACGCCGCTGACGGCTTTGACCTTGATGGTTTTCTTCGTTTTGGCGATGCAGTGTATGTCAACCGTCGCTGTCGTTCGGCGGGAAACAAACTCCTGGGCGTGGACACTTTTTATGGTCGGTTATATGACCGGCTTGGCATATCTTGCGGCATTTCTGACTTATCAAGGCGGAAAACTTCTTGGATTTGGGTAAGTTCAGTTACAAATTACGATTGCTAGATGAATTAAGTTTTTTGATTTATAAATCGTAATTAATAAAGCTATGGATTTTCAAATTGTCATTGTCGGAGTAATAATTTTGCTGGCGTTGCTTTACGTCGGAAGAGCGATTTTCGGAAAAATAAAATCCTTTTCCCCTAACCGGTCGTGCGGCTCTGATTGCGGCTGCGTCGTAAAGGATAAAAAACTCGTTCAGAAACTTTAGCTTTTATTTTTTCGAACGATTTGGTCTAATAGCAGAGTTGACACGGGGCGAAACCGGCAACACGCAAGCCGAAAGAAACCAAACACCATTTTAAGAAAGTATCTGTTTCGTCCTCACATCCATTGACTTGTTAGATGCGGGTTAGCCTATCAGCTAAATCCATACAGTGATAGCGGCTGTAAACGCAAGCCCCTTTCTTCATTAAGCGCAAGTTGAATAACCGCATAGCCGAAACGATTTCCTTCTGCCGCATAAATATCTCTGCTGATTCTGCCCCTTGAATCTCGAGATTGATTTGATCGTAACCACCCGGTTCATAAAAATGATCTGTTGCTTCCAGAGAGGGAAATTTCTCTAGAAGCGGCGACAGCGATTCCCCAAATGCTTCTTCAAGAGGTGATAGCGCAAGGTGAAATGAAAACACAATCTCACCTTTGTATTCCGCTGCCGTAAAGACTTCCTGCCAATATAAGTTTATACGTGAATAAATAGTCAAGTTGGGATTTGAGTAACTTGGTAAGCATGAACAAGCCCAGAAAGATAGTTCGCTTCGCAAAGGTGATGGTATGCCCGCGTGAACGTATTTACGCAAAACATTCATAATCTCATTAGAATAAGGCAAAGCAGCAAAACGCTGGAACTTTTTGCTATACTTTCGCCGCAACTCCGGCTCAACAACTCTGCTACCGCTAAGGTCAACATAATTTGTGTCCTTCAGCCATCGCTCTTGCTCCTCCGCAGACATAATAAGGTCGAAATCAGATTCGCTTCTCGGAATGCTTGTGAACGTGATATTTCGTAAGCGATAGCCTTCATGTTCGAGCATCCATATTAGGGCGCGTTCTTCCTCATTCAAGTTCTTTTTAGCTACACGCCTGAATTTTATCTTCTCAATGTCACAGTGAACCTTACGATGCTGAACATAGCGACGAGTTACATCCAACGCCTGACCCGCATAAATCTCGCCATCAGAGAATTGAAGGATGTAAAGACCGCAACGCTTTCCCGACGGGAACAAGTCTGCAATTGAGTCCCGCCCTTGAACGTGATGTGGTTGTGAGAATCCATCCATCATTTGAACTTAACTCTTACGTTCGAAAAAAAGAAGCATCTAACTTTGTATTCTGCTAAATTACAGCTTTCTTATACAGAATTTTTATACAGTAATTCTAAAGCTAAAGTCAATAAAAATGCTACTTACCGTTTTTTTTCGCGCTAGGAAATAATTCGGCATAAATTTTTATGCCGAATTATTTCTGTAAAGTTTTTGCGGTTCATATTCTTGACGCTGGCGGCGCGTTTGCTCTAACTTGATTCAAGTCTTTTACAAATTCTTTCCAAAATAAGAAACTAATCGAATGACAAATCGAATTCACCGCGAAGTTATCGGCGGTCATCTTTTGGTTATCGGCGGCGCGGAAGATAAATACAACGAGCGGCGAATCTTGAAAAAATTTTTGTCTCTGGCGGGCGAAGAAAATGCAGAGGTTTTAATTGTACCGGTAGCTTCGGATTTTCCCGAATTTTCGGCGGACGTTTATGTTCAAGCCTTTCGCAACCTTGGTGTTAAACATCCGCGTGTGTTACGCGCTACTTCGCGGCAAGATGTTTTTGAAGCCGATGCCGAAGCTCTACTCGACGGCGTTACCGGTGTTTTCATTACGGGCGGCGACCAGATGCGGCTGGTTTCAGTTCTCGGCGGCACGAATTTCGCGCAGAGATTGAGCGAAATGGTTTCTGAGACCGATATTGTCGTGGCAGGAACAAGCGCGGGTGCTGCCGGAATGAGCGCTTCGATGATTGTGCGCGGCGAATCTACTCCGCACCCGCACAAAAATTCCGTGCGTCTCTCGCCGGGTTTGAGTTTCTTGAAAAACATCATTATCGACCAGCATTTTACGGAACGCGGGCGCATCAGCCGATTGATTACGGCGGTTTCTTACAATCCGTATAATCTCGGCATCGGGATTGACGAAAACACTGCAATAATTCTCGACAACGAAGGAATTTTAGAAGTTTTCGGCAAAGGCACGGTTACAATCGTTGACGGCTCGCAAATTACCTACAACGAAATTGCTGAAGTTAGCGAATATCAACCGTTTAGCGTGTGCGGCGTGCAGCTTCACATCCTGGGCGACGGGTTAAATTACGATTATTTTGCACGGATGCCGATACGTATAACCAATGAATTTTTACTGCCTGACATAGAATAATGGTGAACGGTGAATTACTGATTTTCCATTAATCATTCACCGTTAACCATTCACCATTAATTATGAAAATTCTCGAAATCAGAACGCTTCGCGGTCCGAATTATTGGAGCGGTTACTGGAAAAAGCTGATAATAATGCGGCTCGACATTGAAGACTACGAGCAGAAGCCGACTGACAAAATCGAAGGTTTTTACGAGCGAATGTCGGAAGTTTTGCCGACAATTCATTCGCACGGTTGTAGTTATCAGGAAGCTGGCGGATTTATGCGGCGCGTCCAGGAAGGAACCTGGGCAGGACACGCCATCGAGCATTTCGCGTTGGAAATGCAGACGCTCGCCGGAATGGATGTCGGTTACGGCAGAACGCGCGAAACATCCGAGTCGGGAATTTACAACGTCGTTTTTGCTTATCAGGAAGAAGAAGTCGGACGTTTTACGGCGCGCGCCGCCGTTGAATTTTTCCTCGATTTAGCCGAAGGCAAATCGGTCGAAGAAATTAAAAAACGCCTCGCCGAAGACATTCAGCGAATGCGCGAAATCCGCGAAGAAGTTCGCTTCGGACCAAGCACGGCTTCGATTGTCGAAGAATCCGAATCGCGCAATATCCCGTTTATACGACTCAACGAACAATCGCTCGTCCAACTCGGTTACGGCATTCACCAGCAGAGAATTCAAGCGACGACGACCGGCAAAACCAATATGATTGCGGTTGACATCGCGGGCAACAAACACGCAGCGAAAAAACTTCTGAGTGAAATGGGCGTTCCGGTTCCAAAAGGTTTCAGCATCCGCGATGAAGACGAACTGGAAAGAACAATCAAATCAATCGGCTTTCCCGTCGTAATTAAACCGCTCGACGGCAATCACGGCAAAGGCGCAACTGTCGGCATCGAAACTTTGGCAGATGCTCGCACCGCATTTCAAAAAGCAAAGGAATACTCGCGCAACATAATCGTCGAAAAAATGCTCGGCGGCGGCGATTTTCGCGCTCTCGTCGTCAACAACTCGCTGATTGCAGTAGCCGAACGTATTCCGGCACACATTGTAGGCGACGGCGAGAGTAACATTCAACAATTAATTGATAAAACCAATGCCGATCCGCGACGCGGCTACGGACACGAAAATGTGCTGACGCTGATTGATGTTGAAGAACAAACCGAAAGACTGCTAAGGGCAAAAAATCACACGCTCGAAACGGTTTTACCGGCAGGCGAACTGCTGCATTTGAAAACGACGGCAAACATCTCGACCGGCGGTACTGCGATTGATCGTACGGACGAAGTTCATCCCGAAAACATTTTTCTGTTCGAACGGATTGCAAAAATTATAGGTTTGGATGTTGCCGGGATTGACGTTATCGCTCCGAATGTTTCCGAACCTTTGAGCGAAAACGGCGGCGGAATAATCGAAATAAACGCCGCGCCCGGTTTTCGTATGCACCTCGCGCCCAGCGAAGGCATCGGCAGAAACGTCGCCGAGCATGTCGTCAATATGCTGTTTCCGCCCGGAAAACCGGCTCGCATTCCGATTATCGCCATCACGGGAACAAACGGCAAAACGACGACTACACGCCTCGTCGCGCACATCTTGCGCGGAAGCGGTTTGACCGTCGGATTTACTACAACTGACGGAACTTATATTCAAAACAATCAAATCACGGCGGGCGACAATACGGGACCGGTTTCGGCGCAATTGGTTTTAAAAGATCCGTCGGTTCAAGTTGCGGTTTTGGAAACGGCGCGCGGCGGAATCATTCGTTCGGGTTTGGGTTTCGACCATTGCGACATCGGAATTGTAACAAACATCGCCGCCGACCATTTAGGCTTGAAAGACATAAACACTTTGGAAGACCTCGCGCGAGTCAAATCGGTTATTCCGCGTTCGGTTTCGTCGAAAGGTTTTGCCGTTTTGAATGCCGAAGACGAAAATGTTTTCTGGATGCGAAAATATGTTGACGGTGAAGTCGTGTTTTTTTCGATGGATGAAACGAACAAAAATATTCAAAAACACGCTCAGCGCGGCGGTGTTTCCTGCATTTTTGAAAACGGCTATGTAACGATTTTAAAAGGCAAATGGAAAGTGCGCGTCGAAAAGGCGATTAATATTCCGCTCACTTACGGCGGGCGCGCAGAATTTATGATTCAAAACGTTTTGGCGGCGACTCTGGCGTGTTTCGTTCACAAAGTTTCGCTCGAAGACATCCGCGTCGGTTTAACGACCTTCACGCCTTCGACAGCACAAACGCCCGGACGAATGAATTTTATAGAGATAAAAGATTTCACCGTTTTGATGGATTTCGCGCACAATCCGGCGGGAATAAAAGGCTTGCAAAAGTTCATCAACCAACTTTCATACAAAACGAGAACCGGAATTTTAAGCGGCGTCGGCGACCGGCGCGACGAAGATTTACGCGAAATGGGCAAACTCGCGGCGGAAACTTTCGATAACCTAATCATCCGTCGCGGTGATTACTTGCGCGGACGCACGGAAGAAAACGTTATCAATCTTCTTCAGGAAGGAATTGGAGAAAGCGGCAAAGACATCGCCGTCGAAATTTTTCACGAATCGAAAGAAGCGATTGATTACGCTTTTGAAAGTGCCGAAGCCGGCGATTTAATCGTAATTTTAGCCGACACGGTGAGCAAGGATATTGAATACGTCAATCAATACAGAGACCAATTAAGCGCGCGCTAATCGAGTGTTTTTACGCAAATCATTGGTTCGGCAGGTAGTAACCGTTCCGCGCGCTGACCGTTAGTTTGCGTTCTTTGCCGCGCTCGCTCTGCGCTTTGACTCTTATTTCTAATTTATGCAGACGATTCGTCTTCTGCTCATTTTCGTCGAGCGTAAAACCGAGCGTGTAGCGCGCCGTCAAGTCGCCGATTAGCCGCTCGAACGCTTCGACGTATTTTTTTACGCTGCCGACCCGTGCCGTTTCGCCACCCGTTTGCAGCGCGGCGTCGGCGACAACATCAATCGTTCCCGGCACTTTCCTGTAACTTGCGCCTTTTTTGGCTACGCCAGCCGTCAAACCGGCGAGAAAGCTCGTTCTAATCCGCAAAAGGTTGATTGTAATTCCGCTTTCAAGCGAATTGCGAATCATCTCGTCGCGCGCCGTAAACGGAAAATAAACAAAATCGTCGGTCGCAACAACCATTACCGCCTGCGAATTCGGACGCGCCGCCGACGCCCGGCGCAGCGCGTCAGCGGCACACGGAATGCCCGAAGCGGCGTTCTCATAATTCTGTGCGGCATTTGGCAGCTCGAAGCCTTCTTGATTATATTTTGCGACAAGAGCGGGTATCGCTTCGAGCGCGGCAATTATTTTTTCGCGGTCGCGGGTGAAATCCTGCAATACTTGCAGCGGCGGAAAATCCGCAGAAATTGCTTCGAGCGGCGAACACGGCGACGTATCTTTTCCAATCCACGCGGTTGCTATTGCCAATTCGTCTTCGGGCGGCAGTTTTGCCAAAACCGAAGCCAATCGCGCGACAGTCTCTTTATCGTGAAAACTTCGCCCGTCGCCGCCGAAGAAATCTATCACCAGCATCAACAAACGCGGTCGCCGCGCCGCGCCCGCGCCGTTAAAATAAGTCAGTTCGCGTGCTTGTCCGTCGTCAAGCACCGTAAAATTTTCGCGTGTCAGGTCGCCGACGGGCGCATTATTTTTTTTGTCATTGACGAGCGCGTCAATAAAAACGACGCGCGTATTAATCCTGACAATATCTTCGGTCGACTCTTTGGTCGTCGAATTCGGGCGTTTAACGGTTATCGTGCGCTCGTTCTGTGCGGCGGCAAAAGGAACGTAGCAGAATAAAGCCAGCCAACATACACAAGGAAATAATTTATCTTTCGTCGGCATAATTTTAACTCGCGCAAGCAAATGTTTCTACATAAAATCTTGATGTGCCAAATGATTATAAACTCGTTTCGGGTAAATACAACAAAAATTAAATTGTAAAGATTTGTATCTGCGCCGATGTCTCGAAATTTCGCAGCGATAAAAAGCGTTTCTATTCTCTATAAATTTTCACGATAAACTTGCCGTCAGATTTTACAAAACCGCGATACATTCCTTCGCTGTTGAACGGCAGCGCGACGTTGCCGCGCGCGTCGACAGCAATCAAGCCGCCTTCGCCGCCGACGTCGCGCAGGTTTTCGACGACTTCGCGCGCGGCGTCCGATAAATTTAAGTTTTTATATTTCATCCGCGCGGCAACGTCATAAGCGGCGACGGAGCGCATAAAAAATTCGCCGTGTCCGGTGCAAGAGACGGCGCAGGTTTGGTTGTCGGCGTAAGTTCCCGCGCCGACAATCGGTGTGTCGCCGATTCGTCCGAATTTTTTGTTCGTCATTCCGCCGGTGGAGGTAGCGGCGGCAACACTTCCGAAAATATCGCAAGCCACCGCGCCGACAGTGCCAAGGGATTTTGGATTTTGGATTTTGGATTTTGGATTCGTCACTTGGTCATCGGTGTTTGATTTTCGGTTTTCGTTGTGGTCGAGTTCGATGACGCCTCGTGCGCGTGCTTTTACAAATTGTTGATAGCGCAAATCGGTGAAAAAATAATCGTCCGGTTCAATTTCAGCATTGATTGTACGGGCGAATTCGGTCGCGCCGTCGCCGGCAAGTAAAACATGTTCGGTTTTTTCCATTACGGCACGTGCCAGTTTTACCGGATTTTTGACGTTTCGCACAAATGCAACAGCGCCCGCTTTTCCGGTTTTTCCGTCCATCAAGCAAGCATCCATTTCGTTTTTTCCGTCGTGTGCGAAGACTGCGCCGCGTCCGGCGTTAAACAACGGACAATTTTCTAATTCGACAACCGCAGCTTCAACCGCATCAATGGAACTTACGCCGCTTTGCAAAATTTCCCAGCCGCAGCGCAAAGCATTTTGCAGTCCGGCGCGGAATTCGCGCTCTAAATCTTCCGACATCGAACTGCGTTCAATCGTTCCAGCGCCCCCGTGAACGGCAAGCGCAATTTTGTTTTTATTCATTTAGCGGTTTGTTATTTGAATTTTCTTTTTGAATAATCGGAATTGACACGAATATAAAAAAGAGAGGCAAATTTTGCCGTCACTAGTTTCTTACGCCGAATTCGCTCGATAACGTTTACCTTTTTATCAAGAATGCTTGCCGTTATTACTTTTAATTTCACCGAAATTACTGCACGACAATTTTACCTTTCATCATATCCATTCCGCAGGTGAAGGAAAATTCATTGGCTGTGTCGGTCGGAATATCAATTAAAACGACTTTACCGACGGGAAGTTTTTTCGTGATGTGCAAATCCTTGAAAATAACTTCGGTTCCGCAGTTTTGCGCGTCGGCACGATAAAAAGCGAGCTTTAACGGAAGACCTTGTTTGAAGGAAATCTCGCTCGGCGTAAAACCGTCTTTGCTGACTATAATCTTAAACGCTCCTTCGGGAAATTTTACCTTCGATAAATCAATTGGTTTTTCAGCTTCGCCTTCTTTAACATTAACGGTAAAGGGAACATTAAAAACATTTCCGGCGCGCTGAAACTGCGCGAAAATTTTGTAAAGACCGACTTTTGGAAACGTAACGTGAGCTGAAACGATTGACTCGCTTTCGACACCGTTTAATTTTTCATCGTGCGAATGTGGTTTTTCCTGCGGCATCGAATTCATTTCGTGCGAATGTTCCGTGCCTTTCACATTGTCCATAGACATCGGATGCGCGTGAACGAACTCCTGCAAATCCCGGCTGATAACTACAAAGTGAGCCTTTGCGCCGAGATAGTTTTCCAAATCGGTAACGGGTTTATTTGTGTTCGCGTCCGTAACCTGAAAACTAAGCATCATTTCTTTATTCGCCGCCAAATTGCTGTCCGGCTTCATCGTAACGCGCAAGCCGTTGACGGTTTTTTCAAGTTTCTCATCGGATATAAGTTCGACCGGCGAGCGTTGATTACCCGAAACCGTCAACGGAAAGTTCTGGACAACCTGCGCGCTGTCGGTCGGTGTAAAATCCGCATAAAGACGAAAATTACCGCCGTTCGGAAATGTGAAAGAAGTCTTGTAAACACCGTCGGTTTGCACTTCGGGATAAAGATGATAAAACTCCTTTAAATCTTCCGAAACGACAAGTAAGTGCATCGACTTTTCGTGTACGATTTGAAAATCCTTGACCGTTTCGCCCTTTCCATTTTTAACCGTAAACATCAATTGAGTTGGTTCTCCTGCATTTGCCGTTTGCGGGTTTGTCGTGAAATTAACTTTATAAATTCCCTCACCGATTTTTACAGTTTCCTGCGCTTCCTGATTGTCCGTTTGACGATTAGTCGTTTGCGTTTCGGGCATTGCCGTTTTACAGCCGCTAAATGCTAAAGCAAGAAACACAGCGAAAAGAATAAATTTTTTCATAAGTTTATTCTAAATTATTCGGATGAGTCTTGAAAGTCGAGTAGATTTGAGGTTGAAAATACGGTTGTAAAACAAAAAAGGCTTTAGTAGAAATTGCTCTACTAAAGCCTTTCAATATGCAAAAAGCTAAAACAATTTCCGGTGTTTTCCTCTGCGATTATTCATCATCGTCGTGCGTGCGAATTCTGCCTTCTGCACGCGCCTGCTCAACAACTTTATTCGACAAATTTCCCGGCAGCGGGTCGTAATGCGAAAACTGCATATGATATGAGCCGCGCGCCTGCGTCATCGAGTTCAAACGCCCTTGATAATCGAGCATTTCCGACAGTGGAACTTGCGCTTTGATAACTTGCTGTTTGCCACGCACTTCCATTCCGGCGACACGCCCGCGTCTTGAGTTCAAATCGCCCATAATATCGCCGGAAACTTCCTGCGGGCAGAAAACTTCAACGTCCATTATCGGCTCTAAAAGCGTCGGCTTGGCTTTTTCAATCGCGTTGCGAAACGCTTTTCTGCCCGCCGCGCGGAAACTATGTTCGTCCGAATCAACCGTGTGATAACTGCCGTCAACGAGCGTAACCTTAAAATCGACGAGCGGAAATCCGGCGACCGCGCCGCCTTGCGCCGCTTCGACAATACCTTTTTCAATTGCCGGACGAAAATTTTGCGGTATCGCGCCGCCGAAAATTTTGTCAACGAAAACAAAACCCTCGCCACGACTCAAAGGCTCGAAAACGCATTTGCAATCGCCGAACTGTCCGCGCCCGCCGGATTGTTTTTTGTGTCTGCCCTGCACTTCGACTTGTTCGGTAATCGTTTCTTTATAAGGCACTTTCGGCGGATGCAGCGCGACTTCGACGTGATAGCGATTTTTCAGTTTATCAACAACCGTTTCGATATGAAGCTGTCCCGAACCTGACAAAAGAAATTCTTTGGTCTGCGCGTCGCGGTCGAAATGCAGGCTTGGGTCTTCTTCTAAAATTTTGTGCAGAGCCTGCGAGATTTTATCTTCGTCGGCGCGCGATTTCGGCTCGATGGCAAATGAAATTGCGGCTTCCGGGTAATTCACCGGCGGATAAACAATTGGTTTCGCTCTGTCGCATAGTGTATCGCCCGTTTGAGTTTCTTTTAATTTAACGACTGCAATAATATCGCCGGTTTGCGCAGCGTCAACTTTGTCCAGTGTTTTGCCTTCCAGACTATGCAGCGCGCCGAGCCGTTCGGTTGTATCTCGCGTCGAATTATAAACAGTGGCGTCGCTTGAAATTTTACCCGAAACAACTTTCATAACGTTGATTCTGCCTGCAAACGGATCGGCGACAGTGCGGAAAACAAAGGCGGAAAACGGTTCGTCGTTCGAATATTTGCGAAGCATTTTCTCGTCCATCTTATCTGCTGAAGCAAAACCGTATTCGGCTTCGTGCGCTGCCGGATTCGGCGCAAATTCGACGATGTGGTCGAGCAGAATCGAAAGACCGACTAAAGTATTTGCAGATACGGCAAAGACCGGACAAAGTTTGCTTTTGGCAATCGCATTAGAGAGATTCGGAATTATATCTTCTTCGTCCAAAGTACCGTTTTCAAAATATTTTTCCAGCAGTTCATCATCCGATTCGGCAACAATCTCAATCAAGCGTTCGCGCGCCGCGTCAACGACTTCGCGTCCTTGTTCGGGTACCGGAATTTCCTTTGCTTTTCCATTTTCGTCGAATTCATACGCCTTTTGATGGACGACATCAACCACGCCGCGAAAATCTGCTTCCTCACCTATCGGCAGCGTGAAAGGCACAATCGAGCGCGCAAAAGTTTGCGTTGCCGTGTCGAGCGCGTGTCCGAAATCGGCGCGTTCTTTGTCGAGTTTGTTGATAACCATAAAACGAGGCAGCATAAATTCATTTGCGAAGCCCCAGGTTTTCTCCGTCTGTACTTCGATGCCGTTCACGCTGTCAACCACAACCAGAGCGCAGTCTGCAACGCGCAAGGCGGGGCGCGCGTGAGAGACGAACGCGGCGTAACCCGGCGTGTCTATCAAATTAATTTTCGTGTCTTTGTATTCGAGATGCGCGAAATTATTGTTTAGCGAAACTTTTCGCTCGATGGAATCTTCATCAAAATCCGTAACGGTCGTTCCTTCGTCAACTCGTCCCCAGCGCGGCGTAGCACCGGCAACGTAGAGCAGGGAACTGACAAACTGGGTTTTACCTGCGTCGCCGTGTCCAATGACAGCCAGATTGCGAATGTTTTCGGTTGTAAATGCTTTCATTTTCGGCAAAATCTCCTTGATTTTTAGAGTTCAAAGCTCAAAGTTCAAGGTTCAAAGCCGACGTTGCAAAAAACTTGAACTTAAAACTTTGAACTTTGAATTTTTGAAGTTTGGTAAGAATGTAATTTATCCGACAATGACACGTAAGGCAAGAAGATTTTAAAGTATCAGTAATTTGCAGAAAGATTTTGGTTCTCTAAGCAAAAACGCGAGTCTAAAAAATTTAGACTCGCGTTTTTATGAAAATTCCGAATGAGTAAAATTGAACGAATTCAAGTTTTACTGTTGGCTGAAATTTACCGGTGCAGGATAACCTTTGCCTTTGAGTTCGGCAATATCGAATGAAAGTTCTTTTTTACCTTTGACATTTCTGGTTACAGCTTCGCCTTTCGAATTTTCATTTGTCTTTGAATTTCCGGCATTCTTCTGATTTGAATTGCCGTTGGTATTACTGTTTGAATTGCTGTTACTGTTGCTGCCCATATTGCTGCCGTCAATCGGTTGACCGGTCGCGTCCAGCGCCATCTGTTTCAAACCATCGAGAATTTTCTGACGCTGCGGCGCATTTATGCTGTCGAGCGAAACGCCGTAAGTATCCAAAACCGCGCGCAAGTTTTCTTCCGTGTTCGTTCCTTTTTCATAAACGTCGCGGAAAATCTTCAATTTGCCGTTTTCGACCAGAATTGTTTCATAACGAAGCTCGACGGGAACAGATTTTCCAAGCGAGACGTTTTTTGTTTCGGTTTTCTGTTTTTCGTAATTTTTTACATCTTCGGGCATCAATTCGGTGCCGGAAAGTTTTGCGATATTCAATGCAAAATCCTGAACCTGTTTATTGGTCAAACCGACGCAGCCGTGCGATGCAAAACCGCCGAGTTTGGCAGCGGATTTCCCGCCGTGTATCAGAGACGGAGAACCGATTGGAATTTTAATCGGACCGAGCGGGTTTAGTTTGTCTCCGGCGGCGATTGTCTGCCCGACTTTTACCTTATTAGAAGCTTCGACCCAAGGTTCATCTGGTGTCGTCCACGTCGGGTTGAAAATTAATGTTGTAGCCTTTCGCGTTCCGCTCGGCAAGGGAAATTCAGGATAGCCGATGCCGATTTTATAAGTTTTGACTAACTTGCCGTCTTGAAATAAATCCATACGATAAGCAGGAGCATTGACGACGACGCGCGTATCGGTCGGAACGGAGTTTAATTTTGCGGAAGAATTATTGCCGGAATTATTTGCGTTATCCTCGCCGCCGTTCCAGCGTTGACCGACCATTGCAAACAGCTGTCCGGCTTTTTCGTCGCCGAGAATTTCGCGTATCTGAGTGTTCGCGCGGTCGAGCGCGGCGCGCGTCGAGCCTCCGCCGCCGTTATCTTCTTCTCTTAAATTGGCAACGGCTTGATGTGCGGTCGTTTTCAACTTATCAATCTGCTCATCGGTTAGTTGTAATTTCGTTTTTAATTCGCTCGCAAAATTTTCATCCGCAAACATCGCGTCCAGAACCGGCAATGTAACGGGAAGTTTTGCTGCCGGTTGATTCGCCTCGGCAGGCAAAGCCGCTGGTGCCGCTGTCATCGGCGTTGCGGCGTTTGCTAAAAACGTATTTGAATTTGGGTTGACGTTTGTTGTCGTCTGAGGCTGTTCGCAGCCGAAGGAAAATAAAGCAATTGCGAGCGGGAAAATAAAAAACAAATTACTAACTTGTAATTTCTTAAAATGAAATTTCATTGTAAATCTCCTTAAAAATTTTGCATATCTTTGATGCAGTTTGATAGGCTGCATCGAACGCGATAGCAATAATTATGCCTTTAATAAAACAAAATAAAAAAGTAGATTTGCCTGGCAGTAAGGAAAAATTTCAGGTTAACAAAATTAATGAGCTTCGATGCCGTCTTTGAGCAGCGGATACGGGTTGATGTCCGTTCCTTTGAAGATGTTTTTCGGGTCGTCGAGAATAGTTACGGCAAAATGCAGGTGATTATTTCCCGCACCGGCGTTTCCGGTATCGCCGACGTAGCCGATGAGAGTTCCTTGCTTGACGTAATCGTGTTCCTTGAGATTGTCAGCGCGTTTTTGCAAATGCGCGTAGTAATAAACCATTCGTTTGTCGGGACTGTATTGATAAATCGTGATTCCGCCGCGCTCGCTGTCGAAAAATTTAGTGATTTCGCCGTCCGTTGCGGCGACGACCGGTGTTCCGCTATCCGCCATTATATCGTTGGCGTTATGAACCCGTCCCTGCGAACGCGAATCGTTGAAAGTATCGTGAATTTGCTCACGTTTTATTCCGACGACGGGAATCATAATTTTACCGGAAGCATTTTCACCTTGCAGTTGCGGCGGCACGGTTGAGGCAGGAGATTGAGAAAAATTGCTGTTATCAGTACTTTGATTTGCGTCCGGCTCGGTTTGCGGCGTCTCTTCGGCAAAAATGGAAGGAATCGGCAATGGCGTAGGAACTTCGGCTTTTTCAGACGGGTCGTTTACATTTTCTACCTGCGCCGTGTCCTGAACCAGATACTCTTTGATAATTTTTTCATAGACGAAAAGTCCGGCAAACAAGTGTATCGTTAATAAATAAACGACTAAAAATACTTTTCGTAAAAATAAGCCGAGCTGCTTCATCAAAGTTATCTTATGTTGATATTATAAATTCGACAAGATAAATCTTATCGAACTTAAGTTTTTTTTTGATTATCGCCGGAACAAATGCGAAAAAAAGATTTTGAAAAAGATTTAATCAAAAAGTTTAAGGCACGCTTACCGGAGAAATTTCAGCTCCCAAAAAATGCCGTCGGAAAAAGAATTCTCAAAGAATACGGAGCGTTATTCGTAGCAGGAGGCGGCGCGGTTGTGCCGGATACAGTGATTTTCAAAGACGAAGAAGAAGTTTCGGTATGGCAATCAAGCGTCGAAATATCAAGAGCGAACATCAACGGGTTTGATGTTGAACTGCAAACGGAGGCGATGAAACATTTGAAAAATGCGATTGCCGAAGCCCGAAATAATAACTTTTCAATCTCTCCTCGCGGCGCGGATTCGGCGCGCCGAAGTTACGCGGAAACCCTCGATTTGTGGGCAAGCCGTGTTAATCCAGCTTTGATTCATTGGGTAAATGAGGGGAAATTGTCGGTAACAAAAGCCAAAAGAATTCGTTCTCTTACACCGTTCGAGCAAGTCGCGGAAATCTTAAAACTTGAAGAAAAGGGAATTTTCTTCAGCAAAGATTTATCCAAGTCAATTGTTTACTCGGTCGCGCCGCCCGGAACTTCGCAGCATCTCTCGATGCTCGCTCTCGACATTAATGAATATAACAACGCAGATGCGCGCCAAATTCTTGCAAAACACGGCTGGTTTCAAACCGTCGTTTCGGATTTGCCGCATTTTACCTTTCTCGGAAAAACTGAAAACGAGCTTGCCGCATCCGGTCTGAAAGAAATTAACGACGAGAGCGGGCGCGTTTTTTGGATTCCGAATCTTTGATTTTTATTATTTCGGCGGACGGTATTGAAACAATTTTTGCGAAACAGACGTATTTTTCAAACAATAAAATCGCTTTTGATTAAAAACTAAAAAACAATTAAGGATTATGAATCAAAAAAAAATTAGTGTAAAAGTTTCTGCTTTTTTCCTGGTATTTTTGCTGGCGTTCACGCAGATTGCAAATGCGCGCCCGATGTTTCCGAAATTGCCGCAGCAAGACGACACTTCCAAAATAAAAAAACTTCCGCCAATCAATTACGTACGCAGCCGCGACGTGGACATAAAACATTTGGCGATTGACGTGCATTTCGATTGGGATAAGGAGCAAGTTATCGGAACGACGACGGTCAATCTCGCGCCGTTCAAGGAACTCAATAAATTTTCGCTCGACGCGGCGCAGATGACGATTAAGTCCGTAACTTTTCCAAACGGTACGGCTTTGAAATTTAATTACGACGGAAAAAAGGAGAACGACAATCTTGAAATTTTGCTCGACCGGCGATACAAACGCGGCGAAGATTTGAGCGTCAAGATTGATTACGTCACAAATTACGTCAACAAAGCTGACGGCGAAACAACTATCGGAAGTTTTGGACGCGGCGTGCGTTTTATCAAGCCGACAGCCGACAATCCGAACAAACCTCGTCAAATTTGGTCGCAAGGCGAAACCGAGTTTAACCGCTACTGGTTTCCGTCGTATGACAGCCCGAACGATTTTCGCACGACTGAACTGCGCGCGACGGTGCAAAAACCCTTTACCGTCGTCTCAAACGGAAAATTAATTGATACCAAAGACAACGGCGATAATACGCGCACGTTTTACTGGAAAATGGACGTGCCGTATGCGAATTATTTAACGTCAATCGTCGTCGGCGAATATGCGGAAGTCAAAAATGGAAATTACCTGGATATTCCGGTCTTTGCCTACGGTTATCCGAACGAAACAAAAGAAGTTGCCGAAACGACGAAAAGGGTTCCGGCGATGATTAAGTTTTTCTCGGAAAAGACAGGTGTCAAATATGCTTACCCGAAATATTCGCAAACAATGGTCGAAGATTTCGGCGGCGGTATGGAAAACATCTCGGCGACGACGCAAATCGAGGAAATGATTCACGATGAGCGCGAACTGCTCGACGAAGACTCGGATTCGCTGCAATCACACGAACTGGCGCACCAATGGTTTGGCGATTACATAACGACGCGCGAGTGGTCGGACATCTGGCTCAACGAAAGTTTTGCCACTTATTTTCAAGCGCTCTGGGATGAAGAATCCAAAGGCAGAGATTTCTTTCTCTACAGTGACGTTCGCTCGAATCAACAATCTTATCTGGACACTTGGAATCAAGGCAATCGCCGCCCGATTGTAACCAAATATTACGCCAACAAAGATGCGATGTTCGACAGTTACGCTTACCCGCGCGGCGGCGCCGTACTGCATATGCTGCGTAAACATTTGGGTGAAGAAAATTGGTGGAAAGCCATAAATCATTATCTTGTTTCCAACGCGCATCAACCTGTTTCTACCGAAGATTTCCGCATTGCCGTCGAAGAATCGACCGGGCAATCGATGGATTGGTTTTTCGACCAGTGGCTTTTCAAAATGGGACACCCGATTTTTGAAGTTACGCAAAATTACAATGTTGCAAATAAACAATTGAGCCTAAATGTTAAACAAACGCAAAAGATTGACCCGAATAACGAATTTCCGCAGGTCGAATTTTTTCAAACATTTGTTGACATTGAAATCGGAACCACATCGGGAACGCGCGTCGTACGAGTTTGGATAAAACCGCAGGCGGAAAATAAATTTACATTTTCGGTCGATACCAAACCGAATCTTATCAATTTCGATTACGAAGGCACGCTGATAAAAGAACTCAAATTTGAAAAATCAATTGACGATTTGCTTTATCAGATGTCGAAAGACGCAGACGTTTTGGGCAGAGCCTGGGCGATGAATCAATTGAAAGGCAAAATGAAAAGCGATGCCGATAAAGCGAGAATTTTGCCTGCCTTTATTAATGCGGCGACAACCGATTCGTTTTGGATAATTCGCCGCGACGCAATCAGTGCGCTACTACCGAATGTCGACCAAAATGATTTTGCCGGACTCGGCGCAAACCCGCCGAAATATCAAATTTCCGAACCGGTTAAAAACGCGCTGCTGACGGCAATTAAAGACAAAGATTCGAGAGTTCGCGCCGCCGGGTTTTACGGCTTGGGTTTGATGGGCGACGAAAAAATGGCAGACATATTTATCATGGCTTTAGACGACCCGAGTTATGGTGTGATTGATTCGGCTTCGACCGCTCTGGCAATGACAAAAAGTCCAAAGGCTTACGACCGTCTTTTAAAGTTGGTCAACCAGCCATCCTGGAAAGACCGCATACGCATCGCGGGTTTGCGCGGATTGGCAAATTTGGGCGACAAGCGCGCTTTCGATACGGGTTTGAAATTTGCTTCCGACAAAACGGTGTCGGCAAACGTGCGGTCGACGGCTTTGAGTATCGTTGCAGCCAACGGCAAAGGCGACGCGCGTGCCTATTCCTTGATTTTCGAGAACTACAAAATCGCTTTAGACAACCGTCAGTATCAATCAATATTTAACAATCTGGGAAGCCTTATTCGTCTCGGCGACCCGCGCGGGCAAGAAGCGTTCGATTTAGCCAAAGTGAAACTTAAATCTATTCCGCAACTGATGAATTACGTTATGATGTTTGAAGCAGAGTTCAAAAAAGCGATTGCCGAGCAGAAAAAATAATGGCAAACTAAAAGAGTTAAATTGCTAAAATAGAAAAACTCAAAGTTGATAATAAAATTCAACTTTGAGTTTTTTGTTGTAAAAATTGGAGGCTTCAGACTTTCCCGCAACACACGCTGAAACTGCTGCCGTTGCTCTGTTCCCAGTCTAGCGGAGTTCACAACTCAAACGTTGTGCGGAGCCTGAAGCCATAACTCGATTTTAGATTTTGGATTTGTCGAAGAAAAATCTTCAGTAAGTTTTTAGAACTTTCTTTTAATCCAAAATCGTAAATCTAAAATCCAAAATTGGAATGGCGGAAAGGGTGGGATTCGAACCCACGGAACCCTTTTGAGGTTCACTACATTTCCAATGTAGCCAATTCAACCGCTCTTGCACCTTTCCCAAAATTTAATTACGAATTAAAAACTACGATATTTTTGTGCCAATCCAAAATACCAAATCTAAAATCCAAAATTGACGTGGCGGAGAGGGTGGGATTTGAACCCACGGTACCCGTTAAGGCACTCCGATTTTCGAGACCGGTGCACTAAGCCACTATGCGACCTCTCCACAAACAAAAGACGAAAGGATAAAATTAAATTACAGACTTTCCTCTTTCCCCTTTTTCTCTTCTGCCTTTAAAAAATTCCTGAATCAGCCGCTTGCATTCGTCTGCCAAAACGCCTTTTGTTATTTTAATTCGATGATTCAAAGAACTTGAGTCGCAAAGCTGAAAAACGCTTTCCACCGCGCCGAAACGCTCATCGTGGGCGCCGAAAACGAGTCGTTTTATACGAGCGTTGACGAGCGCCCCAGCGCACATTGCACAAGGTTCTATCGTCGTATAAAGAACTGTTTCCGTCAACCGATAATTGCCGATTTTAGCCGCCGCTTCGCGTAAAGCCAAAACTTCAGCGTGCGCTGTCGGGTCGTTATTTGTAATAGTACGGTTTCTGGCAATTGCCAAAACTTCGCCGTTTATGTTAATCAAACACGCGCCAACCGGAACTTCACCCAATTCTCGCGCTTCTTGAGCTGCCTGCAAAGCCATTCGCATCCAGTCTTCGTCTGTCTCAAACATCAAAAAGATTTTAGCTTAACCGAGCGGCAAACAAAAAATATAGATTTATGAAATTCACCTGTCAAGCCGGTAAAAGATGTCAGATGTCGGAGGTTAGATGTTAGTTATTCGGTAAAATAAGTCAAAATTACTGACATCCAGCCTCTAACACCCAACATCTAATTTTTCGACTTTTTCTTGCATCGAAACAATTTAGGTGGTAAAAATTGGAGTTGGAGAAATAACGGTATGATTTCTTCTGCCGCCCGACCGCAAAGTTATGAAAAACAAAGTTCGGTTTGACAGAGACTTTACTCTTACGTCAGCCGAAGAACAAATAAATACGGAAAACGGAAATACAGACGACAGAAATACGGATTTTTTATCTCTTGCCGAAGAAGTTCGCGCCCGCAGCCAAAAACCGAAAAACACTCTGCTTTCATTACCGCAGAAATTAGCTCCGGCAGAATTTAACACTGCTCTGGCGCATTTTTATCGCGGCGAGGTTCAACGCTCGAACGTCTGGCGGAGTCGGCTCGACGCGACGACAAATTGGGCTGTAATCACGGCGGGCGCAACGCTTTCTTTCGTTTTCAGTTCGCCCGACAACCCGCATTTCGCCATTCCTATAAATTCAATTCTGGTTTCGATTTTCCTTTTTATGGAAGCGCGCCGTTATCGTTATTACGAAGTGTGGGCAAATCGCGTGCGAGTGCTTGAAACCGGATATTTCGCGCCGATGCTTTCGCACCAGACGATGCCGCCCGATAAGGAATGGGCTGAACATATTTCGGCGGATTTGATTACGCCGCATTTTACCATCAGCGAGTGGGAAGCCGTCGGCAGACGCCTTCGGAGCAATTATATCTGGATTTTTATGTTGCTGGCTTTAAGCTGGGGATTGAAAATCTATATTCATCCGTTTCCGATTCCGGCTGTCTCGCCTGATGAAAGAGCAAAATTCTGGCAAGTTCTTCTTAACCGCGCTCAGGTCGGACTCGCTCCGGGTTGGCTAACTGTCGGTTTCGGCTTTCTTTTTAATGCCGTAATATTCACCATTGCCATCGGAACTGTGAAATTGAAAGACGCTTCGAGCGAAGTTTTGCCACTTGAAAATTTTGAGTGGCATCCGCTCAAACAAGTTTCCACTTGGGCGGGAACAAATCTTAAACGCCGTAACCCGATTCGCCGCGCCAAAAAAGCTCGCAACCGCGTTCGTTCGATTCACACTACGGAAGCGACAAAATAAATATTTTTTTGATATATCGGTTTTCAAAACGGCTGTTTGGAAGATAGCCGTTTGTTTGCTATTTTTCTAATAGCTTTTATAACTTTATTGTTTACATTGTGGAGAAAAACTTTTATGTCAATTGAACTGGAAGACCGCGGCAGAGCTTTGGAAAATGAATATTTTAGGCAGAGAGAACGGGAATTAATTGCAAAAATGAAATCGAAATTAACAGCCGAAAATCAAAATGCAACAGACCGAGACTGCCCGAAATGTGACGGAAAACTTGTCGAAACCAATTACGAAAACATCAAAATTGATGTGTGCAATAATTGTCAGGGAGTTTGGCTCGACGCAGGCGAAATGGCGCAAATTCTGCAAAAAGATGAAGGCAGCGACAGTTGGTTTGGAAGATTGTTTAGCTAAAGGAAAACTCGGAAATATGAAAAAACGGTTTTGGCAACAAATTTTATGTTTGATTTTGGTTTTATACGCGGCTTTTTCAGTTCAGGCGCAGCAACCTAAAACCGAAATTGAAAAGCCAAAAGCCGGTCTTCAAACCGTTATTTCTTCGGCGCAGAATTTTCAATTAAACAGCAAACTAATGGCACGGCAAATACCGTATCGCGTCGTTTTGCCCGTAAATTATTCGAGTGCAAATGAAAAAACTTTTTATCCGGTAGTTTATTTACTGCACGGATTAACCGGACATTTCGACAATTGGGCGGACAAGACAAAGCTCAAAGATTACGCGAAAAATTACAATTACATAATTGTAATGCCGGAAGGCAATAACGGCTGGTACACTGACAGTGCAACCGTTTCTGCCGATAAATACGAAAGCTACATTATTCAGGAATTAATTCCTGAAATCGAAAAAAAGTTTCGCGCTAAAACCGGTCGTGAAAACCGCGCGGTTGCAGGACTTTCGATGGGCGGTTACGGCTCAATCAAATTCGGTTTGAAATATCCTGAAATGTTTTCTCTCGTCGGATCGTTTAGCGGCGCGCTCGGCGCGGCATCCTGGACAAAAGAAAATCTTGGTCAGAATCAATGGGTTGCGTCATCAATAATAACTGTCTATGGCAACGCCGAAACCGCAACACGCAAAGAAAACGATATTTTCAAGCTCGTATCCGAAATGCCTGTCGATAAAATCAAAAATCTTCCGTTCGTCTATCTCGATTGCGGAACGGAAGATTTTCTTTACAAAAGTAACCGCGAATTTGCCAATCTCTTGCAGGAAAAGCGAATTCCGCACGAATTCCGCGAGCTTCCCGGCGTTCACAATTGGGTTTTTTGGGATTCGCAAATTAGTGAATTTCTTGAATTAACCACTAAATTTTTGAAATAAGGCAGACGAGATTTCCAAAGTGAGAAAATGTTAAATTTTGCTATCGAAACCGCCCGGGAAGCCGGACAAATTCTGCTTGAAAAGTTTGGGCGGAAAATCAATGTTTCAAAAAAGGGCAATACAAATCTTGTAACCGAAGCCGATTTAGCTTCGGAGAAATATATTATCGAAAAAATAAAATCGTATTACCCGAAACATTCGATTTTAGCCGAAGAATCCGGCGCCTCTGACGAGAGGAACGGAAACGCCTGGAAATGGATAATTGACCCGCTCGACGGAACGACGAATTTCGCGCACGGTTATCCGTGCTGGTGCGTAACCTTAGCCGTCGAATATAACGATGAAATAGTTTTCGGCGTTACATTTGACCCGACGCGCGACGAAATCTTTGCCGCTGAAAAAGGGCAGGGCGCAACTTTGAACGGAAGGAAAATTCAGGTTTCGGAGACTGAAAAACTCGGCGAAGCTCTACTGGTTACAGGCTTTCCATACGACGCTACAGAGCGTGAAAATTTTGCGCGCCACTTTACCGAATTTACACATAAAGCTCGCGGAATTCGGCGCGACGGTTCGGCGGCGATTGATATGGCGTATGTCGCCTGCGGGCGTTTCGACGGTTTTTGGGAAGAAGGCTTGAATGCGTGGGATGTTGCTGCCGGAGTTTTGCTAATCGAAGAAGCAGGGGGGCGCGTTTCTTATTACGACGATTCGCCGTTCAGCATTTACGCGCCGCCGATTTGTGCCGACAACAGCTTGATACACGCGGAAATGCTGGTTGTTTTAGACTGAATTTTAATCGATGTTTTCAGCCGTTTTAGACTTCTTTGTCCGTGTGATAATTTAATTTATCAAATTAAAAAATTATAATTTAGCATCCGAAATTCAAGATTTGCGATTGACGATTTGTAATCCGAAATCCGAAATCCGAAATCCAAAATCCAAATGAGTTGGTTTAGCCGAAACAAACCGAAGCTGGAAGAACAAAACGACGATGAAAAGCGCGTCAAAACCGAAGGCATTTTCGTCAAATGTCTCGAATGCGAAAGCCCGCTTTATAAACGCGAACTGAAAGAATCGCTGCAAGTTTGCACGCATTGCGGGTATCATTTCCGGCTCGATGCCAGAAGTCGTCTGGATTCGACTTTTGACGAAGGCGAATATGAAAAGCTGGATGAAGAAATTACATCCGCCGACCCGCTCGGATTTGTTGATACAAAGCCTTATATTGAAAGAATAGAACAGGCGAAAAAAGCGTCGGGTTTGCCGGAAGCGATTGTTTCGGGAATGGGAAAAGTCGGCGGGCATCTCGTTTACGCGGGTGCGATGGATATGAGTTTTATCGGCGGTTCGATGGGTTCGGCGGTCGGCGAAAAAATCACGCGCTTGATTGAAAGAGCGATTGAAACACGCGGCGCGGTGATTATTTTCGCGGCTTCGGGCGGCGCGCGAATGCAGGAAGGAACTTTGTCTCTGATGCAGATGGCAAAAATCTCCGCTGCACTCGCGCAGTTTTACGACGCTCGCTTGCCGTTTATTTCGGTTTTAACCGACCCGACGACCGGGGGCGTTACAGCGAGTTTTGCAATGCTAGGTGATGTGATTATCGCCGAACCGAAAGCATTAATCGGCTTTGCCGGACCGCGCGTTATCGAGCAGACGATCCGACAGAAACTGCCGAAAGGTTTTCAGCGTTCCGAATTTTTGCTGGAACACGGAATGCTCGATATGGTCGTTGACCGCCGCGAAATGCGCGACACGATTATTCGTCTGCTGAATTTTATGATGAATGCGGAAATCAAATTATCAAGTGACGGTCAATTACAAGAAAATCCGTAGATTTACGAAAAAGTAGGAAAAAAAATCCAAAATACTTAGCGGGTTTTTATGCAATCGTTTCGGACGTGAAATTAAAGAATTCCGGCGAAAATCAAAAATTATAATTTGACGGCTTCGACTTTGTAGCCCTTTGAGCGCAACGATTTAATCAAACCTTTTTTCCCGCCCAAGTGTCCGCCGCCGACGGCGATAAACGACGATTTTTCGTTAATTGCTTTTTCGATTTTCGGAACCCAAACGGCGTTCCTGTTGTCAAGCAGATTGGTTTTAAATTCCTTGTTATTTTTCATTTGACTGTTCATATACTGATAAAGATTTTCCGTATTTTGGGTTTTGTAAATCTCTAAAAGTTTTTTGAATTCATCGATGGATTTCTGCGGATTCACAGCCATTTCATATAAATCTTTCGCCTGCTTTTCGAGCGGAGTTTTGTTTAAAACTTCCAATTGAAAATCGACCGATTCCAAACCTTCGACGGTTTTTTGATAGGCGGCGGCGGCTTTTAAAAGCGAACTTTCGTAGGAAGCCGGCGTGCTGCAGCCGAGAACTTTCGGATTTGTCGAAATGGCGACCTGCAGCATCATCGGTTTAAAGTTTTTCACTTTTTCGACCGAAACGCCCAGCGAATTTTTAATCAACTCGTCGACTTTGGCATATTGTTCGGGTGTGAGGAAATCTTTGATGGTTTTTCCGTCCGGCATAAAAGCGGCGCGGCTCATTGCCTTCATTTCGTCAACGTTGTCCATATCGATTTCCATAATCAGGCGGTCGGTCTGTGCCAAATACGTTTGTAGTTTATCGACGGAAATCATATCGTTCGGGCATATAACGTGAATCGTGCCGAAAATATACGAAGCGGTTTTAAGATTTTTGCCCGTAATTTTGTAGAGAAGCCCGTTTGCATCTTTTGCTTGCGTGGTTTGCGCAAGTAAAACAAGCGCATTTGTGCCGATAAGAAGCGACAATGACAAAATTGTCAAGAGAAATTTTTTCATTTTGTATTCCTTGATTTTTTAAATTTTATTTGAAGTGAAACGGACATTTAATATACTAACGGGAAGAATCGGCAAATTTCAAATTGTTTTAGAAAACGACCATAGAATGAATTTTTTTGAAACGACAAATTATCTTTCGGGTCTCGGCAACGAAGTTTCGACAATGAAGCTCGGACTTGGAAATATCGAAAAACTGCTTGTTTCGCTCGGAAGTCCCGAAAAAGATTATCTAAAAATTCAAGTCGCCGGAACGAACGGAAAAGGCTCTACGTGCGCATTTCTGGAAGCAATTTGCGTTTCAGCCGGAATCGAAATTGGTTTGACGACTTCACCGCATCTGGTTTCAATCACCGAGCGAATAAAAATCAACGGCAAAGAAATAAGCCAAGAAATTTTCGCCTGTCACGCGACGAAAATCAGGGAAACATCCGAACATTTAGTTTTAGAAAAGAAACTTGAAACAGTTCCGACGTTTTTTGAGCAAATAACCGCAATTGCTTTGCATGCTTTTGCCGAAGCAAAAGTTGAGGTTGCAATTTTGGAAACCGGTTTGGGCGGAAGATTTGATGCGACTACGGCGTCGCAAGCGGAAATAGTAGCAATAACGTCGATAGATTTTGACCACCAGCAAGTTTTAGGCAATACGCTCGACAAAATTGCGACGGAAAAGGCGGCAATTATTCGTGAAGATACAAGGGTAGTTGTCGCCGCGCAGGGCAAAAAAGCGGAAAAAATAATTCACGAGCGCTGCACTATTTTTGGTGTAATGCCAAAGACAGCGGATTTTGCAGGTAAAATTGTCGAAAAAGAAAAGGGAAAATTTATTGTTGATTTTCAAACCGAAAATGCAAAATATGAAAACGTAAAATTGAATCTTCCCGGCAGGCACCAAATCGAAAATGCCAAAACCGCAATTTTATTAGCTGAAACTCTGCAGGAAACCTTCAAAATAGCAAAAGAAAATATAATCGAAGGTTTACAGACAGCGGTTCACAAAGGAAGGTTAGAGTTTTCGAAAAATATTTTGTTCGACGGCGCGCATAACGTTGCGGGCGCAAAGGCTTTGCGGGAATTTCTCGACGAATTTGTCGAACAGCCCTTAACGCTTGTTTTCGGCGCGATGAAAGATAAAGATTTACGCGAAATCGCGGAGATACTTTTTCCAAAAGCCGATAAATTGATTTTCACAAAAATTGATAGCTCGCGTTCAATGGAAGCGGCGGAATTGTTGAATTTTTTGCCGGAAAACTTTGATAAAACAAATGTGTTTCAAACTGATACCGTAAAAGAAGCGTTAGAGTTAATAAAAAAAACTACTTCGGAAATAGATTTGATTTGCATTACCGGCTCGCTCTATCTTGTCGGCGAAATGCAAAAACATTTAACGGAAAACAATGAATAAAAAGCAGTTTGAGATTTTCGACCGTTCGCTTTTCTTTTGGCAAAAATTCAAGTTTAATAATCGAAACAAACTTTGAAACTTACACCATTAACTTTAGACTTAAATTTATGTATAAATTGGTTTTAATCAGACACGGCGAAAGCGAATGGAATAAAGAAAATCGTTTTACCGGTTGGAAAGACGTTGATTTGACCGACAAAGGACGCGAAGAAGCAAAAACAGCCGCGCAGCTTTTGAAGGCGGAAGGTTTTGCATTTGATTTGGCTTACACTTCGATTCTAAAACGCGCGATTCGCACGCTTTGGATAATTCTGGACGAGATGGATTTGATGTGGATACCCGAAATGAAAACCTGGCGTTTGAACGAGCGGCATTACGGAAGCCTGCAGGGCTTGAACAAAGCGGAAACGGCGGCGAAATACGGCGATGAACAAGTTCTTCTGTGGCGCAGAAGTTACAATACGCCGCCGCCTTCGATGGAAATTACCGATGAACGCTACGAAGGAAAAAAAGCGTGTTATATCGGCTTAAAAGAAGGCGAATACCCGCAAACCGAATGTCTGGAAGATACGGTCAAGCGCGTCGTGCCGTATTTTGAAGGGGAAATAATGCCGCAAATAAAAGCGGGAAAACAGATTATCGTCGCCGCGCACGGAAATTCTCTGCGCGCTCTGGTCAAATATCTCGACAATATTCCCGATGAAGAAATTGTCCAACTAAATATTCCCACCGGAATTCCTCTTGTTTACGAGTTGGACGAAAATCTTCGACCCGTAAAAAATTATTATTTAGGCGACGCCGCTGAGATTGTCAAAGCGCAGCAATCGGTTGCAAATCAAGGCAAAGCAAAATAGAGTTTAACGAAAAAAAGGACGGTGAAAAACGGAAAATAATATGTAAATCATAAATTATCCATTTTTCATTTTCCGTTTTTTGTTCGTATGAAAATCGTATTTTTTTTATTAATTTTATTATGCATGACGCCCTGGATTTCGCCGCCGATTGCGCTGGCTTTGGGATTGATTCTGGCTTTAACCGTCGGCAATCCGTATCCCAAACAAACTGCCAAAACGACAAAAATTTTGCTGCAGGCTTCGGTTGTTCTGCTCGGTTTCGGAATGAATTTGTCGGAGGTTATAAAGGCTGGAAAAAGCGGAATTTTATTTACAATTGTGACGATTTTCGGAACACTGGCGCTTGGATTTCTCATCGGCAGATTGTTAAAAGTAAAAGACAAAACATCGAATTTGATTTCGTCGGGAACGGCGATTTGCGGCGGCAGCGCGATTGCGGCGGTCGCGCCTGTTATTGAAGCCAACAGTGAAGAAATTTCCGTGTCTCTGGGAACGATTTTTATCTTAAATTCAATCGCGCTTTTTGCTTTTCCGGTTATTGGACACGCTTTAAATCTCTCGCAAAATCAGTTCGGCGTGTGGGCGGCGATTGCGATTCACGATACCAGTTCAGTTGTCGGCGCGGCGGCGAAATACGGAGGCGAAGCGCTGCAAATAGCGACAACCGTAAAACTTACCCGCGCTCTTTGGATTGCGCCGGTCGCGCTTTTGTTTTCGCTTTTTTATCGAAATAAAAAAGCGAAAATCGCAGTTCCATATTTTATTTTATTTTTTCTGCTGGCAACGATTGTCAGAACTTACACGCCCGCAACTTTTCCGCCGAGCATTTTCGACTCGCTCGTAATGCTTGCGAAAACCGGTTTGACCATTACGCTTTTTCTCATCGGCGCGAGTTTGTCAGCCGAAGTTTTGAAAAAAGTAGGCGTCAGACCGCTCGTTCAAGGCGTTCTGCTTTGGATAATTATTACCGCCGTTTCGCTCCTGGCGGTTTTGAAAATTTTGTAGAATTGTTGAACTCGCGCGAGTTGTCGCGCATAATAACCTTTACAGGCGATTAAAATTAGATTTAGAAACAGCAATTTAGATAATCAAAAGCCCGCATTTCACAAATTTATAGAACAGACAAATGGAAAATCAAAAGTTGGAACAAGTCGCAAAAATCAAACCGAAACCAAGAGGTGTCGTCAATCCGAATCTGGTGCGCGGCATTGCTTTTGTCGTTATCACGCTTTCGCTCGTTGTCTGCACGGTTTTATGCATTTTAGCGATTTGGCAGTTTACCGAATCCGACGCCGTATGGCGTGCGATTGCAACATTTATTGTCGTCAGCGTCGCAACGGGCGTTTTCACGTTTGTCAATGAAAGATTGGGCTAAATGTTTTTAATTTTCAATGCCGACGAAACTGAGATTTCAAATTGAAGAAAATATAAAACAAAACCGTCTCGATAAATATTTGTTTGAACAAATAACATCCGTCAGTAAAATATTTCTGTGCAACCTGGTTAACGCGGGCAATTGCAGAATCAATGGTAAGTTTGAGCCGCGCGGCTATCATTTGAAGAAAGATGACACGGTTGAAATTGTGATTGATTTGGAAGCGGAAACGGCAATGAAACCGGAGGCGCTTCCGCTCGAAATCATTTTTGAAGACGAGTGGATTATTGTCGTCAACAAACCGGTAGAAATGCTTGTTCACCCATCATCCAAACAAAAAAACGGAACGCTTTTGAACGCGCTTTCATATTACATAAACCAGGAAAAATACGAATTAGAACAAGTCGAAGCCGAAATCCAAAATTCAAAATTTAAAATCATTCGTCCCGGTTTGGTTCATCGGCTCGACCGCAAAACGTCAGGTTTAATGGTGATTGCCAAAACTTCAGAAGCCTTAAGCCGTCTATCAAATCATTTTCAGAGAAAACTAATAAAAAAAAGATATTTGGCAATTGTTCAGGGACACGTTTCGGAAAATTTAGGGACAATTGAAGCGCCGATTGGACGCTTTGCGGAAGAAAAAAACTGGAACGTCAAAGAAGATGGAAAATTTGCCGTAACTAATTTTTGGGTTTTAGAAAAATTCCCCGATAAAACACTGCTCGAACTTGAACCGATAACGGGAAGAACCAACCAATTAAGAATTCATTGCGCTTTCCTCGGACATCCGATTATTGGCGACGATAGATACAATGGGCGTGAGTTTTCACGCTTGTGTCTTCACGCTGCAAAGCTGAGTTTCCGGCATCCGCACTCGAACGATTTTGTCGAATTTGAAAGCGAAATGCCTGCTGAATTCAAGATGTTTTTAAGAAAATAGAAATAACCGCAGTTAAAGTTTTTATAAAACTGTTCATAAAATTAATTGTGAAAAAAACAAAAATTATGTCGATTTACGAAAAGTTTCAACCAATAAATTTTGATGAAATAAAAACTTACAAACTTTCTTCACGTCCCAGCAAAGTCATTGTTCAGGATTTCGCGCAGCCGGTTGAGGCGCGAGATTCGCTTGGAGATTTTCTCGATAAATTACCAAATATTCTTGCAAATAAAACTTTGCGCGAAATTGCCAAAAAAATACGTCGCGCTAAAGAATTGAACAAGCCAGTTGTCTGGGGAATCGGCGGACATGTCGTAAAAACCGGGCTTGCGCCGGTAATTATTGATTTGATAAACAAAGGTTTTGTAACGGCGATTGCGGCAAACGGTTCGGTTCTTGTCCATGATACGGAAATTGCTCTGGTCGGTTCTACTTCCGAAGACGTGGACGCCACGCTCGGTAAAGGCGATTTCGGAGCGGCAAAAGAAACGGGAGAAGTATTAAATTCTGCCGCTAAAAAAGGCTTGAACGATAAAATCGGACTCGGCGAAGCGATGGGCAGGGAAATTCTGGAAAAAAAACCGCCCTTTGCCGGGGTTTCGCTTCTTTGCCAAACGTACATTCGGAAAATTCCGTTTACAACTCATTTAGCAATCGGCGCGGACATCGGACATTTCCACGCTTCCTGCGACGGCGCGGCACTCGGCGCGACAACTCACACGGATTTCAAACTTTTTTGCTCAATTATTAAAGAATTAAACGACGGCGGTGTTTATTTGAACATCGGCTCAGCCGTCATATTGCCGGAAGTTTTCCTGAAAGCGGTTACGGTTGTGCTGAATTTAGGTTTTCCTTTGAAAGATTTTACCACCGCTAATTTTGATTTTATTCAAAGCTATCGTCCGAATACGAATGTCGTTCGTCGCCCGACAGCAAACGGTGCAGGTCGCGGTTTTTCTATAACCGGACATCACGAATTTACAATTCCACTCCTTGCAGCACATATTTTATGTCAAGGATGAAAATTAATATATCTTTAAAGGTAAAAAACTCCGCTAAATTTAGCGGAGTTTTTGTTGCTGGAACTGAAAAGCAAATTAACGGTAAATGTTTTCGCCTTTATATGAACGCCATTCATTTTCAAAATAATCGGCGTCTTCGGCGTTGCGCGGCGTAATTCCCATTACCGCCCCCCCATTTCTAACCCCTTCTTCATACAATTTTGCGTGTTCTTCAGGAATACCCGAGCCGACCAACGCGCCGACCAATCCGCCAGTCAAACCACCCGCGCCCGCGCCCGCCAATGCCGCGAGAATCGGTCCAGCAACAATCAAACCCAAACCAGGAAGCAACACGTTTGTTCCGATTGCGGCAATACCGCCAATAATTGCGCCCAAAGTTCCGCCGATTGCCGAACCGGTTCCGGCGCCTTCGAGGGCTTTACTGCCGAGCGCCGAGTCGTCATCACCGGTAAACCACGAATCACGGGTTTGATCGCTCATCATTAAATTAACTTCATCTTTTGTATAACCACGGCTAATAGCAGAATTGTATGCTCTGTCAGCGCTGTCGCGGTCTCTAAACATTCCGGTCAACATACCGCTTCTGCTACCGGTAGTACTCGTAGTTGAAGTCGTGGTTGAAGGCGTATTGCTGCCAAGAACATCATTGTTTGCCTGCCTGTTTATACCTTGATTTGCCTGCATTTCACCTTCGCGTTCGAGGCTTCTATCGCCTGTTAAAGCGCCCGCCGCATCTTTTACATCGCCAACTACTCTATCTTTAAAACCGCCTGTCTCTTCTTTAATCGTTCCGTCGTTATTCATAATTAATCTCCTTCCCAAATTTTAGAATTATTAGCCTGTATAGCTTGTAACTGTTAAACGCAATAAATGTGCCAACAGCTTTCTTCTTGAATAAATGCAAGCGAATTAAGTAATACAAATATATGTGCAAAATAATTATAAAAAGAGATTTCGCCGAATGTGTTTGATTTTGGAACACGCGAATTTTGTTTATTCGTCTTTATTCAAGACAAATATAAAAATTTATTTTGAATTTTTTAAGAATTAAATTGTCTGGACGAATTTCTTCCTGTTTTAACAATAAGAAAACAAATACTATTTTTAACAATTAACTCAAGAAAAGAATTTAATCTTTAGAATTCATCTGACCAAAATTTCTTGGAAAACCTGCTTTCTGACCAAAAACCTTTGAAGATTTCTATTTTCGGGCGTGAATTATTACCCAAAACAATACTAACGACATCGTAACGAAATTTTGTATTCTGAAGGTGAAAAATTTTTCGATACATTCGCGCCGTGCGTGTGATTTGCCTCTGTTTTCTTAAATCGACTGCCGCCAGAGGCGAAACAAATTCTTCAGATGTGCGTGTTTTTACTTCGATAAAACACAGAACGTCTTCATCATACCCGATCAAATCAATTTCGCCGGTAATCGGCGCGCCGAGGCGATTTCTGCCAACCGGAACTTTGAAATTTGCCGCTACCAGAAGATAGCCATTTCTCACAAGAAATGTGGCGGCAAGTTCTTCGCCCATTTGCCCGACTTTACTTGAACTTCTTTCGGGCGAATGTTTATTCTGAATATCAAGAGAAAATAATTGAGACATTTTTTATTTTAAGGGGAAATATATATAATGAATAATAATCGTATCAAAGGTATTTTTGCAACGGTTTTCATAGTGCAGGCGAGCTTCCTGACCGCTGTTTGTCAAACCAAACAGAAGGCAGGCGAAACGGTCAACACCACTGCGGCGAAAATCGTAAATTCCGATAAGCCTAGAACATACCAAATAAAACCGCAGGACTTGCCAAAACTTTTTGCATCTGAAAGCGCACGCCGTGGTTCAAGAATAACTGAACAACCAAAAAACGCGATACTTTCCTTACCCAAGGGTTTTAAAATAAATGTTTTTGCCGAAGGCTCCTTTCAAAATCCGCGCTGGATGACGCTTGCGCCGAACGGCGACGTTTTTGTTGCCGATTCGCGCGCCAATTCAATTATCATTTTGCGCGATACGAACAAAGACGGCGCAGCGGAAGAAAGATTTACGTTTGCCGAAAACTTGAGCCAGCCGTTTGGAATGGCTTTCAACGGTGATTGGTTTTATGTGGCAAATACCGATTCGATTGTGCGTTTCAAATATAAAAGCGGACAGACGAAAGCCGGAGCCGCGCCCGAAAAACTTATAAATCTTACTGAAGGCGGTTATAATCAGCATTGGACGCGCAATATTATTTTCTCGCCCGACGGCAAAAAACTGTATGTTTCAATCGGTTCGAGCGGAAATGTGGATGTTGAAAAAGACGAACGCCGCGCCGCTATCAGCGAGTTTAATCCTGATGGAAGTGGTTATCGGCTTTTCGCCTCGGGATTGCGAAACCCTATCGGGTTGGCGTTTAATCCGGTTAATAAAGAACTCTGGACGGCGGTCAATGAGCGCGATGGTTTGGGCGACGACCTTGTTCCAGATTTTGTTACATCGGTTAAAGACGGGTCGTTTTACGGTTTTCCTTATTTTTACATCGGACAAAACAGAGACCCGCGACGCAGCGACGCAGATTTAAAGCTGATAAAAAAAACGATTGTTCCCGATGTTCTAATCACTTCGCATTCCGCCGCGCTCGGATTGGTTTTTTACGACGGAAAAATGTTTCCCGGCGAATATCAAGGTGACGCTTTCGTTGCGCTTCACGGTTCGTGGAATCGTGAAAAATTGACCGGTTATAAAATAATTAGAATTAAATTTAATAATGGAAAACTGGTTGAGAACGCTTATGAAGATTTTCTGACCGGCTGGCTGCCCGACGAAAACAGCAGCGAAGTATGGGGCAGACCGGTCGGTTTGCTCGTCAACTCGGACGGTTCGCTGCTCGTGTGCGACGATGGCGCAGACAAAATCTGGCGCATAAGTTATCAAAAATAAAACTTTGGTAAACAAAAAACGTAAAACGGATAATGAAAAATTTCTGAATTGAACTTTTCCATTATCCGTTTTTTTTTACTTATGAAAAAAATCCTGAAAATCGTTGTGCTTGTTTTGTTTTCCGCATTTTTTACAGCCCAATTCGTTCGCCCCGACAGAAGCAATCCGGCAGTAGTTCAAGCCGAAACCTTAGAATTTTCAATGCAGATCCCTGAAAACATAGAAACGATTTTAACTCGCTCCTGCAACGATTGTCATACAAATAGTACGGTTTACCCGTGGTATGCCAACATCACTCCGTTTAACTGGTTTCTTGCCGAACATATAAACAGCGGGCGCAGGAATTTGAATTTTTCGGTTTGGAATACTTATGAAACAAGGCGGAAACGTCGTAAACTAGACCAAATTTGCGAGCAGGTTACCCATAAGGAAATGCCTCTGCCTTCTTATTTGTGGATTCATCGCGCTTCAAAACTTTCTGACCGAGACATTGAAATTCTGTGCGACTGGACGGACGCGGAAAAAACGAAACTCGAACAAACTCAGTAATTTATTGAAATACCGGGAAAACTTATAAATAATAAAAAGGCATCGTAAGGTGCGGAATCGGTTCGCCGAGAATAATTCGCCGGAAGAAAAATTTTAATGAAAAATAATTTTCTCTTAAAGTACGAAACGGTTATATGCGCGATTATGATTGCTTTGACTGTTTCAATTTTCAATACAGCCGTGTTTGCTCAAAAAACTAAAACCAACAATCATAAACAAACTCATTCCGGCGAATTGCCTCATGACATCCGCAGCGACGAGGAAAATTTCAGCGCCAACGATAGCGAAATCTTTATTTTAGTCAACGCCGAGCGAGTCAGACACGGCTTGAACCGATTATTTTGGGACGAAGATTTGGCAGATATTGCGCGGGATTATTCAAAGAAAATGGCAGACGAGGATTTTTTCGGTCATTTCGATTCGAACGGACAAAGCGTCGTCGAGCGCGCAAAAGCGGCAAAACTGAAAAACTGGAGTAAAATTGGGGAAAATCTTTTTTCCATTGACGGACTCGATAAATTCGACGGCTTTACGGTAGAAAAATGGATGCAATCGCCCACACACCGCGATAATAGTCTCGACAAAGATTGGACGACAACCGGCATCGGCATTGTGAAATCTGCGAGTGGAGAAATTTTTATTACACAAGTTTTTATCAAACGATAATTAAGTAGGTCACCTGGTGCGGCTCAAAATTTCAGCAGCCTTTTTTATTTGATAAAAGCAGTTTAGTAAACAAATTTGCTTTTTCCTTTGAACTTTTACCTTATCTTCAACTGTGGCAAAATGTAATTTATGGCTTTGCTCAAGATTGTTAATTATCCGGCGTCCGTGTTGCTCCAAGTCGGAAAACCGGTCGAAGATTTTAACGAGGATTTAAAGCTGCTTGTCGAAAATATGTTCGAGACGATGTATCACGCAAAAGGCGTCGGACTTGCCGCGCCGCAAGTCGCTAAATCGAAAAGGCTTTTCGTTATAGATTGTTCGGGCGGCGAAGATGAAACGCAAAAAATTGCAATGATAAATCCTGAAATCGTTCACGTTGAAGGCGAGCAAACCGGAGAAGAAGGCTGTCTTTCATTTCCCGGAATTTACGCACCAATTCAGCGCGGCTTGCGTGCAATCGTCCGCGCGCAGGATGTTTCGGGCAACTGGTTTGAACTCGACGGTACGGACTTGACGGCGCGCTGTGTTCTGCACGAAACAGACCACTGCGACGGCATCGTTTTTCTAGACCGAATGACAATTTTGAAGCGCGAGATGGCAAAGCGGAAGATAAAAAAGTTGCAGAAGACGGGTGAATGGAATTAAGCAACGCCGCTGAAAGTTCGTGAATTGATTGGCGCGAAAAAAAAAAGGCTTTGACCATTATGTTTCTTCCGGCTTTTTTATTTGAAGTAATGGATAAGATGCCTTCTGTTGAATATATGTATATCAGCGGAATAATTTCGGCGTTTGTTGTTTTCGCCGCGACGTATTTTCACCGGCAGGTCGGCTTGATTACTTTGATACTGGTTGGCTTTTCCTGCGTTCGGGACATTGAAACACCGGACATTGTTGAGGCGGCAATCAGAGAAGCCGGGCAGAACTATATCAATCACTGGTATTTCTCGTGCCGAGTTACTTTAGTTTTATCGGTGATATTATTTTTTACGGCGGTTATTTTAAAACGAAAGTTGAAACAGAGAAACAAACTCGATTGAGATGGAAATAAAATTATGCAGACAAAAAAAAGTTTAGACGAATTTAAGAACGAGCCGTTCACCGATTTTACACGAACGGAAAACGCGGACGCGATGAAAGCGGCGATTGAACAGGTTAGAAGCGAGCTTGGGCGCGAATATCCGGTTTTGATAAACGGCGAAAAAATTATGCTTGAAAAGAAATTCGAGAGCATCAATCCGGCGGAAAAATCGCAGGTCGTCGGCGTATTTTCCGATGCTGACGCAGACGCGGAAAATCTTGTCAAAAAGGCGATTGACGCGGCGACCGAAGCATTTAAAACTTGGCGCAACGTTCCGGCTGATGAACGCGCCGAATATTTGTTCAAAGCGGCGCGAATTGTGCGCGAACGGAAACATTATTTTTCGGCTTGGATGATTTTCGAGACGGGAAAAACGTGGGCGGAAGCCGACGGCGACACGGCGGAAGCGATTGATTTTCTTGAGTTTTACGGGCGCGAGATGCTGCGCTGGGCGGGCGACCAGCCGATTACAAAGCTCGAAGGCGAAGATAATCGTTTTGAATACGTTCCATTGGGTGTCGGCGCGATTATTCCGCCCTGGAATTTTCCGCTGGCGATTATGGTGGGAATGACGATGGCAGTGGTTGTTTGCGGGAATACGACGGTTTTGAAGCCGTCGCCCGACGCGCCGACGGTCGCTTATAAATTTATCGAAGTTTTGGAAGAAATCGGTTTGCCGAAAGGCGTTGTCAATTTTTTGGCGGGAAGCGGCGCGGCGGTCGGCGAGCAACTCGTTCAAAGTCCGAAGACGAGATTTATATCTTTTACAGGTTCAAAAGCGGTCGGTCTGCATATTTACGAAGAAGCGTCGAAAACGCGAGAAGGTCAGAATTGGATGAAGCGCGTTGTTGCGGAAATGGGCGGTAAAGACGCGATTATTGTTGACGAAGATGCAAATTTGGACGATGCCGCAATCGGAACTGTCCAAGCGGCATTCGGTTTTCAAGGTCAGAAATGTTCGGCTTGCTCACGGCTTATTGTTAATGAGAAAGTCCACGACGCGCTTTTGGAAAAAATTGTCGAACACACAAAGAAATTGAAAATCGGTATGCCAACCGAAGCCGATACAAATATGACCGCCGTTATTAATCAAAAATCTTTTGATAATGCGACGAAAATGATAAAGAAGGGAATCGATGAAGGCGGAAAATTAATCGTCGGCGGTGGCGGCGATAGCTCGAACGGTTTTTATATCGAGCCGACGATAATTGATGATGTTCAAGCGGGCGCAACGATTGAACAGCAAGAAATTTTTGCGCCGGTTTTGGCAGTTATCAAAGCCAAAGACTTCGACCACGCTCTGGAAATCGCCAACGACACGCAATACGGTTTGACCGGCGCGGTTTATTCGGAAAATGAAGAAAAGCTGGAAAAAGCGCGGCGCGAGTTTCACGTCGGCAATCTGTATTTGAACCGCAAATGCACGGGCGCGCTCGTCGGCGTTCACCCGTTCGGCGGTTTTAATATGTCCGGCACGGACTCAAAAGCTGGCGGGCGCGAATATCTTTTGCAGTTTATGCAGGGAAAATCAATCGCGCAGAAAATCACGACGAACAAACGCGATGACAGCCGAGAAGTTTCAAGCGCGGGCGATACGACGGCGAAGGCGTTTTAATAAAAACAGACGGATGAAAAAAATTTATTCAAACAAGCGACCGTTTATTGTTTTGTTAATTTTGCTCGCTTTAATTTTGCCTTTGAAATTTTCATTGACGGCGCAGATGCAGACAAATCAGGCAACGCCGCGTTTTCCCATCAAGCGAGAAGAATCGCCGGAGTCATGGCGGCGAGACGGTTTGAATGCGATTGAACAGGCGAAAAAAAATAAAATCCCTAAAGGCAGAGCGAAAAATGTCATATTATTTATCGGCGACGGAATGGGAATTACAACCTTAACGGCGGCGCGGATTCTGGAAGGTCAATTACGAGGCGAAAGCGGGGAGGAAAATCGTCTTAGCTTTGAACAATTTCCCTTTGTCGCACTGTCTAAAACATACAGTGCAAATCAGCAAACACCAGACTCCGCGCCGACGATGAGCGCGATTATGACCGGAATTAAAACCGACGAAGGCGTTTTGTCTGTCAATCAAAACATCGTGCGCGGCGATTACAAAACCGTAAAAGGAAACGAAACCGAAACGCTTCTAGAAATAGCGGAAGACGCCGGAAAATCAACCGGTGTCGTTACGACCGCGCGTTTAACGCACGCTACGCCTGGCGCTTGTTACGCACACACCGCAGACCGTGATTGGGAATCGGACAAAGATATTTTCGACCGCAAAAAAGATGCGTTTAACGCAAAATTTCCAGACATCGCGCGCCAACTTCTTGAATTTAATCACGGCGATGGTTTGGAGGTTGCAATCGGCGGCGGGAGGACAAAATTTTTACCCGGAGAGACGAACGACCCTGAGTATCCGAATGTCAAAGGCGAGCGTCTCGACCGTCGAAATTTGGCAATCGAATGGACGAAAAAATATAAAAATTCGGCGTATGTTTGGAACAAACGGCAGTTTGATACAATCGATGCGAAAAAAACTGAGCATCTTTTAGGACTTTTCGAGCCGTCACATATGCAGTACAACTACGACAGACCGCGCGACCGAGCCGGAGAGCCGAGTTTGAGCGAGATGACGGTGAAAGCGATTGACGTTTTGTCGAACAATAAAAATGGTTTCTTTTTAATGGTCGAAGCGGGCAGAATCGACCACGCCCATCACAATGGAAATGCTTTTCGGGCGTTGACTGATGCAGTCGAGCTTTCAAACGCCGTTCGCGCTGCCGAAAGCAAAATCAATCTCGACGACACTTTGATAATCGTAACTGCTGACCACAGCCATACTTTTACGATGGCTGGTTATCCGATTCGCGGCAACAATATTTTAGGTCTCGTGCGTGAAGTTGACGATAACGGAATCGTCGAGGAAAAAGACAAAGCAGACAAAAACGGCAAACCTTTTACGACGCTCGGTTATGGCAACGGGAGAGGCTATCGCGGCGGCGAGCGACCTGTTTTGACCGAAGAACAAGTTACAAATCCTGACTACAAACAGGAAGCCGCCGTCCCGCTCGGCGACGAAACGCACGGCGGCGAAGATGTCGGAATCTTTGCAAACGGCGCAAGTTCGTATTTGATTCACGGCGTAATGGAAGAAAATTGGATTTTCTACGCGATGCAGGAAGCGATGCGGTTAAAAAAATAGTTCAAAGTTCATAATTCAAGGTTCAAAGTCTATTATTGCAACCTTGAACCTTGAACTTTTAACTTTGAACTCTTTATGCGAATTGTTTTTATGGGAACGCCGCTAGCCGCGGTTCCGAGTTTGGAAAATCTTTTGAACGACCGGCACGAAATTGTTGCTGTTTGGACTCAGCCAGATCGTCCGGCGGGGCGTGGTAATCGTTTGAAAATGCCGCCGGTAAAAGAATTTGCCTTAGAGAACAATTTGATGGTTTATCAACCGCCGAAAATAAAAACGGCTGAAAGTTTGGAGTTGTTCAAGTCGCACAAGGCAGAGGTTGCGGTTGTCGTCGCCTACGGCAGGATTTTGCCGGAAACGTTTTTGCAGGCGTTCCCGAAAGGCGCGATAAATGTGCATTTCTCTTTGCTGCCGAAATATCGCGGCGCTGCGCCGGTCAATTGGGCAATTGTCAACGGAGAGGAAAAAACCGGCGTTACGACAATGAAAATGGATGTCGGACTCGATACCGGCGATATTCTTCTGCAAAGCGAAACAAAAATTGACCGGGAAGAAAACGCGATTGATTTGATGGCGAGACTTTCTTTTGAAGGCGCGAACCTTTTGAGCGAAACATTGAAAAATTTAGACGAAATCGCGGCGCAAAAACAAAACGATGCCGAAGCAAGCTACGCGCCCGTTATGGTCAAGGAAGAAGGCAGAATAAATTGGGAGTCCCGCGCCGCTACGATAAAAAATCACGTGCGCGGCTTTCAGCCGTTTCCGACTTCTTTTACGACTTTTCAAAACAAGAAATTAACCGTTTGGAAAGCAGCGGAAGTTAAAGGTTCAGATTTTAATATTCAAAGTTCTGGAGTTGGTAAAATTTTGCAGGCAAAAGGCAGCGAACTGATTGTGGCTTGCGGAAACGAAACTGCGTTGCAATTATTGGAAATTCAAATCGAAGGCAAACGACGGATGAATGCGCGCGATTTTTTGAATGGAATAAACATACAATCAGGCGAAAAACTCGGCTGAAACCTGTTTGAGATAAAAAACAGACGATTTTTATTGCGCTGCGAAAAATTAGAGCCAGTTTTGAAAGGTAAGAAACTGCAAAAGGAAAATGAGTCTGGTTTGAATGTTGGGATTAAACAGCAGGAATTTTTAAAATGAATAAAGTTTCGCCTGCGCGCCTTGCTGCTTTTGAAATACTGCAAAAGATCGAACGCCAACGAGCGTTTTCATCGGCTTTGCTGCCGATTTATGAAGAGAAACTCCTGTCGAAAGATAAAAGCCTTTGTCATCAATTAACGCTCGGAGTTCTTCGCCGTCAAATTTATCTCGACCGAATCGTTCAATCTTTCAGTCGAACAAAACCGGCAAAACTCGATTTGGAAGTTTTAATCGCTTTGCGTTTAGGGCTTTTTCAATTGCTTTTTCTCGACAAAATTCCTGATTTTTCAGCCGTAAATGAATCTGTAAACCTTGTGCATTTGGCAAAAAAACGTTCGGCGGCAGGTTTGGTTAACGCCGTTTTACGGCGCGCCGCGCGTCAAACGGAATTTGAGTTTGAGTTTGCAGACGAAATCGAAAAAATCTCGATTGAAACTTCGCATCCGCTCTGGTTGATTGAACATTGGACGCGCAATTTCGGTATGGAAGAAACCGAAAAATTAGCAATTGCAAATAACAAGACGCCGCCGCTCGCCTTTCGTTTGACAAATAAATCCCATAAAAACACGATTGAAATTTTGCGAAAACTCGGTTTGGAAATAACCGAATCAAGCGTTTCCTCGAATGCTTTTAGAGTCGAAAAAACGAATGAAATACTGCTTGCTTTTGCCGAAGAAGGCAAAATATATTTTCAGGAAGAATCTTCGCAACTGGTTGCCGAAGCAGTAAAACTCGAAAGCGGTGAAATTTTTTTGGACGTGTGTTCGGCGCCGGGCAGCAAGTTTACGCAGATAAATTCAAAATTACGAATTACGAATTACGAATTACGAGGCGAAAAAATTGCGAATTCCGAATTCGAAATTCCAGATTCCAAAACCGACGACCGACAGCCGACAACTGACAACCAAAAGGCAAATCCGAAATCCATCGCGGTTGCCGGCGATTTACACGAACATCGTTTGCGGTTTCTGCGCCAGTCAGCCGAAAATCAAGGTTTTTCAAATCCGAATTTAGTTGCATACGACGCTGAAAACGCTTTGCCGTTCGCTTTTGAAACATTCGACATCGTTTTGCTGGACGCGCCGTGTTCGGGAACCGGCACAATCCGGCACAATCCCGAAATTCGTTATTTTCTGAACGAGAAAGATTTTTTGGAACTCCAAACCAAACAACTTAGAATCTTGACCAATGCATCAAACGTGCTGAAAAAAGGCGGTCGCATCGTTTATTCAACCTGTTCTCTTGAGCGCGAGGAAAACGAAGCGGTTATAGAAAGGTTTTTGAACGAAAATGCCGGGTTTGAAAAAATTCAGCCCGAATTGTCGCAAAAGTTTTTGACTTCAGAAGGTTTTGCGCGAACCGCTCCGGCGCGAGATTTGACAGACGGATTTTTCATCGCCGTTTTGGAGAGAAAATAAACTTCTGCAATGGTTTCGGAGTAATTTTCGTTCGTCGCTTTATACAAATAGTGATAAACTTTCGTTTTACTTTCCGAAATCAAAAAAGATGAAAAGATGAATTTAGCAAGAAGAGGTGCGACAGCGTTCGGTAAGTTGTTTATGGTAATTGCGCTGGCTGCGGCATTTGCGGTCGGTTTAATCGGCGTCGTTTATATGTCGCTTCAGGGAAAGGAAATAAGGGTTCCCGAAATAGTCGGCAAAGATTTTAAACAAAGTGAAAAAGAGCTTGCCGACCTTGGTCTGCGTATCAAAAACAGAGCCTTCCGCTCAAGCAACGAAAAGCCGAACACGATTTTAGAACAGCTTCCGAAATCCGGCGATACTGTAAAGACCGGACAAATGATTCTCGTCGTAACCAGCATAACAAACTCCGATGGCGACGAAGCGCCCGCGACTATCAAGAAATCGGAAGACGAAGACGACACGGAAAAAATCGAAGAATTGATTTCAGACAAACCGAAAAAATCGAACAAAAACAATACAAGCACAAATTCAAACAGCAATTCAAATCGAAAGAAATCTTCAACGACGCGCGACGTTTTGAGCACTAATTCGAGCAACTCTAGTACGGATTCAAACAGCAGCACGAACGCTAACAAAGCTACGAACGACAATTCATCGAAAGACAATAAAAATGCCGCGACCAACACAAACAAGACGATAAATCCGGCAGACGCGAAAAAACCGAATACCGAAACGAAACCGCCAGCGGCGAGTAAAACACCCGCCAAGCCGACGCCGAGCGGAGTTTTGCGACCTTAAAAAACTCCTGGAATTTATAGTTTAAGCAACGAGAAGTTTTATTTTTGCAACAAAGCTAGAAGTAAAAATCAGAGCAGCAAAAAAGCTAATTTACAAATGTTTGAAATAGCTCCTTCAATTTTATCGGCGGATTTTACGCATCTGGCGGATGAAATTCGCGCGGTCGAAGCAGGCGGCGCAAAGGTTTTGCACGTTGACGTAATGGACGGACATTTTGTGCCGAATATCACAATCGGCTTGCCGGTTGTCGAATCAATTCGCAAAGCTACGGATTTAACGATTGACGCGCATTTGATGATTGAAGAGCCAAACCGTTATGCCGTAAAATTTGTCGAAGCGGGTGCGGATATGGTTTCGGTTCACGTCGAGGCGGACGTTCATTTGCAAAGAACTTTGACGGCGATTCGACAAGCCGGCGGACAATCGGGCGTGGCGATAAATCCGGCGACGCCGCTCGCTGCGCTGGAAGAAGTCTTGCCGTTTGCCGATTTCGTTTTGTTGATGTCGGTAAATCCCGGTTTCGGCGGGCAAAAATTTATACATACGTCGCTTGATAAACTTCGCCGTCTGCGCCGAATGATTGACGAACGTGATTTGCCAATACGCATCGAGATTGACGGTGGTATCGGCAGGGAAAATATTGCAAAAGTAGTCGAATCCGGCGCGGAAATCATAGTCGCCGGTTCAGCTGTTTTCGGCAGAGGAAAACCGACCCAAGCGGTAAAAGAATTGATTGATGCGGCAACGGTTTGGGTGTGAAAAAGTAGTCAGTAGTCAGTAGTCAGTCGTCAGTAAAAAAGCGTTAAGCGCTTTCTTCTGAGTTCTGTCTTTTGGGTTCTGACTTCTCATATGGAGAAGTAGAATATGTTTTTTCGTAAAAATAAAGCAATAATTTTAAGTTTACTGGTTGTTTTGAGTTTTGTTGTTCCGGCAACGGCGCAAAACAAAAACAACGAAGGTTCGCCGACACAGCGTCTGGAAGTTTTGCGGCAAAAACTCGACTCCCTGCGGCGTTCGGTCAATGGTGCGGTTTCGGCTTTCAAAGACGACGGCAGCGGAAAACACGATAAATCGAAAAAAGATGACAAAGCATCTTTGGAGACGCCGGTTGCACGCTTGAAAAGTTTGGAAAAAGATACGTCCCGACTTCAATCGGAAGTTACTAGCCTTAGCGGAAAAGTTGACCGCGCGGAAAAATATGAGATAAGCGATATTGACCAGCTCGAAGCGTCCGTTTCCGATTTGCAAAGCCGTGTTGACACGACTCTGACTGAAACGGCAAGCGCGCGCACAAACCCGGAATCGTCAGTCGGTACGCCGCGCGAAGTTAAAAAGAAAGGAAAATTTTTGGGTATTTTCGGCGGCGGGCGCGATGAATACGAAGAGCTGATCGGAACGGTTACACCGGGGCGCGACCGTGAGCTTTTTATCGTCGCCACCCGTGAAGTGCGAAAAAACAATTACGATGTCGGACGTCTGTTATTTCAAACAATCATTACAACTTATCCCGATTCACCTTATCTACCGATGGCAAAGCTCGCCGTCGCCGATTCGTTTTTTCTGGAAGGCACGACCAGTGCGTTGATTCAAGCGACACAAGGTTATCAGGATTGGCTGACGTTTTTTCCGACGCATCCGCTTGCCGACCGCGTTTTGCTGAAAATCGCCGAGTCACAAATGCGTCAGATCGGTTTGCCCGACCGCGATATAACTCCTGCCAGAAAAGCCGAACAGCGCTTAAAAGCATTACTTCAACAATATCCGAACACGCTTTTGCGAAAAGATGCCGAACAACGTCTCGAAGAAGTTCAGGACAATCTCGGTCTGCACAATCTGTATATTGCCAATTATTATTACGGTCTTTCGGTTGACCAAAAGAAAGGCGGTTTAAAGGGCGCACAATCACGTTACCGTGAGGTTTTGGATAAATATCCGAATTTCGCGTTTATGGACGAAGCCCTTTATCGTCTTGCGGTTACATATCTTGTCGAAGAAGAAACCGACCAGGCGGCGAAATATTTTCAGCGTCTTGTGAGCGATTATCCGAACAGCGATTACGTCGAAAAAGCGAAGGAACAACTCCAGCTTATCGGAGCCAGCATTCCCGAAACGAATCCCGAGAGAGCAAAGGTTTTACCGCCGGAAAAAAAATCATTTTTCGCCAATTTCAAAAGCCAGCTTTTCGGACTTTATCCGTTGACGATTGATAAAAACGGAGTCTTGATGACGGATGATTTTGACAAAACAAAATTTGAACTCATTGACCAGATTATCGAAAACAAAGGCGATATTTCGGCTTCGCAAATACCGAAATCTGTAACGCCTGTCATTTCCGCACCTCAAAAACAGCAGCAAAAATAGTTTTAAACTGAGGCGGAAAATTTATGGTTGAGATTCCGGCAGGAAATTATTCGCAACTTGATAATCGCTATCGAACGACAATAATAATTTACTCCGCACAGATTTTTACGGTTATAATTTTAATTTCAGTCGGCTTATTTGTTGTCGGTTCGGAAAATTCAAACGATTCCAACTCTTTGGCGGCATTTTGGGTGGCGATTATTTTTATTGCCGTCGGAGCATTTGTTTTGCGCCGTAGATTTTTACAAAGGGACAGGTTAAAAAATATAAAACTGCTCAAAGGCGTTTCAGGTCTTCTTGCAACTTTGCAATCAAACACAATCGTTTTGGGTGCATTGGCGGAGTTGATTGCAATTATCGGGCTATTTGTAACCGTTTCGAGCGGTATTAAAGCTGATATGCTGCGCGCTGGAGCAGTTTCTCTGGTTGTTTTTTTTATAAATTTTCCCCGCAAATCTGTTTGGGAAAAAATTGTCGGAAGTTTGGAACAAATTTAAGGGGAATTTTTTAATGATAAGTAAGATTTATGTTGCTCTTGGTATTGCTATTATTAGTTCACAAGGCATTTTTGCTCAAACCGACAATAAATCAAACACGCGGGAATTAACATTTGCTTTGCCTTCAGAAATTTCGATTGTAACGAAAACCTCCGAAAGAGTCTCAAAAAATTTAAGTAACCTGCCGCAGCAGACTGAGATTTCCCGCGAGAGGCGCGAGCAGGCTTATGCCAAACTGCTCGAAGGTCAAAGATATTTGTTGAGTGCCAAACAAGTACGTTCTGAGGCTGCTCTGACAAGCGTTGCGCGGCTTGCCAGAGCAGCTTTTCAAAAAGCTGTCGAACTCGACCCGACTTTAGCCGAAGCATATACGGCGCTTGCGGAAATAACTTTATCCACACCGCCGAACGGCTTGGAAGAAGCGTTAATGCTGGCGAATATAGCTGTCAAAATCAATCCTGACAATTACGGCGGACATCGTATACTAGCGCGTCTCTACACCTTAAAAAGCAAATTTAATTCCGCCGAGATAGACCCGGTTTTTGCTGCTAAAGCGATTTCCGAATGGCGGGAAATCGCGCGACTCGACCAGCGAAACGCCGAGGCTTACGCCTTTTTGAGCGAGCTTTACGCAAAAACAAATAGAAACGATGAAAGAATCGAGGCATTAAAAAAATGGCTGGCTGCCGCCGCACCGCTCGACACCGGATTTTATCAAACGATTATGGGCGGGCAGGAAGAATTGTCACCCGAAAATGCTTCGCTCAAACTCGGCTCTGCTCTGCTCGACGGCAGACAGACGCGAGAAGCAATAGAGATTTTGAGCCGCGTCGTTGCCGATAACCCTGAAAATCTTCGTGCAATCGAACTGTTGAGCGCAGCTGTAGAATCTGCCGACGCAAATTTGTCGGTTATTGCCGTTCAAGCCTTGAGTCAGGCTGTTTACGCAAATCCCGAAAACTCTTCTTTGATTTCACTTCTTGCGCAGATTCAAGCGCGTGCGGGAAAAATTGACGAAGCGGCAAAAACTCTACGCAGTTCGTCCGATAAATTTTCGGAAAAAGATAAAATTTCCGCTGCCAATCTGCAAATTGTTTTGGGCGATATTTATGCCGGAGCAGAGCGTTTTAATGAAGCGATTGCAGTTTATGAAAATGCTCTGACGGTTCGCGGAATCAGTAAAACAGTGCCGGTTCAATATGAAGAACGAGATTTTGCGATTCGCGTTTTTGTAAAGATGTTTCAAGTATTCAAAAAAGCAAACCGCCCAAACGACGCGAAATCTTTGATTGAACGCGCTCGCCAACTTTTAGGCAAGAATGATTTTTTTCAGGATAAATAAGTTGAATCCTAAATAGTAATTCGTGAATTGAATTTCGAAATTAAAATTGACTCAAAACAAAGCCGCCCATCTATTTTCTATTTACTATTCACTTGTTTACTAAACAAATGTCCGCAGAAACATTTACGCTTCCGTCTTTTGCCAAAATAAATTTGCTGCTCAGAATTTTAGGTAAGCGCGACGACGGTTTCCATGAGCTTTGCACCGTTTTTCAAACCGTTTCACTCAAAGACAATTTAACCTTCAGGGAAAACCCAAAAATAGCTTTGACCTGCAGCGATAAGACAATCCCGACAAACGAAAGAAATTTAATCGTCAGAGCCGCTGAAACATTACAGAACAAATATAAAATTAAAAAAGGCGCGGAGATTTTTCTTGAAAAAAATATTCCGTCGCCGGGCGGACTCGGCGGCGGTTCTTCAAACGCGGCGGCAGCTTTGTTTGGTTTAACTAAACTCTGGCGAATACAATTTGTTTTTGCAGAACTCTTAGAAATCGGAAAAACGCTCGGCGCTGACGTGCCGTTTTTTTTCTATGGCGGAACTGCGCTTGGGACAGGGCGCGGCGATGAGATTTCTCAAATGAATGATTTGGAAGAAACGCATTTGTTAATCGTAACGCCTGATGTTTCGGTTTCTACCGTAAACGCTTTCGCCCGTTTAAATGCCGCTCACTTGACAAATAAAAGCTCAAAAAGTATCCTTCAAATTTGCCGCGATGAAGCTAATACGGTTAATTTACCGCAGTCAAACTGGGTAAATGACTTTGAAAATACGGTCTTTAAAATCGAACCCGAAATCAAGCGTGTTAAACAAAAGCTTTTAAATCGTAATGCGAAACAGGCTTCTTTGTCGGGAAGCGGCGCAAGCGTTTTCGCAACTTTTGAAGACGCAAATCAACTTCAGATGGCATTTGGTGCTTTGAAAAATGAGCGAAGCTGGCGCGTTTTTATTGTCAGAACCGTTTCGGGTAATGAGTATCGAGCTTCATTAAATTTCGGCGACGAGTTTGCTACTCGAAGGTAATAATTTTATTGGGGCGTAGCCAAGTGGTAAGGCACCGGTCTTTGGATCCGGCATTCGTAGGTTCGAGTCCTCCCGCCCCAGCCATCTTTTAAAACAGACGGGCAGCTTAAAACAAACGAGTTGCTCGTCGTTTATTTATATTTACGACACGGATGAGCGTAACAGGCAATATAAAAGTATTTTCGGGCAACGCGCATCGGGGTTTAGCCGAAGAAATTTGTCATTATTTAACGTGTGATTTAGGGTCAGCCAGCACGAATCGCTTTTCGGACGGCGAATTTAATTTTCAAATCGAAGAAAATGCTCGCGGCGCGGACGTTTTTATCATTCAACCGACTTGTCCGCCGACTGACCAAAACTTAATAGAATTGCTGGTTATGCTCGACGCTTTTCGACGCGCATCGGCGGAAAGAGTTACGGCGGTAATTCCATATTTCGGCTATGCGCGCTCGGATAAAAAAGATCGTCCGCGCGTTCCGATAACGTCAAAGTTGATTGCAAATTTGATAGACACGGCAGGTGCGCAGCGGGTTTTGACGGTTGATTTGCACGCTTCGCAGATTCAAGGGTTTTTTGATATTCCGGTTGACCATTTGTTTGCCGCGCCGATAATTGTTGATTATTTTCAGAATAATCCGATTGAAAATTTAATCGTCGTTGCGCCCGATACCGGCGGCGCAGAACGCGCACGCGCTTACGCAAAACGGTTGAACACGGGTTTGGCGTTGTGCGACAAAAGGCGCGAAAAAGCGAATGTTGCGGAAGTTATGAATATCGTCGGCGATGTCGAAGGCAAAAATTGCTTGATAATAGATGATATGTGCGACACTGCCGGAACGATTTGCAAAGTCGCCGAAGCCTTACACAAAAGTGGTGCAAACAAAATTTACGCTTGCTTTACACACGGAGTTTTATCCGGCAGAGCGATTGAAAATTTAAGCGCCTCGCATCTTAAAAAAATTATCGTTACCAATACGATTCCGCTTTGCGAAAAAGCGGAACAGTTGCGAGCTGAAGGCAGAATCGAAGTTTTAAGCGTGGCAAAATTGCTTGCCTCGGCAATCAAATCAATTCATGATGAAACAAGCGTCTCGTCGTTGTTTATCTAAAATGGTTCAAGGTTCAGAGTTTTAGGTTCAAAGTCAAAAACTTAGAAATAACCTTGAACTTTTGAACTTATAAAAAGATTATGGCTGATAAAATTACAGTAAAAGCAGAAAAAAGAGAAGGGCGCGGGAAAAACGATTCGCGCCGGTTGCGTAGCGCCGGGAAAGTTCCGGTCGTAGTTTACGGCGGCGGCGGTGAAAGCGTCGCGGCGGTAGCAAGTTTAAAAGATTTGGCTGCCGTGCTTCGGAGCGATACCGGACATAATACGCTGTTTTCACTCGATGTCGAAGGCGTCGGTGCGGACGATGTTATTTTTCAAGATCGGCAAATCGACCCGCTCAGAGGTCGTTTGACGCACGCAGATTTGCGCCGTTTTGCCAAAGGCGAAAAAATCGAAGTTACCGTTGCGATTCATCTGCTCGGTGAGCCAATCGGTGTCAAAGAAGAAGACGGGGTTCTCGAACAGCCGCTGCGCGAAATCAAGATTTTGTGCGAACCGGCAAACATTCCCGAATCAATCGACTACGATGTCAGCGAGTTGAAATTGGGCGATTCGATTCACGTTTCCGATTTGAAATTCGACAGAAACCTTGAAGTTCACGAATTGCCGGAAACTATGGTCGCACACGTTGCGCTGGTTAAAGAACCCGACCTCGAACCGGCTGTCGATACGGAAGGCGCAGAGCCGGAAGTTATTGGCGAAGGGGGCGAAACTGCTGAAGGCGGCGACGATTCGGCAAAAGAAGAATAGTTTTGCGTCGCGGGCGATTTCAGATTATTTATTTTTATGAATTCGCTTGCGGGCAAAAATTGGCTTATTGTCGGTTTGGGAAATCCTGGCGCACAATACAAAAAAACGCGCCACAATCTCGGCTTTATGCTGATTGACGAATTGGCGCGTCAATTTAACATGCAGGTTAAACGAGTCGAATGTCGGTCTTTGATTGGAAAGACATCATTGGAAAATCAGACGATTGAACTTGTCAAACCGCAAACATTTATGAATTTGAGCGGTGAAGCAGTTGCGTGTTTATTGAAAAAAGAAAGTCGCAGCTCAAAGAATACAATCGTCATAACCGACGATTTGGCTTTGCCGCTCGGCAGAATCAGGCTTCGCGGCAAAGGTTCGGCGGGTGGACACAACGGGTTAAAGTCGCTTATCGAATGCTTACATACCGATGAGTTTATTCGTTTGAGAATCGGCATTCAGCCCGAACATCCGATTTCCGAAACAGTAAGATTTGTATTGGATGATTTTTCCAGAAATGATTTGGAAACAATCAAAAAAGTTTTAGAGCAGAGTGCTGAAGCAATCCGCACCGTTATAACTGACGGCGTAGAAAAAGCAATGGCGAAATATAATTAGGTGTTGAATTAGAAACGCGGAAAGATGTATAAAATCACGTTGTCTTTATTCATCATTAAAATAAACCTTCTTGCTTCATTTCTCGAAAATGAGGCTAGACGAGCCAAAAGGAGGAAATAAATTGGCAAATAATAGAGTATATGAAGTTATGTATATCGTTACGCCGGAGACGGCGGATGACGATCTTACCAAATTAAACGATTCAATCACGCAAATCATTGAAAAAGAAGGCGGAAGTGTCGTCAATACCGATAACATGGGGATGCGCAAACTCGCTTACCCAATCAACAAAAAACTCGAAGGTCATTACGTTTTGATGGAAATTGCCGGTTCGGGTCAGGAAATTCTCGAACTCGAACGAAGAATGCGCGTCAATGATGCGATTATTCGTTTTATAACTGTTCGTGTTGACGAAGACCGTAAAATTGCGGAGAAACATAAAACAAAACGCGAGACACGACACAATAAAAGAAGTGCGGCGAACAGAAGCGGAAATCAGGAATTTGGCGCCGAAACACCTGCACAAAATCAATAGGAGAAAAATATGATGGAAACTAAACCTAAGGATGTTGTCGAACAAGAAGCCGTCGCAGTAGATATTGATTTGGTTAGGGAGCAGAAGAACGACAGGGCGCCGCGTCGTTATCAGCGTCGCCGGCAAGGCACTTTTGTTCCCGATTACGTGGATTGGAAAGACGTTGATTTTTTGAGACGCTTTATACCCGAACGCGGAAAAATTATGCCGCGTCGGATTTCGGCAATTTCCGCAAAAGACCAGCGCCGGATTGCTCAAGCAATAAAGCGCGCGCGTTCGATGGCGCTGATACCGTTTGTTACGGATTAAAAAGGGAGAAAATTACATTTATGGCAACCACAAAAATTCTTTTACGCGATGATGTCGATAATCTTGGCGGACGCGGCGAAATTGTGAAAGTAAAAGCGGGTTATGCCCGTAACTATTTACTTCCTAAACGCTTGGCGAGTTTGGCTACAAAGGGAAACATCAACCAGATCAATCAGGAACGCTCCGCGCTTTTGAAAAAAGTTGCGCAGGACAAATCCACTGCCGAAGCCCAATCCGAACAAATGAAAGACATTTCGTTGAGCTTTGAACGAAGAGCAGGCGAAGGCGGAACTTTGTTCGGCTCGGTTACTTCGATGGATATTGCTGATGCGTTAAAGGCAAAAGGCTATGAAATTGACCGGCGCAAAATCGTTCTCAAAGACCCGATTAAGGAAACAGGCGATTATTCGGTTAATGTCAGACTTCACCGCGAAGTAACGATTCAAATTCCTGTTACCGTTACGACTGAAGGCGGAACGACGGCTGCACCGAAAGCGGAAACAATGGTTGAAGCGCAGCCCGAAATGTCCGACGAAAAGATGGAAAATTTTGATAATATCGCAATCTCGGAAGACAATGTAAGCTAATAAAAACAGGAAAAGAAATCGGCGAAAAAACTTTGTTAGTTCGCCCGATTTGTAGTAGCATCAAAGACTGCAAAGCAATTTCAAAGGCTTGCAGTCTTTTTTTCTTCAAAACAATTAAAAACAATTAAAACTTGGAAAGAAGGCACAATTTCCAACGCTTTTTAATTGTGATTTTCGATTCAAAAGATGGCAACACCCGAACAATTTCTAGAAAAACCTCTGCCGAGCAGTTCCGACAGCGAGCGTGTAATTTTGGGCGCGATTTTGCTGGATAATGCACTGATTTCGCAAGCCATCGAACAAATCCAGCCTGACGATTTTTATTCGCCACTGCATCGCCGCGTATACAAAGCGATGATTTCGTTGTTTGAACGCGGCGAGCGGATTGACCCGATTTTAATCGGCGAAGAATTTAAAAGAGACGGCGCGATTGATGCTATCGGCGGCATTTCTACCATAACGAATTTAACTTACGGTCTGCCTCATTTCTCCGACATTTTAGATTACGCCAAAGTAGTTAAAAACAAATCAATCACGAGAAATCTCATCAAGGTTTGCAACCAAATAACCAGCGAAGCTCTCGCCGAGGAAGATACGGCTGAAGAAATCCTAGACCACGCCGAACAAATGATTTTCGCGCTGGCAGATGAAAAAACCAGACAGGGCTTCGCGCACGTCAAGCCGGTCGCCGAAATGATTTTGGAAAAAGTGCAGGATTTTGCTAAACGCGAGTCGCACGCTTTGACCGGTTTATCGACCGGTTTCAGAGAACTCGACCAGATGACTTCCGGTTTACAGAAAACCGATTTGATAATCGTCGCCGCCCGTCCGTCAATGGGCAAAACGGCTCTGTGTTTAACTTTGGCGCAAAACGCGGCGATTTTAGAAAAAGCTGTAGTCGCAATTTTCTCGCTGGAAATGTCGAAAGAACAACTTGTAATGCGAATGCTTAGTTCGGAAGCAAGAGTTGACGCGCATCGCTTTCGCACCGGATATTTGACGCGCGATGAATGGGGAAGGCTCGCCGAAGCTATCGGAACGCTTTCGGAGGCGAAGATTTTTATAGACGACACCGCGGGTATATCCGTTCTCGAAATGCGCGCTAAAATCCGTCGGCTGGCAACCGAGCAGAAACAACTGGATTTGATTGTCGTTGACTATATGCAGTTAATGTCTGGCTCGCGTCGAACCGAATCGCGCCAGCAGGAAGTTTCGCAAATTTCGCGCGAGCTAAAATCTTTAGCAAAAGAGATGAATGTTCCGGTCATTGCGCTGTCGCAGCTATCGCGCGCGCCCGAAGCGAGAAATCCGCCGAAACCGCTTATGTCGGATTTGAGAGAATCAGGTAGCATCGAGCAAGACGCCGATGTCGTAACTTTTATTTACCGCGACGAGTATTACAAACCTTCTGAAGAAAATGCTGGTCTTGCCGAACTGTTGATTTCAAAGCAGAGAAACGGTCCGACCGGAACTGTTAAACTTGCCTTTTTAAAAGAATTTACAAGGTTTGAAAATTATTTTGGAGATTAGCCAATGACCGAAGATTTACGTTATCCGATTGGAGAATTCAATAAAAATGTTGTCGCAACGCCGGCACTACGCGCTGAATATATCAAAACAATTCTCGCGCTTCACGATAATCTGGCAGGAGCAGTTTCGGGTTTAAATGAAAGACAGCTCGATACGCCGTATCGCCCCGATGGTTGGACAATTAGGCAGACGATTCATCACGTCGCTGACAGTCATCTGAATTCGTTTATCAGATTTAAACTTGCACTGACTGAAAATGCGCCGACAATTCGCCCGTATTTTGAAGACCGCTGGGCGGAACTAGCGGACAGCAAAATGCCGATAGATGTCTCTATGAAAATTATTCAAGGCATTCATTTGCGCTGGGCGACATTGTTGATGGCAATGACGGAAGAAGATTTCAAAAGAGAATTAATTCATCCCGAATCCGGCGTGTGGACTCTGGAAAAAACGCTCGCTCTCTACGATTGGCACGGCAGGCATCACACGGCGCACATTACAAATCTGCGGGCGCGAAACAATTGGTGATTTGTCCGAAAACTAAAATCTAACGGTTAAGATGTGGGGCGAAACCGCTGCCACGCAAGCTAAAGTTTAACGGACAAGTTAAATAATAAAGTAGCTGTTTCGCCTCGCATCCATTGATTCGAAGAATCAAACCACTGCCTCTGGCAGTGGTTCTACAAGGCAGTGAGGCGAAACAGCAAAAAGAATAAAATATATTCTTTCAAAGTTGAAAACGAGCAAATATATTTTCACTCGAATGTGAGTGACCAAGTTGCTGCACAGATGAGCCAACGATAGAAAAACACATTGACGAAACCAGAGCGAGCAGCAGCGCATCTTCCAGATGCGAACATTACAAAGCCACCGCCTTTGGCGGTGGTACTTTTACTTGTTCGGCGACGGTTGTCGCATCCAGCGATTTAGTTTATATCAATATCGGTCAACGCTTTTTTCGACATCATTGTTACAAGCCGGTGCGCCGCATTATATTCTGAAAGCGCGGGTCATCGCGCAGATTATTCCACGTCAGTTCGACTTTCAGAAGAGCCATTCTCACATCTCGTTGCGCAAGTCCGTGCTCCAGCCACGCGAGTGTTTCGTCGCGCTCGCCCAAGCCGTTGTAAATTATCGCAATATCGTAAGCCGAAATGTAACGCTCCTTGGATAATTTCAATAAATCTTCCAACACGGCTCGCGCTTCGCGTTGGCTGCCCGACTTTGCCAAAGCGTAACCAAGAATGCCTAATGGATGTTTAATGCCGCGGGAAATCTCGCTCGCCCGACGTGCTTCGTCGGCGGCTTGGCGGAACATTCCTTTTTCGATATACGCGCTGGCGGCAAATAAATGTGCGAGATAAAAATTCGATTCCAGTTCTAAAACTTTCTGTAATTTGGTCAATCCTTCATCGGCTTGTCCGGCGTGAATCAAAAACAATGCTTCAAGTACGCCGGTTCGCAAATTGAGCGGGTCGAGTTCGCGGGCGCGTTCGGCTTCG
>JAABUN010000342.1_pt1 | contig 122009 bp, 93 predicted proteins | sample 5559311 | NCBI WGS metagenome assembly JAABUN01 (sample SAMN10711877, study PRJNA513370) | rock metagenome | isolation source: Antarctica rocks | place: Antarctica: Victoria Land, Siegfried Peak sud | reverse complement strand
TAAATAAAATAGCATTAAACCTATTACAGAATTATGATGACAGGAGAGGTGCAAAAAAGATAAGCATGAAAACAAAACGAAAGAAATGTGGATGGAGCAATGATTACCTCCTAACCATCCTTAAGGGGAGTCAGCAAATTTTAATGCGTTTGCCCTGATTCAACAACAGGAATTCTATTAAACGATATAACTACATTTACTTTTGTTGAACATTGTAGTGAACGCATTATTTTCAGCCCCGTCACCATTACAAAAATATGCTTTTGACCAACCAAATACTGCAATTCTCAATTTTCAATTTAGTTGGTTGCCGACATTTATAGTCCCGATTACAACAAAGCCAGTAGTTCATATCATAACTTCATATCATGAGACGTTTCATCATCTTTACACTTATAGTTCTGCCATCGGTTGGTTTTGGACAATTTGGTATAAGTTTTCATCAGTCTAACTTGCCTTTTATAGGACTAAACTATGAAATGAAGAATAAATTACGACCTGAACTAAGAGTTGGAACTGATAATTATTTTTACGCAACGTCTATAGAAGGAATATTGACATACGACGTATTGCATAAAGAGGATTACGAAGTTTACGCTGGTCTTGGCGTTAGAGTAAATAGCCTCACCGGACTTGTAATTCCGCTTGGCCTGAATATTTATCCACTAACAGTAAAACAATTTGGATTCCATATTGAGCTTGCACCTATTATTGGTGAGTCGAGTTTATTGAGAGGTAGTTGGGGCATCAGGTATAGGTTTGAAAAAAGGACTGACTAATCAGCCCGCGCCCAACATCAGAATACAGAGGTTACTCACAAGCAGTAGCCGAAAGAATACAACCTTTATTTAAAGCAGAAGCAGCAATCATTTTCACTATAAATGTTTAGAGAAAGATAATAGGTAATTTATTCAAAAGAAGTAAAGCTTTTAGCAAACTCATTGATTATAAAGCCTCAGAATCATAAATAAGAACCTTACTCCATAAATGAGAACAGTTATCAATAAACACCTTGTGCACAGGATGAATTTGATAATTGTCATGGTCTGTTTCATTCTTAAATACAAGCAGCAAAGAATACGAGTACGACCTTTCTATTACTGGACGATTGGTTTTAGCAGGTTTGCCAACCTCTCCAAAATGAACATGCTCAATTGAAGGCAGCGTACTAACTCCTTCCTCAAACTTTTGTATGTCTTGTGTTTCAAGTTCGTCCTTCAGCCAAAAAAATACGTGGTGTACAAACATCAATGTTTAATTTAATTATTGTTATTATTACAAAGATTTACTTTTTTTTGAAACAAGCCTGTAAGAATCATCAATAAATTCCTGCAATTGATGACCTGGTATAGAGCTATCAACAATAACAGTATTCCACAGTTTCTTATTCATGTGATAGCCTGGCTGAACACATGCAAATTTCTCCCTCAAGTCAATAGCTTTTTCAGGATCACATTTTACATTAAACTGTAACGGCTGTTTTTCTAAAGGCACAAGGAAAAATATTTTTCCGTTTACTTTAAATACTAAAGTATCAGGTCCGAACGGAAAGGTTTCTTCCGCTCCGGGTTTTGCTTTACAATATTCCCAAAGCTGCTCAATATTCATAAAAGAGGTTATTTCCTTTTATAAATAGGAACTGTGCTGCACGGTTCGCCATACATTATGCTTCTTACAAAAGGACGAAGTTTATTCGTTATTTCGACATATGCAGCTTCAGGAATAGGAACATCCCCGCAACCTTTAACAACCACTCTTTTATCCGTATACTCTTCACCTTTTATTTGTGAGATATTCCTGACAAGCAAAGTATTTAAGATGTTTTTTTCTTCACCAAATACAACTTCTTTAGCTACGGGATTTAAATAGCTTGCAACGAGCATATAAGCCCACATAGGTATGATGGCATCAACAGAGCAGGTAATGGCTACGTTTCTATCACGAAATTGTTCCCAATCAAAAGTCTGAAGAGCAGCTCTGAAATCTTTTTCTTTCAATATTAACCCCATGAATAAATGATTTTTTAAATCAAAAACCGCTGTCTCACCTTTTGGATAATATTCTTCGAGGTCCAATGAAGTAAGAGCACTTTCTGCAACTTTATTTATAATGATATTTTCCATAATTATAGAGCAAAGTTACAAAATTTTAATGGTTGCAGATACAGGATACAGGTTGCCGGATACAGGGATACAAGTTACCGGATACAGATTGCCGAATACGGGATATAAGTTACCAGGTACAAGTACTGGGAACAGGGACATGTGACGGCGAATAGTTTTTTTGCTTCCGGCTTGAAGCTAATAGCTTGGGGCTTATTAAGTGAAAAATGCTTCCCAAAAGAACTAATAGCCGAACGGAGCGTCGCAACAAAAGTCAAAAAAAAGATTCAGATGCCGCTAAACAAAAAAGCCCCGCGAAATGCAGGGCTGAGAATTATAACGAGTATAGATTAATAAAAATCGAAACGGTTATCTTTTATGTTTGCTGCTTTTTTCAACGCTTCGATGCTGCGATAACCTCCCATTTGCTTTTGCTGCGTCTCGAGTTGTTTGCGTAGTTGCTCTGCATTCATATTTGTATTTGGAAGGGCAGAAACGCCATCACCTTTAATCACAAATACACCTGTATTGCCGGCAATAGGCTCGCTCATTTTACCTTGCAGGCTTTTGTTAAATGCTGCCCCCGTAATCTTAGGCTCGTTGCCGATGTTTGGTATGAAAGGTTGGGCAAAACCGACACTATCAGCACGAAGAACACCAATACCCGCTGACTGAGCCACCTGCTCCAAAGTACTGCCTTTTAATTTTGAGGAGATAATCTGCTGCGCTTTCTTTTCATTAATTATTAATGGCTCCGCAATGGGGCGGGCCTTTGCTACATTCAATAGTCCTTTATCAGCCTCTCCTGTAACGACCGCAACCACATATTTATCACCTATCTCGTAAGGCTCACTCACATTGCCCGTTTTATTTTCAAATATCCAACGTATAAACTGACGGCTATCACCTAAACCCGGTACCTGAAAATCATTTTTCTTTAAATCGGGAGCACTTAATACCGGAAGCTTTTGTTTTGCTGCATTCTCTTCAAACTGCTTTTTATTGCGGCTGCGGGCAGCAAACTGAGACGCTGCATTATTAGCAGTAGTAATAGTTTCCTGGCTCGCTTCAATTGGCCTGGAAAGGTAAGCAATTTTATAGGCAGGTTCTACGTTCGTTTGGTTAATCACTTCTATATAGTGGTAACCACTATAAGCCTGGTTTTCAACTTTCACTACTTTTTTATCCCCCGTATTTCCATAAAAAGCAACTTCAGCAAATTCTCTGCTTAAATTAGAAAATTGCGAAGAAGTAAAATCATATTCACCTCGTGTGTTTCTGCTCCCCTGGTCGTCGCTGTATTTTTGAACCAGTGCATTAAAATCTGCTCCTGCCTGGGCTGCCGAAGCTATACTATCAATTCTTTTTTTAGCAATACTATCTGCAAGTGCCGGCTGACCTTTTTCTGCTGTTTTAATCAAAATATGACGAACTTTTACACTATCTGGCATAGTACGCTTATCTATCATTTTAGCAATGGTATAATTTGAGCCGTCAATATAGGGTCCATAAACCTGTCCGTTTGCTAATCGTTTAATTGTGTCAGCATTTGGAACCTGTAATTTGGAACCTAATGTATATGCATTTAAGTAAGGAGTCTCTGTACTTACTCTGGCAAGATAAGCTTCAGGGTCTGTTGCCGCTGCAAATTCATTAATAAGACTGTTAACCTGTGATAATACTTTAGCGCTGTCCTGCGCAGATGGAGAGGCGTTGAAAACTACATAAGAAACGGAGCGCACCGTTTCGTCCTGCCTGAAAGACTCCTTATGTTTATTTATATAATTTTTTATATCGTCCTCTGTTACTTTAACTGAGCTGTCGTTGATAGTGGTATATGGAACAGATACATAAGAGAAACGTGCTACAGTATTTTGATCTGCAAGTGTCTTTTCTGCCATCCACTTTGGTACATATGAACTGTTTCCGAGCAAAGCCATATACTTCATACGAAGTGTCTGGTCAATGGTAGGCTGTATATACGCCTCGTTAATCATTTCGAGGTTGGGATTATTCTTTTGTTTTTTTATCTGTGCAAAATATTGTTTTGCCTGGTTTACATCGAACTGGCCTGTCTGCGGATCGGTGAATTGCTGGCTTAACCACTGCGGAGGGTTGGCACCAAAAAGAACATCATTCAATTCTTTGGTACTAAACTGTAAGCCGACTTTTTCATATTCCTGGTTCATTACAATCTCATCAACGGTCTGGTCCCAAACATTGCTTACTAATTGCTCACGTTGAGGAGCTTGTTGGCCATACATAGCAGTCTGAAGACTAATCCTCTTTTCGAACTCATTTCTTTCAATTTTCTCACCGTTTACTTTACCCACACTTCCGTTAGCATTCCCCGTATTTCTTCCGCGACCGACAAAGGCATCCATTAAAATGAAACCAATCAAACTAAGGGCAATAACACCAATCACCAAAGCAGCATATTTTTCCCTGATTTTTTGAATAATCGACATATTATTTAATATCTTTTAATATTGGAGGGCAAAAATAGGGTAATAATTGTTTGTAAAAATGTGGAAAAAATTCCAAAACCCTTATTCCTGCTTAGTTTACACTAACGTGGCATGACTCTTTTTCTGTTAATAACTCTTCCTGTATTAAATAATTGAGAGATTTCAAAATATTTTGTTTTAACACGTAATTGTTTACAACCTGAATTTAAGTGGATAAGCCTCTTTTTTTCTTTTTTTATTGGGGAAATTTTAAGGGCAACTTCTCTTCATTGATAAGTTTTAGTATAAAGTCAGGCCTAAACCAATAGTTGTTCCATCTGCGTTAACATTAAAAAACTTTTTCCGTTGCTATAAGTTATCCAGCATAAGATTAATCCACCAATGTTAGGAAACCGCTGTAATCCTTAATTATATTGTAATAATGATTGTGAAAGCAGTGTGAATAAAGGTGTATAAAGCTACGTTTTTTACTTTTGCAGATATTTATAATAAAAGTTTTCCTGTTATTAACAGCCGTAATAGTAATAGTTTTATTTATAAAAAATGTATTATAAGTATTAATACAACAATTATGAACATAGCTGAAGCGAAAAATAAAGTAGAAGAAAAAGGTTTCCTGGATATAGAAATAGATGTGCGAATGGATTTGTTTTCTGAAATCGAAAGATTGAAAAAAGAAAAGAATGCAATCGTCCTTGCTCACTATTACCAGGAGGCGGATATACAGGATGTTGCTGATTTTCTTGGCGACAGTTTAGGATTAGCGCAAAAGGCTCAATCTACTAATGCAGATATGATTGTATTTGCAGGAGTTCACTTTATGGCTGAGACTGCAAAAATTCTTAATCCTTCAAAAAAGGTTGTATTACCAGATTTAAAAGCCGGCTGTTCCTTAGCAGACAGTGCACCTGCTGATTTGTTTAGGGCTTTTAAAGAAAAGTATCCTGATCATTTGGTTATTAGTTATATAAACTGTACTGCGGAGATTAAGGCGCTCAGCGATATTATTTGTACCAGCAGCAATGCGGAGGCAATTTTAAATAGCTTACCTGCAGATCAAAAAATAATATTTGCACCTGATAAAAACCTTGGGGGATTTCTAAATAAAAAAACCGGGCGTAATATGCTGTTATGGAACGGTGCCTGCATGGTACATGAGATATTCAGCCTGGAAAAAATAACAAAGCTAAAAGTTCGTTACCCCAATGCAAAGGTTATAGCTCATCCTGAATGTGAAGAACCAATTCTTAGAATTGCGGATTTTATCGGCAGCACAACACAATTACTTAAGTACGCAGTAACAGATAGTTATAATGAATTTATTGTAGCTACAGAGACAGGTATCTTGCACCAGATGCAAAAGGATGCACCGTTTAAAACTTTCATTCCTGCGCCCCCAACCACTAATTGTGCATGTAATGACTGCCCTTATATGAAATTAAATTCACTTGAAAAATTGTATTTGTGTATGGAATATGAGACTCCAGAGATATTGATGGAAGAAGAATTACGTCTTGCAGCTAAGAAGCCAATTGACCGTATGCTTAAGATCAGCAAGGACGCAGGGCTTATAGGATAGAAGTCCCAAGCCCCTAAAGGGGAGCAAAAAACAGATGTCTTTTTAGTTTATATAAATTTACTTAACTCCCCTTTAGGGGCTGGGGGCTAATAATTATATTCGATTTCAATTAAATTCTCAATCTCTCTTATTTTCTTTTTCTTTTTATAAACCGTCCATACCAAACCTATAGTTGCCAGGGCTGTAAAGAAATATACCTTTAGAGCCAATTCATTTTTAAAAGGTTTTTTGGGTGGAATATATACAACTCCATTAGCATTTGTAATTGCAGGGTTTGGTACGTATCTTCCCAGGGCAGGAATCGATTTTTTATAAAAGTTTTCGTTGAGGTTTTTAAGTGCTTCCTGTAATTCCAACCCCCGCATTGGCTGACCATGGCCGGCAGCAGCAGTTTTAGGATTTAATTTTATAAGTTCTTCTACTGAACTTCTTGCTTCATCCCAATCGCAGGTGAAGTATTTTGGGGGACCCGAGATTTGTCTTGTCTGAAACATTACTGAAATCACTGATTCCTGTTTTGTAGTTACAAAAGCATCTCCCGTTATAAGCACCCTATCGCTTTCCCGAAATAAACTGATATGGCCAGGGGAGTGACCCGGTGTATGAATATATTTCCAGTCAGTCAAAACAGGTATTGTTTCATTAGGGGGTAACACTTTCACGTGCTTCCATATATTTATAGGGCTCTTTGGGTATAAGAAGGACATTGTTGCCATTAAACCGCCCCCTACTGTAGGGTCGGGTGGCGGATAATCTGATTGCCCTGTTAGATAGGGCATTTCCAAATGATGAGCATATACAGGTACATCCCACTCTTCTGCAAGATCTGCTACTGTACCTACATGATCAAAGTGACCATGGGTTAAAATAATTGCTTTTGGCACACTTCCTTCACCAAAAAGATAATTCGCCATTTCCTTTACTTTACCTGCAGACCATTTCAGCCCGGTATCAACTAACACCCATTGATCATTTACCAGGTCCTGGATCATAAAAAAGTTAACAAAAGTGTCTTTTCTGCCCCAGACTCCTGGTGCTACCGTAAATAAATTTGATGGAACTTCTATATTTTTTTTCATATCAGTCATGGCTTGTTGTCTACATGTATCCATAAGAAACACTCTATAAAAGCATGCCAGCAACATGAGATAAAAACAGTAAACAAATGAATTGGTTTAAGTTCGAATTTTTATTATGTTGTATTGTTTAAGGCTTTAAGTTGAACAACGATGCTTGTTGCAGATATCACAACAGTCAGTCCTAATAAACCAACAATTAACAGTGGTTCCCCCATTGTTTGAAAAAAGCAAAAGGCACGGCAAAGAGGCTAATTAAATTTCCTCAGATACATAAGTTATTGATGCGCTTTAAAAGGAATTATTTCAAAAACACATAATTCGTAACGTGATTATGCTATAGAGAAATGTATTATTACCGAGCATAATTGGAAGCGGCATTTGGCGTTTCCGGTTTTACAAAATCAAACAACTATGGGTATGTTATTAAAATAAATGCTACCAAATATTCTAAAACTTCATTTGTATTTATTAGTTTCATTTCTTTTTCTAACAAGTGTGAAAAAAGTGAAGATAAAAGTGGGTAACTCAATAAAAATGTTTAAAACTGTAAAAAACAAGTTCAAATCGACTAATTAGTTAGATATGTATTTACTTGTTTGTTTACATTGTTGGCCGGCTACGTTTTACCTATTAACTTTATGCAGGCATATATATTTTATAATTTCTAAAAACAGATAATTAACAATGGCAACAGAAAATGATCCGAAAGAAACAAATGGAAAGCCGCAACCCGCAACAAATGATCCTGATGAAGTTATAAGTAAACCAGGTGAAGTAGAAGAGTCCAATGATGAAAAAATTGATCAGGATTTTCCAGGTTATCCTCATTACCCCGCCCAAGACGATATTTTAAACCCGGGAAATGACCTTGAAAGAGTAGACCTTGATGTAGAAAATCTTACCCGCTCCCATAAAATAACTTCTGAACACATTAAAAATATTGAAGGAACACCGGAAATAGAACCGGATTTTACACAGGTAGATGAAGATGAAGGAGACGATATAGAAATGGTGCCGGGCACGGAAGCTGACGTGACTGCAGAAGATCTTCTTATTTTAGGTCCTAAAGATGGCGATATGGATATGGATGAAGATGAAGAATTAAGAGCAAGAGGATGGCAGCAAAGGACAGGAAAAGATCTTGATGTGCCTGATGCTGATTTGGAAGGTAAAGATGCATTAGGGCAAGGGGATGAAGAAAATAGTTATTACAGTCTCGGGGGTGATGAAATGGAAAAAGTAGAAGAAAATAATGATCAGAATAATTTCTAACTATTACTTATAGGAAGGTTTAATTTATAACGAATAAGTGTTATAATAATCCGTACCAAAATAATAATTAAAGATATTTGACTAGCGTTACCACCTGTAAATACATCATGTATTTATTCGTGTTCTCTTTTAAACACCTGTTTATTGATTTTTATTCCGGCTTCATAATACTTAAAAGCCTCTACGATAAATTGTCCGAATTCAAGGTCATTAAATTGAATTGCCATATCGAATGTTGGCCTAAATTCAGCCATAAAACTATCTAATTCGGGAGGGTTTAAGCCTGTTAGCTTTTTAACCAGTCCTTTATTGAAACGATGACTTACATATTTTTCCTTTTCATCCTGCTCTAATCTTTTTTGAAAAGCAAGCGTTCTTTTATTCTTTTTAAATTTAAATATGTTAATGAGTTCGTCAAGATCTAACCCTACGGCAGGATTTACTTCAGCCGGGTTTATTGATGTTCGCAATCCTGGTTTTTTATAGTTAAAAATTTTCTCATAATCCAACCTGTTCTGTAAAGAATCTAAACGATAATTTCTCTGTTTTACAAAAACTGCAGGTAATTCTTTTATTTTTCTTAATATAGAAATATCAAAAGCTTCAGGATTTTGAATACTGCTTACTGCATATTTAGGAGTTGGTTTATTCAAAAATGAAAAGTATATAGAGTCTGTTTCATCTAAAGTTAAACTGTATGTTCCTGATGAGTCTGTAGCTGTTCCTTTACCGGAGGTACTTAAAACGCTTACATATTCTACCGGTGTTTTTTTTGTAATATCGTAAACTGTTCCGCTTACAGTTGTTAATTGAGAAAATCCGGTTTTCGACAGTAAGGTTATTAAGAGAGTAAAAAAAGATATTTTAAATATATTTCGAAACAATACAGTTGTTTTGATGGTCAATATTACATTAACTGGCTAATTTTATTGATTTGGGAAATAGTGTTTTAACTACAAATTGGCATTGAAATAAGTTATCAGGTCATTGGGGATTAAGTTATGTGGGCATTAGTTTGTGAAGTTTCGCTTTGTTTTTAAATGCTCTTCTTCCTTCTATTTCTAATTTTTTACAAATACTTATCGCCAATGTTTCTTTTAACCTCCGCTATATATTCTTTTATTTCCTGCTCCTTTTCTTTCTTACATATCAACAGAACATCGTTTGTGTCTATTACAATAAAATCATTTAATCCTTGCAGAACCAGTAATTTTTCGTGTGGGGCAGCAATCATGCATTGGGTTGAGTCAATTACCATTACTTTATCACCTGCTATGGCATTGCCTAAGTAATCTTTTTCCAGGTTATCATAAGTGCTTGCCCAGGTACCAAGATCACTCCAGCCAAAGCTGCTGGGTATAACATAAACGTTATCCGCTTTTTCCATTATAGCATAATCTATAGATATACTCGAGCATAAAGGGTATATTCTTTCAATAGCCTCTTTTTCTTCAGAAGTATTAAATCTTTCTTTGTCTGCTGTAAAAAGTTCATATATTTCCGGCTGGTGTATCTCAAACTTTTCGATAATTGCAGAGACTTTCCAAATAAAAATCCCCGCATTCCATAAGAAGTCTCCGCTTAATAAAAAGGTTTTAGCCAGTTCAAGATTTGGTTTTTCTGTAAATGTTTTTACTTTATAGACATTATTTTCTACAGACTCCGTTTCATGTTGTATATAACCATACCCTGTATTTGGGTAAGTTGGTTTAATGCCTAAAGTTACTAAAGCATCATTATTCTCTACAAAATCTATTGCTTTTTCGCACGTCTGTTGAAAAGTGATATTATCTAATATCAGATGATCAGAAGGTGCAATAATAAGTGTTGCTTCAGGATTCTTTTGCAGTATTTTAAATGAAATGTATGCTATACTTGGAGCAGTGTTTTTACGACATGGTTCAGATACTATATTATCTTTACTTATATCTGGCAGTTGATCTTTTACGATACCTGCATACTCAATAGTCGTAACGATATAAATATTTTCTTTAGGAACAAATTGCTGAAAGCGTTCAAAGGTAAATTGAATTAATGTTTTACCGGTATTTAAAATATCAATAAATTGTTTGGGAAAACTCACTCTGCTTTTGGGCCAGAATCTGCTGCCGATGCCGCCAGCTATAATTGCTACATAGTGATTTTTATTCATTTTGTATATGTGCTGTAAATAATTATTTATTTAATTTTATATAATTCCTTCTTTTACCAAATCATGCAAATGTAATACGCCAAGGTATTGGTTCTTGTTATTAGTAACTATGAGCTGGCTTATATCATTGCTGCGTAAAACTTCTAAAGCATTAACGGCAAGATCATCTTCCAAAATTGTTTTAGGATTAGCCGTTAATATGTCTGCTGCTCTTATATCTTCGAGCGTACTGCTGGCTTCAAGCATTCTCCTAAGGTCACCATCTGTTATTATTCCTGAGATTTTTCCTTCTTCTGTAATAACTGCTGTAGCTCCTAAACGGTTTTTTGTCATTTCCACTATTATTTCCTTCAATCCTGCCGCAGGTGAAACTGCCGGTTTTGTATTGAGTATATACAAATCGTTTACCCTTAAATATAGCCTTTTTCCAATGTTACCCCCAGGGTGGAGTTTTGCAAAATCGTGACCATTAAATCCTGCCAAATTCATTAAACATACCGCCAGCGCATCTCCCATAACCATTTGAGCAGTCGTACTGCTGGTAGGAGCAAGATTATTAGGACAAGCTTCCTGCGTGACAGTAGTGTTTAAGAAGTATTTACAATTTTTTGCGAGAAAAGATTTTATACTTCCTCCCATTCCAACTATTGTATTACCAAAATTTTTTATTAAGGGGATAAGAACTTTTATTTCGGGACTTTCACCGCTTTTGCTGATTATCATTACCACATCCTTTTTTTGCACCATTCCTATGTCTCCATGAGTGGCATCTGCAGCATGCATAAAAAGGCTTGGAGTACCTGTACTGTTTAGTGTGGCAGTAATTTTTTGTGCTATTATTGCACTTTTACCTACACCGCTTATTACAAGTCTTCCTTTACAATTATAAATAGTTTCTACAGCTTTTTCAAAGTCGCTATTAATATACTTTGACAGTCCTGCAACAGACTCAGCTTCTAACTGAATGGTTTGCAAAGCTGTTTTTAATATCATCTCATTCATTCGCGGTAAAAATACTATTGATTTTAAATATAAATTGCTTAACTGATTAAACATTTACATCTGGAAATTGTAAACAAAGAAATGCTTTTTGAAGATGTTTAAAATCTCGTGAGTGAGCAGGTTAACAATTTTAACAAAAGGCCTTTTTATTAACAGCCGTCATTTATTAACTTCGCTAACTCACTAAAAGAATGTTTTACAGATGAATTATTAATATATATTTGATAAAGCATTATTTTATTTAAAGAAATAGATTATTCCGCTCACATTGCGGTTGGAAATTAATTTGAAAAATGACAAGTAAGACAACAATAAAAAAAACTGTAGCGAAGAAAGTATCATCAGAAAAGACAATATCTAAAAAAATCCCTTTACAGGCTGCGGAGGTATATGAACACTCTTATAATGTTCATAAATATCTTTTGGAATATTTTGGTTTTGATAAATTTAAAGGTACACAGGAACAAGCGATCAATAGCCTTCTCAGCGGCAAAGACACTTTTGTTATAATGCCGACAGGAGGTGGAAAAAGTCTGTGTTATCAACTGCCTGCATTAATGATGGAAGGGTGTGCGATAATAGTAAGTCCATTGATCGCATTGATGAAAAACCAGGTGGATCTGGTGAGAGGGTACAGTGAAAAAGACCATGTTGCTCACTTTCTTAATTCATCCCTTACCAAAGTACAACAACGGGAAGTAAAGTCAGATTTAATAGAAGGAAAGACAAAATTGCTTTATGTAGCCCCGGAAACGCTTACCAAACAAGAGAACCTTGATTTTTTCAGCGATTTAAAAATTTCTTTTTTTGCCGTAGATGAGGCACATTGTATTTCAGAATGGGGACACGATTTCAGACCTGAATATCGCCGGTTGAAGGAGATGATGTCTGTAATTAATCCAAATGTTGCCATCATTGCGTTAACTGCAACTGCAACGCCTAAAGTTCAAAGCGATATTTTAAAAAACCTCGGTCTGCGTAATCCTACCATCTTTATTTCTTCTTTTAACAGGGAAAATTTATATTACGAAATTCAGCCTAAAATAAAAAAAGATCAGACAATAAAGAATATTGTTCGTTTTATCTCTCAGAATCCTGGTAAAAGTGGAATTATATATACTTTAAATCGTAGAACGACCGAGGAACTGGCAGAAATCCTTGTTGCAAATAAAATAAAGGCTGTCGCTTATCATGCCGGTTTAGATGCTAAACTGCGTGCCGAAAGACAGGATAAATTTTTAAAAGAAGATACACAGGTAATAGTTGCTACAATCGCATTTGGAATGGGGATTGACAAACCGGATATACGTTTTGTCATTCACTACAATATTCCAAAAAGCATAGAAAACTACTACCAGGAAACCGGCCGGGCGGGTCGGGACGGGCTTGAGGGAAAATGCATACTATATTATTCTCATAAAGATGTTTCTAAATTGGAACACCTTATGCGTGATAAGCCACTGAGTGAACGGGAAGTGGGAGCTCAATTAATAAATGAGACGGTAAGTTTTGCAGAAAGCAACGTTTGCCGTCGCAAAGTATTGCTTCATTATTTTGGAGAAGATTGGGATACAAGTAAATGCGCCCAAACAGGCGGATGTGATAACTGTACGCCGAAAGTACAGATAGAGGCAAAAGAAAGTGTGGTTAAAGTACTTAAAGTAGTAAAAGCTTTAGACCAAAGATTTGCTATTGATTATGTTGTTAATGTAATTATGGGAAAGGCTACACAGCAGATACAAATGTATAGTCATAATTCTTTACCTGTTTTTGGCATTGGAAACGACGAAGATGCTCATTACTGGAACAGCCTTATTCGCCAAATGCTTTTATCTAACCTGCTCGTAAAAGATATTGAAGAATATGGGTTATTAAAATTCACACCAGGTTCTGAAACATTCTTAAAGAAGCCGTCCAGCTTTCCAATTTCTTTAAATAACAAGTTTGAAGATGCTAATTCGGAAGACGATGAAGAACCAGACGCTCCGGTAGCTGCTGTAGGTTCCGCCGCAGATAATGCTTTATTTGAAATGTTAAAAGAGCTCAGGCAGAAAGAAGCGAAAAAGAAAGGTTTACCCCCGTTTGTACTTTTTCTGGAGAATTCCTTGCAGGATATGGCAACTATTTATCCTACTACTTTAAAAGAGCTGGAAAAGTGCCAGGGAGTAAGTGTCGGTAAAGCATTAAAATATGGAAAGCCTTTTGTTGACCTTATTGCAAAATATGTAGAAGAAAATGAGATTGAAAAACCCGATGACTTTGTAATGAAAAGCGTTGCGAATAAAAGCAGCAACAAAATTTTTATTATTCAGAATGTGGATAAAAAGATTCCCTTAGAAACAATAGCAAAAACAAAAGATTTGAAGATAGACGATTTGTTAGAGGAGATGGAAACTATTGTTGCGAGCGGAACGAAGCTAAATCTTAGTTATGCAATAGATGATATGCTTGACGAAGACGAGCAGGAAGAAATAATTGATTATTTTCGTAGTTGTGAAACATCATCATTAGATGTTGCCCAGGAAGAACTTGCTGATGGAGGATATGATTGGGAGCAATTGAAAATTATGCGAATAAAATTTCTTAGTGAATATGGAAATTAATATCAATATAACCCACTACAATTCTAGTGGGTTTTTTTATTACGAATGTTATTGAGTTTATATGTGTAACGTGCTGATATTCCTGCTTTAAGATGTTTGTACACTCTACAAAACAGGACGGATTTGTTTGTATATTTCGGTATTTATTTCTAATAACCTTTTTTATATTCATTGTATGTTAATTCCTGTTGCAGACCTTTCAGAGTTTTTAAGCGGTAATACTCAATCAAAGGCCGATTTTGTTGAAAAATTGGGAAAAGCATATGAAGAAGTAGGTTTTGTTGCTGTCAAAAATCATGGAATTCCTAATGAGGTTATCAGCCGGCTTTATAAATGCGTTAGTGACTTTTTCTCTCTTCCACTCAATAGAAAGCTGCAATATGAAATTGCCGGTATGGCTGGTCAGCGAGGCTATACAAGCTTTGGAAGGGAGCATGCAAAAGGAAGTAGCAACGCTGATCTTAAAGAGTTTTTTCAATATGGCCAGAATGTAGAAGATGATGATCCTATTAAAAGTGAGTATCCTGATAATGTGAAAGTAAACGAAGTAGAAGGTTTTAATGAAACGCTTTACCAGGCATACAAATACTTTCAGAAAAGTGGTACTGCTATTTTACAAGCCATTGCTTTATATCTTGGTCTCGACGAAAAATACTTTAATAGTTATATTCATAATGGAAATAGTATTTTAAGATGTATACATTATCCACCAATAACAAGTGAACCGGCGAGTGCGATAAGGGCTGAACAACATGAAGATATAAACTTAATAACTTTATTGGTCGGAGCAAGTGCTGATGGACTGGAAATATTATCTAATAAAAAAGAGTGGCAGCCTGTAGTTTCATTACCTGACCAGATAGTTGTGAATGTGGGAGATATGCTTCAGAGGCTTACGAATGACAGGCTTAAAAGTACAACTCACAGAGTTGTTAATCCACCCAGGGAGTTATGGAATACTTCCAGGTTTTCAATACCCTTTTTTTTACATCCAACAAGCAGTATGAGTTTGGCGTGCCTTGATAATTGCATAGATGAAGCTCATCCTAAAGCGTATCATGATACTACTGCAGGAGAATACCTGGACGAGAGACTTCGCGAAATCGGTTTAAAAAAGTGAGTACTTGTTTGTTTTTAAATTTAATTTATTTTAATAGTGCTAATAGTTTTTGAAACTAGTTAGACATATACCTTTCTTAAAGACAGTGCTTAGACATAGTCTTACTGCCTTTGGTGGTCCTCAAATGCATTTCGTAAGAATGCATAAATTATTTGTTCAGCAACACAAATATATTTCTGAAGAAGAGTTATTGGAACTTAATGCTTTTGTGCAACTGCTTCCGGGTGCAAGCAGTACGCAGACACTTACATTAATAGGATACAAAAGGGGAGGAGTGGCTTTAGCCGTCATTACTTTAACGATATGGATTATTCCCGCCTGCACGCTAATGGGTGGCTTAGGTTTTTTGTTGCAGTATCTAAATAATAAAAACTTAAATTTTATTTTCAGATTCGTCCAACCTATGGCCGTAGGATTTTTGGCGTATTCTGCTTTTAGAAGTTTTCAGATATCTGTTAAACATCAAGCTACTTTTTTAATTATGCTTGGTGCCATGTTAGTTACTTATTTTATAAAGTCACCCTGGGTTTTTCCGTCTCTTATTATTGCAGGAAGTATTGTAAGTAATTTTAGTGATAAACGAATTCCTAACTTCGATGAAAAACAACATCCTGTAAGATGGCAGAACCTTTGGCTTTTTGCTATTATATTTTTGGTAGCTGGTATTGCTAGTGAATACGTACGTATCCATAATTTACCTATAAGACGGCCAATTAATTTATTCGAAAATTTCTATCGTTTTGGAAGTATTGTTTTTGGTGGTGGGAGTGTGTTAATCACCATGATGTTTGAACAATATGTTATTCGAGCGAAAACTCCCTACATGACTGCTGCTGATTTTTTAACCGGTGCTGGGATGGTTCAGGCTTTTCCCGGCCCGATCTTTTCAATGGCAACTTTTGTAGGCGGTATGGTTTTGAAAAACTGGGGGCCTGAATATCAGCTTCTGGGATGTTTTATAGGGACTATAGGTATATTTCTGCCAAGCTTATTACTGGTTCTTTTCTTTTACCCAATATGGAATAATTTAAAAAAGCATGTAATCATTTTTAGAGCGATGGAAGGAATAAACGCGGTAGTAGTTGGTATTATGTTCGCGGCTACTGTTCTTTTATTTATGTCTATACCTTCACGATTTACTTTTGAAAACGTAATGGCAGTTATATTCACTTTCCTCATGCTTAAATTTACAAAAATTCCATCTCCTATTATAGTGGTAGTTTTTTTATTTGCGGCTTGGTTCTGTAATCACTTTCTATAATATCCATTTCTTTCAATTTCTTGCAAAACATTATCCGGGACTAAATATTTTATAGACTTTCCTGCGTGTATTGCATTTCGTATATAGGTTGACGAAATCTCAAGTAACGGGGCTTTTAATAGATGTATGTTCCCTCTTGCGTCGTCCTTAGCTTCGAATCCTGGTCTCAGGTAAACATAAAAAGAATACTCTCTTAATAAAAGCTCACTATTTTTCCATTTCTGGATATTTCTTAAACTATCCGATCCAATTATGATAACAAATTGATGTTGCGGATACTTTTCCTGCAGGTGAGTTAAAGTATCAATAGTAAATGATGGCCGGGGTAGTTTAAATTCTATGTCAGAAGATCTGAATTTAAAATTATTCTCTGTAGCTATTTGTACCAGGTAAAGACGGTGATACTCGTTAAGCAGGCTTGAAAATTTTTTTAATGGGTTTTGAGGAGAGACTACAAACCATACTTGTTCTATATCTGAATAATCTGCAACATAACTGGCAATAATTAAGTGTCCTATGTGAATGGGATTAAAGGAACCAAAGTATAAGCCTATTTTCATGTAAGGAAAGTTATTCTATAGTTCTTCTACCAAAATCATTTCAGCTTCATTTAAGCGTAGACTTAAGTTATACCCCGCCACCATTATGGAGATTGGATCTCCCAGCGGAGCAATTTGTTCAACCTTAATTGTCTCTCCCGGAACACAGCCCATTTCCATCAATTTAATAAAAATATCATCCTTTTCAAATGAGTGGATAACTACAGTTTTACCTACTTTGATCTCTGATAATTTTTTCATGTCCCTATTGCAGCAAAAGTAGATGCTATAATCGGCTTTTTCTTACGATTTTTGGAGTGAATTTTATATTATGTCTCCTGTACGTTTTAATTATGCTGATGTAAAGCCTATGTCCCTAAATAAGAAAAGCATAATTAAGGAATTTGTGGCAGATATATTTTCAAGAGAAGGAAAAAAGCTGCGACATTTAAATTATATATTTTGCTCTGATAATTACCTTTTAGAAATTAATAAAATATTTCTAAAGCATGATTCCTTTACAGATATAATTTCTTTTGATTTATCTGAAGGAGGAGAAATTGCGGGGGAAGTATACATAAGTATTGACAGGGTAAAAGAAAATGCTATTCATTTTTCTGCTAATTTTAACGCCGAACTATTACGAGTAATTCTTCATGGTGCACTTCATTTGTGTGGTTACAAGGATAAAAAGAAAAGTGAAATAACAAGAATGAGGCAAAAAGAGGAGTACTATTTGCAATTGTTGGGGAAAAAATTTAATTAGTATGTTTCACGTGAAACCCCTTCTTTGTATCGCCCTTTTTATTCCTTTTTTAAGCTTTGCTCAACACCTTGGCTCCACCAGTTTACCTGTAAAGACAATGCCTGTACTTCCATCCAGTAACCTATCAATCTTACGGTTTCTCGATAGTAGTAGTTCTGAATATAGCTCCTTAAGTGAAGTGCAGAAAGAGTGGTTTTACTGGACGAATTATAGCCGAAGTAATCCAAAAGGATTTTGGGATAGTGTTATAGCTCCTATGATAACAAATTATCCCACTTTAAAAAGTGCTCACACTGAAAGTCTAAAAGCAGATTTATACAAAACCATGCCTTTGCCCTATGTAAAACCTAATAGTAATTTATTAAAGGTCTCTCAAGCTTTTGCAAGTGAACTGGCTGCAAAAAATGCTCCCCCTGCTCACACTTCTCCTTCAGGTTCTACATTTTCTGACAGAATGAAATCATCAGGCATTGTTAAATGTGCTGGAGAGAATATAGGCTATGGTCCTCTGAATTCTGTCCTCATGCTGGTCTTATTATATATAGATGAAGGCGTTCCCAGTTTAGGCCATAGACACACTTTGCTTAATCCCACTTTTGCCGAAATGGGTATCGGTGTAGCAAAATACGCTAATAATAACTCCGTTGTCATTCAAGATTTTGCTTGCAGTCAGTAGTAACAGATGTTTCACGTGAAACAAAAGGAATTAAAGAGGTTTGTGCTATTAAGGGGGCTTATCTTTGTTTAATAATTAAGGAAGAATGTTTAATAAATACGATGTTATTGTAGTAGGAGCTGGTCATGCCGGGTGTGAAGCAGCCGCTGCCGCAGCGAATCTTGGAAGCAAAGTCCTTTTGGTTACCATGAATATGCAAACAATTGCCCAAATGAGTTGTAACCCTGCTATGGGAGGAATTGCTAAGGGTCAGATAGTGAGAGAAATTGATGCTCTGGGTGGATTTAGTGGTATTGTAACAGATTCGAGTCTTATTCAATTTAGAATGCTTAATAAAAGCAAAGGTCCGGCCATGTGGAGCCCCAGAGCACAAAGCGATAGGATGCTATTTTCCTTAAAATGGCGTGAAATGCTCGAAAGTACTCCTAATGTCGATTTTTACCAGGACACAGTAAGATCAATCTTAGTTAAAAATGGTGTTGCATGTGGGGTAGTAACCGGGCTTGGACATGAAATTATCTCTAAATCAGTTGTGATAACCAGCGGAACATTTTTAAATGGCGTCATTCATATAGGCGAAAAGAAGTTCGGTGGTGGAAGGATGGCAGAGAAAGCGTCAACAGGTATTACCGAACAACTGATTGAATTGGGATTCGAAAGCGAGCGATTAAAAACGGGAACTCCGCCCCGGGTTGATGGCAGAAGCCTTGACTACACCAAAATGGAAGAACAAAAAGGGGATGAAGAAATAGTAGGTTTTTCTTATACTGATATTGATAAAATTAAACCTCATCAACAGAGGAGTTGCTTTATAACTTACACAAGTCAGGCTGTACACGACATGCTAATAACTGGTTTTGATAGAAGTCCGATGTACCAGGGTAGAATAGAAGGAATTGGACCCAGATATTGTCCGAGTATTGAAGATAAAATAAAGAGGTTTGCAGAAAGAGACAGACATCAGCTATTTGTAGAACCTGAAGGATTTAATACTGTTGAAATTTATGTAAATGGTTTTTCTACTTCCTTACCGGAAGAAGTTCAATTTGCTGCACTTAGAATGGTTGCCGGGTTTGAAAATTGTAAAATGTTCAGGCCGGGATATGCTATTGAATATGATTATTTTCCACCTACACAGCTATCTTACTCTTTAGAAACTAAAATAATTAAAAACCTTTTTTTTGCAGGTCAGATAAATGGGACAACAGGTTATGAAGAAGCTGCATGTCAGGGTTTGATGGCTGGAATTAATGCACATCAAAAAGCCTTTGATTTAGAGCCGCTGGTTTTAAAAAGAAGCGAAGCGTATATAGGAGTATTAATAGATGACCTTATTAGTAAAGGTACCGAGGAGCCTTACAGAATGTTTACAAGCAGGGCTGAATATCGAACACTCTTACGGCAGGACAATGCTGACTTGCGGCTCACACAAATGAGTTATAAATTAGGTCTTGCCTCACAGGAAAGAATGGAAAAAGTAAGAGATAAAAGAGAAGGGGTAGAAAAGCTTAAAGAAATAATGAAAGAGTACGCAGCAGAGCCCGAAGAAATTAATTCTTACTTTCAAAATATAGGTTCTGCATCAATAGTACAAAAGCAGAAACTTTCGCAATTATTGTTAAGACCAGATGTTGAGTTAAAGGAATTGATTAAATATTCTCCTAAATTATCTAATGTCTTACACAAATTTTCTAAGGAAACATTGGAACAGGCTGAGATACAGGTGAAGTATGAAACGTATATAAACAAAGAAAAAGAACTGGTGGAAAGAATGTCTCAACTAGAAGAGTTAATTATTCCGGCTACCTTTAATTATGAAAAAATAATTTCACTTTCTAGCGAAGCAAGGCAAAAATTTAATAAAATTCGTCCAAGGACTTTAGGCCAGGCAAGCAGAATAAGCGGCGTTAATCCCAGTGATGTACAAATACTTATGGTATATATGGGCAGATAGTAACCTATTATGGAAGAGCCATGTTGCAGAAAAGATAAAGTTTTGAGTCTTCTTCCTATTCATCACTGTAAAAAATCCTTTTAATATAAAAGCGTCTTATGCAGGCGCTTTTTATCTTTCCGTTAAGTTTTATTCCAGTAAATTATACAAAATGTCTCTACACTCTTTTATTTTTTATAACTGGTTCTATAGGTGTGCTTCTTTTGGTTGTGGACTTTTTTTGTTCCATTCACTAATAAAGCGTAGAGTTTCGTATTTTTTGCCCTTTGATTGTGGTCTGATTCTTTTATATAAGTTGTTATTATAAAAGTATATGATGAAACCAATAATAGTTAAATTAAACCTGGCAGGAACCACAGTACATGTAAACACAACTAATATTTTGTATTACTATGCAAAGCATACTGATGATGGAAGAATAGTTACAGAATTGTTTTTTACCGAGAAGTTTGGTTTGGAAGTTTCAGAGACTCCGGCGGAAATAGATGCTCTAATAAACAACAGTGGGGTAAAAGTTTAAGAGATAGTAAATGCATTATAATAAAAGTCATAAAATTTAAAATAATGAATAATAAAATTCATGGAGTAGATCCTAACGTTACTAATCCTAACAATCCCGGGAAAGATCAGGCTCCTGTAGACCCAAGCAATACCAGTAATATAGGTCAAAGGGTCGAGCAGGGTGTAATTGATACTAAAGAAGGCATTAGTGAACAAAGCAGCGAGTGGGAGGATAGGCTGGAAAGAACCATTCCTGAAAATAGCGGAATTAGCGATAAAGCAGAAAGGTATATAAAAGATCCATCCCCTGAAGAAATTAACATTGACAACAAACAGGAATAAATAAAGTTGAAATGTTTAATGTATAACAAGTTGAGTAATAGCAAGCCGAGCTCTTAATTGCATTTGTCATTAATAATATGAAAGGATAATTCCTATTAAAGATATGCTTTTTTCTGTCTTAGAAGTTCCATTACTTTTTCCATCTTTGCGTCTGCCCCCATTTTTATAAAGCTAGAAGATGGCTTGACTTCGATATCAGGCATAACCCCACGCCCGCTCTTTAAACCCTTAGCATCTAAAACCATCCTAAAAAGTGGTAGTGTAATTCTTAAGCCCGTATTGGGCAAAACAATAGTTGTTAATAGCATTGCGGAGTTACCATACGAACCTCCGCCCGTTTCTTCACCTACAATTGTTACGTTATGTTGGCCTTTCAAATTACTGGCCAATAATGTTGCCGCAGAAAAAGTATATCCTCCGGTCAAAATATAAATATTGCCAGCAAAGTGGTTTTTCTTTTTAGGTTTAAAGTAGTGTTTCTCGAAATAACGGAAATGAATTTTTCCATCTTTATAACGCCTTCCGGAGATGTGCATGCTTAACCAGTAAATCAACCAGGGTTTGATAAATTTTTTATAAGGGAAAGACCGGTTAAAGGTGGCTACTGTATCTGCTACATTAAAAGGTTTATCAACAAGATACTGTGATAGTCTGGTACAGGCCATAACACTTCCCCCAGTGTTTAAGCGCAAATCGAGAACAATATTATCAATATTTTGTTTTCTTATCTTCTTAAAACTTCCCTGAAAAAAACGAATAAGTTTTCCCTTGCTAAATGTATTTACAGATATGATTGCAGTGTTTAGTGAAGAAACTATTTCAATATTTCTATTACCTGTTAATTTAAGTTGACGGAGTTGCTTTTTGGTAATAGCTCCAGGTAAAAAAATAGGGTTTTTATTTAATAGGTCGATGTTATTTTCAAAGTTCTTTAATGTTTTTTCATTATGCTTCCCCGTTGTATCTAAATATTGAACAGTGTAATTACTGTCAATTCCATAAGTATTGTTATAGAATGCAGGAAAGTTGAAGCTGATTAACTGGTATTTAAAAGTGTTTGAATAGCCATCTGTACTAATGAGCTGACAAATACTATCAATAATTTTTTTTATAGGAATTCCGTTAATCCCAATAACAACTGTACCTCGTTGGAGGGTTGTATTTGCTATCGAAAGACTATTTACTACAACTGCACTATCATCCCAAACTTTTAGAAATACAGGAAATAGCCTTATTCTTTGTGTCCTGTAGTATTTAGAATAATTTTTTGAAGACCGTACAACAGTATGTCCGCAATGGATTTTATTAACGACCCATGCTACTCTTTTTCTAAACTGCTGCTCCGTAAGGGAGTCTTGTAAGTCTTCATACAATGCAGAAAAAAAATCATCAACAGAATCTTTTGTGGAATACCAGTATAAGCTGGGATGATTGCTTTTTAAGACTTTATCGAGAACAGAAAAGTCCTCTTTTAATTTAGAAGCACTGTATTTTATAGTTGGATTATAAGCGTTTTTTTTAATAACACCACAAGAAATGCATAGAAATATTGTAAGTACTACAAAATAGTTTTTCTTTTTCACTAATGCAATATACTACTCCTTCTCTTTGATTCTTTTCTAAAGGAATTTTATAAACTCGCTGCAAAAAAGATATATTTCTTTATATAAAGGCATTCCAACCCTGGGCTGTTAGTTGGTGAGTACTGCCTCCTTTTGTAATAATATGAACCCCTTCTTCAAGATCTGTTGTATAGCCTATTACAGATATTTGCTCGTTTAAAACAACTTTTTCATAGTCATTTTGAGGTAATGTAAATACAAGTTCATAATCTTCACCACCACTTAAAGCACAGGCAGTGGGATCTAACTCCAGCTTGTATGCATACTGCTTTGCCTGTTCGTTTACGGGAATTTTATCTTCATACAATACACAGCCAACATTACTTTGTTTACAAATATGCAATATCTCACTGCTAAGGCCGTCACTTACATCCATCATACTTGTAGGCAATATGTCTTCCTTATCAAAAAAATCTATAATATCTTTTTTTGCCTCGGGTTTCAGCAGCCTTCCTACTATGTATTGTTCATTCTCAAGGTCTGGCTGTATCTCAGGATGTTCAAGATATATTTTTTTTTCTCTTTCCAATAGTGTCAAACCTAAAAATGCTGCACCAAGATCTCCGCTTACGCAAATCAGATCTCCTTGTTTAGCTCCGCTTCTCTTTACGATCTTTTCTGAAGTTATTTCGCCAATGGCTGTAACGCTTATAATGAATCCTTTTTGCGATGAGCTTGTATCACCACCTATAAGGTCAACGTTATACTTTTCGCATGCCGCGAATACTCCTTCGTAAAATTCGTCAAGCGCTTCAATACTAAAACGGTTGCTAAATGCTATATTTAATGTGAGGTGGGTTGGAGTGGCGTTCATAGCATATACATCGCTAAGATTAACGATGACACTCTTATAGCCAAGATGTTTAAGAGGAGTATACATCAGGTCGAAGTGAATACCTTCAACCAGCATATCAGAAGTTATAACTGTCTGCTTACCAAAATGGTCAATAACTGCAGCATCATCACCGATACTTAAAATAGTAGAAGCATTCTGAATTTCAAAATTCTTAGTAAGATGATCAATAAGCCCAAATTCGCCAAGAGAAGATATTTCTGTTCTGTTATTCATAAAAATGGTAGTAATTAACCGTTACTGTTTTCAGGATTCCATTTGCCATTTAAGACTAAAAGAAGGTCATCATGAATTTTTCCATTCGTTGCTAATAAATTAGGCTGGTAGGGTGAATAATAATCTCCTTTGAAGTCTGTTACTTTTCCTCCTGCTTCTTCTACTATTAAAAATCCTGCCGCACTATCCCATGCGTTTAATTTGTGCTCGTAAAACCCATCAAATCTTCCTGCAGCCACCCAACAAAGATCTATCGCCGCACTGCCAAGTCTTCTTACCGGAATATTATGGCGGATTAATGCATCAAAAACCTCTAAAGGCCCATTAGGTTCATTGAGATATGAGTAAGGAAAACCAGTAACGAGGCAACTTCTCATTACATCATTTTTATCAGAGACCCTTATTTTTTTATCGTTTAAAGTTGCACCCAAACCTTTTTCACTAAAGAAAAATTCATTTATAAAAGGATTGTATACAGCACCAAGAATTATTTCGCCATCCTGCTCAATACCGATACTGACACAACAAATAGGAATGCCATTGGCAAAGTTTACAGTACCATCAATGGGATCAATAATCCATTTGATATTGCTGTCCATCTTCAATTCACCAGACTCTTCGCTCAAAATATAATGCTTTGGAAATTCCTCCCTTATCACCTCAAAAATTGCTTGTTCTGATTCAAGATCTGCCTGTGTTACTAAGTCATTAATGTTTGATTTACTGCTTATAGTAAAACTTCCATTAAAGTATTTTTGTAAAATTTTTGCCCCCGCAAAAGTTGCGTTTATTAGTGTTTGTTTAAGCATAGTGCAAATATAATGCTACTAAAATGCCAATCTGGTAAAGGGACTTAACTTTTCCGAATCTATGTTTGGGATTTCATAAAAGATTAATGCCGAATTAGTAACCTTATCTCCATAGTAACGATTATTTATGTTAATGAATAATTGTATTAACTCATGCTTTAAAAGATTCTTTTCATTTTAGTATATTTTCGTAGACTTTTTAATCAACCTTTTGTATGGCGATCTTCGATATTAAATTACCGGCCCAGTTGGCAAGAACGTTAAGGTTGCCAGAGAATAATATCAGGGATCAGCAGTTTAAAGTTTTAAAAAGGCTTTTAGGTAAAGCAAGATTTACAGAGTTTGGACAAAAATTCAGATTTGATGAAATACTAATGAGCAAAGACCCGGCTAAAAGTTTTCAGCAACTTGTTCCTGTATACGACTATAATAACATATATAACCAATGGTGGTGTAGGGCTTCACAAGATATTCCTGATGTTTGCTGGCCGGGCAAGATAAGATATTATGCTCTTAGCAGCGGCACCAGTGAGGCGTCGAGTAAGTATATTCCTATTACAAATGATTTATTATATGGAAATAAAATGGCTATGATAAAGCATTTGCTTACGCTTAGGCATTATCATTCTCTTCCTGTTAAATCTATTGGTAAGGGATGGCTTACTATAGGTGGAAGTACGGCTCTTGAAAAACAACAGGGTTATTACGCGGGAGACCTGAGCGGTATTATACAAAAAAAAGCTCCTTTCTGGTTCCAGCCCTTCTATAAACCCGGAAAAAAAATTGCCAGAAACAGGAACTGGGATGATAAAATAAATGAAATAGTTCAGAAAGCTCCGGAGTGGGATATTGGTTTTATTGTAGGTGTTCCGGCATGGGTTCAACTTACTATGGAAAAAATAATTGAACGTTATAAGGTTGAAACTATTCATGATATCTGGCCAAATCTTGCCTTTTTTGTTCATGGTGGTGTAGCGTTTGAACCTTATAAAAAAGGTTTTGAAAAATTGCTTGCAAAACCTCTTTTTTATATAGAAACCTATTTGGCCAGTGAAGGGTTTATTGCTTACCAGGATGGTCAGCAGGCCAAAGGAATGCGATTGGTGACATCAGAGCATATTTATCACGAGTTTATCCCTTTTGACGAAAATAACTTTGATATAGATGGAAATCTAATTCAAAATCCTCAGGTTTTGATGTTGCATGAAGTGGAAGAAGGAAAAGATTATGCTCTCTTAATTAGTACAAGTGCCGGTACATGGAGATATCTTATTGGCGATACTGTAAAATTTGTAAATAAGGATAAAGCAGAAATTATTATAACAGGAAGAACCCAACATTTTTTAAGCCTTGTTGGTGAACATCTTAGTGTCGATAATATGAATAAGGCAATAAGGCAGGTTAGTGAAGAAATGAACATTTCTATACCTGAGTTTACTGTTGCCGGTGTGCCATGTGAAAGTTTTTTTGCTCATCACTGGTATATCGCCTGTGATGATTATATCGATGAGAAAATTTTATGCAAGAAGATTGATGAAAAACTAAAGCAGCTTAACGATGATTATGCAGTTGAAAGAACAAGTGCACTTAAAGAAGTATTTCTCGATGTTCTTTCAGAACAAGATTTTATGGAATTTATGAGGCAAAAAGGAAAAATAGGCGGCCAGCATAAGTTTCCAAGAGTGTTAAAGGGAAAGATGCTTGAAGACTGGCAAAGATTTTTAAAAGGCCGGAAGATAATTAAATAAAAAACTGTTGATAGGAGTATGATGGCATCGGCGTTATTGAAAGGACTTGCTTTAGGATTATTGCTTAGCATATCAGTTGGCCCTGTTATTTTCTCCATTATTAAGCAAAGTATAAATCACGGTCACAAAGGTGGTTTTGCTTTTATAGGTGGTGTATCTGCAAGTGATATAACCATTGTTGTCATCAGCAATTTTTTTACCCGAATGTTTGATAACCTGCTCGAGTACAAGATACCTATTGGTCTTGGTGGCAGCGCATTGCTTGCAGCATTAGGCATTTATGTTACTTTCTTTAAGAAAATTAAGGTAAACGCCTCTGGCCTTCAGGTTATAGAAATGGAAACCCACCATTATATAAAGATTTTCTTATCCGGGTATTTTATTAATATCCTCAATCCGGGTGTCATTGGTTTTTGGCTCCTTACATCTACTTCTTTGTTGGTTCAATCTCAGGAATACAGGATAATTGTATATATAACATGCCTTGTTATTGTAGTAAGTTTCGACATATTAAAGGTAATGTTCGCCGGAAAAATACGGGAAAAATTAACACCTCATAATATACATATTATTAACCGCATAAGCGGACTGATATTGATTGGTTTTGGCATTGCATTAACCTGGGGAATACTGGCGTTGGGAAAATGAGATTCGATCAACAGGGATTTATTGTATTTTACTTGGATTTTGTTTATGTGTTAATAAGTCAATTGAAAATTCTTATAGTTTTTTTTATGTGCAAAAAATAATGTGGTAAATACACTATTCCATTTCGTGCATAACGTTAGAATATTACCTTGCTGCTTATTTCTTCATGACTGTCAAAGACCTTTTTTGCCGAATATTTCGTAAAATCCTAAAGTGGTTCCTTTGGGCTTTTGTTTTGTCAAATTTGTATTTACTTTTTTGTAAATGGATTATGCCTTTGGTTACCCTTACCCAGTTAGGGAGTTTGTTGGGGGGATATGGTTTGAAAAGAGACTATGTTGATATGACTGGGATAGCTCCGACTGCAAAACTTGCTGCGATGGCGAGTGAAGACCAACTGTTTCCGGATCATGGCGGATTTGACTGGAAATCTTTAGAAAAAAGCCTGCAGGAAAATGCACGAAAAAAGAAAAAAGTAGCCGGGGCCGGAGCAAGTACCATTAGCCAGCAGGTAGCAAAAAATGTTTTTTTATGGCAGGGAAGTGGCATCAGCAGGTACCTGAGAAAAATACCAGAGGCATATTTTACAAAAATGATAGAATGGGTTTGGGGTAAAGAAAGGATACTGGAAGTATACCTGAACATAGCAGAAATGGGTGAAGGCATTTTTGGTATTGAAGCAGCATCACAGTCATATTTCAGAAAACCTGCTATTCGGTTAAGCCGTTCAGAAGCTGCTATGATTATTGCCTGTCTGCCCAATCCAAAAAAGTATACAGTCAAGCCGATGAGCCGTTGGGTTAGCTGGAAATATCCAAGGGTGTTGCAGCAAATGAGAAATATTGAAGATGACCTGGATATTCAAAAACTTATCTATACTGCTAAGTAAATAAAGTAGCATCAATACTTTTGATAGCTACTCGCAACCGTTCTTCATAATTGCCATTTATAATAGTCCAAGGAACGTTTTGATTGATAAGAATGTCTTTATAAATACGAAGCAATTCTTTTCTCGATTCCAAATCAGGATATTCGCGAAGCTCGTCTTTCATCCAGGGTAAATCAATATCGCATAGCAGGTATAGATCGCATTTTCTTTCTGCTATCTTATTAAGAATATAAGTGTGGCATTTACCAAAAACATACTCGCACCAGACCTTCATCACGTACATATCTGTATCAACAAGCAACAAACGATTTTTTAACTTTTCATTTTTCATTTTCCACTGTGCTCTTGTTTTATGTACATATTCATCTTCTAAAGCAACCTGTCCTTTTGCTATTTCCAGCAAATCGTCGTAGGTGTACTTTGTTCCGTAAGTGAGTAAATATTCTCTGGCATATTCCGGACACCATAGGGTATCATAATGTTCTGCAAGCCGTTTACACAAAGTACTTTTGCCTGTGCTTTCTGGTCCTATAACCACTACTTTTTTAATCCCTTGCATATTCTGCTTTTTTCTGCCACGATACCAATCCAATAAATGCCATAATTAATAACACAAGAAACTGGTAAATACGTATCCTTTAATAAAATACAGGGGAATAGAAGGCATATTGGTTATTATCCACAAATACCAGCTTTCAACTGTCTTTCTTGCCATTAGCAGCATACCTTTGTATGCAGTGGCCGATGTAAAAGTATCTGCAGCAGGTATAGCACCAGGAGCAAATGCTTTTTTTAAATAAGACAAAGCAAAATAAATGGCAATATATAGGACAGCAAAAAACAAAAGGTGCAAAATTCATTCTTTTACACTGCTATGTTGTATAAGTAATACATTTTCATTTTGTTCATCTTTTTTAGCCCATAATATCCATCCATAAATACTCATTATTGTATAAAAAATATTCACGCTTCCTTCATCAAGCAAATGGCCTTTAATACTAATGTAAATATAAATTACTGTGCTAATCATTCCTGTTGGATAAACCCAGAGATTAGCCTTTTGTGAAAACCACACACTTACAATCCCTGATACAACTGCAATAAATTCTAAGACTCCGGTTTGTTGTAAACCAGTTATAAACTGGCTTTATATTTCAGATAAACTCAATCGTAAATTTTTGTAAAGATAAAATGGGCTAAAATTGTTTTGGTTAGACATTTCAATTCTTTCTTAATTATGATAGGTGGTCGTATAAATACTCAATTTTCCGTTAACTCCCCTTTAGGGGTTGGGGGCTAGCGATATCAAGCAACGCTATTGCCTGTTGTTTAGAAACAGTTGGAAAGTCATCCAAAAATTCATCAAGAGGTACACCTGCTTCTAAATGGTCAAACAAACTTTCCACTGGAACATGGGTCCCCGAAAAAACGGGTTGCCCCCCTAAGATGTCATTGTCAATAGTTATGATTTCTTTTATTTCCATAGAGGTGAAGTTACAAAAAATGATATAGTATAAAGTATCTTAATGGTTGCAATTAATAGGTCAATGTAATAAAAATATTACATAACTAAATATAATTTCACTTCCTTACAGTTACTTTGCGATTATAAGTTTTATAATAAATTATTTAAATCAGTCCCGAGATGAAAAAATACAAAGCAGGTGTGCTCTTTGGCGAAGAGTTGGAAGCTCTTTATAAAGATGCCAAAGAAAATGAATTTGCCTTGCCGTCAATTAATTGTATTGGTACTAGTTCCATTAATGCTACGTTGGAGACGGCGGCAAAAGTAAATTCTCCTGTTATCATTCAGTTTTCTAATAGTGGTGCTCAGTTCATTGCAGGCAAAGGAATGCCTAATGATAAACTTCAGGCCAATATTTACGGCGCTGTTTCAGGCGCTTTGCACATTCATACTGTTGCTAAATATTATGATGTTCCCGTGGTAATACATACAGACCATGCTGCAAAAAAATGGCTTCCGTGGATAAGTGGTCTTATAGACTATGGCGAACAATTTTTTAAAGAAAAAGGTTTGCCGTTATTCAGCTCACACATGCTCGACTTGTCTGAAGAACCTGTCGAAGAAAATATTGAAACTTCGGTTGAGTTCTATAAACGAATGGCTCCTTTAGGTATGGCTGTAGAAATTGAGTTGGGTGTAACCGGTGGTGAGGAAGATGGAGTGGATAACAGCGATGTGGAAAATGAAAAGTTATACACTCAGCCCAAAGATGTTGCGTATGCTTATGAGCATCTGCGTAAAGTTGGTAACCTCTTTACCGTAGCTGCAGCCTTTGGAAATGTACATGGCGTTTACAGCCCGGGAAATGTAGAACTGCGACCAATAATTTTGAAAAACAGCCAGGAATACATTAAAGAACATTTTGGAACCGAAGAAAAGCCTGTGTTTTTTGTTTTTCATGGAGGGAGTGGCTCACCTCAATACCAGATTCGTGAAGCAATCAGCTATGGTGCTATTAAAATGAACATTGACACCGATATGCAATGGGCGTTTTGGGAAGGTGTTTTAAATAATTATAAGAAGAGCGAAGCATATCTTCAGGGGCAATTAGGCAATCCCGAAGGAAGCGACAAGCCGAACAAAAAGTATTATGACCCGCGTGTTTGGTTACGCAAGGGAGAGGAAACTTTTGTCAAGCGTTTGGAAGTAGCTTTTGAAGATTTGAACTGCATTAACAGGAATGCATAAAAAATAAATTCCAAACAGTTGTGTATATTTTGATTAATAAGACGGCGAATAGCGCCGTCTTATTTGCTTATAATAATATGAGTATGAATATTGGATTATCATAATTTTAAATTAGGTCTGACAATTATGTTTTATTGTATTTATAATAATCAGAAATCTATGAAGAAAAGTCTGCTTTGTTTTTTAACTATTGTCTTTTTTTCGGCTGAATTATTTGGGCAGCAAGCAGATGAGGATACCATGTCTGTAAAAAAATTAGCGGATGTGGTGGTAAAAGGATATGAACAAAACCTGAAATTAAATGAAACGGCAGGGGCAGTTGGGGTAATAAATCAAAGGCAACTTCAGAAGTATGGAAACGTTTCTGTTTTACCTGCTATAAATGCTGTTCCCGGTGTTCGTATGGAAGAGCGTTCTCCCGGTAGTTACCGGCTAAATATACGTGGAAGTTCTTTGCGTTCTCCTTTTGGCGTACGTAATGTAAAAATTTATTTAAATGGGATACCTTTTTCTGACCCCGGTGGTAATACTTACCTAAATCAATTGTCTTTCTACAATTTTTCAAATGTAGAAATATTAAAAGGCCCGGGCAGCAGTTTGTATGGAGCAGGTATGGGAGGCGTGGCGCTTATTAATAGTGTACCAAATACAACGAACAATCGGGTAGCAATAAATTATTCGGCAGGAAGCTACAATGCTCATAATGTCAACATAGCTGCTTCCGTTGGTAATGAAGCATTCCAAAATGCAGTCTCCTATACGCACCAAACCAGCGATGGATACAGGCAACAAAGTGGCATGCGCAGAGATATTATAACCTGGGATACCAAAATTTTAGCGAGTAAGAAACAAGAGCTTTCAACCCATGTACTGTTTGGTGATCTGTTTTACCAGACACCGGGGGGATTAACCAAAACGCAATTTCTCGCCAATTCCAAAGCTGCGAGACCGGCAGCGGGAAACTTACCGGGAGCAATTCAAAATAATGCTTCGATTAGTCAAAAGATGTTTTGGCTCGGGTTGGATCAACAATACAACTTTACTGACCATTTCAAAAACAATACGTCTGTCTATGGCGCCTTTACAAGAATTGAAAATCCTGCCATTCGTAATTACGAGAAAAGGTCAGAGCCAAATTTGGGCGGAAGAACAACTTTCAGTTATAACAGCAATATTAAAAGTGCAAAACTAAATTTAGTTGCCGGAGCAGAATATCAAAAGGGTTATTCTGCCATTGAAGTGTTTAAGAACAATAATGGCAATCCCGATTCTTTACAAACAAATGATGAAGTAAATAATTACCAGGCCATTCTTTTTGCCCAGGCAGAACTCAATTTTGCAAAGGGCTGGATTGCAACAGCAGGGGCAAGCTTAAATACATCTTCCATTGAATTTAACCGGCTTTCCATTGTGCCTTCATTTGTTTATAAAACCCATTTCAACAATCAGTTATCTCCAAGGTTCTCTATATTAAAAAAATTGAATGAGAAAATTTCAATCTATACTGTTGTATCTAAAGGTTTTTCACCTCCTACTGTAGCAGAATTGTTGCCTTCTACCAGTGTTATCAATACAAATCTACAGGCAGAAAAAGGTAACAATTATGAATTAGGGCTTCGCAGTTATTTAATTAATAAGAGGTTATTCATAGATATTAATGCTTTTACATTTTGGCTGCAAAATTCCATTAGCCAGAGGCGCGATAGCAGCGGCGCAGATTATTTTATCAATGCAGGAAAAACACAACAGAAAGGAATAGAAACTGCTCTTAATTTTTCAATCAGCAGTAATCCAAATCATTTCATAACCAATTCCAGTTTCCAGGCAAGTTATTCTTACCATCATTTTCAATACCAACAATTCAAGCAGTTAGATGCAGATTATTCAAATAATAAAATTCCCGGTGTGGCGCCTCATACCATTGCTGCATTAATAAATACAGAGACAAAGCCAGGAATATATTTCAATGCAAATTATTTTTACAGCAGCAAAATGCCGTTAAATGATGCCAATGCTGAATATGCAAACGCTTATCATTTGTTAGGTTTTAAAGCCGGATTTAAACATGCTTTCAATCAGCATATTATTACTGGTTTATTTATAAGCGGAGATAACCTTTTAAATGAAACTTACAGTTTAGGGAATGATATAAACGCTGCCTTTAATCGCTTTTACAATGCAGCTCCGGGTATTAACTTTCTTGCTGGTATTTCCTTTCAATATGTTTTTAGGACATCGAAAAATTTATAAAAATATTTCTTCAATAAAATGTATTTCTGTATGTTTTAATTTTTAAAAGCATTCTTACTGTTTATGAAAAATAAAATGATAGTTTTACAACCCTTTTAAATTGTTTAACCTATTATTAATTAAATAAGAACTATTACTTGCTATGAACAGAAAACTTCGTATGGGTATGATAGGCGGAGGAAAAGACGCCTTTATTGGAGCCATTCATCGTATTGCTGCCAATATGGATGGATTGGTGGAACTGGTTTGTGGGTCATTAAGTATAAACAAAGAAATTGCTGTAGACAGCGGCCGTTCTTTATTTCTTCCTGAAGACAGAATTTATACTTCTTATGAAGAGATGCTTGAGAAGGAAAGTCAGTTGCCGGCAGACAAGCGAATGGACTTTGTAACCATTGTTACCCCCAACTTCGCCCACTTTGCACCTGCTGTGATGGCTCTGGAAAAAGGCTTTAATGTTGTAGTTGAAAAACCAGTTACGCTTTCGTTGGAAGAAGCAAAGAAGTTAAATGAGAAACTGGACGAAACAGGACTAACGCTGTGCCTTACTCATACTTATACCGGATATCCAATGGTGAAGCAGGCAAAAGATTTAATTAAGAAAGGAACCCTGGGGAAAATACGAAAAGTATACGTGGAATACAGGCAAGGCTGGCTGAGCAGGTTAAGTGAAAAAGAAGGAAACCAGGGAGCTGCATGGCGGATGGATCCAAAAAAATCAGGGAAAAGCGCAGTATTGGGTGATATAGGAACTCATGCTTTTAACCTGGCTGAATACATCACGGGATTACAGGTAACACGGTTATGTGCAGATCTTACTACAGTTGTAGAAGGCCGCGGATTAGATGATGATGGCAGTGTGCTTTTAAAATTTGATGGGGGAGCTTCGGGAGTTTTGTTTGCTACACAAGTGGCAGCAGGAGAAGAAAATAATCTGTCTATAAAGGTATATGGCGAGAATGGTGGTATAGAATGGCATCAGCATGAACCGAATACTTTACTGCTAAAATGGATAGATAAGCCAGCCGAAGTATTCCGGGCAGGTTCTGCATATTTAAGTGACATTGCAAAACAAAATACCCGTACTCCAGGTGGCCATCCCGAAGGATATCTCGAAGCATTTGGTAATATATACAGAAATTTTGCTCTTACCTTATCAGCAAAAATCAACAATTCTACTGTAGATAATAATATAATTGAATTTCCATCCATCAAAGAAGGTATCAGAGGTATGGCTTTTATTGAAAGTGCAGTAAAAAGCAGCCAGAGCAATGAGAAATGGGTTGATTATACAATATAGTTATATAGAAAGAGGATTACGACCCAAGGTTTTTTAATTACTACTTATAAAAAATAAGAGTTTTAAGTCGAAAATGAGATCAAATAGCTTCCAATTCTGTCAAGGAAAAGGAAGCTTTTATTTTAGAACTTAAAAGGGAATTTGGAATTTTTAATAAAAAATACTTTGAAAAAAATTTTTCGTTAAAAAATTATAACTTAGCTGTGTTATTAACATTATAACACTATTCTAACTAAAATTGCTTGATATGAAAGTAACTTTTACACCTCGTAAGAATGTAAATTCACAAGGTCGTTTCTCTTTTGTTCATTTTTCTTTTTTTCTTTTCTTCTTAATTATTTCTTCTTCCCTTTATGCCCAGCAAAGAATTACCGGAAGGGTTGCCTCAAGAGACACAGCCTTACAAGGTGTAACAATACAGGTTAAAGGAGGAACGGGAGCTGCCCAGACAGATGCTCAGGGAAATTTTACTATTAATACTCCTGCCAATGCTACCCTGGTAGTTAGTACTGTCGGCTTTGCTTCACAGGAAGTGAAAGTGGGCAATAAATCTAATATTATCATACATATGGTACCCACTACCCAGCAATTGACAGACGTGGTAGTTGTGGGTTATGGTACGCAGAGAAAAGTAACAGTTACCGGATCCGTAACATCTGTAAAGGGTACGGATCTCGATAAATCGCCGAGCACGAATCTTTCTAATGCGCTTGTCGGGCGTTTGCCCGGGGTAACAGCAATACAAGCAGGTGGAGAACCGGGTCGTGACGCCTCTACCATTCGTATTCGGGGTACCAACACATTGGGAAATAGCGGCCCATTGATAGTAATAGACGGTGTACCTGACCGCGCTGGTGGATTAGAGCGTCTGAACCCGGCTGATATAGAAAGCATGTCGGTATTAAAAGACGCATCAGGCGCTATTTACGGAGCACGAGCAGCGAATGGTGTTATCTTAATTACTACAAAACAAGGCAGAACCGGTAAGCCCACTGTATCGTACGATTTCAACAATGGCTGGCTGCAACCCACAGTCATACCTAAAATGGGCAATGCGGCCCAATACGCGGAATTGCTCAACGAACAACGTTTATTTAGTAACGTGCCATATCAGCAATGGTCAGCAGCGTGGGATGCACTTAAAACTACTGGTACCTATACCCGCACCGACAATCAGCAAAAGGTAGATGCAGTTTATTCACCAGCAGATCTTCAAAAATTCAGTGATGGTTCCAGTCCCTTGACTCATCCGAATACAGATTGGTATAAATCTGTTTTCAAAAACTGGTCAGGTCAGCAGGACCACACCCTGCAGGTAAGTGGCGGTACAGAGGCAGTCCGGTTCCTTTCCACGGTGCATTACCAGGACCAGGATGCGTATTACAAAAATTCGGCGACCGGGTATAAGCAATACGATATGCGTATTAACCTTGATGCCAGGATAAACAGGTATATAAATACTACTTTCGGTATAACGGCCCGTGAAGAGTTTCGTTTCTTCCCGACTGTAGGAGCTGGTGATATTTTCAGGATGTTGATACGGGGCAAGCCCACGGAAATGGCTGTTTGGCCGAATGGGTTGCCGGGTCCTGATATTGAAAATGGCCAGAACCCGGTGGTGGTAACTACCGGTGCTACTGGCTACGATAGAAACCGCCGTGACTATTTTCAAACAAATGGACAGGTGGAGATACGCAATCCATGGATAGAGGGCTTAAAATTTACGCTCCAGGGTGCCGCGGATAAATTTATCGGCCGCACCAAAGTGTGGCAGACCCCCTGGTCTTTATACTTCTGGGATAAGATTAGTTTCGAAGCCGACGGCACAACACCCAAACTTGCAAAAACGATTCGTTCTACCTTCACCGATCCCATGCTTAGACAAACAGATGAAGAAGAGCTACGAATTGCGCTGACCGGCCTGGTTAATTACGATCGTAAGATTAATGACAATCATACCATTGCCCTTTTGGCAGGTGTACAAAAGGAAACAAGAAGGGGGGATAATTTCTACGCCTACAGGCGAAACTTTATCTCCGCCGCTGTTGACCAGTTTACTGTTGGCGGCACAACCGCACAAGATATAGGAAATATTCCAAATCAAGGTCTAGGCACCAGTATTTTTGGTTCGCAGGCTCGTTTAAGTTATTTTGGCCGTGCAAATTATAACTACCAGGAGAAATACCTCGCCGAATTTGTATGGCGATATGATGGCTCCTATATTTTTCCCGAAGACAAGCGTTTTGGCTTTTTCCCTGGTGTATTAGTGGGATGGAACATTTCTAAGGAAAATTTCTTTAAAAATGTAAATTTCATCAACTCCTTAAAACTTCGTGCTTCTTATGGACAAATGGGTAACGACCGTTTTAACCTGCCAGACTATGCTTATTTATCTACATATTCGTTATCCGGAGTGCAGGTTGTTAATGGGCAAATAGCGCGTACACTTACAGAGGCACGTGTACCCAACCCGAATTTTACCTGGGAAGTAGCCAATAATGCCAATGTGGGACTGGAAGGCTCTATGATGAACAACAAAGTGACTTTTGAGTTCGACGTTTTCAATAACCAACGTAAACAGATATTGATCCAACGGGCAGGATCTACCCCGCAAAGCAGCGGCATCCTTAATTTGCTGCCACCTGTAAACGAAGGCCACGTTGAAAACAAGGGCTGGGAGTTTAGGGTAGGGTATAACGGCCGGGCGAGCGACATAACGTTTAACGTAAGTGTTAACGGCGGTTATGCAAAAAATAAAGTAAAGTTCTGGGATGAAAATCCGGGTGTGCGTGCACATCAGCGTGCAACTGGTTATCCTTTCGGAACCAATGGTTTTGCTTATCTTGCTTATCAGTATGACGGGGTGTTTAGGGATGAGAAGGATATTGCTGCAAACACAATTGATTACAGTGCTGCTGAGAAAGACTTACGGCCTGGAGACATGAAATTTAAAGACGTTTCCGGACCTGATGGTAAACCGGATGGTAAAATAACTGACTTAGATGCGGTGCGGTTGGACAAAACCCGTGACCCACGATTTACAGGCGGCATCAACATAAACATGGCGTACAAAAACTTCGATCTGTCTGTTCTCTTTCAGGGGGCTATGGGTGGTTTGCAACTGTTAAACTTTAATGAAACAGGCGAATTTGGCAATTGGCTCGAATACGGTTATAACAATCGTTGGTCTGTTGAAAATCCAGGCAGTGTACATCCGCGATTAGTGAGCAGAACGAATAGGTATTATACAAACACTTTTCGCAACAATACGTACTGGCTCAGAAAGAATGACTATCTCCGGTTTAAAAATTTTGAGGTAGGCTACACTCTTGGCCCCAATGTCGCCCAGCGTATTGGCATTAGCCGATTCAGGATTTATGTCAGCGGTCTAAACCTTGCTACCTGGGATGAACTGGGTATATGGGATCCTGAAGCAACTGCCGAAAACGGGTACGCCTATCCCAATTCAAGAATTATCAACACCGGAGTACGGGTAACATTTTAAAAAAAGACAATGAAAAAGATAACGCAAATAACAGTATTTACTTTATTACTGACGGGTACCATGCTGACCGCTTGCAAAAAAGACTTTTTAAATACACTGCCGCCGGACCAGGTACAGGCAAGTGAAACATGGAAAGACCCAGCCCTTTCAGAGGCTTTTGTAAACGGTATTTATGGCGGATTATTTGAAGGTGGTTTAGACGAGCAAATGCTTGCTTCCATATCTGACGAGGCAATTTTTACCCACGCAGGGAGAAATATTAATACGATCAATCAGGGTACTTTAAACCCTTCAAATCCCGGTTGGGTAGCCAGGCATACGGATTGGTTCCAAATGTACAACTTCATCCGTACGGCCAATATTGCCCTCGAAAGCCTGCCTGGAGCCACCTTTGAAAATGTGGCTTTAAAAGAAAGGCTAAAGGGTGAAGCTCATTTTTTAAGGGCTTATTATTACCACCAATTGCTCCGGTTTTATGGTGGCGTTCCCTTAATTACAAAAGTGTACGCACTGGGTGAAGATTATACGCTAGCCCGCAATACATATGCAGAGGTTAGCAGTTTTATATTAAAGGAAACCGATTCTGCCCTTGCTTTACTGAGCGGAAAACCAAGGATAAGAGGCCGGGCGTCTGATCTGGCTGTCCTGGCCTTAAAATCACGTCAATTATTGTATGATGCGAGTGATCTGCACGATATTCCAACCGCTAAAGCAAAATCAGACGTGCTTTCAGCCTACCCCACACCGGAACTAATAGGATTCGTGAGTGGTGATCGCCAGGCACGATGGCAGGCTGCTAAAGATGCTGCTAAAGCAGTATTAGATTCGGCTCGCTCGGGCTATAAAACAGATTTGACAGCGCCGGTGGCATTTGAGGAAGGCCGGAAAAACTATTTATCCATTGCTATGGGTGGTGGAAGCAAACATCCGGATGCAGATCCGGCAGTGGCTTCGACTAATGAATTGTTGTTTGTAAGGACCTTTACTCCCGAGAGAGCGGAAGGTGCACAGCAGCATGGTCTCCGTAACGGACCAAATGGCTATAATAACTGGGCAGGAAATACCCCTATACAGGAGTTGGTAGATGACTATGAGATGATGGATGGTACCCGATTTGACTGGAATAAGCCGGAGCACAAAGCTGATCCTTATGTAAACAGAGAACCACGTTTTTATTCTTCTGTCTTATACGATGGTGCACCCTGGAAACCTCGTGGCAGGGCTGAAGATCCTGCGAATGAGATACAAACGGGCTTCTATTTTGTAGACAATACCCGCATTGTTGGCCTGGATACTCGGCTAGGTCCTATCGAAAACTGGAACGGCAGCTTTACAGGTTATTACTTCCGTAAGTTTATTGATCCGGATCCTGCTCTTCGTGATAATACAGGAAGGCAAAATGTACCCTGGCCTTACTTCCGTTTTACTGAAGCTATCTTTAATTATGCAGAGGCTTGTATTGAGTTGGGACAGGATGCAGAAGCCCTAACCTGGCTAAACAAGATCCGTTTCAGAGTCGGCATGCCTGCTTTAACTGAAACCGGAGAGGCACTGCGGCAGCGTTACCGGAACGAACGAAGGACAGAAATGGCCTATGAGGAACAACGGTTTTTTGATGCTCGGCGCTGGATGATTGCACCACAAACCCTGGGCAGGAAAACAACATATATACAGGTAGAAGGAAGGCTGAAACCCGGCGCTGCGGCACCGGTACCTTACCGGAAGGATAGAACAAAGTTTGATTATATCTACATGCCTGTAATAAATAATGACCTTGAAAACAGGGTATGGGTGGATAAAATGTATTACCGACCGATAACCCTGGCAGAAGTGCAACGGAATAAGCTTTTGGTGCAGAATCCGGGATACGAATAATAACTTTTAATTAGCATTTAACTCAATCAAGAATCTATGCTGCTTACTTGCCGCATAGATTTTTCAATTTTAGCACTTATTAAATTTTCTACATTATTTTTAATTACACTTAAGCGGTTTGCCTGCCTTCTTTTTTCATTGTAATAGGTGCTCGTCTTTTTTAGAATGAAAAGAAATTATTTTAGTGATATTACGTAATAAGTAAAACTCTGTGCTCTGGAAGCTTTATAAAAGCCATTGAAAAACTTACTTCGCTTGAGCTCCCTTCTGATAGTGCTTTTTGACTTTTCTCATAAGTTGCACTTAGAACTTGAACTTTACTATTAAAAGGTCATAATTTTTCTGTTAAAAATGACATAGGAAAGTCTTCCAATTCCCTTAGTGATAAGGTATAGTTGAAAAGCCAAATTTTAATAATAAATTGGGTCTACATGTTTTTTGTTAAAAAAACTATAACTTGCTGTATTATTGACATTTATAACAGTATTCTAACTAAAAATTTATTGCCATGAAAGTAGACTTTACCCTACGTAAACATGTTAAGTATCAATTTCTTTTTTCTTCGGTTCAGTTCTTTCTTTTATTCGTTTTCTTAATTATTTCTTCTTCACTTTTTGCCCAACAAAAAATCACCGGCAGGGTTGCCGCTGGTGATACTGCTTTGCAAGGGGTAACCGTTTCCGTTAAAGGAACTACAATCTCAACTCAAACAGATGCAAATGGACGCTTTACGATTAATGCTGCTCCAAATGCAACTTTGGTAATTACTTCTGTTGGTTATTTACCACAGGAAATACCGGCAAGTAATAAGACTTCAACAAACAACATTAGGTTATCCTCTGCTGTTCAGCAAATGAGTGAGGTAATAGTTGTAGGTTATGGAACTCAAAAAAGAGCAACGGTTACTGGTTCTGTAGCAACAGTAAAAGGTACAGAATTACAGAAATCTCCCTCTGTAAACCTTTCAAACTCCATAGCAGGGCGCATGCCTGGTGTTATAGCCATGAATGGAAGCGGCGAGCCAGGTTATGATGGTTCCTCTATCCGTATTCGTGGTTCTAATACTCTTGGCAATAATGATGCGTTAATAGTAATTGATGGAGTTCCTGCACGTTCAGGCGGTATTGATCGTTTAAACCCTGCGGACATTGAAAATATATCAGTGTTAAAAGACGCTTCTGCAGCTATATATGGTGCAAGAGCGGCAAATGGGGTTATACTTGTAACTACCAGGCATGGCAAAACAGGAAAACCGCAAATTTCTTATAGTGCAAACCAGGGCTGGTCACAACCCACAGTTGTACCTAAGATGGCCTCTGCATCTCAATATGCTCAAATGGTAAATGAAATTGACTTGTATAACCTGCCTTCTCAATACTGGAAAGTGGCATCAGACTCTTTTAAACTGACAGGGAGATTTACGCGACCTGATAACGGAGCAGTTTCTAATTCTACCTTTACCCCTGACGACCTTAAAAAGTTCAATGATGGTTCTGATCCGTGGGGGCACCCCAATACTGACTGGTTTGGGGCAGCGTTAAAAACCTGGTCTCCCCAAAGCCGCCACAATTTGCAATTATCCGGGGGAACTGAAACCGTTAAGTATCTTGCCTCATTGGGATATCAAAACCAGGATGCATATTATAAGAATTCTGCGACAGGCTATAAGCAATATGACATGAGGGTAAACCTTGATGCTAAGGTTAACAGGTATATAAATACTACCATTGGCATAGCAGCACGCCAGGAAAACCGTTTCTTTCCTACAAAACCTGCAGGTGCTATATTCCGGATGTTATCCCGTGGGTATCCATACAAGCCTGCTTATTGGCCTAATGGATTACCAGGACCGGATATTGAAAATGGTGAGCAGCCCGTTGTCATAACTACCAGTCAAACAGGTTATGATAGGGATACCCGTTATTACTACCAGGCTAACGGAAAAATAATTATTGACATACCTGGTGTCCAGGGGTTGAAACTGACTGGAAATGTTGCATTGGATAGATATGTAAAACAAAATAAAACTTTCCAAACCCCCTGGTTTGTATACAGTTGGGATAATGTAAGTTACGAGGAGGATGGTAAAACACCTAAATTACAGCAGGTTAAGCGGGGACCTGACCAGGCAACGCTTGGACAGGCAAATGAAGACCAATTAAATTCAATGCTTGAAGGAATTTTGTCTTATGATCATGCCCTTGGTGACCACAACATTACTCTTCTTGGAGGTGTGACCAGGGAGACTATTAAAAATAGTTTTTTCAGTGCATACCGCAGATATTTTACCTCTACAGCAATTGATCAGTTGTTTGCAGGTGGCAATGCAGAAAAGGATAATTATGGCAGCGCATTTGAGCGGGCAAGGTTAAATTATTTTGGACGTGCCGGATATAATTATAAAGAAAAATACATTGCTGAGTTTTTATGGAGATACGATGGTTCTTACATGTTTGCAGAAGATAAGAGATTTGGTTTTTTTCCGGGTATATCAGTAGGATGGAGGATATCTGAAGAAAATTTCTTTAAAAATAATATTAAGGCTATCAATTATTTAAAGTTTCGTGGTTCTTACGGCCAATTGGGTAATGACCAGGTTTATTTTAATGGCAGTCTTAGAGAATATGATTATCTTCCAACTTACGGATTTGGTACTTATGTCACCGGTGGGCAAGTTTCCCAAACCTTGTATGAGAATGGTGTTCCTAATCCTAACTTAACATGGGAAGTTGCAAACAACTTTAACCTTGGCCTGGATGGAGCATTATTTAATGGCAAAGTAAATTTTGAACTCGATTATTTTAAAAATAGACGTTCAAACATTTTATGGAGAAGAAATGCCTCAATCCCTCAAACAACAGGTATGACCTTACCTGCAGAAAATATTGGTAAAGTAGATAACCAGGGTTATGAATTTAAAGTGGGATATAATGGTCGGGTAGGTGATTTCAGATTCAATGTTAGTGTTAATGGAGGGTATGCCAGGAACAAGATTATTTTTTGGGATGAAACGCCCGGAGCTCCTGCCTGGCAAAAATCAACTGGCAGTCCTATAAATACTAATTTGTACTACGTTTATGATGGCATTTTTGCAACAGATAAAGATGTAGCTGACAATAAACTTGATTATAGTGGTGTAGGTGCCAGCACGATACGTCCCGGAGATATGAAATTTAAAGATATTAATGGTGATGGCAAACTTAACGGAGATGACAGAGTAAGGTCTGGCAAAAATTCTCAGCCAACTTTCCAGGGTGGGTTTTCCCTGGGAGCTCAATATAAAAACTTTGACCTGTCCATTTTATTTCAGGGAGCGAGAGGAGGTGAAATATTCTTTCAGACTGAATCAGGTACAATCGGTAATTTTCTGGAATGGAGCTATCTGAATCGATGGACGCTTGATAATCCAAGTACTGTACACCCGCGAACTGTAGATAGGAACAATCAATATTTTTCTAATGGAAACACATACTGGTTAAGAAGCACAGATTACATAAGGTTAAAAAACCTGGAGGTTGGATACAATCTTTCTCCTAATCTAATAAGAAGAATTGGTATAACCAATCTAAGAGTATACGCTAATGGCTTGAACTTGCTTACCTGGGATAAGATAGGATTTTTAGATCCTGAATCTTTTGGCGGCAACGTTGCTTATTATCCGCAAGCCAGAGTAATTAATACAGGAGTCACTGTAACTTTTTAAAAAAATAGATATGATAAATAGAATAAAGAAATTTTTATTACTAATTATGGTTTTAGGAACTTGCCTTACGGCTTGTAAGAAGGAGTTTCTGAATACGCTGCCCCTGGATAAGGCTTCTGCTGCAACCGTTTGGGCTGATCCTGCACTTTCAGAGTCATTTGTTACAAATATATACAACGGTATACACGACGGTTTACTTAACCAGGAGAGTATGGACTGCATTACTGATAATGCATTATATAATTTTGGTAAGATGGATATTATGGAGGCAAATATATCCCCTTCAAATACCGGTTGGGTAAATAATACTTACGAATGGGGAGAAATGTATGCAAGAATTCGTGCTGCTAACCTTGCCTTAATGAATCTTGCAGCTGCTAAATTTGATAACGCCAATGGTATAATTGACAGACTAAAAGGGGAGACCTATTTTCTTCGTGGTTATTATTACAATCAAATGTTGCGATATTACGGAGCTGTTCCTCTTATAAAAGAGGCTTATACATTAGATAATCCCGATTTTACTGTCGCAAGAAATACCTACGAAGAATGCGTTAACGCTATCATCGGAGATCTTGATTCTGCTGCTATGCTTCTGCATGGAAAAACTTTAACTGCAGGCCGGGCTACCGAAGGTGCTGCCCTTGCTTTGAAAGCTCGCGTACTTCTGTATGCTGCAAGCGACTTGCATGACATACCAACTGCAAAGGCAAAATCAAGCGTTATCGCTGGTTTTGCTCATCCTGAATTATTAGGATATATTGATGGAGACCGTACTGCGCGCTGGCAAAAAGCCAAAGACGCTGCTAAGGCTGTTATAGATATGGGTGCTTATGGTTATGCTCTTGACTTATCTGCCCCGGCTGCTCCTGAACAGGCTATTGCCAATTACACAAATGCATATCTGTCAAGGAACGGTGGTGAAAAAGAATTAATATTTGCAAAATATTATATCAGGGCGAGTTCTGATGATTGGGGTGCATGGTATCCCCGAAATAATGGCCCTAACGGCTATCATGGCTGGACATCAAGTGAGCCGACTCAAAATCTTGTAGATAACTATGAGATGATGGATGGTACTAAATTTGACTGGAATAATGCAGCACAGGCAGGTGCACCTTATGAAAACAGAGATCCTCGCTTTTACGCATCTGTTCTTTATGACGGGGCTCCCTGGAAACCAAGGACTCCAGATGGAGCCGGTATAGATCCATACAATGAAATTCAAATGGGACAATATCAAACAGGAAGCTCAGCAGCACCTGTTACTTATTTCGGACTTGACACAAGGAACAGTGCAATAGAGAACTGGAACGGCACACGTACAGGATATGCCATCAAAAAATTTATTGATCCTGACCCTACCTTACAAGACCAGATAACCAAGCAGGAAGTTCCATCACCCCAGATAAGGTTTACAGAAGTTGTGTTTAACTATGCGGAGGCTTGTATGGCTTTAGGACAAGAAGAGGAAGCAAGAACATGGTTGAACAAGATTCGCTTCAGAGCCGGTATGCCTGCCTTTACTGAATCTGGTGCAGCGCTGATGCAGCGATATATGAATGAGCGGAATATAGAAATGCTGTTTGAAGAACAACGTTTTTATGATGCAAGACGTTGGATGATTGCCCCCCAGGTACTTGGACAAAAAGTAGAAATAATTAAAATTACTGGTACATTAAAACAGGGTAAAACAGCTGAAAAATATAAATACAGTACAGAAAATTATAATTACACCTACACAAAGCAGGATATAGATCCGGGTGTGGAAAATCGTGCCTGGAATGATAAGCTGTATTTCCCTCCTGTTGATAGAGATGAAATCAACCGTAATACCAAGCTAATTCAGAATCCCGGTTACGAATAATTGTCCCTAATGTTTTATTAATTAAAAAATCTATGCAGTAATTACTGTATAGATTTTTTAATTTTAGCCACTGATTAAAAATGTTATACATTGTCTCAAATTAGAATTAATCAAATCTATTGTCTTCTTTTTTCAATAGTAATTATATTTTCGAACTGTAAAAATTCTTCTGAAAAAAAGCAACCTTCAGAAACAGAAAAGTATTTATTTACATTATTGCCTTCTTCGCAAACGCATGTTAACTTTACTAACTCCTTAAAGGAAGGGCTTAATACAAATGTATTGATGTACGAATACTTTTATAATGGCGGAGGTGTTGGTGTCGGCGATGTCAACGGAGATGGACTCCAGGACCTTTATTTTACCGGTAACATGACAGATAATAAGCTTTATCTTAATAAAGGTAAAATGCAGTTTGAAGATATAACAAATGAAGCAGGAGTAGCAGGAAGGCCCGGACCGTGGAAAACAGGCGTTACTATGGCAGATATAAACGGTGATGGAAAATTAGATCTTTACGTTAGTTATTCTGGTAAATTAAGAGGTGAAAAAAGAGTAAAGCAGTTATTTATTAATCAGGGAAACGATGCAAGTGGCCTTCCTCACTTTAGTGATCAGGCCGCTCAATATGGTTTAGCTGATTCTTCTTACTCTACCCAGGCCGCTTTTTTTGATTATGACAGGGATGACGATCTTGATGTGCTGCTGTTGAACCACAGCATAACAAAGCGGGCGATACTTGATGAAGCCACTATTAAGAAACTTTTACCTGAAAACGATCATGTAAGCGGATTTAAATTTTTAAGAAATGATAAAGGACATTTTAATGAAGTAACCTCACAATCAGGTATAAAAAGTACTGTATTATCTCATGGTCTCGGGGTAGCAATCTCAGACGTTAACCAGGATGGTTGGCCTGACATCTATATCTCCAATGATTATCTTGAGCCCGACTTTTTATACATTAATAATAAAAACGGAACGTTTAGCGATAAGTTGCAGGGTTCTGTAGGCCACACTTCATTTTTTTCAATGGGTAACGAGATTTCAGATATTAATAATGATGCATTGCCTGATATTTTTACACTTGACATGTTACCCGAAAGTAATCACCGGCAAAAGTTGTTATTCGCACCCGATAATTATGAAAAGATTGAAATTAATATCCGTTCGGGATTTTACTATCAGTATATGAGTAATATGCTTCATATAAATAATGGTAATGGTACTTATAGTGAGGTAGGTCAATTAGCAGGTATCTCAAATACTGACTGGAGTTGGGCTCCATTATTTGCAGATTATGACAATGATGGCTGGAAGGACTTGTATGTAACGAATGGATATTTTCGCGATTATACAAACATGGATTTTATGAAATACATGAGTGATTTTTTACAGGATAGAAGTGTGATGAGAAGAGATTTATTAGAGCTGGTTAATAAGATACCTTCATCTGAAGTAGTTAATTATTTATTTAAAAATAACGGTGACCTTACGTTTACCAATACTACCTCACAATGGGGTATAAACCTTCCCTCCAATAGCAATGGAGCTGCTTATGCTGATCTGGATAATGATGGCGACCTTGATCTTGTTGTTAATAATATTAACCAGCCAGCCTTCATCTATCAAAACGAGGCTAATTCACAAATTAAAAATCATTTTTTAGAAATAAAGCTTGAGGGTGCAGGCCTGAATTCACAGGGTGTTGGCGCTAAAGTAACTCTATATGCTAAGGACAAAAAACAATATCTTGAACAAATGCCCACACGCGGCTTTCAATCTTCCGTGTCACCCGTTCTGCATTTTGGATTAGGAGGAGACAAGGCAATTGATTCATTGCTGATTGTTTGGCAATCGGGGAAGCAGCAATTGCTGAAAAATCTTAACGGAGACCAACTATTGACATTGCAGGAAAAAAATGCCACTTCCGTTTATCAATTACCAAAACCTGTAAGCCCGTTATTTGCAGAAACCAAATCTCCTTTTGATTATACTCACCAGGCTAATACAATTAATGATTTCAAACGACAACCTTTACTTATAAATCCCTTATCTTTTTCTGGTCCTTGTTTAGTTAAAGGAGATATAAATGGCGATGGACTCGAAGATATATACGCAGGAGGCGGATCGGGACAGGCAGGATCAATTTATATACAATCAAAAAATGGAAAGTTTGTAAAAAGAAGTGAAGCTTCTTTTGAAGCTGATAAGTTAAGTGAAGATGCAGACGCTCTTTTTTTTGATGCGAATGGTGATGGTTTTAATGATTTATATGTTGTTAGTGGCGGCTATCATAATTATTTACCGAATGATTCTTTGTTACAGGATCGTTTGTATTTGAATGATGGAAAGGGTAATTTTACTAAATCCGTCAATGCATTACCTGAAATGCATGTAAGTAAAAGTTGCGTACGTGTTGCGGATATAAATGTTGATGGCCATCCGGATTTGTTCGTAGGTAGCAGAGTGATACCTGGACGTTATCCTGAAACTCCTCAAAGTTTTCTTCTTATCAATGATGGTAAAGGGCATTTTAAAGACCAGGTTACAACTATAGCACCCGCCTTACAAAAAGCGGGTATGGTTACAGATGCAGCATGGATAGACATGAATGGTGATAATAAACAAGACCTGGTGGTCATTGGTGAGTGGATGCCTGTAACTGTATATTTAAACAACAACGGAAAATTAGAAAATAAAACCCGCAACTATTTTGATAAAGATTATACAGGTTGGTGGAATAAATTATCAACCGGTGATTTAAACCAGGATGGTAAACCGGATTTAGTAATAGGTAACCTCGGATTAAATACGCAATGTAAAGCGAGTGATAAGCAGCCGGCTGAAATGTATTACAAAGACTTTGATTATAACGGTTCAGTAGACCCTGTTCTTTGTTTTTATATAAAAAATACCAGTTATCCTTACGTAACCAGAGATGAGTTACTCGATCAGATGAGCAATATGAGAACACGCTTTACTGATTACAAGAGTTATGCTGATGCAACAATGAAAGATGTATTTACCGGGGAGGAACTAAAAGATGCAGGTCATTTACAGGCAAATTACCTTCAAACTGCTTACTTTGAGAGTGGAAAAGACGGCAAATTTCATGAAAAGGCCTTACCCTTGCAGGCACAATATTCGCCTGTGTACACAATTAGAATACAGGATTATGATAAAGACGGCAATGATGATCTGCTATTGTGCGGTAATATAACTCATGCAAGATTAAGATTTGGAAAATATGATGCTAATTATGGAGTGTTATTAAAAAATGACGGTAAAGGAAATTTCAGTTATATCCCTCAGGAGCAATCCGGCTTTCATCTTAGAGGCGATGTCAGGAGTGTTGTCAATATCGGCAATACTTTATTATTTGGTATCAATCAAAGTGGTATTAAAGCCTATACGACCAAAATAAAATGAATAGAGGAGTTCATCTTTTAATTGTTTTTTTTAAAGAATTATAGAAACTGAAGTTATCAGCGTTTTATTCTTACTATATATCTTAAATTAATTTTCAATAATTGAAAGGAAATACTCTCTGAATTTCTGAGTTAGATTAAATTAAAACATTCAACGTAAAATTTTTTTTTAAATGTAAAAAATACATTTTACATTTAACTTTTATTTGTAGAATTTGTATTTCTAACGTAATTGCTTTAAAACATAAAAACAGAATGTCCGTACAACTTATATATTTTCCAATAGCCATAACTCTTATTACAATCAGATTATAAAATTTTTTTATTACTTCTGTTGAAAATTAAATTGTTTGAGGAAGAATAGTCAACTATTTTTTTCAATTGTTCAAAGTTATTTATATTATTATTTCTCATTTTTTTAAATATTACTATTCTGCTTCTGTTACATTAAAAGAAATAGGTATGGTAGATTTTTATATGAAAAAACGAATAAGGCCTCCATGTAACTATGATGTGTATTAATAGATATAAATTTCAAAGGTTGTTACACTTTAATTAATTTTAAATAAAATATACGCAATGAAAAATTGCTTGCTACGTGTTTTTCACAACAGTCATTACTCGAAACAATTCAGTTTTCTTTTTCTGATTATTTTTAGTTGTCTTTCGGCGACTGTTTTTGCACAACAAAAAATTACCGGAAGGGTTGCTGCCGGCGATACTGCTTTACTTGGGGTAACTGTTTCTGTAAAAGGAGCTGCAGTATCAACTCAGACGGATGCAGATGGAAATTTTACTATTAATGCTTCTCCCAAAGCTACTTTATTATTTAGCTCTGTCGGTTTCAATACACAAGAGATAGCAGTTAATAATCGATCTATCGTAAATGTTCAACTTAAGGGAGGAATTCAACAATTAAATGAAGTTGTGGTTGTTGGATATGGAGTAACCAAAAAAGCTACTTTGACAGGTGCAGTCAGTACAGTTAAAGGAAGAGAAATTGTTCAATCTCCTGCTACTAATGTTAGTAACAGTCTTGTAGGACGGTTGCCTGGTTTAACAGCAGTTACCGGAAGCGGAGAACCTGGTTATGACGGGTCCACTTTAAGAATACGTGGTTTAAATACATTAAATAATAACGATGTTTTGGTGGTTGTAGATGGAATCCCTGGAAGAAGCCTTGAAAGGATTGATCCTAACAGTATTGAAAGTGTTACAATCCTTAAAGATGCATCTGCGGCTATCTATGGTGCTCAAGCTGCAAACGGCGTTATACTTGTTACCACAAAGCGGGGAAAAATAGGGAAGCTTGAAGTTTCGGTAAACGCAAGTTTAGGTTATAATCAACCTACAAAACTACCAAAGATGGCCGACGCAGCAACGTATGCTACAATGCTTAACGAAATAGCACTTTATAATGGGTCACCTGCAAAATATTCGCCCGAAGAAATTCAAAAATTCGCCGACGGTTCTGATCCCTGGAAGTATCCTAATACTGATTGGTTTGATGCAACCTTAAAAAAGCATTCACAACAAAATGCTTATAATGTTACCCTTTCCGGTGGAAATGAAGCTGTACGGTATTTTGTTTCGCTAGGGGCAAAAACCCAGGAAGGGAACTATTATCACAGCGCTACAAAATACAACCAATACGATTTTAGAACTAATCTTGATGGTAAAATAAGTAAAAATATCAGTTTAGCATTTGATGTAGCAGGCAGAATGGAAGACAGAAGTTTTCCTGTACGTGGCTCAGGATCTATTTTTAGAATGGTAATGAGAGGCAAACCTACTTTGCCTGCATACTGGCCTGATGGCACACCTGGCCCGGACATTGAATACGGGGATAACCCGGTAGTAATAAGCACGGATGCTACCGGTTATGATAAGGATAAGTTTTATACGGTAAATAGTAATTTAAGGTTGAATATCAATATACCGTGGGTGAAAGGACTATCAATTAGCGGGAATGCGGCAATAGATAAAGGCTTCGATTTTAGAAAAACATGGCAAACACCCTGGTTTCTTTATTCGTGGGATTACCAAACCTATGATGCCAATAATAAACCTGTTTTAACTAAAGGCAAAAGAGGATTTGATGATGCCCGGCTCCTTCAATACTCTCGTGACGAAATTACAACTACTTTGTACGGATTAATTAATTATGAGACTAAAATAGCAACCGACCATACTGTAAAGTTTTTGGTTGGAACTGAATCAAGAAAAGGTAACGGTCAGTATTTTAGCGCCTTCAGAAGGTTCTTCCCTTCGGCTTCACTGGATCAGCTATTTGCCGGCGGAAGTGCCGAAAAAGACAACACTGGTTCAGGATATGTAAATGCCAGGTTGAATTACTTTGGAAGGGTAAACTATTCTTATAAAGACAAATATCTGGCAGAATTTGTATGGAGAGAAGATGGTTCTTACATTTTTCCTAAAAACAAACGTTTTGGTTTCTTTCCAGGCATATCTGCCGGATGGAGGGTTTCTGAAGAAGATTTTTTCAAAGACAACATCAAATTTATCAATTCTTTTAAATTACGCGGTTCGTGGGGAAAAACAGGAAATGACAGAATTCAGGAATGGCAATACTTGTCTACCTATGGTCTGGGAAATTTCCTTGGATTCGGTAATTATCCTTTTGTAACCAATGGTGGAATTGAAAATCCTACAATTTATGAAACCCGCGTGCCAAATCCATCAGCAACGTGGGAAATAGCTAACCAAAAGGATTTGGGCTTCGATGCCACCTTTCTCAACAATAAATTATCTTTTGACGCGGATTATTTTGATTACAAACGTTCTCAAATTCTTATTCAACCCAATGCTTCTCTCCCTGGTACCGTCGGTTTTACTCCTCCAATTATAAATATTGGTAAGGTTTCTAACAAGGGCTTTGATTTTAGTTTAATTTATAAAGATCATGCAGGCGATTTTGATTATTCTGTCTCTTTGAATGGCGGGTATGCAAAAAACAGGATAACTTTTTGGGATGAAACGCCGGGAGCGCCAGAGTATCAAAAGTCAACCGGACATCCTATGTTCACCGGTTTATATTATACTGCAACAGGGGTTTTTACAGATTCGAATGCAGTTAATAAAACTGCGCATTGGAATGGAGCCAGGGCAGGCGATGTAATCTTTGAGGACGTCAACAATGATGGTAAGATAGATGCGAATGACCGCAAAAGAATAGATAAGAATAACGTTCCTACTTTAACAGGTGGGATGACTTTAAATCTTCAATATAAAGGTTTTGACCTTTCTGTTTTATTCCAGGGTGCCGCCGGAGCTGTAAATTATATTAGTACTGAATCCGGAGAAATAGGTAATTTCCTGCAAAGTTTTGCCACAGACAGATGGACACCTGATAACCCGAGTTCTACAAGACCGCGAGCCTTTAATCGTGATGCTGAATATTGGAGAGGAAACCGAAGTACTTACTTTCTTAAAAAGACAGATTATGTAAGGTTGAAAAACCTGCAATTTGGGTATAATCTTCCAAGGAAAATTAATCAGCGACTTGGTTTTCAAATGCTTAGACTTTATGTAAGTGGTTATAACCTTCTTACTTACAGTCCTGATTATAAAGATTTTGACCCTGAAGCTGCAGCAGGAAGCGGTCAAAGCTATCCGTTGCAAAGAGTAGCCACAGTAGGTTTAAACGTAACTTTTTAAATTATAGATATGAAGAAGATAGTGCATATAATTTGTGCAATTTTAATTTTTACTCAACTGCCTTCGTGCAAAAAAGATCTAGACCTGGTACCGGTGGATCAGTTATCTGATGCTAATGTCTGGAAGGATCCGGCATTGATTCAAACATTTGTAAACAACATTTACGGTGGAATTCCTCATGGTTTCAGCCATATAATGATGGCTTCTATAGTTGATGAAACTACTTATAATGCAGATGCAGGAACCCAACATGCTACTAAAAGTCTGATTACTCAAAGTGATCTTGGTCTTTTTGATGCAGGTTGGTGGGCCTCTATCGGTACGCGTCTTCGGGGTTGGGACTTGATTTATAAGTATGTAAGAACCTGTAATGTTTTTTTTGAGAAAGTAGATGCGGCGCCTTTTGATGACGAAAATATGAGAAACCGTTTGAAAGGAGAAGTTCATTTTTTAAGAGCTTATTTATATCATAATGCTCTTGGCAGTTTTGGTGGAGTGCCCATTATTACCAAAGCCTTTACATTGAATGATTCCTTTAATGTCGCCAGAAGCAGCTATGAGGAAACCGTTAAGTTTATTACGAGCGAATGCGATTCTGCTGCAAGTTTACTACCCGAAATGACAAGTGATGAAGGAAGGGCTACCAAAGGAGCTGCTTTAGCACTTAAATCAAGAACCCTATTGTATGCGGCAAGTGATTTTGCCAATAGCAATGGTTCATGGGCTGGTGCTTATGATCATAAAGAATTAATTGGTTATGTCGGGGGCGACAGAACTGCACGGTGGCAGGCTGCTAAAGATGCAGCAAAGGCTGTTATGGGTATGGGTAAATACTCACTTTACGGCAGTCAAAGCCCTGCCACGAAGGAGGAAGCCACACAGAATTATGCGAATATCTTCTTACAGAATAAAACTACTGAAGATATTTTTGCAAAGTTTTTTACAACCAAATTTGATGAGGGTTGGGATGGATATAACCCCGGGTTATATCAGAACCCTAACGGCTGGCATGGTTGGGGAAGCAATTGTCCTGTAGGGCAGATGGCAGACGCTTATGAAATGGAAGATGGTACTCCTTTTAGCTGGAGTAACCCTGCTGCAGCGGCAACACCTTATGAAAAACGTGACCCTCGTTTTTATGCAAGCATCAACTATAATGGTGCAGCCTGGAGACCAAGACCATCGGATGTAGTAAATGCGGATAAGTCTTTTCAGGATAATTTTTCAGTTCCTATTAATACGGTAAAAACTGCCTTTTGGGAAAAATGGAATCCAACAAATAATACAGTAGATATTATTGGTGGTTTAGATACAAGGAAAAGCCCCTATGAAGATTGGAATGGTACTTATACCGGTTATTTTATGAGGAAGTTTATTGACCCCAATGTGGATGCCCAATACAATAAGCAAACCCAGCCTTGGCGCTATTTTCGCTATACGGAAATACTAATGAATTATGCAGAAGCTTGCTTAGGTTTACAGCAGGAAAGTGAAGCTAAAACTTATCTTAACATGATAAGAAGGAGAGCTGGCATGCCTGATATTACAGAAAGCGGAACAGCTTTGGTTGAGCGTTACAGAAATGAGCGTCGTGTTGAATTGGCTTTTGAAGACCAACGCTATTATGATGTGCGCAGGTGGATGATTGCTCCTTCAGCATATACAAATGCAGAAGCCATAAATATCATATATAAATTAAACCCTGATAAAACTACCTCTACTACTCCAACTTATAGTGTTGGCAAAGCTCTGGATAGAGCGTGGAACGATCGTTTCTATCTTTTGCCTGTAAAATTAGATGAGTTGAATAAGAATAAGCTATTAATTCAAAATCCTTTATACTAGCACGTTTCAAGACTTAATTAATTTTTTAAAGTGGAAGCATTTTGCTTCCACTTTTTTTAGGAATAGTTCTGTCTGTTTTGTTAAACCTTCTTTTACTTTTACATCTCTTTCTTACTTATATATTACAATGAAAAGATACTTCTTAAATTAGCGGTTTACTACTCATGTTTCAAATACTATTTAAATGAAGTGTAGGTTTTGTGCCCTAAGGAGATTTTCCTGGGTATTTTATTTAGTACTATTAGCTGTTTCAAGTTGTAACCGTAAGTCTGATGAAAAAGGTGACGAGGTTACCACTGAATCTCTCTTTACATTGCTTTCTCCTGAGCAAACGGGTATTAATTTTAATAATCAGCTAACAGAGAAACCCAATATTAATGTTTTGCGGTACGAATACTTTTATAATGGCGGAGGCGTAGCTGTAGGTGATATAAACGGAGATGGTTTAGACGATGTTTATTTTACCGGTAATATGACAGATAATAAACTGTATTTGAATAAAGGCAAAATGCAGTTTCAGGATGTTACAGATATAGCCGGTGTTGCCGGAAGGCCTGGTCCGTGGAAAACAGGTGTAACAATGGCAGATGTAAACGGAGATGGAAAGATTGATTTTTATGTGTGTTATTCCGGAAAATTAAGAGGTGAAAAACGAAAGAATCAGTTATTTATTAATAAAGGCAAAGCAGGACAAGGCATACCCTTATTCACGGATGAGGCAGAACAATATGGCTTAGCTGATTCTTCTTACAGCACACAATCTGTATTTTTTGATTATGATAAAGATGGCGATTTGGATATGTTATTGTTGAATCATAATCCTTTTAAAATAAGTGGCCTGGATGAAGCGGGGTTAATCGAAGTGTTTAAAAAGCCTGAGCCTCTTACCGGTATTAAATTGTTTAAAAATACAAACGGCCGTTTTACGGAAGTAACGCAAAACGCGGGATTAAAAAGTTCACTTCTATCATATGGCTTAGGAGCAGCAGTTTCAGATGTGAATGGAGATGGATGGCCGGATATTTACGTTTCCAACGACTATGATGCCCCGGACTATTTATACATCAATAATGGAAATGGAACATTTAATGACCAGTTACAAAAAAATATAGATCAGACTTCTCATTTTTCTATGGGTAATGATATATCGGATGTCAATAACGACGGCCTGCCGGATATTTTTACCCTTGATATGTTGCCGGAAGATAATCACCGGCAAAAGTTACTTTTTGCACCGGATAATTACGAAATGTTCAACGCAAAGCTGCGTATCGGTTTATATTACCAATATATGCGTAATATGCTTCACATCAATAATGGCAATGGCTCCTATAGTGAAGCAGGGCAATTAGCAGGAGTTTCTAATACCGATTGGAGTTGGGCGCCTTTATTTGCCGATTATGATAATGATGGATGGAAAGATTTATTTGTTACAAATGGTTATTTAAGAGATTTTACAAATATGGATTTTCTAAAGTACATGGGAGATGAACTTCGTAACAGAAATGTTGTGGGGGGAGAATTGTTAGATATTATTAAAAAAATGCCTGCTTCCAATGTTACTAATTACTTATTTAAAAACAATGGTGATATCACCTTTTCTGATAAGAGCAGTCAATGGGGGATAACAGTGCCTTCTAACAGCAACGGAGCCGCTTATGCTGATTTAGATAATGATGGAGATCTTGATCTGGTTATAAATAATATTAATCAGCCTGCCTTTGTTTATGAGAACAAAGCGACCGGTCAACTTAATAACAATTATCTTGAAATCAGCCTTCAGGGAACAGGACAAAACACACAGGGGGTTGGTGCTAAAATAACGCTATTTAATAAAGGTAAACAACAGTTTCTTGAACAAATGCCCACACGTGGTTATCAATCAAGCGTCTCACCTGTATTGCACCTGGGCACAGGTCCAGATAAAACAATTGATTCATTAAGCATTGTATGGTTAAGTGGTAAACAGCAGGTTCTTTATAAGGTATTGTGCAATCAACGTCTTGTTTTACAGGAAAAAAATGCAACCACCGCTTTTACGAAACCTAAATCTGCTATTCCCTTGTTTGAAGAAGTGAAATCACCGGTTATTCATACTTATAAAAGCAATACAGTTAATGATTTTAAGCGTCAACCGTTACTAATTAATCCATTATCTTTTGGCGGACCTTGTTTAGTAAAAGGAGATATTAATGGAGACGGATTAGAAGATATATATGCAGGAGGAGGCAGCGGACAGCCGGGTGCTATTTATGTACAACAAAAAAACGGTCAATTTACAAAAAAGTCAGAACCGGCTTTTGATGAAGATAAGGCAAGCGAAGATGCAGACGCGGCATTTTTTGATGCTGATAACGATAGTTTTAATGACTTATATGTAGTGAGCGGAGGATATCATAATTATGCTCCTGACGATGTTTTGTTACAAGACCGTCTGTACATAAATGATGGAAAAGGCAACTTTGCTAAAGCAAGTAATGCCTTACCCCAAATGCATGTAAGTAAAAGTTGCGTGCGGGTAAACGATATCAATGGTGATGGTCATCCTGATTTATTTATTGGCGGAAGAGTTATTCCTGGGCGCTATCCTGAGACACCGCCGAGTTATCTGCTTATTAATAATGGCAAAGCGAACTTTACAGATCAAACAACAAGCATCGCGCCTTCTTTACAAAAAGCCGGTATGGTAACAGATGCCGCATGGGTGGATATGAATGGTGATAATAAGAAAGACCTTGTTGTCACAGGTGAGTGGATGCCTATAATAATTTACATTAACAACAACGGGAAATTAGAAAATAAAACAGCCAGCTATTTTGATAAAAACTACACCGGTTGGTGGAATAAACTATCTGTAGGTGATTTTAACCATGATGGTAAACCTGATTTGATCATTGGCAATATTGGACTTAACACTCAATGCAAAGCCAGTCATGAACACCCGGCAGAAATGTATTATAAAGATTTTGATGACAATGGTTCCATAGATCCTATTCTTTGCTTTTATATAAAAGATACCAGTTATCCTTACGCATCGAGAGATGAATTGTTAGATCAGATGAGCAGTATGCGAACTAAGTTTACTGATTACAAGAGTTATGCTGATGCAACTATAAAGGATGTTTTTACAAAAGAAGAACTGAAAGATGCAGGTCATCTGCAGGCTAACTGCTTAAAGACTGCTTATTTTGAAAGCAGTGCAAGTGGAAAGCTTCATGAGAAAGCTTTACCATTACAGGCACAGTTCTCACCGGTTTACACGATCAGCACGGTGGATTATGATAATGATAGCAACGAGGATTTGTTACTATGCGGAAATTTGAATCATGCAAGATTACGATTTGGAAAATATAACGCAAACCATGGCGTATTATTAAAAAATGACGGTAAAGGAAATTTTAGTTATATCAGTCAGCAGCAATCAGGCTTTCACCTGAGGGGCGATGTCAGAAGTGCGATAAACATCAACAATACTTTATTATTAGGTATAAATCAAAGTGGTATTAAAGCCTATACAACCAATAGAAAATGAATAAACCGGTTCACCTTTTTATTGCTTTTATATTAATTGTTACAGTTGTTACAGGGTGTGGGCAACGTTCTAAAAATATACATTTAAGCAACAAAGAGATAAGCAGTGTAATTGGACAAATGACAGAGCTGATGGTGCATGATATTACCAATCCTCCTTTGGCTGCACGTTTCTTTTCATATGCTTGTTTAGCCGGATACGAAGTTGTGGCAGGAAACAACCCTAAAGTCAGGAGTATGTATGGATTGCTAAATGATTATCCTCAGTTTCAAAAACAGGACTCAATTCATAATTATTCTTATCAGGTGGCAGCTCTGTTAGCTATGATTGAAACAGCTAAAAAGCTACAACCGTCAGGCAGTTTATTACAGAAGTATGAAGCACAGTTTATTGACTCTTTAATTAAAGAAGGTTATGATGAGGAAGTAATTGAAAATTCAAAAAGATACGCTCTTGCTGTCAGTAAAAAGATATTGACTTATGCTAAAGCTGATGGTTATAATAAGATAAGTAATTATCAAAGATATACGCCCTTAGAAAAAGAGGGATATTGGTATCCTACCCCTCCGGCTTACATTGCAGCAATAGAGCCTTATTTTAAAACTGTAAGACCTTACACGCTCGATTCCTGTTCACAATTTAAACCGGCGCCTCCTGTTCCTTTTTCAAAAGATAAAAATTCAGCATTTTATAAAATGATGCTATTGAATTATAAGGACACTCTATCTGACGATCATCGGTTAATAGCTTCCTTCTGGGATTGTAATCCTTTTGCTGTACAGGACAATGGTCACCTTTTAATAGGATTAAAAAAGATATCTCCCGGTGCTCACTGGTTGGGCATCACAGGTATTGCCTGTGAAAAGGCTGAGAAAAGTTTTGATGAAACCTTGCATATTTATACAACGGTGTCTGTAGGTTTAATGGATGCTTTTATTTGTTGCTGGGATGAAAAATACAGGAGCAACCGGACACGTCCTGAAACAGCCATTCGAAAATATATTGATGTTAAATGGATGCCTTTGATACAAACCCCTCCATTCCCTGAATACCTAAGTGGTCACTCTGTTATTTCTGCTTCCTCAGCTACTATACTTACCCATTTTTTTGGAGATCATTTTAATTATACAGACAATGTAGAGGTAAGATATGGTTTACCTGCGAGAAGCTTTAATTCCTTTAGAGAAGCTGCAAAGGAAGCTGCTATCAGCAGGTTTTACGGAGGCATTCATTTTATAGATGCTGTTGATAATGGATTTCAACAAGGTGAAAAAGTAGGCGAATGGGTACTAAGTAAAGTACAAAAATGAGTAATCCATATTAATAAAGATTATTATTTACCGTAGGGGGTTACTGCTTGTTTATTAATAAAATTATTTTATCGCGCAAGATTTTCTGCTTAATATAACCATGGTATATTTTAAAACAAATAGAAAAGCAGATTTCACCCTCTTAAAAAATCATAATTATTGATTGGCTAATAAAATATTCTTAATCAAAGAACTCCTTTAAACATGATTAAAACGTATTATCTTTTTATTATTTATTCTTTATTGGCTTTTTCAAAAGCATTTTCCCAGGTTAAGTTCGATAACGTCCTTTATGGTGTTGCCTACTACCATGAATACATGCCCACAGACAGGTTAGATAAAGACATCCAGATGATGAAGGATGCTAATATTACAGTAGTGCGTGTGGGAGAATCTACCTGGAGTCTATTTGAACCACAGGAAGGAAAATTTGAATTTACATGGATGGATCGCATTTTAGATAAAATGCAGCAGGCTGGAATCAAAGTAATTTTGGGTACACCAACTTATTCCATTCCTGCGTGGATGGCGCATAAGCATCCGGAAGTATTAATTAAATATCCGGGTGGCGCACAGGCTTATTATGGCATTCGTCAAAATATGGATATAACAAATCCTACGTTTTTATTTTATAGCGAAAGGATCATTCGGAAAATGATGCAACAATATGCAAAACATCCAGCCATAATTGGTTTTCAGGTCGATAATGAAACTACATCCCGTAATGTTAATAATTATGATGCCTTTGTAGGATTTGTAAATTATGTGAAGGACAAATTTAAATCATTAGATACGCTAAATAAAGTATGGGGATTAAATTACTGGGGAATGAATATTAACTCGTGGGAAGAATTTCCAACACGTGACGGAGCTACCAATCCTTCTTACCTGCTTGAATGGGAACGTTATAAACGAAAAATAGTAGCTGATTTTCTTACCTGGCAATCTCAAATAGTACGTGAATACAAAAGGCCAGAACAGTTTGTAACCCAGTGTTTCATGCCTGCTATTCAGGATATTGATCATACAGCCACTGCAAAATATATGGATATAGTGGCTGTGAATGTATACCATCCCCAGGAAAATGAATTGACAGGAGTTGAAATTGCTTTTGCAGGAGATTATTTCCGGGGCATTAAAAAAGCCAATTACCTGATAACAGAGACAAATGCCCAAACTACCAGCTGGTCTTCGCAATTTCAAAAACCCCCTTATGACGGGCAGTTACGGATGAATGTGTTTGGGCATTTAGCTTCAGGAGCTAACATGGTCGAATACTGGCACTGGCATTCGATACACAACGGGCAGGAAACTTATTGGAAAGGTGTTTTAAGTCATGATCTTCAACAGAACAGGGCGTATAAAGAAGTAAGCCAAACAGCAAAGGAACTAAAAGATATAGGGACTCATTTGGTTAACCTGAAAAAGACCAATAAAGTTGCTATTCTTTTTAGCCAGGATTCTTATTATGGAATTGAATTTATGAAATACTCTAATCAAACCGGATCACATCCCTGGTTTTCATTCAATGGTTATATGGATCAATGGTTAAAGCCAATGCATGAAGCACTTTACAAGCAGAATATTGAATCTGATATTATTCTTGATAAAGATGATTTTGGTAAATATAGCTTACTGGTTATTCCTCCACTTTACATTGCAAGTGATTCTCTTTTGCAAAGAATAAACGATTACGTAAAAAACGGCGGACATGTGGTAATGGCTATGAAAAGCGGGTTTGCTAACGAGAATTCAGCAGTACGTGCACAGTTGGCTCCAGGACCTTTGAGAAAAGCTGCAGGTTTTTATTACCAGGAATTTGCAAACATAGATGCGACAGGTTTAAAAGGCGATCCTTATAAAGTAGGTGCAGACAAAAATATAGTAAAGGATTGGGCAGAATTTATTATCCCTGAAACAGCGACAGCATTGGCTTATTACAATGATAAGCATTGGGGAAAGTATCCTGCTATAACGAACAACTCTTACGGCAAAGGTTCACTTACTTACATCGGCACTGTTGTGAGCAAAGAAATAATGAGCGCCGTAATGCAAAGTGCAGTTCAGCAGGCAGGAATAAGCACTCCTGCACAAAAGTTAGCTTATCCAATAATTGTTCGATCAGGTGTAAATGGACAAGGCAAAACCATTCATTATATTTTCAATTATTCTGATGATGCAAAAACTGCAGCATACCCTTTTAAAGATGGATCTGAATTGCTGGATAAGAAGAATGTAAAATTGAATGATGATTTACAAATTGAAGCATGGGGAGTAAAAATTATTGAAGAAAAATAAAAGAAGGCAGCAGATATTGTTAGCCTTTGTAAGGAGAACTTAATTAATAATTTTTCCTACATCAATTAGAATTTTAGAAGTGGTAAATTTAGTGCTTTACTTCTTCAATTATTTCAACACAGTAGATCCACGTTCATATTTTGTTCTAAAAATAAGTATTGCTATTTTTTTACTTTTTTGCTTAGGAGCTGTTAATGGACAAAAAATTACAGGAAGAATTATAAATGAAACTGGAGCCAGTCCTATCAATTTTTTATATACTTCAGGATTAGTTTCAAAGGAAGATAGTGCTTTTGTAACAGCCAAAGGAACTTTCGCTAAGACTTTTAAATTTAATGAAGCAAAATATCTTTTAATTTGTTATAGTAACCTAAGAAAAGAGGTCTATGTTTTTCCGGGAGCAAAATTCGAAATAGAATTTGATGCTACTGATCAAACTACATTTAAGAATTCTTTTATCATTAAAGGTGATTATAATATTAACGGTTATTTGGACTCAATATCAACAAATAATGTTCATTATAAATTTATTTATAACAAAGTGAATATAAGTCGTCCTATAGATTCCTTTAGACAAGTATTAAAACAATTTAGAATTTTTTCTGATTCATTAAGACATGCCTTTTTTCCTGATCTTCGACAAAACAACCAAATAAAGGCATTAAAAAGCTTTTTAATTACAGATAGCATCAATTGGTATTCTTATTCAGTTTTAAGCGCTAATGATTATGTTAGCATTATACCTACCGGGAATAAAAAGTTGTTTAGACAGGAAGAAATTGAAAAGAAACTTTTATTACAATCTTCCGATGCTTATTTGATTTCGAACTATTATAAAAGGTTATGGTTTTTTTTCTTAAAAGGTGAATTTGAAGCTGAATTGAAATGTGCAGATTCAACTGAAGTTGAAAAAATGGGATTTACAAATTTTGCACTGCAGCATATAAATTCAAAGCATATAAAGGGTAAACTAAAAGAACTTATTATTTCACAACTTCTCAATGACATTTTGGATCTCTATGCATACGGATCTGCCGGCCAAGTTAAGCAGTATGATTCTTTAATTTCAAACCTTAAAGGGATGATTGGTGACCTGGCGTTCCTTAAAGACTAGGGCTTGGTTTGTGGGTAGGAAGAGATAAACAGTTTAGCAGAGATTTTAATATTGACTTCATACCTGTTCTTATGCTATTAGACAAGAAAGGGAACTTTATTGATTTTAATCCACCTCGAGCAAGTGAGGGAGATAAGTTATATAGACTAATTATTGATAAGCTTAACAATTGAATACTTTTCTTTGTTTTATAATTTTACAGATTTTAATTATTAATCAAAGCCTCATAATCCTCATTTGTATCAATATCAAAACTCCCCAAAGGGAATCCCATTTCAGCAACTGACTCTTTATGTTTCATTATTAATTTTTTAGCTCCCTCCTGCCCTTTTAATAACAATAATTCAGAAAAGAATTTTTTATCAAATAATACAGGCACGCCTAAGGTATCATTATATGAACAGGCAATAATTTCCTTACCGGTTATTGCTTTTTTCTTTATCATATCATTTAATAAAGTTGAGTCTGTAAAAGGTTGGTCACAAATCATAAGTATAACATCTGAGACCTGCGGTTGTGTTTTTTGCAACACTTCTATACCTAATCTGATTGAAGAAGCCATTCCCTCTTCCCATTGCGGATTATAATAAATTAACACATCTTCATTTTCTATATCGCCTTGAATTTCGTTAGAATAAGCGCCTAATATGGTCATAACAGGTCTGCAGGCAGAATGAATAGCTGTGTTAATAGCTCTTTGTAATAAGCTTTTACCCTTAAGAATTATTTTTTGTTTTGGTTCACCTAACCTCGATGAAGGTCCTGCTGCGAGTATTATCAACCCGGTCATAGCTTCTGTTTTAATTCATGCACATATACAGTATTTTGAATAACTTTTTGAACTTCACGAGGATGAATACTTTCTACCTTTTCCCTCAATGAAGTACCTGTTCGTTTGGAAAGTACAGCTTGTATTTCTGAACTGATAGATAATGCAATTTCATCTGAAGTCTCTGCTCCGATATCTAAACCTGCCGGACCAAAGATATTTTTCAGGCTTTCTTTATCTAAGTTCATTCCATCTTCTCTCAGTTCGTCTAACATCAGTTCAAGTTTCTTTTTTGGACCTAATACACCTATATAGGAGATATGCAGGGGTAATAAGTGCCTTAAAACAGCGAGGTCATAATTGTAATTGTGTGTAATTAATACGGCAACAGTTCGTGCATCAAAATTGATTTGTGACAGAAAGTTTTCAGGTTTTGAAACTATAATACGGTTTGCTAACGGAAAACGTTCTTTTATCGCATAATTTGGGCGTCCATCCGCAATTGTTGTTTCCCAACCTAACACTTGGGCCATTTGTACTAACGGGATACTATCATTTCCTGCTCCGAAAATAACAAGTGAAAGAGCAGGCTCTAATATTTCAACAAAACCCGTTAGCAAATTTTCTTCATCATAAGTTTTTATCAATGAAATCCGGCTTGTTAATACGTGGTGTGCATCTTCAACCAGAATAGTCTGCAAAGTTTCATCAGCTAATGCAGTTTTTATTTTTCCATCTTCGGTTAAAATAATACAGGTACCGGGCTGTTCAGCTTTTTTATTAAGTGAAAACAATGTTACCAGCACTGCTGTTTGCCGTTTAGATAAAAAAGTTTTTAATAATTCAATTGAATTATTTGCATCTTTTGTATTTACAGGTTCAATTAAGATAGAAATAATACCATTGCAACCTAATCCTACGCCGAGTTTTGCATCATCTTCGTCTGTTGTATCATAGGTCACCAGCATAGGTTTTTTTTGAATCATTACCAGTTGGGCTTTACGCAAAGCATCACCTTCCAGGCAGCCGCCACTGATGGCTCCTGTCAGCTTACCATCTTCGGCAACAAGCATTCGTGCTCCCGGTCTTCGATAGGCGGAACCCTCCAAATGAACTACAGTTGCCAATGCGGTTTGCTTACCTTCCCGCACCGCTTCATCATATGCCCTGATAATATCTTTTAATTCTTTCATTCTTGTTTATTGAGAAATTGTCTCAAATCACATTAATAAAATTAAACGTTTTCTATATAATTCAGCTAATAGAAAAAGAAATACAAAAAGTTATTAAACATAATTCTCATGAAATATTTTAAAATAGGGATTGAAATAAAAGGTGAAAAAGCTCAATAAAGGTTTGCGGTAAAAGTGAGGACACAACGATGTTGAATATATTTTTAACTGATAGTTTAAAAAAAATAATAACAATGATTAAAATAATTATGGTTGCAATTTAAATCTAATAAACAGGTTTATTCCTCCTGCCCTTCCTTCTCATCAGATAATATCCTGCTGCAATTCCTGCGGCAACCGTTGCACTTGCTATAGCAACATTGCGAACGGTATGTTGTGAACGCCATCCGCCATCAATACCTGTATCAGTATCATCTGTGTGAAATAAGCTTCCATCAGAAACGGGAACCGGTTTGGCTCGTTTAAAATAAAAATTCATAAGGGTTACAAGAACTTTTTGGGTAACACGGGGAAATAAAGTATTTAGAAGTTTCATAAAAGCAGCAGATGCGCCAACTATAACAGCATCTTTGGGACGTACTCCCAATGATACCATTGCTTTTGCCACACGACGGGCATCATAAACGGGTGGAATAGGTTTGATCGGACGTCCTACATAATTAGCTCCATGCTGGAAACCGGGGGTATCTATAAAACCGGGAAAAATATCGCAAATATGAATGCGGGGAAACTTAATTAACTCACCACGGAGAGCTTCAGAAAAACCACGTAAACCAAATTTACTTGCAGCATAAGCGACAGAATAAGGTTGTGCAATCCATCCACCTAAAGAATTGGTATTTATTAGCACCCCAAATAGCTGCCTCTTAAAGTATGGTAAAACAGCGTGCGCACCATGAACATATCCCAACAGGTTGGTTTCAATTACCCGTTGGTGTGCTGTTACAGGTGTTTGCGTAAATTCTCCCACACTGCCAATGCCAGCATTATTTATCCAGATATCAATCTTACCTCCGAAATCTGCAGCAGTCTCAGCCAGCCGTTTCATAGCTTCTGCATCAGTAACATCGGTTTTGACTGCAATAGCTTTTACCCCAAATGTGGCACACTCAGCAGCTACTGTGGCAAGAACATCTTCGCGGCGCGCAGCCAAAACCAGGTTTGCCCCGTTTTGAGCAAATGCCATTGCTGCAGCCCGCCCGATACCGCTGGAAGCTCCGGTTATAACAACTGTTTTTCCATAGAGAAAACGTTTAAATTTATTGATTGCCATGAATGTTATTTATTAGATACGATTGTTGAAAAAAGCTTTTGTAAAGTATAAGAATGTTCACACAAAATTGAAGCCACCACTTTTCTCTCCATAGATTTCACAGATGTGCTGATGTAAATGCAGGTTTTTATTTCCTGCTATCGTTGTTCAAAATGTTTGTTATCTTACGTATTTCATTAAAATAAAAGCCATGATTACTACAACTACTCATTCTATTGAAGGTCATCCTGTTCAACATTACCTGGGTATTGTTAGTTCAGAGACTATTATAGGGGCAAATATTTTTAAAGACTTATTTGCAGGGCTGCGCGATATAGCAGGTGGACGGAGTGATACATATGAAAAAGTAATTGAGGAAGCACGAACCAGTGCTATGAATGAGCTCATTGCAAAAGCACAAAGTATCGGTGCAAATGCAATAATTGGTATAGACCTCGATTTTGAAACCATCGGAGGTGCAGGAAGTATGCTAATGGTAATGGCAACAGGAACGGCAGTGAGGATATAATTCTTTATGCTGGGAACGAAAATCTTTTATGATCATTATGATTATTTATAATTTTGTCTGCGTTTATCTTAACAGTCATAATAATCTGCGTTCTATTGTTAAGGATAAAAAAAAATTGAAAAAAGCCCTCTTTCGAGGGCTTTAAAAAGGGGGATTTCAAAGAAATTGAGCAAACGGCCAATTATTGTAGGCTGTCCAATTTTGTTTACTGCCTTTGGCAATGTTGTGGGTTTAGGTTTAGAGACCTTTTACTACATATTCTTCAATCGTTTTAACCTTAGAATCAATTGAAAAACTTTGGCTGAAATTATTTTTCCTGGTTTCAATGGAAAAAGTGAGTTTAGAATCATCAGGAACTTCAGTTAAAAGAACATCTGTGTTTAAAGGTTTTGCATCAAACATTTTTTTGTAAAGAACTTCATTTTGTCCGTTTTTAATTACAAGCTGAAATGGTTGAGCTAGCTCATTTTTGTAGTCTACTTTAAATACCAGATAGTTGTCTTTTAACCCTGTGTAAGTAATGTAGGAAATCTTATCACCGCTTGCAGAACGATCTGGTAACGCATAAGTCTTTGCATAACTACCAAAAATGAAAACAAAGGTAACTAAGAAGGTAAAGACCTTTTTTTCGATTGAATTGATTAATTGCTTTTTCATAAATCAACAGTTTAAACGTGAATAAAAATCTTAACGGAAGCAACAGTTTAAACAAGCAATATAATTATCAAGCAATGTGTAGTGAAAGCAATCGAAGTGTACCTTACCAGCCTTTTTCGTTAAAACGAAGATATGCACATATGAATTAAAAAAGAGCAGGAAGGAAGTAAAAACAGTATTAAATAAATGTTAACTACTTATTTTGCAAGATAAGTAAAAATAACAAACAAACGTTAGTTTTTTAAAATATTTTTTTAATTATAATACTTTACTAAACCGGCTTGTTTAAAACTTTCCATAGTAAGTCTTTTAGTTCAGTCAAGCCTTTCTGAGCTATTGAAGAAATAAACACATGAGGGATATGAACAGGTAATTCTTTCTCTATTTCATCCTTCAATTCCTCATCCAACATATCGGTTTTGCTTATTGCTATTACCAGGTCTTTCTGCAACAATTCCGGGTTGTACTCTTCAAGTTCACTATATAAAATGTCGAATTCTTTTTTATGATCTTTACTATCTGCAGGAATTAAAAATAAAAGACATGCATTTCGTTCTATATGTCTTAAAAAGCGATGACCCAAACCCTTGCCTTCTGCGGCACCTTCAATTATACCTGGAAGATCTGCTATACAAAAACTTTTTCCATCGCGATATTCTACCATACCAAGTTGTGGTGTTAAAGTTGTAAAAGCATAATCAGCAATCTTTGGCCTGGCAGCAGTTATAACAGATAACAAAGTTGACTTACCTGCGTTAGGAAATCCGACTAAACCTACATCTGCCAATACTTTCAGTTCGATAACTTTCCAACCTTCCACACCTGGTTCACCTGGTTGATGGTGTTGCGGCGCCTGGTTGGTAGGTGTAGCAAAATTAGAATTACCTAATCCTCCGCGACCACCCTTTAACCATATCACTTCCTGTCCGTCTTCTAAAATTTCAACTTCTGCTTTACCGGTCTCTTCATCTTTGGCAACTGTGCCTAATGGCACTTCAATTATTATATCTTTGCCTTCATGACCTGTACAATTATTTTTGCTTCCATTTTCACCATCTTCCGCAATTACGTTTTTATAATATCGTAAATGCAGCAATGTCCAAAGTTGAGCATTACCTCTTAAAATAATATGGCTGCCACGTCCGCCATCCCCGCCATCTGGGCCACCCATTGCGGTCAATTTATTTCGCATAAAATGCCTGCTGCCTGCTCCTCCATGTCCGCTTTTAGCAAATATGCGTATGTAATCTATGAAATTTGTTTTTTCCATTTGTCTGGACCAGGATTTGTAGGATTAGCAGGAATTAAGGACTACGATTTAATTGGATTAAGAAGCATTAGATAAAACAGATAAAGTCATACAAAGAATTAGCACGAATTAAAATAAAATCGACAGATTTTAGCTTTCTTGCCCCCTCTCCTTCCGAGAGGTGTTGGGGTGAGGTCAAAAACTATATAAATTAATTTTTAGATTTCAAACCTGAAATTTCTTTATTGTTCTTCTCTTGATTCTTTTCTTCTTTGTCGTCTTTTTCTTTTTTATTTTTTCTTCTGAATTTTCTAAATAGGTCTACTTTGAATTTAATGTTTCCGTCCTCTCCCGGCGTTCCCCTTATGAAAATACTGGTGCCGGCTTTCGCATCAGATCCTTTATTTTTCAGTTTATATTCTTCATCTCTTTTTTTAATATTGCTAAGTGGCACCTGAATGCTTATATCAGTTTTTCCCCGTAAACTATATACACCTTCTACAAACAATGTCAGGACTGTAGATTCAATCTGCATTCTGTTGATGATAATTTCCCGGTCTCTAATGTCGAACCTGTCTTTTAGCTCTGCGAAATAGATCTCGTCAAAATTTCTTTTTGTAAAGGCCATTTCTCCAATCTCACGTAAAGGTTTATAATGAAGCAAGGCTCCTTTTTTTAAAGAAAAGTCTATAAACCCTTCCATATTTACTGGTGTTCCGGCAAGATCACGATCTATATCCATCTTCACGTCTATTGATGAGGTTAGCTTCCCTCGCAGATTGTCTGATGTAAGCCCGTTTAGTCCAAAGTCGTTGAAGGCATAAAAAACTTTATTTACATCTGCATTCTGTATGTTTACTTTGATATTTGTCTCATAGTATTTACTGTTTTTTTCATTCAAATAACCGCTTATAACCATTGAACCTCCCCCATGGTTAAGGCTTACATTATTAAGCAGCCAGTTTTCATTTATAAGGCCAAGAGACGCCTTAACATTGGTGGCGGTAAACCGCTTAAATTTTAATTCGTCTGTTTTTAAATCCAGATGAAAATTTGCCTGGTTAACTATTTCATCTAAATTATTACCAATCTTAGATTTTAAATTCTTTTTTCTTACCGTTGCACCACGTTTTTTTAAAAAAGAAGTAAAGTTGCCGAGGTTTAAAGATGGCGAATAAACATTCCAATCCAGGAACATCTTTCCGGGGTTTGTTTTCATTAGGGTAAGTAAATTTTTACCGCTTCCGTTCATTATAAGTTTATTACCCTGAACGCTGCCTCTAAAATCGTTTACGTAAACATCGGAGTTTTTAAAGACTATATTACCACTTACATTCTTGAACTCTATACTTCTTGGGTGATACATTAGTACACCATCTGAAAATGTAAGTTTGCCGTTCAATAATGTATTTTTGTTAGTGTTTGCCTGTAAAGTTCCTGAATAAGTAATGTCTAACAGCCCTTTCCCCTTATGAAGATCCAATGTGCTGCTCCCCAGTAATGTATTTAATTGCGTAAGATCAAACTCTGCTTTAATATCAGCATTGACCATAGGAACAGTCAGATTATCAATATAAATGTTTTGCGAGTGTATGGTAAGATCTTCCCAGTTGCCTTTGAAATTGTAAAGATGAAGGCGGGAGTTGGCATTGTTACGTTTCTGCCCTGCAATTAACTCATTAGTATATGCACCATTAAAAGAGGAATTGGTGAAGTTTGCAAAATGAGATTGAACATTGTTTTTATTACATTTCCATTTTGCAGTTACAAGTTGACCACCACCCTTTAACGGACCGCTTATCTCAGCACTCACCTCATCTATGGGTTTCTCAAGCTTTACAACCGACAATGCTGCTGAATTAGAATCTGCTAATAAGCTTCTTGCAAAATCGTAATCTATATTTTTAGTAGTTACTTTAAATGAAAAATCTGGTGTTTTTGTGAAATTAAAAGCGCCTGATAATTTAAAAGGATGATCCTTTAAAGTGATATCAAGATCATTAAATTTTAGTTGCTTGCTTATCTTATTAAAAAACACATTAACATTTCCTTCGAACCTGGCTTCCTTCAAAAAGCTGCCTCTTTTAGTGTAAAAAGCAAGGCTATGAACAAGAATGTTATTTTTTGTTTTAAATCTAATTGTTGAGTCTGAGGCTGTAATATTACAATTAAGTTTGGTCACATCGAAATCATATAGTTTTCCTTTTTTCAGGTCATTTAAAATCAGTCTTACTCCTCTTAGCTTTATATTATCTATATCTATCTTTGCAGAAGTTTTTGTGGCTGCTTTTACATCCCTTTTTGGAGAAAACAGGTAAGCATTTGTATAACCACTGGCATCTGTGTAAATATATAACTGGCCGTTTTCTATCCGTATACCATTAATCGGATTATCCTTTCGCATAATGCCTGTTACATTTAGATTAATATATACTTTTTCGCTTTTAAAAAAAGGATGTTGGTGCTGGCTGAAAAGAGTGTCTTTAATTGAAACTTTTTTCAGTAAAACAGAAATATGTGGAAAGGTCATCAGGAAACCAAGGCTGATGTCATCTATTTGTAAATCACCGTTTAACTTATCAGTAGCTTGTTGTTTTATTTGAAGTATTATATCTTTTTTGTTAGCTGCTACATACGAATATGCTGCTACGTATACAAGTAACAACACTCCAACTAAGACGCCAAGCCCTATAAGTGGATATCTTAAATATTTTTTCAATGAGGAATAAAGTTAAAAGACTATGCCATCTTAAACAAATATACAAACAGCTTTAAGGTTTTTTTTAAAATTTATTATTTATGATATAAGGCAGCATAGCACGCCATGCAGGCCAGTCATGTCTTACGTCTGAGCCCCAGATATCAAGGTTGCACCAAATTCCTTTATTGTGAAGCACAGAGGCAAACCTTTGGGAAGCATCAGGGTCTTCGTATTCACCACTGCCAGTATAAATATGAATATGGTGACTTGCTTTTATTTTATCAAGAAAAAACGGGTTTTCTAAATTGGGAATATAATGTATCGGACTATTAAAATAAACCTGTTCATCCCAGTACCCCCTCGTGTATTCTGTAAGATCATATACACCACTCATAGATATAGCTCCGTTTATGATGTCGGGCCGCTTTAAAAACAGGTTCATTGCATGTAATGCACCAAATGATGAACCTGAGGTATATATAAAAGTTTCGTTGCTTGCAGCATTGCGTATAAAAGGAATTACTTCATTAAAGATATATTCATTATACTGGTTGTGCCTGATAGCTTTATGTGCAGGTTGCATCTCGTAGTTAAGCCAGCTTTCTTTGTTAATGCTGTCAATACTAAAAACACGAAACTTACCTGCATTAATCATTGGCTCAAGTGACTGAATTAGTTGGAAGCGCTCATACTCAAGGTAATCCGCTGCTGCTGTAGGAACTAATAAAACTGCAAAACCATAATGGCCATATGAAGCTATCGGCATTTCTTTATTAAGTGCAGGACTATACCATGATGTTATTTCTCTTCTCATAAATTGATTATTTTAAAAAAGGATATGTTTCTCTAAAGCTGATAAGACACCACTTTTCGACATATATGTCTTCTTAATCTACTTCAGCAAAATAAGCAAATATGGTTCTTGATTTCCTTTCAAAGGTCTCTATGGCAAGGTAAATGATAATGGTCTCCTGCAAATGTTTCTGCTAGCAGCATTAGTGATCCTTTTTTTCTAAAAGCCTCAAATAGAATATGTACTTTTTTAGAAGCAAAAAATTTTCTTTTCCAGTTAGTTAAAGATTAGGAGATACAACAGAAAATGATGAAGCTTAAAGTCAACTTAGAAAAGTCTTGAAAGTTGTAAAGACCAGAATAAAAAAGCCACTATGGGAGTGACTTCTTTTAAATAATTATTATTGTCTTACTTTTTTATCTTCCATTCATACTTGCAAGAAACTCTGTATTATCCTTTGTTCCTCTCATTCTCTTCAACAATTCGTTCATTGCTTCTTCAGTATTCATATCATTTATATATAAACGTAGAATGTTCATACGTTGAAGAGTTTCTTTATCAAGCAGTAAATCATCGCGGCGTGTGGATGAAGTTACAAGGTCGATAGCAGGGAAAATACGCCTGTTGGCCAATCTGCGATCAAGTTGCAGTTCCATATTACCTGTTCCTTTAAACTCTTCAAAGATCACTTCATCCATTTTTGATCCTGTTTCGATTAAAGCTGTTGCCAGAATGGTTAATGAGCCGCCATGTTCAATTTTTCTTGCTGCGCCAAAAAATTGTTTAGGCTTTTGCATAGCGTTTGCCTCAACACCACCACTTAATACCTTACCGCTTGAGGGAGCAACAGTATTGTGTGCTCTTGCCAAACGTGTTATACTGTCAAGCAATATGACCACGTCGTGACCGCATTCCACCAGGCGCTTGGCTTTCTGCAAGGCGATGGTAGAAACTTTCACATGTTTTTCGGCAGGTTCATCAAAGGTGGAAGCAATTACTTCCGCCTTTACGCTCCGCTCCATATCCGTTACTTCTTCAGGACGCTCGTCTATAAGCACAACCATTAAATAACATTCAGGATGATTGGCAGCAATTGAATTTGCTATATCTTTTAACAGAACTGTTTTACCAACTTTAGGCTGGGCAACAATTAATCCACGTTGTCCTTTACCAATCGGCGTAAACAAGTCTACAATACGTGTAGCGTAACTACTTGAATTAGTAAACAGGTTTAATTTTTCATAAGGAAAGAGCGGTGTCAGATAATCAAACGGCACACGATCACGTACTTCTTCCGGTCCTTTACCATTAATCGTTTCAACCTTTAAAAGTGCAAAGTATTTTTCTCCTTCTTTGGGAGGACGCACATAACCTGAAACGGTATCACCTGTTTTTAAACCAAATAATTTTATTTGGGATGGAGAAACATACACATCGTCGGGAGAAGATAAATAGTTGTAATCAGATGACCGGAGAAAACCATAGCCGTCCTGCATCATTTCAAGAACCCCTTCACCTTGTATTACTCCGTCAAACTCAATATTAAAAGATTGTTCTCTTCTTTGTTGTTGAAATCTATTATTTTTTTGTTGTGGCTGTGTTACAGGTGAACCGTCTATAGACTGTGTTTCTTCTGAAGTTTCATTAGAATTGTCATTGGAATTAACGTTAGAATTGTCATGTGCTTCTGCTTCTCCTTTTGCACTTCGGTCATCAGTATTGCCTTCGTCAAACTCTAATTGAGCATTATTTTTTTGCTGCTTTGGCTTGCGCCCACGCTTTGGTCCTGCATTTTTAAAATTTTCTTTTTTGGGTTCCTCTTCTACAGCAGGTTTTGCTTCCGTCATAACTTCAACTTCACCCGCAGGAGCAGGAGTATTTGTTTTTGCAATGCGTTTACGTTTGGGTCTTTCCGGTGCAACCTCTTTGTCTACCCCATCACCCGCCTGGCGATCTAATATTTTATAAATAAGGTCTTTTTTATCTGTTTTTGTAGCATGGGGAATGCTAAGTTGATCTGCTATGTCCTTAAGTTCAGGAACAAGCATATCGTTCAATTGAGAAATGTCGTACATAAGTAATTTTGATAGTTAAAACTCAAAACATCCGGGTAAAAAGGAAAATATTTGAATGAAATGAAATTGGGAGAAACCGAAAAACTGACAAATTAAGAGTGGTACTTAGCCATATTTAAATTTCAGTGCAAGTTTACGTTACTATTTTCAAAATTAAAAAATTTTAATAAATTTTGCACATTTAATCTTTTTGCTGTAATTCTTTAAGCATTTCCAATATCCGTTTGTGATTTTACATTTTTTTCGGCCAGTGTTTCCATTTTTTATTGTAAGGTTTTTAATTTTTTTGCAGGTTTATAAATCTGTAGTAAAAAACTTTATGCCAATTATAATAAAATGCTTTTTTTAAATTAATGAAAGTTCCTTCCTTTTTATTGCGAACGGCTGTATTAAAAGTTTGTTTTGTTTAAGTGTAGATGTTTTTTATTTAATTTTTATTATTATCCGGGTAAAACAATTTTACAATAATGAATCAATTATTCCGGGATTGTATTCTCATCGTTTCCTTTCTATTGTTTTAAAACAATTAGAAGAAGCCAAAGAAAATGGAGCTGTATTAAGAAAACGGGCAATTTAAATTTCCTTTACTTCTGCAGTATTTATTTAAAAACATAGATAGGGTAACCCATCTATTGCAAAAATATTTTAGTTGTTTAGATTTTATTCTTTAAAATCTGTACAACAAGGTATAAATTTAGTTTCTGATGCTGAAATGATACAATGCATTTCAAATTTTAAAGAGCCTGTGCCGGCACAAAACTACTAATATAAAGTCGAGATTACAACTCCTTATCTTTGCGGCCTTATAAAATAACAATATGTTTTCTAAACGAGTAAAGGTAAAACATTTGCTGGAGTCTGCTGAAACAGGCCAGGAGGTAATTGTAATGGGTTGGGTTCGCACATTTCGAAACAACCAGTTTATAGCACTTAACGATGGCAGCACAAATAATAATCTTCAAATTGTGACAGAATTGGGTTCATTAGACGAAGGCATTTTAAAAAGAATAACTACAGGTGCCTCTTTAAAAATAACCGGGCAGGTAGTTCCATCGCCTGGTAAAGGACAAAATGTAGAAGTAAAGGCTTCTTCCGTTGAAATTTTAGGAGACAGTGATGCAGACCGGTATCCGTTACAACCAAAAAAACATAGTCTTGAATTTTTGAGAGAAATTGCACACCTGCGTTTTCGTACAAACACCTTTGGCTCTGTATTTCGCATAAGACATGCACTCGCTTTTGCCATTCATAAATTTTTTAATGACAAAGGCTTTGTTCACCTCCATACACCCATTATTACCTCTTCCGATGCAGAGGGTGCGGGAGAAATGTTCAAGGTAACTGTTTTGCCATTCGACAATCCTCCAAAGAATGAAGATGGCAGCATTAATTTTAAAGAAGATTTTTTTGGAAAAAGCACTAACCTCACGGTAAGCGGCCAGTTGGAAGGTGAGTTAGGTGCAATGGCTTTTAGTGAAATTTATACGTTTGGCCCAACTTTCAGAGCAGAAAATTCTAACACCGCCCGCCACCTTGCAGAGTTTTGGATGGTAGAGCCGGAGATGGCTTTTTATGATATAGAAGATAATATGAACCTGGCAGAGGAGTTTATGAAATATCTTATACAATATGCAAGGGATAATAACAGCGAAGACATTGAGTTTTTAGACCAGCGCCTTGCAGAAGAGGAAAAACAAAAACCTCAAAACGAGCGAAGCGAGTTGAGGTTGATAGAGAAGCTGGAACTTGTTTTGACCAATAGCTTTGAAAGAATTACTTATACAGAAGCTATAGATATTCTTTTGGATAGTCCTGCCTATAAAAAGAAGAAGTTTAAGTATGATGTGAAGTGGGGGATTGATTTGCAAAGTGAGCACGAAAGATACCTGGTTGAAAAACATTTTAGAAAACCGGTAATAGTTACCGGGTATCCTAAAGAAATTAAAGCCTTCTACATGCGGCAAAATGATGATGGTAAGACAGTAGCTGCAATGGATATACTTGCACCCGGAATTGGAGAAATAATTGGTGGTTCGCAAAGAGAGGAAAGACTAAAAAAGCTTGAAGAGCGGATGAGAGAAATGCATATGCCAATAGAAGAGATGAGTTGGTATTTAGATACCCGTCGTTTTGGTACGGTTCCTCATGCAGGTTTTGGGTTGGGCTTTGAGCGAATGGTACAGTTCGTAACTGGAATGACAAACATAAGAGACGTAATACCTTTTGCACGTACGCCTAAAAGTTGCGAGTTTTAGGAAATATTTTTTTATGTGATTGAAATCTATTATTTCAAAATTCCTCTTATATTTGCAGCCCGCTTAGTAAATTAAGCTCCGGATGGTGCGGTAGCTCAGTCGGTAGAGCAAAGGACTGAAAATCCTTGTGTCGCCGGTTCGATCCCGGCTCACACCACTGTATAATATAAGTGGTATAAGCATTAAGCCCCAATTAATTGGGGCTTTTTTATTTGGTTATAGTTTCACTAATAACACATTCATTCAAACTATTTTAAAATTACCCTCAATCATCAATTTTAGCAGCTAAATTTTTTCGTGTCGATTTAATAATATTTTATTATTTCATGGCCATTTATTTCCCAATTTCAAACATGTTAATAGTACATGTTGATTGAATAAACATATATCTAAATAAACACTGATTTTTCTTTTCACCTGACTCCACATAACGTTTTAGGAAAGGAAGGCATACATACAATTTTAAGACAAATTCGAAGGATTAATGTACGCCTCATGTTGATTACAAAACAAAATGTGTCTCCAATGGTAGTGATTCAGGCAAACAATACAGTACAAAAGCTATTTATATAGGAAAGATATGGCAAAAATGTAATAGCAGATCAAAAATCAACGATACAAACACCTAACCAACTTACAACATTCTCACAACAAGCAACAGGGAAACAGTCCACAACACACTAAGCACCACCTCTTAGTAACAGTTAAAGCAGGTCCACTCGAAAATGCTGTTACAACTGAAAAATACATTAGCATTAATACCTATGCTTTAACAGAAAAGAGCAGGAAGATGAAAAAGAAAAGCAACCATTCGACTTTTTAAAGCAATTTTATAAAATTAATAGAAAAATTAAAATAGTGGTAAACGAATGAAACAAATATTTACCTGTTTTTTATTGCTTTTATTTAAAATTATTTCTTTTGCTTCTCCATATACTGATAGCTTAATTAAGGAATTAAATAATGCTATTGAACAATCAGGCACATACGACAATAAAAAATTAAAGGAAATTTCGCAATTAAAGAGCTTGTTAAATAAAAGTTTAAAAAGTAATTTGAGCAGGCAGTACAATATTTACCTTAAACTATATGAAGAATATAAGTATTATAACTATGATTCCGCGTTGTTTTATGCAAATAAACTTCAAATGGTTGCTTATAATAAAAATAACCCTTCCTTACTTATTGATTCTAAATTAAAAGCAGTTTTTATTATGCTTTCCGCCGGCATGTTTAAAGAAACTTTTGACTCTTTAAACGCTATATCTATTACAGATGCCACTGATAGCGTTAAAGCAGAGTATCATACCTTGATGGGGATTGCTTATTACAATCTCGCCGATTTTAACAGTGACAGCCATTCTACTCCTTTTTATAATAATAAAGCCAATCAATATTTAGACTCCGCATTACCATTTTATGCTCCCAACTCTTTTGAGCATCTTTATTATTCAGCGCTTAAATTTCTTAAAAAAGGTAAAGCTGATAGTGCTATATCTAATCTGAACCGGTTGATCGAACGTAATGTTTTATCTTATCATCAAATAGCTTTGGCAACATCAACATTAGGCGGGATTTATATAAGTCAAGGTCGTGAGGATGAAGCCAAACCATTTTTAATTAAAGCTTCTATTGCAGACATAAAATCATCTACCAAAGAAACCCTGGCGCTGCTAACGCTTGCAGGTATTATTTATAAAGAAGGAAAAATAGAAGAAGCCGTACAATATATCGAGAAAGCTAATGCAGACGCTGTATTTTACAATGCCAGGCTTCGAAAAGTTCAGGTGGGTGCTATTTTGCCTTTAATAGAAGGGGGAATGATTAATACAATAAGAACCCAAAAAGAAAAATTGCAGGTTTTTTTGATTGCGCTTTCCATTCTTGTTCTCTTATTAGGAGGCTTTGCAATAATTATACGTATTCAGTTAAAAAAACTTAAAGTAGCAAGGCAAAGTTTATTTGAAGCGAATGTAAGACAACAACAAATCAACCAGGAACTGTTGGAAGCTAATGAGTTAAAGGAAAAATACAATAACCGGCTTAAGGAAATAAACAACCAGTTACTTGAAGCGAATGAAATTAAGGAAAAATATAATGAACAATTACAGAAGATCAACCGTCAGTTATCAGAGGCAAATAAAATTAAGGAAGAGTACATCGGTTATTATTTCAACATAGATACAGAATTTTTAGCGAGAATTGAAAAGCTGATTACCGCGTTAGACAAAAAATTGATGGAACGAAAATGGGAGGAAATCAAACTTATTCTTAAAAGTGTCGATCTAAAAAAAGATAAGGAAGAACTTTTAAAGAATTTCGATAAAGTTTTTGTGAGGCTGTTTCCAAATTTTGTTACTCAATTCAATACCTTGTTTAAAGAAGAGGATAAAATAATACTTAAAGAAGACCAGTTATTAAACACTGAACTTAGAATCTTTGCTTTAATGAGATTGGGTATAACAGAAAATGAAAAAATTGCAGAAATTCTTGGCTATTCTATTAATACGATTTATTCTAAAAAAACCAAGATCAGAGGTAAAACTATTATTCATAAAGATGAATTCGAAAAGAAAATTACTGAACTCACTACATTAAGTTTTTAAAATTTGCTGAATTTAAATATTGGTAATATTTGTAAGGTTTTTACAAATCCTTGCTTTTAATTATTAAAAAAGCTTTCTTATACCAACCTAGTAACAATATAATAATTTATTTTAATATAAATATTATGAATTGATTATTAAATCTAAACACATTTGTGTTTCTTATCTATCTATCTTTTTTTCTATTTTTTCCACTTAATATTTTCGGTTGGTTATTTTAATTAGGATTTTTGTTTCCGGTTCTACAAATCAGTACAAAGGCTTTTGTAATACTTATCACAATTAATGTTTTTACTGATTTTAAAGAAAAGGTGTTGGAAAAAATTCTTATAACGAATCGCTTTGCAAATGAAAACTCTCGCTATTACAGGAGATGTTCCTCCGCTTTCAAAAAACTTATTTATTTATGAATTAGGCAAGACGAGATCGTTGTTGCCTGATAAGCAATGTTGTGTGTTGGCTTGTTAGAAGCCGGAGATATCATAACGGGCAAAAGCATGTAAAGAAAACACTTATCAATTTCTCAATTTTTCCAATAAAAAGTAAACTCAAAAACATGAAATTAGAACAGTTACTCTATGTATTTCTTTTTCCTCTGTTGTTTTTATTTGTATTTCAGCAAGTGTCTGCCCAGGATCCTGCGCAATATGGAAAACCTTTCGGCGCAGTTCCCGATACAAGGGACATCAATATTTACCAGGTAAATATACGTGCCTTTAGTCCCGGAAGCAATTTAGCCGGTGTTACTGCACGATTAGATAAAATTAAAGATTTGGGAAACAATGTTGTCTATTTGATGCCTGTTTTTCCTGTTGGCACAGATGCAAGAAGTAAAGTTGCCAGTTCCACTTCCCCCTATAGTATTAAAGACTTTACCTCAGTAGGCGCGGAATATGGAACACTTGCAGATTTACGGGCATTTGTTAATGGTGCACATAGCAGAGGAATGGCAGTAATACTTGACTGGGTTGTTAACCAGACCTCCTGGGATCATCCCTGGATCACTCAACACCCAGATTGGTATGTAAGGAACGCCAGTGGTGTTATTCAACAACTTGGGTCATACTCTGATGTTGCTGCGCTTGATGTAAATAATGCAGAGTTGCGAAATGCCATGATCAATGCTATGCGATACTGGATTTTTGCTGCCAACATAGATGGTTTCAGGTGTGACTTTGCCGACAACCCGCCGGTCAGTTTCTGGAAGCAGACAGTAGACAACTTAAGAAGTATTAAATCACATAAACTGATTATGTTAGCTGAAGGCAAGCGGCCAGAGAATTTTACTGCCGGATTTGACCTGAATTTTGGTTTTAACTTTTATTATGACGCTTTGAAAGCTATACATAATGGTGCATCAGTAGGCAAAATTCAAACTGTAACAGATATAGAATATTCGAAAGCAAATAGTACGCAAATGGTGGCGCGATACACAGGCAATCATGATACTAATGGATCTGAAGGTACACCGCTTGAAGTATTCGGAGGAACTGCAGGTGTTATGGCAAATTTTGTTGTTGCAGCTTATATGAAAGGAGTGCCATTCTTATATGGCGGACAAGAGGTGGCATTTGACAAAAGAATACCATTTCCATGGGACGGGGTAAAAATTGACTGGAGCCAAAATCCCAACGTCACGGCAGAGTTTAAAAAAGTAATAGGATTGAGAAACAGCAGTACTGCTATCAGGCGCGGTACTATGCTTAATTATTCTGATGTAAATGTTTGTGCATTTACGAAAATATCAGGTACAGAGAAAGTTCTTGTATTCTCTAATCTTAGAAGTACTGCATCTGATTATATTATGCCGGCAGCTTTGGCTGGCAAATATAAAGATGCTTACACTGGTGCTACAGTAACTTTAACGTCTGGTTCAACCCTTTCTTTAAATGGCTTTCAATACCGGACGTTAACTGTCAAAAATAATCCCGCTGCTACGCACATATCAGTTTCTCCATTAAATTCAAGCATCGCAGTCGGCACTACACAACAAATTACGGCTACGCTAAATCCAGCAAATACAGGCAAAACTGTAGTGTGGAGTTCAAGTAATACAAATATAGCTACAGTTGATAACGTCGGCGTGGTTACTGCCATTGCCCTGGGCAGCGTAACCATTACGGCTGCCTTAGACAGCAAAAATAAGGCAACATCCGCCGTTACGGCTATACCACCTCGCACGTTCACCGTTCACTTCTTCAGGCCATCGGACTGGGGAACAGGGATCAATATATACTGGTACAATGCAGACCCCGCAGGATCACTCCCAAGCCCCTCATGGCCAGGTGTAAGTGTGACGAATGAAGGTGATGGCTGGTACACTTATACTTTTACCAATGTTGCTTCTGCAACGGTCATTTTTAATGACGGCACTCATCAGTCTGCTGATGTTAGCAGAGGCACAACAGGTTGGTATGTAAATGGCACCTGGTACGACACGAAGCCTCAAACTTCAACCAATTCTTTCACCGTTAACTTTTACAAACCGTCGGATTGGGGAACAGGAATAAATGTATACTGGTACAATGCTCAACCTGCAGCGGCGCCGGTAAGCCCATCATGGCCCGGTGCAGCTATGACTGATAATGGTGATGGCTGGTATAGCTATACTTTTAATAACATGGAGTCTGCGACTGTTATTTTTAACGATGGCACAAAACAATCAGCTGATGTTACGAGAGGTAAAACAGGTTGGTACGTAAATGGCGCCTGGTATGACACGAAGCCTAACACTTTTACGGTTAACTTCTTCAAACCCTCGGATTGGGGAACAGGAATAAATGTATACTGGTACAAGGCGCAACCTGAAGGATCGCTGCCAAGTCCGGCGTGGCCAGGGGTGGCTATGACTAATAATGGTGACGGGTGGTACAGTTACACTTTTATCAGTATTTCCTCTGCAATTCTCATTTTTAATGATGGCACAAATCAAACAGCCGATGGTATCAGAGACAAAACAGGCTGGTATTTAAATGATGTTTGGTATGACACGAAACCGGTAACTTCATCACCCAATTCTTTTACCGTTAATTTCTTCAGGCCGTCTGCCTGGGGAACAGGAATAAATGTATACTGGTATAATGCGCAGCCGGCTGGATCGCTTCCAAGCCCCTCCTGGCCAGGTGTAAGTATGACTGATGATGGCGATGGCTGGTACAGTTACACTTTTAATAATATTTCCTCTGCAGTTCTCATTTTTAATGATGGCACAAATCAAACAGCCGATGGGGTGAGAGACAAAACAGGTTGGTATTTAAATGGTATTTGGTATGACACTAAGCCTGCAACTTTAGCAGCCAGGCCTCCTGTTAAATCAATTGATTTTGAAAAGAGTACATTCTCGTTAATGAAGATATTCCCCAACCCGGCAATAGGGAATGTATTTAATATTTATATACCAGGATTAAATAAAAATGAACTTGCGACCCTTTCCATTATAGACGTAAACGGAAGAACAGCATTGAAAACCCAGGTACAACAATCAGCAAAAGTCGCACATCATCTGAGGCCAGGGTTATATTTTGTAAAGATTAGTGCAAGTGGAAAAAATATCACTAAAAAGCTTAGTGTGCAATAGTATTAAGGTAAAAAAATTCTTCAATAAACAAAGCAAATAAAAAAAATGAAAGTAAAACGAATGTTTCGGCCTGCACTTCTTTGTCTGTTGTTTTTTTCTGTATTGCAGCAAAGCATGGCGCAAGACAGAACTATAAAAGGTTCTGTTCAAGATGAAAGAAATAATCCTGTAGCTGGTGCTTCTGTTACAGTTAAAGGATCGGCAATAGGTACTGCTGCAGATTCTATGGGCACTTTTACACTTAGCGTTCCGGCCCGGGCTAATACTCTGGTAATTTCTTCTGTTGGTTATTCAAACCAGGAAGTAAACATCACCGGTAAAACTTCTGTTACAATAAATTTAACTTCTCCATCCGCAGCATTAAGTGATGTGGTAGTAGTTGGCTATGGCACTGCAAGGAAGAGAGATTTAACAGGTTCTGTTTCAACCATTTCAAGTAAAGATTTAAATCCCGGTCCCGTAACAAGCCCGCTTCAGCAAATAGCCGGTAAAGCAGCAGGTGTAAATGTGATACAGACTGGAAGCGAACCGGGAAGTGCTCCGGGAGTGAGGATCAGGGGTATTACTTCCCTGGTGGGTGGAAGCGATCCATTAGTGGTAGTGGATGGAGTACAAGGTAACATGGATTTATTCAGGCAGGTTCCTCCACAGGAAATAGAATCTGTGGATGTTTTGAAAGATGCTTCTGCTACAGCTATTTATGGTTCACGGGGAGCTCCGGGAGTAATTATTGTAACTACTAAAAGGAACAGGGCAGGAAGAAGTACGGTTGAGTTTAATTCAACGGCTTCTGTAGATATGATACGCAACAAATTGCGTGTATTAAATGCAGATGAATGGTGGGAGCAGGGGCAAAAATGGAACGTGCCTGCATCAGAAAATCATGCATCCAACACAGATTGGTTTGATATTTTAACCCGCACCGGCTTTACTCAAAACCACTCCATAGCCTTTGGCGGAGGGGCAGAAAAATTTAATTACCGCGCTTCAATCGCTGCAATATTACAAAACGGGATTGTTCTAAAGTCAAATTTTAAAAATTACATAGGACGTATTCAGGCTACACAAAAAGCACTTGATGACAAGCTAACGCTTACTATGAATTTAAACAGCAATGTTTCTAATATCGTCGGTAGTCCGGGAAGTGTAGGCAGAGCTGCATTTACTTCAAACCTGATAAGCAATGCTTATGTTATGAGACCTACTGACCCTGTGTTTAATGCAGACGGCAGCTATTTTAGCGACCCAAATGTGTTTCAGTATATAAACCCTTATGCTGTAACGCAAACAGTAATAAATGATGGGGGAACAGATCCAAATGGAGGGAATCAAAACAACTTATTCGGCTCTTTGCGCGCCGATGTTGAAGTGATGAGAGGTTTAACAGCAAGCTGGTTTGGAAGCTGGCGCAAGACAGACCGGTATTTTGGTTATTATCTTCCGGCTGCTTCAACTATTTCCACTGCAATAGACAATAAAGGTATTGCCAGTGTTACTAACAACCGTGCTGATGAGCGGCTGATGGATATCAGCCTTAACTATAAAAAGACATTGGGAAATCAACGTTTCGATGTCCTTGCTCTATATGAATACCAGGCACAGATTTACCAGGGAAATTTTGCCCGGGCTAAGGGTTTTATAAATGATATTACCACCTACAATGCTTTGCAAAATGGCGATTTATCAAAAGTTACACCTGGCGATATCAGCTCGTACAAAAATGACCGTAACCTTGTTTCATTTTTAGGAAGGATTAATTATACGCTTCTGGATCGTTATTTAATAACAGCGAGTTTGCGTCGTGATGGTTCTTCAGTATTAGGTGCAAATAATAAATGGGGTAATTTTCCATCAGCTTCCATAGCCTGGAGACTGAGCCAGGGGGGATTTATGAAGGATCAAAACCTGTTTAATGATTTGAAGGTTCGCGCCGGTTATGGCGTGACCGGAAACCAGCAGGGTTTGTACCCACAGCTTTCTACACAATTAGTCGGCTCTGCCGGAGTAACTTACTTTGGTGGTTCACAAATAACCAACTTCGGCATCACACAAAATGCCAACTCTGACTTAAAATGGGAAACCCGGAAACAAGGAAATATTGGTCTTGACTTTGCTTTAATGAAGAGCAGGCTTTCCGGTTCAATAGATGTTTTTAAAGCCACCACTACTAATCTGCTGTTTAATTATACTGTTCCACAACCGCCATATCCTTATGGTTCAATACTGGCAAATGTGGGTAGCCTCTCGAATGAAGGTTTAGAAGTAGCACTAAACTACCAGGCAATAAAAAGCGAGGACATGACGCTTACTTTGGCAGGAAATGTTTCATTTTTAAAAAACAGGATTTTGGAATTAAGCGGCAGCATAGATGGGGTGCCGTTAAATACTGATTATGTTGGTTGGGGTTCAAATTCTTATTTAATTAAGGGTATGCCCATTGGTACTTTTAATGTAATAGAGCATCAGGGCATAGATGCGGCAGGTGCACAAACAGTTGTTGACAGAAACAAAGATGGAGTGATAGATCAGGGAAGCCAAAGCCCGGATCGTTATATTGCCGGTTCTGCCTTACCTAAATATACTTATGCTTTTACACCGTCTTTCTCTTATAAGAACTTTGATCTTTCAATGCTTTGGCGTGGTTCGGGAGGAAATAAAATATATAATGATTTAAGGTCTAACCTGAGCCGCTTTGAAAATTTAGGTAAATCAAATGTTTTACATAGCGCTATCCCTTTAGGATTATTTACTACACAGTATGGTTCGGACCTGTGGCTGGAAAACGGTTCTTTTTTAAGATTTGATAACTTAAACATTGGTTATCGTTTTAACACAAGAAATATTAAATACATTGATGCATTTCGTGTTTCCCTTACAGGTAATAACCTGGCAGTCATTACTAAATATACAGGTATTGACCCTGAATTGAGCGGTGGTTTTGGTTCTGGTGCAGGTGACAATGGTATTTACCCAAGAACCAGAAATATAGCTGTAGGATTAAACGTAATCTTTAAATAGTAAATAAAATTTATAATCTATCTAAGAAGCTGTCTTTTTTTAAAAAACATTTGTAATTTAAGCTTAAGCTGAGTAGGAGGAGGCAAATGAACCTTTCGCAGGGATGCTCAATCCTCCCGATGCATCAGGATCTCGCACTGCTGATATCTACTCTAAAAGTACAAGAGTGCGACGCAAGGATGACGCCATAGAAAAACAAATGCTGGTAACAATAAAATAAAAAAGCTTGACTGGAATAATTAAAAAATATTGAGATGAAAAAAATATCAGTGCTTTCGGTTCTTGCCTTCCTTTTTTTTCAAAGCTGTACAAAGGTTGAGGAGAATATATATGATAAATACGCTGCTACCGATTTTTATAATTCGCCAACAGGCTCAGATGTAGCGCTTGCCAGTGTGTATGCACAAGTAGTGGGTAACTGGGGTGTAGGTTATGCCGGGGCAGATAACTGCTGGTATGATCTAAACACCATGTCATCAGATGAACAGGTAATCCCACACCGCAATACGGGTGACTGGCAATTAGACTTTGCTCAATTGTACAAGCATGAATGGTTGCCAACCCATGCTATTATAGGCAATACATGGAACTGGTTGTACAAATCAGTTTTTACGGCTAACCTTGCTGTGGAACAACTAACAAATGCCAAAGCAGAACCGTCTAAAATAGCTGAAGCGAAGGTTTTACGTGCATTCTTTTATTATCTGTTGATTGACGATTATGGTGATGTGCCCTTCTATACAGAAAATAATATAACAATTGAAAATCTTCCGCAAAAAAGCCGGAAAGAGGTATTTGATTTTGTAGTAAAAGAGCTGACAGAGAATGTGGATCAATTATCTGCTACCAAAGGAGGTGAATACTATGGTAGATTTAACAAATGGGCTGGTTATGCTTTGCTGGCAAAAGTTTATTTAAATGCAGAAGTCTATAGCGGTACACCTATGTGGAATGAATGTCTGGCAGCATGTAATAAGGTAAGCGAAGGCAGTTTTTCTCTACACCCTGGCGCAGCAAATGCAAGCAGCCCTTTGGGATATCAATACTTTGAATTGTTTGGAGATGTATGCCCCGCTGATGAAACTATTCTTGCTATTTATATTAAAGTAGATATAGTAGGCAGAAACATTTATGGCATACGCAGTTTACAAGGTCCTCATGCAAATGCATTATTTGGCGTAAGCGGGTGGAATGGTACTGTAGTGCCTCGCAATTATGTGGAAAGTTTTAGTGATAACGATATTCGTAAAAAACAATACGTGTGGGGACAGCAGCCAGGCGGTGTAGATTATTCTTTAGACATTTCTTCTTTAGATAATCCTGGCGCAAATCGTCAGGATGGAGCAAGGAATATGAAGTTTTACATGGCACCTCCTTTGACTGGTGCCGGTGCTTCAAACGATTTTCCCATTTACAGATATGCAGATATTTTATTGATGAAAGCTGAATGTAATGTACGGTTAGGAAATGCTGCGGCGGCCAAACCTTTTATTGATGAGGTAAGAGTTCGTGCAGGTCTTAGTGGCCTTGCTGCCGATCCTACATTGGAAGATATTTATAACGAAAGAGGTTTCGAACTTACCTGGGAAGGTCATCGCAGGCAAGATATGGTGCGTTTCGATAAATTCTTATTGGCGCATGACTTTACACCCGCAACAGCGGCCTTTAGAAGTTTATTCCCTATTCCCACTTTTGCTTTAAATGCAAATAAAAATTTAAAGCAAAACCCTGGTTATTAATAAGAAGTTGACCACTTTTAAAAAGTAAAAAGAAATTTCATGAAAAAGATATTTAATAAAATATTTATAGCTATTACTTCTGTAATACTGTTTGCAGCCTGTAAAAAGGAAGCAGTTTTAACTTACCTTGATGTAGTAACTTTTCCTGCCGGATTTACTGCCTCTCCGAGTAGTGTATCACTTTCTGCCAATAATTTCGACTCATCTGTTATCACCTTTTCGTGGCCAGCTGTATCGTTTAAAATAAAGGCAGCAGTTACCTATAAATTACAACTTGATGTGCCTGCAGATACCATTGGCACCACTGCCTGGAGCAATGCACTAACCATAGAAGCAGGCAATGATGTGCTAAGCAAATCTTTCACGGGCGCCGAACTCAACACTATTGCGTTAACAAAACTGGGACTGGTGGCAGATTCTATGAATATTGTTGTAGCAAGGGCTGTAGCCGTTCTCGACAGATCAGTTTATTCTAACGCTATTGCTATTGAAATAAAGCCCTACAAAGTAGTTACAAAAAATGTACTTTATGTGCCCGGGGAATACCAGGGATGGGACCCGGCAACAGCACCTGTAATAGCCGAAGCCACAGGCATACCTAAAATGTACGAAGGGTATTATTATATGCCTGGTTCAGGAATTAAATATTTTAAATTTACCGACGCTCCGGACTGGAACCATACCAATTATGGCGATGGCGGCAACGGCACATTCAGCACTGATGGTGCTGCGGGCGGACTTAATGTTCCTGATGGCGGCTACTACCAATTAACAGTTAACCTAAACACGAATACCTGGACTGCTCCAAAAACAACATGGAGCATTATTGGTGATGCTACACCAGGAGGATGGGCCAGCGATACACAGATGACTTATGATGAGGCAAACCAGGTTTGGAAAGTAACAGCAGACATGCTCGCAAGCGGTTCATTTAAATTCAGGGCAAATAATGAATGGGTAATTGATTTTGGTATAGATAGCAATAAAAAGCTTGTGTATGCTGATAATCCGTTTTTTGGCTACACCGGAGGTCTGGATAACCTTTCAGTTCCTTCCGATGGCAATTATACCATCACACTCGATTTGCACAATTCCGGTAACTATACTTACGACCTTCACAAGAACTAAAATGTTCACAACCTTTTACATTACTGAATGAAAAAGCTTTTTGTTGTTATTTTATCGCTTATTTTCCTTTCCTGTAGTAAAACAGATATTGCTGTTAATCCGGTCATTACTCCGGCTTTAGGCCCGGATCCTGCTCAGTATGGCACACCCTATGCTAATGTGCCGTCCTCAAAAGATGCTGTAATTTACCAGGTTAACATTCGTGCATTTAGTGCAACTGGAAATCTGCAAGGTGTTACTGCACGGCTTGATTCAATAAAAAGCCTGGGAGCTAACATTGTTTATTTGATGCCGATTTATCCCGTTGGTATTTTAAAAGGTATAAACTCTCCGTATGCTGTTAAAGATTACGAAGCTGTTAATAGTGAGTTTGGTAACCTTGATGATTTACGTACATTGGTAAATGAAGCACATAGCAGAAACATGGCAGTGATGTTGGATTGGGTTGCCAATCATACTTCGTGGGACAATGCCTGGATTAGCAATAAATCATGGTATCAGCAGGATTCTTCCGGCAATATAGTTTCTCCTGCCAGCTATAATGATGTAGCGCAATTAAATTTTAATAATGATACCATGCGTAGTGCTATGATTGAGGCTATGCGTTATTGGATTTTTACTGCTAACATTGATGGTTACCGGTGCGACTTTGCTGATAATGTCCCGTTCGATTTTTGGAAGCAGGCGCTTACTTCACTAAAAAGTATCAGTGGTCGTCAACTGCTTTTTCTTGCCGAAGGCACCAGGAGTGACCATTTCAGGGCCGGTTTTGATTTAATCTACGGATTTGCTTTTTATAACAAAATGAAGGAAATATACGGTGACAGCAAATCAGCCACACAAATCAATGACGTTAACAAAGCTGAATATACGAATGCATACGATGAGTCGCAGGTAGTACGATATATAACTAATCATGATGTCAATAGCTCCGATGGTACACCTTTGGATTTATTTGGAGGTATAAAAGGTTCTGAAGCTGCTTTCGTAGTTGCCGCTTATATGAAAGGTGTTCCTATGATTTATAACGGACAGGAAGCAGCCACTCCTTACAGATTAACCTTTCCATTTACATCTGCCAAAATTGACTGGTCACTTAATCCTGATGTTACTGCTGCATACAAAAAAATACTTGCTTTCAGAAACAGCAGCGCTGCTATTCGCAGCGGTCAACTATTTTCCTATACCAGCGACAATGTTGTAGCTTTTACCAAAGAGCAGGATAAGGAAAAGGTTTTTGTAATAGTCAATATAAGAAACAGCACAGTTGATTATACATTACCCGCAACCCTTGTCAACACGACATGGACGGATGCTTTAAACAGCGGAAATGTAACGTTGACCAATACAGTTAAATTGCAACCGTACGCATATCTAGTTTTAAAAAATCAATAATAATATTGTCCAATACCTGTTTTCTTTTGGGGCTAAACATTAGAAATTCAATTAAACATCCTTGCGTCGTACTCTTGTACTATTGAACGAATAGCAACGGTTGATGATTAAAAAATAACAGCTCTTCATTACGAGAGGTCGGCGAAAGCAATGTGATGATTGAAGTTCAATATGTTCAAATACAAAGAGCAGATTGCTTCATTCCCTGCAACGACAAAGGAGAAAAAACAGCCCAAGTGAGTGGCACAACCGATGTCGAAACAGAATAACTGATGCTGGTTAAAAAAGTTTTACTTAAAAAAAATACCTATTATTTATATGCAAAATCTTATAAAATTTATTACATTTTATTTTTTCATAACCTTCTGCCTTAGTTGCAGTACTGTAAAAACAACCGGCGGGTCGGTAGCGAGTGGTACAGCTCAATATGGTCAACCGTTTACCAATGTGCCTGATACACGGGATGTAACCCTCTACCAGGTAAACATTCGGACCTTTAGTGAAGAAGGAAATTTTAAAGGGGTAATGAAGCGGTTGGACGCCATCAAAGCATTAGGGGCAAATGTAGTCTACCTGATGCCCGTTTATCCTGTAGCTATTCTCAAAACTTCCAATTCGCCTTATTCTGTCAGAGACTATAAAGCTGTCAATGAAGAATTTGGTTCATTGCAGGACCTGCGAAACCTGGTAGAAGAAGCGCATAGCAAAAACATGGCCGTAATACTTGACTGGGTACCCAATCATACCGCTTTTGATAATCCATGGACCGGCAATAAGTCGTGGTACTTACAGGACTCTGCCGGAAACATTATCAGTCCCCCCGGCACCGGATGGAACGATGTGGCACAACTTAATTTTAAAAATGCAGATATGCGGCAGGCAATGATCAACGCGATGAAGTACTGGGTTTACACGGTCAATATTGATGGTTTTCGTTGCGACTATTCCGATGGTCCTCCGGTTGATTTCTGGGAGCAGGCAATTGATACGCTAAGAAATATTTCTACGCATAAATTACTCCTAATGGCAGAGGGTGCCCGTAGCGAAAATTTTGCAGTGGGTTTCGATTACAATTTTGGATTTAGGTTCTTCGAAAACCTGAAAAAGATATACGAACACAATCATTCTGTGCTTTCAATAGACAGTTTAAATGTTACCGACTACAAAGGCGCTTCTGACAGACAACGACTCATCCGTTATATCACTAATCACGACGTGAATGGTTCTGACGGTACACCATTAGATTTGTTTGGTGGAGAAAAAGGTTCAATGGCAGCATTCGTCGTGGTAGCTTATATGAAGAGTGTTCCCATGATATACAGTGGCCAGGAAGTCGGTACTCCCTATAGATTAGTCTTTCCCTTTACATCAAAAAAAATTGACTGGACAATCAATCCAGGTATAACTGCAGAATACAAGAAAGTAATCCTTTTCAGAAACAGCAGCAATGCAATAAGGCGCGGTGATTTAACATCGTATAGCACTGATGATGTGTGCGCCTTCACTAAAAAATCGGGAAAAGAAGAGGTGCTGGTGATATCAAATTTAAGAAACAAGAATATAAACTATACTTTTCCATCTGTTGTTGCAAATTCTAATTGGATAGATGCAATGAAAGGTGGTGTTGTAAACCTGTCGGATAAGGTAACGTTGGCACCTTACAGTTACCTTGTTTTGAAAAAGTAAGTAGCTGGATGTGATAACATGAAGTGCATTAAGAAATTTAAACAAAACTTGTTAATTAGAAAAACTTGTGTGATTATGGCAAAAACAAACTTAAAGGTTCCATCAATCTGCCTTAAAAAGCTGATCAACATCTTCTTACTTACTTGTATTTCTGCAAACATCTTTGCTCAGCAGCCAATGCGGGTTGTTGTGGCAGGTTTAACTCACAACCATATTCATGGTATTTTAAACCAGTATAATAAAGGCGTAGTAGATATAGTAGGTATCGCTGAACCTGATAAGCAATTGCATAAAAAGTATAGCAAACTTTATAATGTTCCAGACTCTTTATTTTTTACTGACCTCAAAACACTGGTACTGCAAAAAAAACCTGATGCTGTGTTGGGATATAATGCTGTAGCAAAACACGTTGACATTGTTGAACTATGCGCTCCTTTGGGGATTTCCGTGATGGTGGAGAAGCCTTTGGCAGCAACCTTAGTGCAGGCGAAGCGGATTGAATCATTAGCTAACAAATATGATATAAAGGTATTAACCAATTATGAAACCACCTGGTATGGCTCTTACCTGGATGTTTACAACACAGTAAGCAAAGACAGTATAGGTGCGATTAAAAAAATGGTAGTCCATGATGGTCACCAGGGACCAAAGGAAATCGGTTGCACTCCTGAATTTTTGAACTGGTTGACAGACCCGGTATTAAATGGTGCCGGCGCATTGAATGATTTTGGCTGTTATGGTGCAGATTTAATGACCTGGTTCATGAAAGGTATTAAGCCAATTGCTGTAACAGCTATTACCAGGCATTATAAGCCCAATATTTATCCTAAAGTTGAGGATGATGCTACCATTATTTTGGAGTACCCAAATGCAACAGGGCTGATTGAAGCTTCATGGAACTGGCCTTTTTCAATAAAAGATTTGGAAGTATTTGGAGAAACAGGCTATCTGCATGCATTAGATGGACAAAATATTATTAGCCGAATGCGCGAAAATATTAAAGGCGAAAAAAAAGCTGAACCGTTGACTGCACCTATAAATGATCCGATGAATTATTTAACCGCCGTGCTTCAAAATAAAATACCCGGAACAGCCGACCAGTCATCATTGAAATATAATATGATTGTAATGGAAATATTAGACGCAGCTAAGCGGTCTGCTGCAACGGGTAAAAGAGTTGTTTTATAGGTTGTAGTACAATGAATAGAAAAGTTTGGCTATTTTTTTTCCCAGACTATAGTGCTACTGTGTAGCAGTCGTTGCCACGCTCGGTTCAAAGGCAGTTTTTCATAGTCCCGATTTAACCGGGAGCAGTTTACCTGCCTGTCCCGGCTATCCCGGAGCTTGTCGAAGGTGTTTGCCCTGAGCCTGTCGAAGGGCACTCTTGTACTTTTTGTTAAGCTATTCAGCAAAATAAGAAGGTACTGACTCAGCCCTTGCTAAGTATTATATATATTCATCTCTTAAAATTGTCTATCATTCAAAGGACGAATTTTAAATTGTATAGGCGTTCTTACCAAAAACATTATACAAGAAAGGATGCATGAAAATATACAAGTACAAGTGAGTGACACAAACGATGTAGCTATGTAAACCTTCGCTGGTCACAAAAAATAAATCAGTGACAATTTAAAATGCACACTTTAATTATGAATACTATGCCAGGAAAAAAGGCTTTTTTATGTTTGGTTTTTATTTGTGTTTTTTGCTTAAGTGCTCTAACACAGGAAGAGAAGGCAGCCACAGCCTCAATGAATAAAATAAAACTTGAATTTAGTTTATACCAAAATGATATTCCTTCCTATGCAGTTTATTTTGGCGGCAAGCCCGTTATACTGCCATCCCGTTTGGGGTTTAAGCTAAACGACACCCTCTTACTTGACAATAATTTTAAAGTAATAAAAATAGACTCGGTTGTGTTTTTAAAAGGCACCGGTGACAACGGTGTTCAGGCTGTCTTCCCTAAAGTGCCGCTTGGAATACAAATATCCCAACCTAATTTCTTACGAAGGCGCAAGAGGCATGGAACAAATGGGGCGGTTGCACGCCCGATAACAGCCTTTATTTTCCTTTCATGAGAAACGCCGTGGGACCTATGGATTATACACCTGGCGCTATGATCAGTATGCAGCCGGATGTTTATCGCTCAGAACGTCCCAATTCTGCGAGCATCGGAACACGGGCTTATCAGCTTGCTCTATTTGTTGTTTTTGAAAGCGGGATACAAATGCTTGCCGATAATCCCACCCTTTATTACCGCTATCCCGATTGTACCGAATTCATTACAAGCGTGCCCACCACATGGGATGAAACCAAAGCGCTGGCAGCAACCGCCGGCGAAGTGGCTGTGGTTGCAAAACGTAAGAATGAAGCGTGGTTTATTGGCGCCATCACCAACGGTAAAGAGAAAACACGGGAAGTTGAGCTGAATTTTGACTTTTTGCCGAAAGGGAAGATATACACCATGACGTATTTTGAAGATGGTATAAACGCTGGCAGGCAGGCAATGGATTACCGAAAGAAAAGGATGCAGGTAAAAGCAGGAGATACGCTAACCATTAAAATGGTTCGCAACGGCGGTTGGGCGGCGCATATAGAACCTGTTCGTTAAAAGTGATATCTATCTAGGCAAGATCATTGAAGCAAAGCATTACAGAATAACCTTGCTACAAGTGTCTGCCCTGCCTTATAGCGATGAGGAAACGGAAAATGTAGAGTATAAAAAATGTTAAAAAATGTAGATTATAAAATAGATCAGCCGGAAAGTAAAGGAACGGTTTTATGTATCAGCCATAGAACACTGGGCGTAGGCTTTAACGGCTGCGTGCCTCGTCCGTTAGAGTCTTGTCGTGTTTATGCAAAACCGGCAACTTTTAGTTATCAGATCGAATTAGTGAAAAAGTAGTTTCTATTACAATTAAAATTACTATTCCAAAAACCACTTATAATTGTTAAAAAAAATGAAGAAGAATCTTGTTTTACCAATAGTATCATTTATCGCTTTCCTGTTATACTGCCAGCCGACGATTAGTCAAACTTTTTGCAATCCGTTAAATATTAGCTACCGGTTTACTTTAGATAAACCCTCGCGTCGAGCAGCCGCCGATCCGGTTATTGTTTTATATAAAGACAATTATTATTTGTTTGCCACTGCTTCAGGCGGTTACTGGTATTCAAAAGACCTCCTTGATTGGACCTTTGTTACAACCAAAGACCTGCCGTTTGAAAAAGATGCACCTAGTGCGGCTGTAATCAACGGCTCTTTGTATTATATGCCTTTAAACAGTCATATTATTTACAAAACAGATGATCCGGTAAGCGGAAAGTGGGAAGTATATACTGATACCTTTCCGTTATCAATAGGAGACCCTGACCTGTTTCAGGATACGGACGGAAAAGTGTACATGTACTATGGTTGCACCAATAACGGCTATTTGCAAGCGATTGAGCTGGACGTAAACAATAAACTTAACCCGATTGGTAAACCGGTAAACGTTTTAAAGGGCGACCCTGCTACACGTGGCTGGGAAAGACCCGGAGATTATAATACAAGTACCGAAAATCCTTGGACGGAAGCGCCATGGGTAACTAAGCATAACGGCAAATATTATTACCAATATTCTGCACCAGGTACCCAGTATAAAAGTTATGCCGATGGCTATTTCGTTTCTGATAAGCCGCTGGGCCCATTCACCTATTCGCAAAGCAGTCCGTTTTCGGCCAAGCCCGAAGGCTTTATTAATGGTGCCGGGCATGCAGCAACGTTTACAGATAAATATGGCAATTACTGGCGCGTAATCACCATGGTTATCTCTGTAAAACACATATTTGAACGCAGGTTGGGGTTAATACCGGTAACTTTTGATAAAGACAATAACATGGTTGCACATACCGAATTTGCTGATTATCCGATGGTGATGCCCAATCATAAAATAAAAGATGTAAGCGAGCTTTTTCCGGGCTGGATGATATTATCTTATAATAAATCGGCAGAAGCATCATCAAGTCTGAAAGCAAACCCACCATCGCTTGCCGTTAACGAAGAAATACGTGATTATTGGAGCGCAAAAACGGGCAATAAAGGCGAGTGGTTAAGTGTGGATCTAGGCTCAATAGCAACAGTAAAAGCTGTTCAAATAAACTTTGCTGAAAATAACACCCAGCTTTTTGGGCGTGAAGGCGTATTGGCACAGCAGTATCTTTTAGAATACTCTGCCGATAAAAAAAACTGGAAAAACTTGTTGATAAAACAACTAACGAAGCCGATCTGACCCATCAATACCACGTATTTAAAACACCGGTTAAGGCGCGTTACTTTAAAGTAACTAACTATAGGGTACCCAGCGGCACTTTCGCCGTTTCGGGCTTCCGGGTTTTTGGAACAGGTACAGGTAAAAAACCATCTAAAATAAAATCTTTTGAAATAATACGAGATGCTGCCGATACCAGAAATGTTAAATTGTCTTGGAAAAAGCAAGCCAATGCGATCGGATATAATATACGCTTTGGCATAGACAAAGATAAATTATATCGCAGCTATATGGTGTATAGGGATACAGAGGTAACTTTTCGAAGTTTGAATAAAGATCAGAAATACTGGTTTGCAATAGATGCATTTGGGGAAAATGGGATAACAAGCGGCGATCCAAAATAAAAAATTAAATACAATCTTAAATTTTCCATGAAAATCATTATTTCAGCCATTTTACTTATTATAGGTACAAGCCGTTCACAAGCTCAAAAAGTACCTATTGAATATGTCAATCCGTTATTAGGTACAGCCACTTTATGGGATCCTAAAGACCTTGGATTTGTTCCTACACACAGAACCTGGGGAGCAGAGGTTTTTCCTGGTTCATCGCTTCCCAATGCGATGGTTCAGTTAACTCCGGTCACTCAGTTTCATAGTGGTTCCGGTTATCAGTATGAAGATACCGTGATCTATGGTTTTAGCCATACGAGTAAAGGACATTGGAATTTATGTAACATTCCATTAATGCCTGCTACAGGCACTTTAGCTACTGATGACTATAAATCGGCTTATAGTCACAAAAACGAGTCTGCACACCCCGGTTATTACCAGGTTTATTTAGAGCGGTACGGTGTTAATGCCGAATTAACCTCAACATTACGATGCGGGTTCCACAAGTATACTTTCAAGCCCGGACAGAGTAAAAAACTGATTGCAGATCTTGCAATGGCTAATGAAAGAATAAGTAGTTGGGATATCAAACAGGAAGGGGAAACTATTTTTACCGGTTTTCAGCGGGGAGGAGAAAAGATTTATTTCTACGCAGTTGCCAATCATACAATAAAAGACATTGATTCGTTGAAAAAAGATGCGAAAATAGTGCCCGTTGTCAATTTTGTTGATGCTGCAAAACCTTTGGAAATTCAAATCGGTTTTTCATTTGTAAGCGTAAAAAATGCAAAGGAAAACCTGGAGAAAGAAATGCTGGGAATAAGTTTTGAGCAGGTAAGAAAAGAGGCAACGCAAACATGGGAAAACCTATTGTCAAAAATTACAGTGTCAGGTGGAACTGAACGCCAGAAAGGATTGTTTTATTCTTGTTTATACCGCTCATTTTTATGGCCCGCCTTACGTAGCGATATAAACGGAGACTTCACAGACCAAAGCGGTAAAGTGGTAAACAAAGGTTTTAATTATTATACTGAACCATCTCTTTGGGATGATTATCGCAATAAGCTTGTTTTATTGGGGATGCTTTCTCCAAAAGTGACGAACGATGTCATTCAGTCATTAATAGATAAAGGGCAGATAAGAGGATTTATGCCTACTTTTTTTCATGGCGACCATGCCTCTGCATTTATTGCCGGATCTTATTTAAGAGGATTAAGAGGATATGATGTAAACACTGCTTACAAACTGATGCTAAAAAATGCTACTGTGGAAGGAACCAGGAAATATGTAGATGAATACAATACCAAAGGCTATATATCAGAGCTGGTAGTGGAAAAGCCGGTTATTGAAACGGTAACCAAAGCAGCAGTCACAAAAACACTTGAATATGCTTACGATGATTATGCTGTGGCTTTGCTGGCTAAGGAATTAAAAGATACAGGCAGTTACAGAATGTTGATGAAACGAACCGGTAATTATAAAAATGTATTTGACCCTTCGACAGGATTTATGAGAGGACGATTGGCTAATGGAGATTGGGTGAAGAATTTTGACCCGTATTACCCATACTATGAATATATGTACCGCGAAGCCAATGCATGGCAGTCTTCTTTTTTCGCCCCTCACGATGTAAAAGGGTTGATAGGATTATATAAGAGTAATAATGCGTTTGAGAAAAAATTAGACTCTCTGTTTACCATTCCCTGGAAAGGATATGAGGCGTATAACATATCTGGCTTCATCGGGCAATATTGCCAGGGAAACCAGCCAGATCACAGTTACCCGTTCCTGTACTATTTTGTTGACAAACAGGAGAAGTCCCAGGTAATACTTGATAGCGTTATGAATCATTTCTATGATCTCGGCAAGGATAAGCTGGCTTATGCCGGAATGGATGATGCAGGTGAGATGTCGTCGTGGTATGTCTTTAATGCTATGGGATTTTACCCGTTCTCTCCGGCTGATGATAAGTATATAGTTTCCGTGCCCCTTTTTGATAAAGTGGATATCAAGGTAAATGACAATACAAATTTTACGATTGTAAAAAAGGGCTCAGGAAAAAAAATCAGCAGTATCAATTCCGGCAGTCGAAAAGTTAATGATTATTTTATTTCCGATAAAGAGTTGAAAGCGGGTAAACATGTAGTGATAAGCACCAGGTAATAAATAATAGCCATAGACTATTTAAAATAAATAAATTGAATAATGAAAATTGCTAAGTCAGCTCTATGTTTTGTTTTTATCGTGCTTTTAATTAATGCATCTCATGCGCAGGATTGGCCTAATTTAAAACACTACAGAAGCGATAACGAAATAGGATTGCCACAACCCGGCGAAAAACGAGTAGTGTTTATGGGTAATTCCATAACTGAGTTTTGGAAGAATATAACACCTGATTTTTTTTCACAGAATGGTTACATCACCCGTGGGATCAGCGGGCAAACTAGCCCTCAAATGCTGGTTCGCTTTAGGGCAGATGTGGTAAATCTGAAACCCGCAGTTGTACTTATTTTAGCAGGGGTTAATGATATTGCGGGTAACATAGGTCCTTCCACTCTTGAAATGATAACCGACAATATATTTTCCATGGCTGAAATTGCAAAATCGAATAGGATAAAAGTTATCCTTTGTTCGTTTTGCCGGTATATGATTTTCCATGGAAGCCAGGTCTTGAACCGGCAGAAAAAAATTATAGCACTAAATCAAATGCTGAAAAATTATGCAAAACTTAAAGGACATATTTATCTTGATTATCATTCCGCATTAAAGGATGAACGCAACGGAATGAAGGCTGAATATGCAAAGGATGGCGTACACCCCAACGAAGCTGGATATAAGGTAATGATGCCACTTTGCAGCGAGGCAATAAAAAAGGCTTTGAAGAAATAAACATTCCTGTGCCTGCTGAATAGATTCTTTTTTAATGCAGAATAATTAATCAAACTTTTAATTGCAATAATGAAATTATTCCTCTTTTTTATTCTGATGGCTTTAAGCCTGCTTGCTTCCTCTTCTCCTGCTGGTGTAAAAAAGGAATTAAAACTTTGCCGGCTGTTTTCAGATCACATGGTATTGCAACAACAGGCAGAGGTCAGTTTTTGGGGTGAGGCTACGTCCGGGCAACAGGTTATGATTGCCGGCAGTTGGGGCAAAAAAGCTTCTGGCAAAACAGATGTTAATGGCAACTGGAAAATTAAATTAGGCACTACCAATGCAGGTGGCCCATATACCATCACCATCAAAAGTGCAGACAGCACCATCGTGATTAAAGATGTGCTGCTTGGCGAGGTTTGGCTGGCTTCCGGCCAATCAAATGTAGAAGTGATTTAACGGTTCTTCTATGTTCCAAAAACATTAAGTGATTAGATTTGTTTGCAATAATTTTATAGAGGTTTGACAATTTAAAAATGGAAAAAATCATTTAGAATGTTCAATTATTATTTATGAAAAAAAGATTTTATTCTGCATTGTTTCATTAGTTTTTTTAACTACTGTTTGCAAAGCTCAAAAAAGTAAATGGATCATCTTGTTTGATGATAGCTCAACCGATAAGTTCAGAGGTTACAATATGCAATCTTTTCCTGACGAGGCATGGAAGGTTGAGGACAGTGCTTTAGTTACACAAACAGGTGTGCCTAATATTGATCTTGTTACCAAAGAAGCATACAAAAACTTTGAACTGATTTTTGATTGGAAAGTATCCAAAGGAGGTAATAGCGGGGTATTTTTTCACATGAAGGAATCATTAACCCATGAATCAGATAATGGCAATAGTCCTAACTGGTTAGATAATTATGAAATGCAGTTATTGGATGATATAGGTTTTAACGACACAGCTGCTATACGTTCTGCCGGTTCTTTATATGATTTGATCGTTCCCCGGAATAAACATTTAAAACCCGTTGGCAAATACAACCACGCAAAGTTGATTGTCAAAGGCAACCATGTGGAGCATTGGTTAAATGGCAATAAAGTGGTGGAGTATGAAATGGGATCACCTGCAATGAACAAATTGCTAAAAGAAAGTAAATTTAGCAACAATTCAAATTATGGTAAATCATCTGATGGTTTTATAATGTTGCAACATCATGGGCAAAAGGTTTGGTTTAAAAATATAAGGGTCAGACGATTGTAAGTTTTTCTTCCCTTACAATAATAACTTATAACTTATCCATTCAAATTGATTTGCCATGGTTTGTAACCGACTTTTCAAAGGATACGATGCTTTATATCATCAGGATGGTAATTATCAATGTATTGCGTCTTTGAAAAAGACCTGAACTACGCCTGGCAAAATTCCCGTGATCATTACGGCTGCACCTATAAGCGATCCGATCACTTATTTACAAGCAGTATTTCAAAATAGAATACCCGTAACTGATGACCAGTCATTATTAAAATATAATATGGTTGTAATGGAAATATTAGATGCAGCTAAGCGGTCTGCTGCAACGGGTAAAAGAGTTGTTTTATAGGTTGTACTACAATAAATAAAAAAGTTTGGCTATTTTTTTTCCCAGACTATAGTGCTATATATGGAGGAAATTCGCAGCAGCAGTATTCTTATTATCTAACTTTCTAACCCTTGATTAGCATTAACAATACTTAACTGATAATCAAGCTACTAATTTTGATAATAATTTCAAATCTTGCAGAAAAGAGTTCGAGATTTGTTTGATAGGGGCTACCCTTCCGGAAAGGTGCTAAACATCGTATCCTTTCCGGTTTTTTATTGCTCCTAACTCATTGTTTATCTAATAAACAAGTTGGCTGCTTTATTGATGCGAACGGTTCGATATTCATTCTCTAACTCCTTCCCAGGCTGCAAGCACTTTTGCATGCGGAGCAGTTTGTAGTTCCCATTTATTATTTATAAGCATCGTTTTACGATCCCTTGTATTGTAGGGATCCCAACCTGGATTGCCTGTTTTGGCAAATTCTACCCAGGCGTCCTGCACTTTATTTGCCAAGTCTGCCGGTCCACCTTGCGGTCCAAGCATTCCTTTCTCTCCTTTAACCAGATCAATAGTATTGAAAACAAAAGGAAGCTCTACGCCATGATAAGCGCCATAAGCGCCATTTTTTACTGATGAGGGCCACGCAAATTCATACATAAACGTTCCACCTGAATTTTTTGAATGAGCATTTGCAAAGCGTACAGAGGGAACCTGGGCCTGGTAAGAAGTAAGAATGGCTGAAAAAAGTTCACCAAGATTTTTTTTGGGATAAACTTTTTTGTACATGGTAATTAATGCGGAAGGAGCAGGATGTACTGTTTGAACTGCCTTTTTCAGAATAAAATTAAACCTGACTTTCTTTAGTAACCCGGTTGGTATTAAAAAGTAATTCATTTCATCCGTGTTATATCCGATAAGCAAATCATATTCCTTTTCCTGATTATTTTTTATGGTTCTTAATGGGACGCCTGGAATAATTTCGTTATCAATGACAGGAAAAAATAAAGTTACTCCCCCGGTTGGGTCTGCATGTGATTCGGTTTCAAGATTTACCATTTTAGGATTTACTTTAGGTTGCGCTGCTAACAGTTCTTCAGGTGAAAATTTAAGATAAGACTCCCTGGTGTTTTTTATTTTAAGCGTTTTTGCATATTGGCTGGCAATTCGGTCTGCCTGTTCTCCGCTCAACACTGCCTGGCCGGAGCCGCTTTGCATAATCCCCCGCTTAAAAAGTCCTTTAGCAGCAGGGCTTGCGATCAGTACGCCAATACTAATAGCCCCTGCTGATTCTCCAAAAATGGTCACATTATCAGGGTCGCCTCCAAAGGCTGCAATGTTATCCTTCACCCATTGTAATGAAGCTATCTGATCCCGGATACCAATATTGGTGGGGACATCTTTTATTTTTAGAAATCCTTCAATACCCATGCGATAGTTCATTGAAACCATAACCACTCCTTTTTTTGCGAAACTGGTTCCATCAAACAGCGGTACATCACTTGTTCCAATTACAAAGGCTCCGCCATGTATAAATACCATCACAGGAAGTTTACCAGTTACATTAGGAGTCCAAATATTATTGGCAAGAAAATCCTCACCTTTCACCCAGCCGTCAGCAAACATTGGATTATCATCTATATCGCCTTTTTTAGGTAAAGGAAAAGGAGCCGTAGGTCCTTTAGTAACAGCATCCCGAATGTCACTCCATGGTTGATGTTTCACTGGTGCGGCAAACCGTTGATTACCTATCGGCGGCGCTGCGTAGGGAATACTTTTAAACACAGAAATACCGTTAACAATTTGTCCGCGTACCTTGCCTGATTCAGTTGTTACAACAATATTTTCTGTGTAGTCTTTTGTTTGGGCTTTCACCTTGTCTTTAGCAAAAAATACCAATACTGAAATGAATATTAGGATATATGTCTTCATGCGTTATCAGTTTTTTAATATCAATTATAGCTGCATTCTGCAGACTTAAATTTCTTAAAATTTTTATTAATACAGAAACAGAATTGCTAATAACTGCCAAATAAAACTTCTTTGTTTCTTTGCCAAAGGCCTCGCTCTAACAGTTCCCTGGATTGTTTACGGAAATTGAGACCTCCAAAGTTTAATGCAATTCCTGCTATAGAAAATGCCCATGCCCCTGTTTTATTATTTTTCCTTACAATTGCACTTGAAACGATCGCAGCTATAGAAGTGACTGTAAGAAATTTACTTAGAATTAAATCTTTTTTGGATTTTTTGTATAAATCTTTTGTAATACCGGATTGAAACTCCGATTTTAAATTCCAAAAAGACAATTGCTTGTCTCCTTTTATATAATACTTGCCAAATGGGTGTATTGTTTTAGTATTATAGAGATTAAGCAGCGAATCCTTTGATTGTGAAGATACATTTTGCGTAACGCATACAAGCTTTATTACGAGTCCGATAAATAAAAAAGATTTTGAGAGAGTTTTCATACTTTATGTTTTTTTAAGAATTAAAAAGACATGGTTTAGGTAATGCCACTTCTGTTAATTAAGTTGATATATTCAATTCAAGTTGCGGTAAAACCTTTGCAGAATAAGATGCGGCATTTTTCAAGCGTTGATGCTTTCTAATATCCAAATATGATTCAGCTAGTAATTATTCAAATGTTGTCCGCAACCTTTATGGATCTTCGGGCCTTTGTCCATATTATTTTCGATTTTGTCATAAATAACTAAAAAGGCAAAAAAACTTTATCACCATTCCATTAAAGAAACACTTAGCCTAATGGTGGTTTGGCGATGGTTATAATCAATTAGCGTTTCTCCGTAACCGTCGGAGACCTGGAGCTGGCCTCTTAAATTACCTATTATAGGAAACACCCAGTTGGCCTGAATACTGCCTCTGTTTTTGTTGGCAAATTTTAAAGAATGAGTTCCTAATAACGATAACTGGTGTTTTTTAAAGCTATGTATGATAATCGCTTCGCCTCTTCCTATAAAGTCAGTTATAGCAGGGTTTTCATCTTCCTCATCGCTTAACCGGATCCATGGGTGGAGAAAAACCTGCCAGTTATTTCTTTCAAATCCTGCCTGAAAGATAATGCGGTTCCAGCTTCTTGACAGGGGAATAATCCGGCCGTTGGATTGGTGGTTAAATGCTACACCCAGCATTCGTGTGGTGAAGCCAAGTACGGGAATGTGGGTGGCAAAATTGAGAATTACTTCGGGTTCATAGTTCAATTCACGAAATGGCCTGGAAAGCTTGGTGTTGTATATCTGCCAATGTGCTCTTTGACTATAAGCCACCCACAAATCACCATGATCCCAAAAAAGACCTTGCGCTACTTTTGTTTTAAGACTAAGTTGAAATTTGCATTCGTAATTATTGTAGCCAACAATGTAAGGTAAGGTGTATTGGGGGTTTTCGCTGGCAGGATGTTGGTTGGGGTTACTGGACCAGCGGCCAGCTGTTACATAAACCGGCTTATACGGGGAAATTAAAAAAGTACTGCGGTGGGAAGCAGAATCCAGTTCCCACCGCTCAGCTATAGTTTGAAAATTCCGGTTACGGCTAAAAAGAAGATTATTAAATTGGGAATGTGCTGTGAAATGATTCATCAAATTCAGAAAGACGCCAATACAAATTAATTTTTTCAAATTGCTTCTGATACTTTTTTTAATTGGTATAGATATTGGATGACTTGAAAAACACATTTTATTTGTTTTTAAGATTTACATTATTTCTACTTCTGCTTTTCAAAGTCGTCATTATCTATACAATTAATTATACAGTAAAGTTGCCATTATGAAATTTAAAATTTATTAGATGAACTATATTCCGGTCAAGCAGGGTAAATTCACTAATTTAATTAATAATAATAAGGCAAGAGAAATACGTTTCATCAAAAGCAGTTTAGGTGAGCAGAAGATTTTCTATTTCACCTTCTATCCGCTTGTGTAGTAATTCGTGCTGTTTAAGATAAAAAATCGAATGTAACTTTTTAAAAAGATTATTTTAAAATAAATTAATGAAAATCCCTCAACTTTTAATTTTTTGAAATTTTTAACTCGCCTTCTAAAACTATAAACAGCTCGTCCGTATTTTTATGGTAATGCCACCTATATTCCCCTTGAAAAATAGCAATTCTTAAACAATGGTCATTTACATTTTCAAGAATAAAATTGTCCTAGGCTTTGTCAACCTTGTCGCTAATTTCTTTAAAACTCCTCTTAGCTAAAGTTTGTTGTTTGTCCATTTTTGTTGCCTTAAATATTAGAGTTGTGTTGCCAAACAGCCACTGTAAAATTACTGCTAAGACGAACATCGTTAACTCTTCGAATGTAAATGCTTCCCTTTATAGTGCATTTACATCTCGCTTTTATACATTATTTACCTTCATTCATAAGAATGGGAGCGGATAACAACTCTGTTGAGTCGTCAATTATTATTTCCCTTAAAGACTGCGTTAGCTTATTTATACTATTCAAAGTTTCATTGTCAGTTATTTTACCGTTTCCATCCACTTTTGTTTTAATAAATGTAATTAAGAGTTGAGTGTCTGCCGTCATATGAGCTTCAATGATAAGTAAGGTTCCCAAAAGTGAGGCATGGGCTTTTTCACCGGACAGTGATGCAGTTATAAGTGCTAAAGGTTTTTTAGAAAATTCCATTGACGAAACTGTCCAGTCAATAGCATTTTTCAATGCCCCTGGCACTCCCATTGCGTATTCCGGTGTGCAAATTAATATTCCGTCAGCTTCTCTTAATTGCCTGCGAAAGTTTATTACTTGCTCAGGCGGGTTTTCATTGTCAAGGTCAGGATTAAAATGTGGGATGTCAGATAGTCCTTCAAAAACACTTATTGTAAAAGTTTCAGAAGTTAAGTCTGCAATTGCTTTTATGAGGTCCCGGTTTGATGAGCTTTTTCTTGTACTTCCACTTATTGCCAATATTTTTATTTTATCTGCCATATTTTTTGTTGAGGTCATTTAAGATTTGCTTGCAAAGATAGCTTCTGCAATCGGTTGCTATAATTTAACCGCCTTTAATCTTAAGCTATTACTTACGACTGAAACAGAACTCAACGCCATTGCAGCACCAGCAATCATTGGGTCAAGTAAAAATCCGTTAATTGGATATAATAACCCTGCTGCAATCGGAATACCAATGAGGTTATAAATAAAGGCCCAGAATAAGTTTTGTTTTATCGTCTTTACCGTTTTGCCTGATAGTTTAAATGCTTTAGGTACCATATTTAAGTCAGAGGTAATTAAGGTCATTTTTGCAACGTCCATAGCAATGTCAGAACCTTTACCCATTGCAATGCTTACATCAGCTTGCGCTAATGTATGGCTGTCATTAATACCATCTCCCACCATCCCTACAATCTTTCCTTTTGATTACAGATCTTTTACAAAGTCAGCTTTTTCTGAGGGCATTACTTCTGCTTTATAATGCATTAATCCAACTTGTTTGGCCACCGAGGCTGCTGTTTGTTGGTTGTCACCTGTAAGCATATACACTTCGATCCTTCTGTTTTGCAATGTTTCGATAGCCTCTTTTGAAGTAGCCTTAATCTTGTCTGCAATGGCGATAGCTGCTATCGCTTCTTTTCCGTTTGCAAAGTAGATTGCTGTTTTAGCTTGTTCCTGCAATTTTTCAGCTTCAGAAAGCAACTCTTTGCTCAGACTTATCTTAAAATCATCCATTAATTTTTAATTTCCAACTAAGTAAACGGCACCATCTTTAACTGCTTTTACTCCTTTACCTAAGTTAAAAGAAAAGATTAAACTAATAGATGCAAAGATTAAAGAACCGAAAAAGATAAAAAGAACTTCTTTTGAATTGTATTACTAATTGTCCCCTGGATTGTAAAGTCGAAAAGACTTTAATGCAATTGAAAAAATAGCATGGTAATTATAGAAGAAACGGTAATACAATAACCATTAATATCTCTAACGAAAACTCTCTCCGACCTGGATTTCGATTTACATGAAGTCCTTCTTCAGGGGTAACATTTATTCTTTGTGCATTTTCACAAATTTTGCGTAAGTCACTATCAAGATTTCTTTAAAAAATTTCTCCTTGTAGTAGTCTTTGTTAAAAGATCAAGCGTTGTCAGGTTTGGTAAGAAGTAAAGAAAGTAAGAAGCTGAGAATTAATATTTTAGATTGCTGTAAAGAATCCAATCCAAGAACATCCTTCACAATTATATTATTTTAAGTTGCTAATCTTGCCAATTTTTTTAAATCTTACACAAAAAGGTTCCACATTTGTTCGATAGGGGCTACCCAACCGGAAAGGTGCGAAACATCGTAACCTTTCCGGTTTTTTATTGCTACCAACTCATTGTTTATCTGAAAGATAAGGCGACGCTGCTTCATTAATGCGAGGAGTTCGATATTGCATTCCGTCAAAACTTAGTTTTTTAGGGTATATCGAACCAATTATTTCACGCTTCCTAGTTACGTCTGCGTCAGTGTAGATAATATCCAAATGGGACAGTGCAGAAACAGCTTTGTCAATTAACTTTTCAATGCCAATTGTAGTAGTTGTATTTACCGCGGCTTCAGCAAGCTTTGCTTCGAGCCGGACAAGTCTGTTTTCACATTCTGATTTTATAGTACGGTAATCTATCGGATCAAGATCTTCGGATAAAAGTAACTGTCTTGCTTTGTTAAGCTTTTCATTTATCTTATTTATTTCATCAACTAACTGCATGCTGCCATTTTGTTGCTGTGCGAACTGCTTTTTATAAGCATTGCCAATAATCCCTTTGTATAAGTCTACGACACTTGAATGTGGCTTAAACTTTTTAAGCTCCTCGACAAATGTATCATTAATGCTATGTTCAAAAATTCATTTTTTGCTTTTTATTTAGTCGTATTGAAATACACTTTACTTCCTTTGTTTGATTTGTAAGAAGGTTCATACCTGATATACCCATAACTGCTTAAATCCCTAATATTCTTATGATAAGTTGTGCTTGCCGATATTTTAGCAATCTTCATAATTTCATAACTAATACATGAACCGGATTTTCAAAACCATGCTCACTCCAGTATTGGAGCGAAGCTGCGTAAAGACCTATATGCGTAATGCTAATACGAGGGCCTTTATCAATAGCTGTAAAGAAATTCGATAATGGAAAGAGGGATGGAAATCAACCAACAACAGGTTTTAGCTGACAGACAACAAGGAAAAGTGCTGATTTGTCATTATCGTTTTATTTTTATGAGAAATTTGTCTCATCAATCAGTAAAAATTTTAAAATTTTTAGATTAGGTCAAATACCTTTCTTTTATTATTTTAATATGATGCAATTCATGCCCTGCAATGTGGTAGATCAGTGCTCTAACTGATACCGGTTTACCATTTATAGTACCTGATCGTGTAAGAGCTTTTTCATCCAATCCTTCGACCATAGCAATTGTAGAATATCGAACTGCTTCAAGCTCCTTCAATAAACTTAGAATATCCCTGTTATTCGCACCTGAATGGTATACGTAGCACTTACCATCAAATCCAGGTAATTCGGTTTGATCATTTCTTGCAAAACGTAATGTCCGATAAGTATAAATGCGTTCCATGTCTATCAAATGTATAAGTACTTCTTTAATCGTCCATTTATCCTTAGTATATCGATACATGAGTTTATCTTCAGATAAAGACAATAAAAATTCCTTTGTACTTTTTAAATTTGCTATCATATGTTCCAGCAATAAACCATCATCAGGTAGCAGATTTGCCAATATCGGTTCATTAGCATGAAACTCTTCATCATTCGGCCTCTTAATTAACTTCATATAATAAACGTTCTTTTACCCACTACAATTAATCAGGACATCTCATCTATACTGAGTAGCTATCGATATCAGAAATAAGATTGTCAAATCTCAATGCCACTTCTTTTCCGGGAATCTCCTGCCCAAACATTTTCAGAAACCTTGTTGACTGATTGTTTTTTTGATTGGGAGAGGACCAAGGCAACTCCGCAGAAAAGCAACGCGTCAAAAGCACTTACAATTCGATTGCCGCGACCTACATACGGGTCTGCAATGGCATCGGGTACATGAAGAGAAACAAACCACAGGAAAATCATGAGGGCTAAAAGCAATCCGACAGGTTTTAAAAAGATTTTGAACAGTATTGCAATTCCTGACAAGATGAGTGCAGCGCCACCAAAATAGCTCCAAAAAGTCGGCATGCCAAACCACTTCGGCACCATCCCCGAAATGTCATAGACAAAATGATTACAACCAAACAAGATTATTGTGGTGCAAAAAAATACCCTTCCTATTGGCACAAGTTCTTGCAGTGAAGATTCAAAGGAAATATTTTTATTAGGTGTAAAAGAGTTGTCTAAAAAAGAGCCTGCCATTACAAATGCTCCGCCGCAAAATGCTAATTCTTTCAAAGCATCTCCCCACGACCCTAAATGGCTTAGCTTATGAGGATAGACGAAAAGAAGATAAGGAATATGACTAACAATGATGAGTGCAAGAAAGTAAAACCCTAAATAAAGGGATATATTTTTTTTATTGGCCTCTGTAACTTTTAATAAACCTGAAATGATAAGTCCTATGATTATCATTATTACTCCTGTAACAATCGCGAAGATGCTGTTTTCATGTGCCCATGCTGGGAATCCGGGCAATATTTGCGGACGAAAATCTCTGATTACAATTTGTTGAGTCCCGTAGGCAATAATACCGAGGCCAAAAAACAAGCGCCCGGTCTTTATAAGACTAGTCATACTGAAGTTTTTTAATGATTTACTTTAGAGTTAAGGTCATTAAAAAGCTTAATAGTAAAATTGAAAATCAACGAACAACTTGTTTGTAAGAATAGATAACAATTTATTTAGGCTTCTTTGCTTGCTGTGTTACAATTTTTTAAATGGTAGTCAGTTTGATTATGATTAGAATTTAAATGGATAATGAATATTTTTTGAAAATGGCTGATGCTGTTGCAGGGGCTCCAGGACTTTAAATTGTCTTAGAAGCACTTATGATACTATTAAAAGGTATGTAGCCACAAACAAAAGATCTATTTGCCTTCGCACGACACGCAAGTAAAGGAACTATATTTACAATGAGGGCACATCATGTCGATTTATGCAAGTGCCGCTGAACGTTTGAAGCAACGACACCCGACCATCCAATCTGATTTTGATTAAAGGTTCTTTGTTCTTCAATTCGATATTTCATTTTCAATTTTCTCTATTACTTTGTCCCAGTATTTTTTCATTTCATCTCTTTGCTTACTATCCAGTAATTTGTCCTGATGAAAACTAATTGTTGTTTTTTCTTTGGAAGGTATTACTCTAATTTGTAAAGCCGAAGTGTTTGTCCAGTGTTTTGGCTTCCAGGTCAGGCGAATGTGTGAGTTTGGTTTCAAGACATTTACTTTACCTTCAATTTCTTCTTCGGTTTTGTATCGTTTGCCCAATTCAAAATTTTCTAAACTGATTTTTCCTAACCAGGTTGAAAGTCCTTTTCCTGAAAATAAAAAATTCCAAACGGTTCCAATAGGAACAGCAAAGGTTTTTCTAACGCCAATTTGAAATCCCGCATCTTTTGTCTGTCCAACTACTTTTGTTTTTTCCATACGCCAACTATTTTGTTCAGGAATAAATGCCGTTGCCTCCATTTCAACCAAAAAATCAGGATTTGCCAAACCCGAAACGATAAGAACGAAAATTGCAGGTGGGTTTGTCAGATTACCTAAAAATTTTTGAGAAGCCCGGAAACCACTACGCATATCCTGTCCTTGTACAACGAAAATGGAAAGTTTTACGAGGTTTTCAAAAGTTCCTCCACAAGCTGAAAGTGCTATTTGCAAATTTTTCATCACTTGTTCTGTCTGTGTTGCAATGTCGCCCTTGCCTACTATTTCACCTTTCGAATTTACCGCGTCTTGCCCACCGATGTAAACGGTCTTCCCGTTTCCTCGTGTAGTTACAATCTGTGAAAATACAGGGTTTTTTGAAAGCCCGTCAGGGTTAATATGCTGTATTTGGTTACTCATTTGTCTGTTGTTTTTTCGTTAGGGTTTAGGCGTCCTAAAATGACTGCTATCAATTTCAAAATAATTACTTATGTTGTAGTTTTAAAAATCATAACTGTTAACTAATGTTATTTTCATAAGTTTTTTTAGAGTCTAATTGTTCCTAATTCTTTTTATACATACTTCTAATTCAAGAAAGCGTTCTTAAGCATTAATAATATAGTGCTGCTTATTAGTAGTAAGTTTCATAGTGCTCTACTGTTTCTTCGGATTCCAACAGGTATTTTTTGTCTTCTGGATAGTATCTGGCTTTGTTATAGTTGGCTCCCGCAAAGTTTATAATGCTTTCTAAATCTTTCCATTCAGTTATCGTGTAAAAATGGCAAAAGTCACCATCAATCTTACGGAGTATTTTGGCTGAAATATTTCCTGCTGTTGCTAAATAGTCTCTTAATCCAGTTTCGTGGATATATTCCAAGTAAACGTCTGCATCCTTCGCTTTAGTCTTACCGTGCCATACTCTGGTTATCATGTTTACGATTTTAAATGAAACTAATCATCGATAAGCGGTCACGGCTTGCTACTGGGTTGGAATTTTATGCTGGTCAGCCCGCGACCAAAGCCGATTAAAAAAATGATGATGAAATTAACAACAAAAGCGAAATAGTATTCGGTCAAGCCCGGTAATGGCTGATAGTAATACAAAAGATGATTGTTATTCCGTCTTGCCTTTTATTTCGCTTCAACCTTCATACTTGTGAAATTCAGTTATTGTCAAGTAGTATCCCTCCGGATCTCTAAGTGAAAATTCCTTTTTCATGGAGTTTGGATTTAAGTGAGTATCTTCTACTATAAAGCCACCTATTTTTTCGACATTTTGTCGTATAATGTTCATATTTTCAGTCCGGAAGTAAAGGATTAGTCCATTTCCAGGAGTAATACTTGGATTTGTCATTGTAGGGTGGTGGTGTTCTCCCCATGTATGAAGACAGATTAAAATTTCATCATTTTCAGAGGCTATAATATCAAACTCTTTTCCCCCGTGCATACTTCTACAGTCAAATACTGATTGATACCATTTAGAACTCGCTTCAACATCTTTTACAGCTATTATAGGGTCGATTTTTGTCATCGTATAATTTTTTTACTAATATACTTGTTTAGGTACATCCTTTTTTTATGTTTTTATTTTTTTGCGTTCATCTTGCTTGCCCATAACAGTCGGGTTGATCTATCGATTTAAAATGGTAGATATTGTTCCGCTATATGTTGGTCCTTTGTTGTATATAGAATACGACTTGGCATTTCTTATTGCTTCACGTGCAATTCGCAACCATGCTTTCGAAAACGGCTTTATAAACACATCTCTAAGTATTCACTCATTTTAGCCATTCCTCATAGCATCAAGCAATACATTGCAGAGCACCTCAATTACCCTTTGTATCTCTCATGGAGAGCGTTAGCTTTTATTGATAACTCACAAATACCTGAGCCATTTTTTTTCCTTATGGCTTTCCTTATACTTTCCATACCACTTGCATATAGGGTACAGCGCAATGACAACAAGCGCCCATATCAGATACGTGTACCAAAGATTTACTCCGCTAATTCCTTTTGGCCGACCCAGATTAACTCCAAATACTAAATCAGAATATTTATATCCCTGAAAAAAAACGATTAGAAACATAAGGGGATGTAATATGTACCAATGAATGAGAAAATAAAACAGGGGTACTTTACCATAGACTATGGTTATTTCCGTGAATTTATTTTGCAAACCCTCTACCGACGAAAGGAGTAAAAACATCACGCCTAATGTAAGCAGGCAAAAAATCAGTGATGGAGGATATTTCGTAACGTTAATAAAGGAGAGAAAAGTAAAGAGAGTGCTTTTTTGCTTTTCCCACTGAAAAGAATCGCCGTAAACATTAACGCTTCGAACAATGATGAACAACGCCAAAGCCGTCAACCCAATTTTTAAAAATAGCGGCTTTCGCATTGGTATTGCAAGTTCGAACAAACGGCCTGCTGCAAACCCGGTTAGCAAGATTCCAAGCCAGGGGATAGGCGGATATCCCATGATAAATAATCCTCCTTTTCCAAAAGGGATGGCCCCCGGTGCAACCAGCATCATGGTAAGTTTACCTGGTAGCGAAGTTTCTGCGGCGGAGATAAAAGATGATAAATTGTGCAAGAAAATAATGGCTAATCCAACGATGAGAATTGTTTTGATGGAAGATTTTAAAAGCAGGCTTAGTATAATAAACCCACACCCAATGGCCGCAATGACATCAAACAGAAAAACATTAAAATGCGGATTAAACCAAACGCCAAAATTAACAAGCGTAAATTCCAGAACAACTAACCATATGCCTCTCGTCAACAAGAATCGTCGGGTGCTTGTAACGTCATTTGTCTTTTTAAACACGAGATAAGCAGAAACGCCGGATAAAAAAACAAAAATCGGAGCACAGAAATGGGTGATCCAGCGTGTCAGGAAAAGAGCCGGTGTTGTCGCTTGCAAGTTTGTCGGCGAGTCTGTAACCGAGGTTATGTGAATTAAATCCCGCGTATGATCCAATGCCATAATTATCATTACAATGCCTCTGACTATATCAATGCTCTGAAGTCTTTTCATGTAAATTCTTGATGCTTAGTTTTTGGTTTTCAATTTGGTAAAACAAAGGAGAGGATAAGGCTGTTAGACGTAGAATGTTTTAATGAAGCCTTTCAATCATAAATGTTTTATACTCAACTTCGTTTTTCTACGAACCATTATTTATTGATGTTACTGAGGGGTGCTGGATTTAAATAGCGCAAGGCATTAAAGACCGCCGGATGCAAAATGGTTGCATGATCTTCGTGAGGTAAATAGCCGAAAAATACTTTGACACTCTTGCTTTTAGTCGACTTAATTTTTTCAGCCAATAAGTTTGCGTCAACTTCCATGACACGCGGGTTATCACCTGGCGCAAGCCCCTCCTTTCCAACGCCTATATATACATCTACTTTCTGATTGAAATTTGCCAATAGTATTTCAGAAGACTTTTTAAGAAGCGACCCGTTATCCCACCACAGACTTGGGCTGACAATTATATATTTATTGAACAATGGCGGTTTGGTCAGTAAAATTTCCGTAGCCAAAAGACCACCTAATGATTGGCCAATTATTGTTTTTGAGGAATTCGTTTTATAGTTCTTTCCCATAAAAGGTTGTAATTCGTGTTCTAAAAACGAAATAAATCGGGCCGGCTTACCGGTGGAGGGATACTTGATGGTTCTAAACATATTTGTTTAATCGAGTTAGAATACTGTTGTAAGCAGTATTTATTTGTCATTTTGTGATTCAGCGGCAAACTTGAGTTCTTCCAAACTCTTTTTCATGCCGTCTTCTAAATTTCTTTGAAAATATTTCTTGAAGAGCGTGGGAAAGAAAGCCCTGTAAACTTTCTTCAACTGTAAGTGTCGTTTGTTTATTTTCTTTAAGTAGTGTCCAATTATGAATTGCACTTGCTCCCAAAGTTTTTCCTGTCCAACCAAAAGAAGAAAGTGTTTTGATAGTGTGTATTATTGATTTGAATTTTAATCCGCCTGCACTCCAATCGCGTTAGGGTCAAAATGCATATTTTAATTTCTTATTAGCACAAATTTTTATTAGCACAAATTTGATTGTCCTAAAATGTAGTGGAAAGCTAACAGACAGGTAAGATAAAAGCTTATTTTTCTAAATCCGCATATACTTGTTCTTTATAGCTTCTGCCAATGGGAATAAGTTTTCCGTGAATTTCAATGTCGGTAGCTGAAAACGCATCAATTTTATCTTTCGCGACGATAAAAGAACGGTGAATGCGGATAAAATTTTTGGTTTTAAGAAGGTCTTCAGTTTGTCCCAACTGAAACTTCGTGAGGATAGATTTATCCTGGGAAACAATTTTAATGTACTCTTTCAGGCTTTCAATGTAAAGGATTTCATCAAGAAACATCTTCACTTTCTTTTTACCAACATTAAAAAACAAGAAGGCCCTTTCAGTTGCCATTTGGGGCGCGTCCAATAACCGGTAAGCCTCCATTTGCTGGCGGGCCTTATTCACTGCATTAACAAACCGCTTGAACTCAATCGGCTTGAGCAGATAGTCCACTACATTCAATTCGTACCCTTGTAATGCGTAATCCTGATAGGCAGAGGTGATGATTATTTTTGGTGGATTTTCCAACGTTTTTATAAAGTCCAATCCTTTTAATTTAGGCAAATGAATATCTAAAAAGATGAGCTCAATTTTCTCTCTTTGCAATACTTCTAACGCAAAAATTGCGTCGCCACATGTACTGGCTAATTGTAAAAACGGCACCTGGTTTATATAGTCTTCCAGTACTTCGGCCGCCAAGGGTTCGTCTTCAACGATGAGACAAGTTATTTTTTGCATAGCTCTTAAGGTTAATGGTCAGTAACACAATAAAAACAGAAGTTTCATTTAGCACCTGCATATCATATTCTATGTACAACAGCTCCAATTGCCTTTTCACATTATTTAGCCCGATGGTGGCACCTGCACATTTGCAGCCTTTATTTTCCTTTGAATTCTTTACGCTAAATTTAAGAATACCGTCATGCAGTTTCATTTCAACATGAATGAAGGACATGAACCGGCTTTCACTTGCACCGTGTTTAAAGGCATTTTCTATGAATGGCAATAAAAGTAAAGGAGAAATTAATTCCTGTTCATCACTTATTTCTTTTAAAAAACTTACGGTTAGCTTGCCATTGTATCGTATTTTTTCCAAATCAATGTAATCTTCCAGCATTCTAATTTCATCATCAATGCTGATTAGCGGTTTTGCCGTGTCGTACAACATAAAGCGCAATAGTTTTGACAACTTCATTACTGCATCAGGAGTTTGCTCGGACTTTTTCCTTGCTAAAGCATATATATTATTAAGGGTATTAAATAGAAAGTGAGGATTCGTTTGATTTCGAAGATATTTTAATTCAGTCTCCAATTTCTCTCTTATCAGAATCTGTTCCACTTTCGCTCTCCGTAGTTGTTGCCTGACTTGTTTTATAGCAATAGCTGCACCTGAAACAAATCCTATGTCCATCAACGCAACAGGGAATGCCAAGGGGTAAAAAAATGAAGAAGTGGGACTATCCCAGCCATAAATTATTGGATCAATAAAAAAAACGGCGAAACACCTGTAAAGGAATAACGTCGCCAATAGGGCAAAAACGGAATAAAGTGCCTCTTTCTTTTTGAAGCCATCTCTAAGTATCTTATTTAACGTGACATACAAAACAAAGTAAGTAAACAGCAGTTTGGGCAAAAGCAGTACGAAACAGTTTTCGAAGGATAGCAAGAGGTTTTTAGCCGTGGTTGTTTGCAGCCGAGTAGTATTCAAAAGAAATATCAGTAAAACGTTTTGAAACAAATAAACCATCCAGAAAGCAATATGCAGCAAAACTCTTCTCATACGTTTTGTAAAATTCATTAAAAAACGTCAATTAGTGGGAACGATGTTACCTAATGCATCTTTCAGCGTATAAATGACCCTTTAAATTGGCTGAAAACAAAAACTGTGAAGTAAGTGTTTGATTGGGAGCATGAACAGAGAGCGAGAACTTATACAACTTACAAGAGAAGTGGTAAGCCAATTCTTCACGTTTAGCATTGAAAAAAATTCCTTGTATTTCGCTTCGATTGTAAGTCCATAAAAGTAAAGACACCTAAAAAGTTAGTTTAAAATAGGGAACCGGAAGAAAGCCTTGCTGGTATTGAGAAACAATCCTATTCGTGCCTCTATTGTATTTTTGAACGAATATGTTATCATGCATTGTAAAATTTTGCAAGTCAATTCCGAACTCTAAAGTTGACTTTTTACTGTTTTTTCTATATCCAAGTTTCATGTCTGCTCTGAAATATGGGGCCTGCTTTAAAGAAAACGGTGCAGTGTTTTCATCATAAGTTGTGGTGTTGCTATTTTGAGATGCAGTTACATCAATTGGAGAAATATATTTACCGCCTACCGTGCCGATCTTAACGTTTGCCGAAAAAGTATTATTCTTTTTTCTTACCTTAAAATCTTTACCAGCAAGTACGTTAAAAGCATATTTTGTATTAAAGGCAGTATTTCTTTCTATTCCATCACTGCCTTTATATTTTGAATCAAACAAACTTGCTGTAATCAAAAAATAAGAGCCTTGAGTGAAATACTTTTCAAGTGTAAATTCAACTCCATAATTCCGGCCTGTCCCGTTGTTTACCAAACTATCTCTATCTTCCGTACCAAAACCAGCCCCTTCATTTAGAAGTGAGAAGCCATTTGGCTTTGTTTCAACCGGCGCATTTGTAATTAACTGGTAATATACTTCTGTTTTTAAATGCATATTATTGCTGATGTTATAATCATAGCTTCCAACAAATTGTTGACTTCTTGTAAATGCTAAATTTTTATTTGTATATGCTACTGCACCATTCACAAAGGTTTGATAATAGTAAGTCAACGGACTTTGCATGAGCGAATACAAACCATATCCAAAAGAGAATATATTTTTATCAAGGGTAACATACTTTAATCCAATTCGCGGCTCTAATGCACTTGTATTATTTAATGTTACTGTTTGAAAATGCACACCTGCATTTAAGGAAATATTTTCAGAAAATCGGTGCTTCCATTGAGTATATGCCTGTAACAAAGTCAGATGATTTTTCTGGTCAAGATTTATCTTTTCAGAACCACCGCCGCCATATATCCTTCTGTCAAATAAGTTAAAGAAGATAAGTGAATTGTTGGCTCCGGCAACGATACTGTTTTTAGAATTGAACTTATGAGACAGCGTATAGCTTAATGAAAAGCGGTTCGTTATATACTTATGTTCTTCATCTCTAAATGCAGTTTTTGTAGTTGCACCTATAGAACCGTGCTGAATATTTTCAGAGGTCTTACTAAAGCCGATACTTAGCTTTCCGTATGTTTTTTGATTAAAATTTGTTTCGAGTGTTGAACCTATAATGCCTGTAAAATATTTTGTAAATAAATTCTCATTTTGTGCACTATACAAATTTTCATTTGTAGAATCTACATCTGCACCCAAAAACGTTATTTTGCTTGGGCCCCCAAGACCGAAAAATGAAAGTTTATTCTTTTTCGAAACCGGCAATAAAACTTTGAAATTTATGTCCTGGTATTGGGGAACAGCTTTACCGGTGCCGAAGTTCAATCCAAAACTATTGAGAATGCCTACCGTAGAATACCTGTAATTAAAGACGTAGGAGGATTGTTTTTTCTTTGATATTGGCCCTTCCGCTCCCAACTCAAAGCCTGTGAAACTTACCTCTGTTAAAAGTTCCGTTCTGTCAGTGTTCCCGTTTTTTAATCTGAGGTCAAAAACGCTTGAAATAGCATTGCCATACTGAGCCGGAAATGCGCCGGTTAAAAAATCAGATTTACCGAGATTATTGCTATTTAAAATACTCACCGGACCACCGGTTGAACTTAAAGAGCCATAATGATTAGGATTGGGTATGTCAATGCCTTCCATTTGCCATAGCAAGCCTGTTGGAGAATTGCCCCTTACGATGATGTCATTTCTTGAATCATTAGAGCTGGACACTCCTGCGAAACCTGCCACCCTTCTGGAAGGATCTCCCAATGAACCTGCATATTTTCTTGCATCATCAGAATTAAAAGACCGGCCGCTAACCGTAACCATTTCATTGTTCAACACCCTTTTGCTGCTTCCTTTAACAACGACTTCGTTTAGTTGGGCAATTTTTTCTGTCAGAGAAGCATTTATAATGACTTCCTTACCTGAAGTTACCAGTATTTCATTGATAACCTGATTTTCATATCCTACAAAAGAAATAACAATGGATTGCCTGCCAACCGGTAGTTTTATAAGTGAAAATAAACCATTAGTATCTGTGACATCGGTAACCGATGAATTGGCAATCAAACTTACTGTTGCCCCTTGTATTGGTGACTTTGAAATTTCGTCAACGATTTGACCTTTAATATTCTGTACCAATAATTCTTGTGAGCTAACATGAGTAATTGTAACGGTAAACAGAAAAAATAAAGCAAGCTTGAATAATATTTGCATGTGAGAATATATTTGGAAGAATATTTAATTTCACAGCAAATGTGATTAAATAAGAACACTTACTAGTTGACGGAAGTTATGAAATAAAACAATTTTCTTAACCTGGGTTAATTACTTGAGTTTAAAAGTCGGGTTCATGATTCTTTTTCTGATTCTGCTTAAGCTTTCAGGCTCAACGCCAACATAAGAAGCAATATGTTTAAGAGGGAGCAGCTCTACCAACGATGAGTTTTCTTTTAAAAAGCTCATGTATCTTTCTTCAGGAGAATCTAATAAAAGGGACATATTTCGTTTAAAATAGGCATGAAATAAATTTTCAGCAATCAATCTGCCAAGTCTCTCAAACGCTTTACCATCGTTATATAGCTTTTGCATATTTTCATAACCTAATAAAAACAACTCTGTATCATCAAGAGCTTCTATATAAAATAGAGAGGGTTTTTTATGTAAAAAACTTGCATATTCGCTAACCCAAGTGCCTGATTGAAAAAATCCTGAATTATGCTCTTTTCCATCTTTTACATAATATAATCTAATTAATCCTCTATTAAGAAATGCAACATGCTTACATATCTCGCCTTCACGCAATAAAAAATGGTTTTTCTTAATAAGTTTAGATTCTAATTTGGAGATTAAATTTACGATCTCCTCTTCCGTAAAATTTACGTATTTAAGTAGGTTCTCCTTTACATTAGCAAGCATAAAGAAACTATTAAAACGTTATTTTGAAATTATTTTGAAAGTGCAAAAATCAGAGTAATAAACAGGTAGCGATTACCTGCAGTTTTTTTATTCAACACTAATTGTGTCGTACAAATAAATTTGGATATCGTCATCATCAGGGGCTAATATTTTTCTGTCTGCTGCACATTGTTTGCCAATCTCGGTATCAAATGCTTTCTTTATTGCATCCAAAGTGTCAAAATATAAATTTCCAATGAAAAAAGTTTCAGAATTTCCTGTCGGTGAAATAATTGTTCCTTTACTCAATTCGTATTTTCTTACTCCAGGAAGCTGCATTGCAAGTGGAATGTGAATATTATAATAGTGCTTTTCAAACTCTTCTATATTTTTTGGTGTTTTGTATATTACCGTCATATTTGCCATAATAATTTTATTTCTATTGTTATGAAAAAATTTTCTAAGCTATTTTTCGTTCTTCTTTAGTTTTAATAATTCAATTTGTTTTAATAAAGTTTGCTTTTCAGCTTTTGATTTTGTCAGCTCAATAGCTTGTTTGTAATGCTCGACAGCTTTATCAATGCTTGTGTCTGCGTACAAATAGCCTAATAACCCATGATAATACTCATTATCAATAAGATTGAGCTTTTCGGTTTCAATAATGGCTTTTTTATTACCGTAAACTTTTGAAAAAGAGAAAGCTCTGTTTAATGTGGTTATTGGAGAATACTCAATAATAATAAGTTGATTATATAAATGCAAAATGTGTTGCCATTTGTTTTGGTCTGTTGGTGTAGTATGCCAATATGCAATTGCTGCTTCCAAATGATATTTTGAAATTTCACTACTGCCATTACCAGCTTTACCAACAAATCCCCCGGCTCCATAAATTACAGCGTTTTTGTTTTTCAATAGCATATAACAATTATATTTTGTCTCCACCTCAATCTATTAAGTACATCCTGCTTTACGAGTCCAAAATATGATGCATACTATCTTGGAAAGTAAACAGATAAAACTCTCAATTATTTTTCCAACAGTTTTTTAAGACTTCTAAGCATCAGCTCTGCTAAAATTTTCATTTAATGTTGATAATGCCTTTGAAGCATTGAACCCTCCGATAGAAGTTTCGGCTATAGAAGCCTCAGAACCACCAGTAATTATCATATCTAATATAAAACACTGAAATTCTGCTATTAATCCAGCACATTATTTATAAATCGATGAACAACTGTTTTGTCCTAACAGATAGCGGAGCAAGTATGTACTAAACCTACCGGAAAGCTCATAAAGGATAAAGGTCAAATACTTGAAATCAAACCAAGAAAGCTTTTGAAATTTAGTTTTTGGAACAGTGGGAAGGGTTATGATGATTTACAGGAGAATTATTCAATTATAACGCATCCTATTGAAATAGAAAATGACGACAGCCTTAAACTTACTCATTGCCTTGAAAAAATACCTATTGAATTTGAACAAAAGAATCATGAAAGATACTTACCAGGTATGCTGGAAAACATAAAGAGATTTGCGGAAATACCACAAAGCACAGTTTCTGTGAACTCTGGATTTTAGCTGTCTTTTTGTGAAATCGCAAAATTGAAACTAAGGCAAGAAATTAACTTTAAAAACATCGGAGAAGGAAAAGACAACATTAAAGAAAAATTTTAGGGTCTGTAGTAATGGACATCACTCCGCAATAAGTTTATTATACTTTTTGCGATACGCAACCGGCGAAAGTCCGGTTACTTTTTTAAATACTGACCTAAATCCTTTTGTGTCAGTGTATCCCACTTCATACATTACCTCGTTAATATTTTTCCTGTTGCTTTCAAAGTCTTTTTTGGCAGCCTCTATTTTTACACGCTGTATATATTCAACTATAGTATTGCCGGTAGCCTCTTTAAATCGCCGCTCCAGGCTACGCCGGCTCAACGCCAGCATTTCAGCCAACTGATCAACCGTGATTTTCTCTGGAAAATTGGTTTCGATAAACTCCTGTGCTTTTTTTACATGTCCATCTTCATGGGCTTTTTGGCCCTTAAAAATAATAAAGGGTGACTGACTGGTTCTATCTATATCAATCATGTATGTTTTAGCAATCTGAATAGCGGTATCACGCCCTGCAAATTTTTCTACCAGGTATACTAGCAGATTAAGAAAAGAGTGAGACCCACCACTAGTATAAATGCCATTTTCTTCGGTCATAATCTTATCGTCAACGAGATTAACATCAGGAAACATTTGCCTGAAGGCATTAGCAGAATGCCAGTGCGTAGCACATTGCTTGCCCTTTAATAAACCTGTTGCTGCCAAAAGAAATGCGCCTACACAAAAGCTAGCTACTTCTGCACCATTTTCATGAAGTTTTTTAATCCACAAAATGAGTTCCTGGTTTATTGCGATGTTATTATTTGGATCACCTATTATTGACGGGATAATGATTAAGTCGTACTTAGTGACCTCACTAATGAGTACATCAGGTTTTGCGAAGAACCGAACGTTATGCGGGCTGGATGGCATTGACAGTCCCACCAACTGGATATGAAATAAACGTGATTTTTCCCTATCTGATAAAATGCCATTCACATGTGAAAGTATTTGATATGTGCTTTCAATATTTGATATACTGACAGAGCCCTTCGGGATTAAAATTGAAACATGTTTCATGACATTAAAGGTAATAAAACAACTGACGCAATAACCCTGCAGATTGCCGTATTCATACCCCGTTTAATAATTCTGCCAGGGCTATGTTTGCATTGTTTAAGATAATGATTAGCTGTGTTCAAGCAATAAGTGCAACAGCTGATTTTATTAAATATACCTCATTAGCTGAATTGTAGTCAAATTTTCTGATGGGTCTGTTATTGATTAATTTTTCTACTCTTTTTACGTTATTACTT